>Ga0209342_10005108_pt1 | contig 13504 bp, 10 predicted proteins | sample RifCSP16_2_FD_184023 | JGI IMG/M metagenome (GOLD analysis project Ga0209342, IMG submission 184023) | Soil microbial communities from Rifle, Colorado - Rifle CSP2_sed 16_2 (SPAdes) (version 2) | ecosystem: Environmental > Terrestrial > Deep subsurface > Rock core/Sediment | place: Rifle... | reverse complement strand
GCGACTGCCGAGCTTCAAGGCATGGGTCAGGCGCAGGTTCAAGTTGAGGTAGCTCGGTCCCTCCTCGCTGAAGCGCGACACGCCCGGCAACCGGTCGGAGTTGCTGCCGTCGCCGTTCACGTCGACCCCAACCCGGCGGTTCCTGGGCTGGCCCGAGCCGTACTCGAAGATGGGCGCCAGGGTCAGCCGGAGAGGCAGCTTGACCACAGCCGAAGCCACGAAGCGATAGCGCTCATCGGCGCGCGAGCGCCCGTACTCCGCCTCGATGTCGGCCGGGTCGCTCGGGTAGTCGGTCAGCTTGGGGCTGAAGTCGTCGTTGATGTTCTTCTTGCTGGCGACGGTGAAGGAAGCGGTCACCAGGTGGCGCCCCTTGATGGTGCCGCTGAGCGTCGTCACCAGCGCCTTGTACTCGGAGTGGCCCTGGTTGGTGTAGGTGTTGATGTTGGCGAAGGCGGGGTTGAGTCGGCAGCCGTAGACGCCGCGGGCGTTGCCGCAGAAGTTGGTGTCGCGAATGACGATCTCGTTCTTCCCCTTGACGTAGATCCCCTCGATGTCCGCGTAGAGGCCGCTGCCGCCGAGCTTCGCGGTGTAGCCCGCGGTCACCTGGGTGGCCTGCGGGCTCACGAACTCGTCGTCGAGACGCACCGCCGACTTGGGCCTGGCGATTCCCGAGCCCGCCAGGTTCTGGGGATCGAGCGGGGCCGAGAAGTTGCCGAAGAGCAGGCTGCTCCAGCGCTGGGTGGTGACGCGTCCGGTGTAACCGTTTTGCTGCAGCTCGGAGTACGCGGGCACCAGCAGGTAGCGGCCGGTGAAGAGGCCGGCGCCGCCGCGCACAACGTGTCGTCCGCTCCCCGCCAGGTCCCAGGAGAAGCCGGCCCGGGGCTGCAGGTTGTTGGTGTCTCGGCCCCGCGGGTTCGGCATCAGGGGACTGGTGAAGTCCGGGTTGTTCCCGTTGGTGTCCAGGTCGTAGCGCAGCCCCAGGCTGATGGTCAGTCGCGAGGAAGGCCGGATGTCGTCCTGAACGAAGCCCGAGATGAGGTTGGTGGTGATGGTGGCGTCGCCGGACCCGCGCACGTCGTAGTAGATGACCGGCACCTGTCGGGTGTCGTTCAGATAGAGCAGCAGGTTCTGCGGGTAGACCGGGAAGTCCCAGTTGTCCTCCACCCGCTGCCAGGCCCCGCCGAGCTTGATGTCGTGCGCCCACTTGCCGCTGCCGATGCGGTAGAAGAAGGTGTCGCGCAGCTCGAAGATCTTCCCATCGTCGGTCTGATCGCCCACGATGCCGGCGCCGGTCTGCAGCGTCTGGCCCAGCGTGAACCACTCGGTGAGCGCCTGCGAGTTGTTGGGTTCCTCGAACTTGCGGCCGCCGAGCTGGAACGAGAGCTGGTTGAGCGCCGCGCTGCTCACGGTCCAGGTGTGCGTCGCCGTCAGGTTCCAGTTGTCGCGGTCGAGCCGCATGCCGGCCGAGGTATCGGCCAGACCGCCCACCCGGAAGTTCTCCAGTCGGTAGCGCTCGTAGACGAACTTGGCGCGCAGCGACTGGCGGTCGCTCAGGCGATGGTCGAGGCCCGCGTAGGCAAGCGTCTGGCTGAGCGGCACCGCAATGTCGGCGGCCCGAGAGGCGTAGGCGCCACCGGGACGGAACAAGGTCACGCTGTCCTCGCCGATCTGCTCCAGCGAGAGGAAGAAGTGGGTCTTGTCCTTGGCCAAGGGACCGCCCAGCGTGAAGCCGTACTGCTGGCGCGAATAGTCGTTCTTCTGCTGCTCCAACTCGCCCTTGGCCCGCAGCGCCCGATCGCGGAAGAAGCCAAAGACACTGCCGCGGAACTCGTTGCCGCCGGTCTTGGTGATGATCGAAAGCGCCCCGCCCGCCGATCCGCCGACCTCGGTGTCGAAGCGGTTGGCGATGACCCGGAACTCGCTGATCGCGTCCTGGCTGAACCGGGCCCGGGCCAGACCCAGCGTCTGGTCGGTGAAGTCCACGCCGTCCACCAGGATGGTGGCCTGGCTGGCGTTGCCGCCGGCGCCGATCACGGGCCCGTTGCCGATGAAGCGGAAGGCGCCGCGCTCGCGCTGCACCCCGGGGGTCAGGAAGGCCAGACGCTGGAAGTCGCGGTCCTGGACCGGCAGTTGCTCGATCTGCTCGGGGGCGACGTTGGTGGAGGAATCGGTCTTGTAGACGTCGACCAGCGAGGCCTGGGCGGTGACGGTCACCGTCTCGGTCATGGTCGCCACCCTCATGGTGACCTCGATCCTGGCGGTCTGGCCCACCCGCAAGGTCAGGCCCTCATGGACCACCGGCGCAAAGCCGGTCAGCTCGACCTGGACACGGTAGGTGCCGGGCGACAGCGCGGGGACCCTGACCGAGCCCGCGTCGCCGGTTAGGACGGTGCGACTCAGGCCGGTTTCGGGCCGGGTGATGGTCACCGAGACACCGGGCATGGCCGCCTTGGCCTCGTCCACCACCGCCACTTCCAGCACCGCGTCGGCCACCTGGGCGGAGAGCCTGGGGGCCGAAAGGCCAAGGACCAGCATCGCCAGCACCGTCAAGACCGTGATTCCGCCTCGTCTTCCGAACATCACATCCTCCCGGGACCGCCTCAGCGGGCATCCCTCACCTCGATCGCCTCGCGCCTCTCCCGATAGAAACCGAACGTTCGATATGTTATTGTCGCGGACAATACCGCCGTTCCGGGGAGGCTGTCAAGGGGAAACGGAAGCCATCAGCAGTCAGCTATCAGCAGTCAGCCACGAAAGCTCCCTGGCCGTTGCCGTAGCTGAGTGCTGACTGCTGAAAGCTGACTGCTACCAACCGTGAGACGCCCATGCCGACCGTCCCCGTTGCCGTAGCTGAGGGCTGACCGCTGAAAGCTGACTGCTACCGACCGCGAGACGCCCATGCCGACCGTCCCCGTTGCCGTAGCTGAGTGCTGACTGCTGAAAGCTGAGTGCTACCGACCGCGAGGCTCCAATGCCGACCGCTGCCGACCGCGAAACTCAAGACCCGCCCCGGATCGAGCCGGGCGGGGGCTACGCACGCTACGTGCTGGGCGTCCTGGTCGGGGTCTACGTCCTCAATTTCCTGGATCGCCAGATCCTGTCCATCCTGGCCGAGCGCATCAAGGCTGACCTCGGGGTCAGCGATGCCCAGATGGGCTTCCTCTACGGCACCGCCTTCGCCGTGTTCTACGCCGTCTTCGGCATCCCGCTGGGCCGGCTGGCCGACGTCTGGGACCGCCGCCGGCTGATCGCCTGGGGCCTCTCCTTTTGGAGCGCCATGACCGCGGTCTCGGGGCTGGCCCGCACCTTCACCCACCTGGCCCTGGCCCGCATCGGCGTGGGCGTCGGTGAAGCCAGCGCCAGCCCCGCCGCCTACTCCCTGCTCTCCGACTGCTTCCCGCGGGCGCGCCGCGCCACCGTGCTGGCGGTCTACTCGAGCGGGATCTACATCGGCTCCGGTTTGGGCCTGGGCATCGGGGGCTGGATCGTGGACCGCTGGGACCTGGCGTGGGCGGGCACGACGGCGCCCTTCGGCCTCCGCGGCTGGCAGGTCGCCTTCTTCGCGGTTGGCCTTCCGGGCCTGCTGCTGGCCTTCTGGGTGCGCTCGCTGCGCGAACCACTGCGGGGTCAAGCCGACGGCATCCTCAGCCGGCCCGAGCCCCACCCCTTCCGCGAGTTCTGGAGAGAGCTGATGGCGGTGCTGCCCCCCTTCACCCTGCTCACCCTGCAGCGGGGCGGCGCCGGTTCCGGCGGGCTGGCCCTGAACGGGGCCGTCGGCCTGCTGTTATGCGCAGCAGCCTGGACTCTGACCCGCCTCCTGGGCACCCCGGCCCAGTGGTGGGCGCTGGCCCTGGGGCTCTATGCCGCCTCTTCCTGGACCCAGGCCCTGGCTCTGCGCGATCGGCCCGGTTTCGCTCTCATCGTACGTACCCCCGCCCTCCACTTCTCCAACCTCGGCTTCGCCTTCCTCTCCTTCACCGGCTACGGCATCGGCTTCTGGATCGCGCCCTTCTTCGTGCGCATTCATGGCATCTCGGCCAGCCGGGTGGGGCTCCTGGTGGGGGGGGCGGCCGCCGCCGGCGGATGGCTAGGCGTGACGTTGGGCGGCCTGCTGGCCGACCGCTGGCGCAAGACCGACCCCCGGGGGAGGCTCTTTGTCGGCATGATCAACGCGCTCTTGCCGCTGCCCTTGACCCTGGTCCTGCTGTGGACCCCGAGCACCACGCTGGCCCTGGCTCTCAGCATCCCCCTCTACGTGATGAGCGCCCTGTGGCTGGGGCCCGGAGCCTCCACGGTTCAGGACCTGGTGCTTCCCCGCATGCGAGCGGTGGCGTCCGCGGGTTTCCTGCTGGTGGTGACCCTGGTAGGCTTGGCCATGGGCCCCTACACCATGGGCCGCTTGAGCGTCGCCACCGGCGACCTCCGCCTGGGCATGACTTGGGGCCTCCTCGCCAACCTGGTAGCTTTGGGCTTCTTCCTGCTGGCCGCGCGCGGGCTGGGCCAGGCGGAGGCCACTCGCCTGGAGCGGGCGCGGGCGGCGGGCGAGCGGTGAAGCCCGTCTTGCGCTCGTTGGGTGCGGCTTGGGCCCTGGCCCTGACCGCCACCGTGGGGTGGACCGCCCCGGACGCGGCGACCCAGATCGTGGCCGGGGCGCGCGCGGAACTCGAGCGCCGGACGGCCTACGACCTGACCATGGGCTACCACGCCACCCGCTTCAAGAACGGGATCGACACCGGTCATCGCGTGTACCCCGAGGGGGACATCGACCCCGCCACCGGCGTCTGCGCCGACCTGCCGATCCGGGCCTTTCGCCAGGCGGGGATCGACCTCCAGAAGCTGGTCCACGAGGACATGGCGCGGGCACCGGTCGCCTATCGCGTCGACCCGCGCCGGCTCGACACCAACATCGATCACCGCCGGGTCGCCAACCTGTTCGTCTTCCTCCGCCGGCAGGCGCGGTCGCTGCCCACCGCCACCACGGCCGCGGCGCCTGCGGATTGGCAGCCCGGAGACCTCGTGGTCTGGCAACTCAAGGGCTACGGCCGCACCGATCACATCGGCATCATCTCGGACCGGCGGGACCCCGCTTCCGGCCGGCCCCTGGTGATTCACAACTTCCCCACCCCCGGCCAGGTGGCCGAGGAGGACGTCCTCACCCGGTGGAGGATCGCCGGCCACTTCCGCTACCCCTGAGGCATGGGCCGCCGGATCTTCGTGGGCGACATCCAGGGCTGCCGCCAGGAGCTGGAGCGACTTCTCGAAGCCGTGCGCTTCGACCCAGCCAGCGATCGGCTGGAGCCCACCGGCGATCTGGTGAACCGCGGCCCGGACTCCTTGGGGACGCTCCGCCTGCTGCGCTCCTTGGGCGCTGTCGGCGTCCTGGGCAACCACGACCTTCACCTGCTGCGGGTCGCCATCGGACAGGACCCGGTCTTGAAGAAGGACACCTTCCAGGACGTGCTGGCCGATCCCGATCGCGAGGACCTGCTCGCCTGGCTCGGTGCTCGGCCCTTGATCCGTGCCTTCCCCGACGCGATCCTGGTCCACGCCGGCCTCCACCCCGGGTGGGACGACCCGGTGCAGAAGCTGGCCGGTCTCGACCCCTTACAACCGCACGCCGACCTAGAGTTCGCCACCAGCGTTCGGTACTGCACCGCCCAGGGCGACCGCCCGGAGCGCGACTTTCCGTCCCCCGCCTTTCCTTTCGAGCCGTGGTTTGCCCACCTGACTCCGGGCCGGACCATTGTGTTCGGCCACTGGGCTCGCCTGGGCCTGCTGCGCCGCCACGGCCTGCGCGGCCTGGATACCGGCTGCGTGTGGGGCGGCTCGCTGACCGCCTGGATCGCCGAGGAGGACCGCATCGTCCAGGTCCCGGCGGCTCGCACCTACGCGCCAAGCCCCAGCGCGCGGGAGTGAACCCCGCCGGGGCTTCTGGAAGAAGTCCCACATCACCAGGAACCGCGCCCGACATGGCGCGGGGCGTGGGGGCCAATGCCCGTCAGAATCCGCCCCCGCTGCCTGGCACGGTCTGTGGTTGTCCACCTCGCGGCGAGACTCAATCTGGCCTCCATGGTGCTGCAACCTGGGGCCCGTCTCATGGGATTGAAGGCCGGCGAACAAGCCGGTGAGGAGGTGGTTCTTGAGGAAGTGGATCTTGTGGGGAGCGGCGGGAACGGCGGTGCTGGCCCTGTGCGGTGGGAACGGGGAGGCGGCGACCAGGACCAAGACGCGGAAGGGGGCGAGTCAAACCACGACCACCTCTGGGGCGCATGGTTCCACGGCACGCAGCTCAGCGACCAGCGTCACGCCGGGCGAAGGCGCCACCCGCGACGGATCGGCCTCGGCCACCACGGCGAGGGGTACGCGAAGCGCGAGCACGCAACAGACCGCCAAACGCAACGGTGACGGCGGCGTCGACACCGGCAACACGGTTAAGAACGGCCAGGGCGAAACCGTGCTCAGCAGCAATGCCACCACCACCGCTTCTCGCGGCAACGCCTCGGCCTCGGCCAAGAGCAGCGGTACGGTGACCGGCAAGAACGGGCGCTCGGGCGATGTGGACGCCAGCGCCAGCGCGTCCTATGACCCCGAGACCCAGAGCGTCGACAAGAACGCCGAGGTGACGGTCACCAACAACCAGACGGGGAATAGCACGACGGCGGGGGCGGAGAGCACCACCACCTACCAGGACGGGACACGCAGCACCACCCAGTCCACCACCGGCAACACCGGCCAGCGCGTCAAGCAGCGTCGCCGGCCGCCCCAGTAAGGGGCTCCCTCGGCTCCGGGCTCGGGGACCCGGTCCCGAGTCCCGGGGTCCAGCCACCCGGCTGACGGCCACTTTCCCGGCTCTGGGCCGTGTACGATATGGAGCAGGCCGCACCCGCGGCCTGCCCCGAGGGACGATGGGAAAGGAACTCACAGCGCCGCCTCGTCCCGCCTCCCCACAGCCCTCGCTCGTCGAACGCAAGCTGCTGACCCACCTGGCCTCCCACGGCCTGCTGGGCCCCGAGGGTGAAGCCAAGGCGCTGGCGGTCCAGAAGAGCGACGCGGTGGCGCTGCCGGACGCCCTGGTGAAGGCTGGTCTGCTGGCGCGAGAACCGCTGCTGTCCGCTCTCGGGGACGTCCTCGGCGTGCCCGAGGTCGATCTCACCCGTACCTACGGCGACCCCATGATCCTCGACACCATACCCAAGGACGTCGCCTACAAGATGGAGGCGCTCCCCCTCTACCTCATCGAGAAGCAGCTCACGGTGGCGGTGGCGGATCCCGAGAACCTGGCCAAGCTCGACGAGCTGCGCTTCGTCACCGGCAAGGAGATCCTGCCGGTGGTGGCGCTTCGCGAGGATCTCCGCAAGCAGATCGTGGAGTGCTACGGGGCTCCGGTAGGTGAGGGCAGCGGGGTCCTGGACGAGGCTCCCCTGGAGTTCGAGGCGCCCGAGAGCGAGGCCCCGAGCCGGGAGATCAGCCTGGAAGCCGCCGACGGGGATCGCCCGGTGGTGAGGCTCTTCAACCTGCTGCTGGTGCGGGCGCTTGAAGAGCGCGCGTCCGACATCCATATCGAGCCGCAAGAGCGCCAGGTGACGATCCGCTACCGGGTGGATGGCCGGCTGCGCGTCAAGCCCTACGGCATTCCCATCAACGTGCTGCCGGCACTGGTGTCCCGCATCAAGGTCCTCGCCAACCTCGACATCGCCGAACGGCGGGTTCCCCAGGACGGCAAGATCCGGATCCGCATTGCCGGCCGCCGGGTGGATCTCAGGGTCTCCACCTTCACCTCCATCCGCGACGAGAAGGTGGTGATCCGGATCCTCGACAAGGAGCGGATGGACTTCCGCCTGGACAACCTGGGCATGAGTCCGGAGGTCCTCGACACCTGGAAACGGGTGATCCGGGGCCACCAGGGCATCCTGCTGGTGACTGGCCCCACCGGCTCCGGGAAGTCCTCGACCCTCTTCGCCACCCTGCGTCACCTCCACAAGCCCGAGGTCAACATCGTGACCCTGGAGGACCCGGTCGAGTACGAGTTGGAGGGGATTACCCAGGGCCAGGTCAACGAGAAGGCGGGCTTCACGTTCGCCAAGGGCGTGCGCTCCATTTTGCGCCAGGACCCGGACGTGATCCTGGTGGGGGAGATCCGCGACGCGGAGACGGCGCAGATCGCGGTCCAGGCGGCCTTGACCGGTCACCTGGTGCTGGCCAGCTTGCACACCAACGACGCCCCTTCGGCGGTCACCCGGCTGATGGACATCGGGGTGCCGCCCTACCTGATCTCGGCCGGCCTGCTGTCGGTGCTAGCTCAGCGTTTGGTGCGTCGCCTCTGTGCCGACTGCACCCGTGAGGTCGAACCCACGAACGACGAACGGGCCTACTTGTCTCGCTGGCTGGGTCAGGCCGACCTACCCTTCGTGGAGGGAGCCGGCTGTCCCAACTGCCACTCCACCGGCTACCGGGGCCGCACCGCCATCCACGAGATCTTCGAGGTCTCCCCTCACCTGCGGGCGCTCATCGCCCAGGGCGTGAACGCCCAGGAGCTGGCGGCGGCGGGACGGAAAGAGGGCTACCGGAGCCTGTGGGCCGACGGCATCGGCAAGGTGCGGGCCCGCGCCACCAGCCTGCGCGAGCTGGCCCGAGTGGTGGACCAGGACGCCGAGTCCTGAGGCCAGGGCCGGCGATCGCCGAACCCCGCGAGGAGCGCCGGCAAGCGGCCTAACGAGTCGGGACCTGCTCCTCGGCGTGATAGGAAGAGCGAACCAGGGGGCCGGCCTCCACGTGGAGATAGCCCAAAGAGAGGGCGAAGGCCCGGATCCGCTCGAACTCCACCGGTTCCCAGTAGCGGGCCACCGGCAGGTGGGCCGGGGTGGGTCTCAGGTACTGGCCCACGGTCAGCACTTGGGTGCCGGCCTCGCGGATGCGGCGGATGGTCTCCTCGACCTCGGCCACCTCCTCGCCCAAACCCACCATGATGCCGCTCTTGGTCAGAAGACCGGAGGCGTGGGAGCGGCGCAGCAGTTCCAGCGATCGCTGGAAGCGAGCCCCCGGCCGCACCGTTCGGTACAGGCGGGGCACCGTCTCGGTGTTGTGGTTCAGGATGTCGGGAGCGGCCTCGATCACGATCTCCAGAGCGTCCCAGGCGCCCTTGAAGTCGGGGATCAGCACCTCGACGGCGCAGGCCGGGACCCGGGCCCGGATCTCACGGATGCAGGCGGCAAACAGCCGAGCCCCACCGTCCTTCTGGTCGTCGCGGTTGACCGACGTGATCACGGCGTGCCGCAAGCCCATCCGGACCACGGCGTCGGCGACGCGGCCGGGCTCCCCGGGATCGGGCGGCAGGCCCAGGCCCGTCTTCACGGCACAGAAACCGCAGGCGCGAGTGCAAACGTCGCCCAGGATCATGAAGGTCGCGGTGCCACGGCTCCAGCAATCGCCGAGGTTGGGGCATCGCGCCTCCTCACAAACGGTGTGGAGGCCCAACCCCCTCATCAGACCATGCAGCCGCTGGTAACGCTCTCCCTGGGGTGCCCGGACCTTGATCCAGGCGGGGCGCGGCAGAAGCGGGACCAAACTCGAGGTCACGGCCGAAGGGCGACGCGCCCTTCACTCCTCGTCTTCGTAGTCGTCGTCGTCGTCATCGTCGTCATCGTCGTCGTCGAGGTCCTCCTCGTCGTCATCATCGTCGTCGAGGTCGTCCTCGTCCTCGAACTCATCGTCCTCGTCCTCGATGTCTTCGTCCTCCTCGTCGTCGTCGTCCAGGTCGTCGTCGTCCTCGAGGTCTTCGTCCTCGACGTCCTCGTCACCCAACCACAGGGCCTGCTCAGAGTCCACGACCGCCTCCTCGATCAATCCAGTAGGTCCACCCGCGCCCGGCAGCGCGGACCCCCGCATTCTAGCTCGGATCGCGGAACCGGCGTTGTCCGGTCTCGCTCCCGAAGCCCCCGAAGGAAGGCGATTCGCGGGGCCGGTTTCGTATTATCCTTGCCTGTCCCGTGAGGACAGGGAGCGACCGCATGATCATCGTTTGTCCCGGCTGCCAGGCCCGCTACAAGTTCGACGAGACCAAGCTGGGGGATCGGCCCAAGGCCAAGACGCGCTGCTCCAAGTGCGGGGGGTCGATCGAGATCGAGAACCCGGCCTTCGGCGCTTCGACCCTGGCTCCGGAGCCGCTGCCCGAACCGCCCGCGGCCCCGCCCCCCGAGGAGAAGACCGAGCTCACCAAACGATCTCAGGTGGTGTCTCCGGCGGTGACCGCGGCCTCCGACCTGGGCGCCACCATCACCGGCAAGGACCTCCACAAGCTCGGCATCCTGGAGTTGCCCAAGGACAGGCGCTTCTCCCTGGCCGTCATCCAGGGGGCGGCCACCGGCCAGATTCACCCCATCACCAAGACCCGCACCACCATCGGCCGCCTGGGCAATGACATCAACATCGACGACCCCGAGGCGTCTCGGCAACATGCGGTGGTAGAGATCGTGGGGGAAACCGCCATCCTGCGCGACCTGGACTCGACCAACGGCACCTTCGTGGAGGTGGACCGCATCGAACAGCAGGTGCTGACCAACCAGATGGAGTTCCGGATCGGCAGCCACGTCATCATGTTCATCGTGACCGAGATCGAGTAAGTGGACCTGGGGGACATCCCCGCCCAGGAGTTTCGAAGCCAAGCCCACCGCCTGGTGGACTGGATCGCGCGCTACCTGGAAGGGAGCGAGCGCTACCCGGTGCTGGCCCAAGTCAAGCCGGGCGAGGTGCGAGCGTCGCTGCCCGACTCGCCGCCGGCATCGGCCGAGCCCCTGGCGGCCATTCTGGCCGACGTGGAGCGGCTGATCGTCCCCGGTCTCACCCACTGGAACCACCCCGGCTTCTTCGCCTACTTCGCCAACACCTCGCCGGCGCCGGCCATCCTGGCCGAGGCGCTGGCCGCCACCTTCAACGTCAACGGCATGCTTTGGAAGACGGCACCCGCCGCCACCGAGCTGGAGCTTGTGGTTCTCGACTGGCTGCGCCAGATGCTGGGCCTGCCCGCCGGCCTGTTCGGGGTCATACAGGACACCGCCTCGGCGTCGACGCTGGTGGCTCTGGCGGCGGCCCGGGAGGCGGTCCCCGGTCTAGACGTTAGGCGGAGGGGCCTCTCCGGCCAAGGCCGTCTGCGCATGTACGCCTCCGAGCACGCCCACTCCTCGGTAGAGAAGGCGGGCATCGTCCTGGGCATTGGCCAGGAGGGGCTGCGCAAGATCCCCACCGACGCCGAGTTCCGCCTGGACCCCTCGGCCCTGGCCCGGGCAGTGGCCGAGGACCGCGCTAACGGCTGGACACCGTTTGCGGTCACCGCCACTGTCGGCACCACCTCCACCACCAGCATCGATCCGGTCCCCGCCATCGCCGAGATTTGCGAGGGCGAGGGCCTGTGGCTCCACGTCGACGGCGCCTACGGCGGCAGCGCCGCGGTGGTGCCGGAGATGCGGTGGGTCCTGGCGGGCTGCGAGCGAGCCGACTCGCTGGTGGTGAACCCTCACAAATGGCTGTTCGTGCCGGTCGACCTGTCGGTCCTCTATACGCGGAAGCCCGAGGTCGTCCGCGCCGCCTTCAGCCTGGTGCCCGAGTACCTGCGGACGCCGGAGGACGCGGTGGCGCCCAACCTCATGGACTACGGCGTCAGCCTGGGGCGACGCTTCCGGGCCCTCAAGCTGTGGATGGTGGTCCGAGCCTTCGGGACCGACGGCCTGGCCGCCCGCATCCGCGAGCACATTCGCCTGGCCCAGTTGTTCCGCACCTGGGTGGAGGCGGATGCGGCCTTCGAGATCGCGGCCCCCGCGCCCTTCTCGGTCGTCTGCTTCCGAGCCCGCTTCGACGGCGTCCCCCCTGAGGAGGCCGATCGCCGGAACCAAGCCCTGATGGAGGCCGTGAACGCCACCGGCGAGGCCTACCTCTCCCACACCAAGCTCCACGACCGCACCGTGCTGCGCCTGGCCGTCGGCAACCTGCGAACGGAGGAGCGCCACGTCCGCCGGGCCTGGGAGCTGTTGCGGGAGAAGGCTGGCCACCGCGGGGGGCGGTGGTAGCTATCAGCATTCAGCGCTCAGCGCTCAGCGCTCAGCGACGCAGCTCCCCAGCCTCACGGCCTTTCCGTAGCTGATTGCTGATCGCTGATCGCTGACCGCTCCCATTCGCCCACCCCCCGATCACCGCCGTCCTATACTGGCTGGATGCGCATCGTGGTGGCCATGTCCGGAGGTGTCGACTCCTCGGTGGCTGCCGCCCTCCTCAAGGAAGACGGCCACGACGTGGTGGGCATCTCCATGCAGCTCCACGATCTCACCGAGGGGCACGGCCCCAGCTTCGGCCGCTGCTGCGCGCTCGACGACTACCACGACGCCAAGGCGGTGGCGGCGCGGCTCGGCATCCCCCACTACACGCTGAACCTCGAGTCCTCGTTCCGGCACGACGTCGTCGAGCCCTTCGTGGCCGACTATCTGGCCGGCCGCACCCCCATTCCCTGCACCCACTGCAACACCGAGGTGAAGTTCAAGAGCCTGGTCGCCAGGTCGCGGGCCCTGGGTGCCGCCCACGTGGCCACCGGCCACTACGCCCAGAAGGACCTCGACGCGAGGAGCGGGCGGTTTCGCCTGCTCAAGGGCCGCGACGCCGGCAAGGACCAGAGCTACTTCCTGTGGGGGCTGACTCAAGAACAGCTCGCCTTCGCGCTCTTCCCGGTCGGCCATCTGGAGAAGAGCGAGGTTCGGCGCCTGGCCGCCGAACGTGAGCTGCGAACGGCGGACAAGGCGGAGAGCCAGGAGATCTGTTTCGTGCCCGACGGCGACTACGCCGCCTTCGTTGAGCGCAGCGCGGTGGCCGCCGACCGCTCGGGACCCATCGTGAACCGTGAGGGGCAGTTGCTGGGCCGGCATGCGGGGGTGCACCGCTTCACGGTGGGACAACGCAAGGGTCTGGGAGTCACCGCCGCCCGCCCGCTCTACGTGTTGGCGGTCGTTCCCGACTCGCGCACGGTGGTGGTCGGGGAGGAAGACGACTTGCTTCGGTCGAGCCTCTCGGTTCGTGAGGTGAACTGGCTCTCCATCCCGCCGCCCCCTTGCCCCCTGCGGGCCGGGGTCAAGATCCGCTATCGCCACGCCGAGACGCCGGCCACCCTGACCCCACTCGATGAGGGCCGGGTGCGCGTCGACTTCGAGGAGCCGCAGCGCGCGGTGACCCCAGGCCAGGCCGCCGTCTTCTACGACGGCGATGTCTGCCTCGGCGGGGGCTGGATCGAGTGAGGACGGCTGCGACCAGCGGTCGGTTGGGGAAGCGCACAGCACTCAGCCGTCAGCCACGGGCCGCTACGAGCGCTCACGCCACACCCAGCCTCTCCACCGCTTCCGGAGCTGATCGCTGACCGCTGCCGACCGCGCCGACCGCTTCTACCGCGTAATCCTCACCAGCGCCTTACGCGCTGCATCCTGCTGCGCCAGCTTCTTGGAGAGGCCCTCGCCCTCCGCCACCCGCTCCC
>Ga0209342_10005107_pt1 | contig 13507 bp, 10 predicted proteins | sample RifCSP16_2_FD_184023 | JGI IMG/M metagenome (GOLD analysis project Ga0209342, IMG submission 184023) | Soil microbial communities from Rifle, Colorado - Rifle CSP2_sed 16_2 (SPAdes) (version 2) | ecosystem: Environmental > Terrestrial > Deep subsurface > Rock core/Sediment | place: Rifle... | reverse complement strand
ACCGGGCTTCGATTCGAAGGCGGTTTCTTGACGGCTTCACCGTGCAATCGATCAACGCGCCATTCTCCAGCCGAAGGAGACGGGAAAATGTCTCGAGAGTTTTGTCAACCCTGAAAGGAAGAAGAGAACACCATCCATGGCTGTACACCGTTCGCCAGAAATCAAAACCTGCAGGGAGAGAAACTGTCAGCGGGGTGACCGTGGTTCGCTTTGCCATGATGATGCGGTGATCCGTTTCGTTGCGATGACGGATATTCCTTTCAGTTCCTAGAGGGTAATGGGATTGTCGGCGTCCATTTCGATTTTGAGTGATGGGTTAGCATAGATGGGCGTGGTCTTTGCAGTGGAAATCTGAATGGCCCAGTCTCCCTTGGCATTTCGAACGACTGAGCCCCAGAGTTTTCGGGCCTTGTCGTGAGTGAATTTCTCCCAAAAAATCCACCCAAAATACGCGATGGAATCATCGAGAAGGAATGCCGGCACTCGCTCTCCGACATTAATATCGACGTTCTCTACAATAGTCTTCTCAAATCCATGCAATTGAAGGGCACGCACGAACTCATCTACCACCGGTTTGCCGTTCAGAACAAGTTCGTGCTTCGACCGGGTGACTCCTTTCCCGGTGATGATTTCGGAAAAGGCCTCATCAAGGGTTCTTGCAGGGGGATTCATCGAAAGGAAATATACCGATGAATCGAAGGAAATACAACGAGGAAGGAGCTTGGGAGAGGTCGGAAGTCAGAGATCAGAGATCAGAGATCAGACGTCAGAAGTCATTGGATGACCTGATCGAGTGTCGCTGTTTGACATGAACCATGAAACGTGAAACGATAGCGAGCACAAAAGAAACGGCCGCGGATGAACGCGGCCGTCTCTACGGAAAACCAGTGAGAACTAGAAATACCAACCTAAATTAATGTAGGGTAGTCCTCCAACACCTGACTTGAGGGAGAGGTTGTATCCTGCACCTAAACTGAATCCCATTCCCGTTTGCCAGTCGAATCCGAAGGTGGCATACATGTGGCTCCCGCTTCCGGAGAATCCACCCACATCTCCAATGACGCCGGTTCCCGACACGGTGACAGAGACTGTCGCCCAGCTTATTCCAGCAACGGGGCTGAAGCTCCAATCAGGAACAAAGAACCGCGCCCCTGCGCCGAAGGTCGTTGCTTTCAGTTCGCCTCCCGTTACCGAAGCAGTGATGCTTCCGTAGCCGGCAGTGGCTCGCACCCAGTCGGTTATGTTGTAATTGGCGTTGAATCCGAGAAGGGTCGGAAATGGATCCCCGAGCAAGCCCAAGTGCACGCCAATTTGATGCGTCATTCGATTGCTTTGGGCAGATGCATTCTGCGCCAACATCCCGCTCGCCACGATCAGTACTACTACCGCGAGTAATGAGCGTCGCATGGAACCTCCTGTGGTAGGTGAATGGGGCTGGAGAATCAGACATCAAAACAGTTCAAAGCTACCTAATTGCCAGTTACCGGTCAAGTGAATAGGTCTGCCTCACTTGTTCAGTAGATAACGAGGGCAAAGATTCGTATGTTTGATGTTAACGGTGTTTCCAAGGAGGATTCGTGACGGATTCCGCAATTGAAGTTGTCAATCTGGTCAAAACCTATGAAAAACGGGGAGTTTCCCCCGTACGTGCCGTAAAGGGGATCTCGTTTGACGTCCGAAGAGGAGAGATCTTTGGCCTCCTCGGGCCGAACGGAGCAGGGAAAACAACAACTCTGAAGATCTTGACAACGCTGCTGACGCCGACCTCCGGCACGGCTAGGATACTCGGGTATGATGTTGTGAGCCATCCCGTGGAAGTGCGCCGGTGTATCTGCGTGGTGGTCCAGGAAAACGCGATCGAGCTTTACCTTTCAGTGCGGAACAACTTCCGGACGTTTGGACGATTCCATGGTTTGAACGACAAAGAAATTGAAAGCCGAATGGGCCGGATTGTGGAACTGTTCGGACTCAGTGAGCACCTGAGGGTGAAAGGCGTGGATCTGAGCGGCGGATTGAAACGGCGCGTGCAAGTGGCAAAAATGTTTCTGGTTGATAAGCCGGTCGTCTTCCTCGATGAAGCAACGACGGGGATGGATACATTCAATAAAAGGGCCACGATTGCAGCTATCAGGGAAGAAGCGAGCCGGGGAAGGACCGTTGTCCTGACGACTCATGTGCTCGAAGAAGCAGAGGACCTCTGCGACTCTCTGGCAATCATCAATCACGGCCGAATGATTGCCAGCGGAAGCAAGGATCATGTGAAGGCCATGGGACTCAGGCTTCTGTATGTCTGGCTTGATTTTGAAATGCTTGGAAAAAGCTATCTCCGCGGGCTTCGGAAATACAAGCCACTGAAAATGGATGTGAAAGCAACCTCCGTGGAATTGACGCTGCAGGATGAGCGGGATGCCCTCAAGATCGTCACAGAGGCAAGGCGCACAGGGAGATTGCGAAACTTCGAAATCATGAATGCCACGCTTGAGGATATTTTTGTTGAACTCATCGACAAGAAACAGGAGGAGGCATGAAACCTGTTCTTGCCATCATGTACCGCGAATACCTTATTCGAATGACAAGCCCGATGTGGCTTTTCTTCGACCTTATTGTTCCGCTGTTGTATTTGCTCATGTTCGGCGTTGGTTTGGACCGGGCCATAGGACTGGGTCTGACAATGGAAGGGAAGTCTATTTCTTATAACGAGTTCTTTCTTGCCGGAGTCCTTTCCATGTCGTGCTTTGGCAGCGCCATCAATCATTCCTACGGCCTTTTTATTGATCGGGATAACGGGATTTTTTACGAATTTCTCACCTACCCCATGACCCGCGGCCAACTTCTGATTGGCAAGATCCTCTTCGGATGCATTACCTCGATTGTGCAAGGGAGTCTCACCATTGCGGCGGCAGTGTGGATTCTCAATGTGAATCTTCAATGGCAGTTCCTCCTCTTCGTGCTTGCGGGCCTTGTGGTGGGAATTGCCGGATGGTTTTTCAGTCTCGCAGTGCTTGCATTCCGCGTCAGAAGAAACGACACGTTCAATACGATTCTGAACGTTGCGTACTTTGTGCTGATGTTTGTCAGCAGCATGTTCTATCCCCTCGATTCCGTGCCACCATGGCTCTCGACCGCGGCGATGTTCAATCCGCTTTCGTGGCATACCGATGCACTCCGATACTTCACGGTGGGGATCGGGGACTTCTCTCTTATTGCTCTTGAGATGATCGGGTTCTGTATTTTCCTGGCGATTTCATTCTGGTTTGCAGTGCGGGCGCTGCAAAAGGCCGGATAGAATGATCATCATCGGTGTTCTTTCAGCAGCCGGACTTCTGATTTCCGTGTATTTCGCATTCGTCCATCACGGGATTATCAAATCGGATTCCACGTTGATCCCGTCGTTTTGCCGGATGGATCAAAGCAGCTGCCTGTCCATTCTCGGGACCCGGGAGGCAAGGATGTTCGGGATTCCGAATTTCCACCTGGGAATTCTTTTCTATTTGGGCCTTCTGGTTCTTGCATTCAACCCTGCTTTGTTGTCAGGAGCGGCGAATGTTTTGAAAATTGTCTCGGGGTTGACGGTTGTTGCCGGCGTCTTCTTGAGCTATTCTCTTCTATTCGTCATCAAAAAGAATTGTATTCTCTGCTTCACGGCCCATAGTATTAATCTCGTCCTTTTCCTTCTTCTCCTTTTCCTATGAATCGCGTTGGCTTTGTCTATCATCCCGACTATCTGAAACACGACACAGGCGTGGGCCATCCCGAGCGCCCCGCCCGGCTGAGTTCGCTGGTGAATCACCTTCTGACAAGGCCTGAATGGCATTCTCAGATGCACATCCGATCCCGAACGGCGACCATCGAAAATCTGGCACTTGTTCATCCTGAAAAACATGTTCGATTAATCGAAACGCGCTGTAAGAGCGGAGAAACCATTCTCGATCAGGGTGATACACACGCATGCCGGGAGTCTTTCGATATTGCTCTTCTGGCTGCGGGTGGAGTGTTGGAAGCGGTTGACGGTGTGGCGCGTGGAGATTTTCGGTCCGTCTTTTGTGCCGTGCGTCCGCCGGGGCATCACGCGGAGACCGCAACGGTCATGGGTTTCTGTCTGTTCAACAATGTGGCCGTTGGTGCACGGTATGCTCAAAAACACCACGGAATTGGACGCGTTGCCATCGTGGATTGGGACGTCCATCACGGGAATGGGACGCAGGAAATCTTCTATGAAGATCCTTCCGTCCTTTATATCAGCCTGCACCAATATCCGTTCTATCCAGGGACGGGTGCGGAGAGCGAACGTGGATTCGGGAAGGGGGAAGGATTTACCGTGAATTGTCCGATGAAAGCGGGGAGTGGAGAGAAAGAGTACTTGCAGGCGTTTCAGAAGACCATCGTGCCCGCGTTGGATCAGTTTAAGCCGGAGCTTCTTCTGATCTCTGCCGGATTCGATGCTCACAAGGATGATCCGCTGGCTGGGATCGAGCTCACAGAGGAATCATTCTCGAAGATGACGAAAATGCTGATGGACGTTGCCGACAGGTATTGTGAAGGAAGAATTGTCTCGGTTTTGGAAGGCGGATATGACCTTGCCGCTCTCGCGAGGAGTGTGGAGGTGCATGTGAGGGGATTGTTGACCTTCGGAAGGTCATGACCTTCCGAAGGTGTCCTTGACAACCCTTTCCCGAAGTTGTATATTTCCGTAGTTCTTTTTCAATTGATTGCCGTTTCCGTTAGGGGTGTCCCGCCGATGGCGAGTGTCTGACTTGAGTCAGGAATCGAGCCACCGGGGCTGAGATCAAACCCTGGAACCTGATCTGGATCATGCCAGCGAAGGAAAATGGAAAACCTGATTTCTTTCAGCCGTTTTTCGTTGGCACCTCCAAACGAAAACGGCTTTTTTATTTGCCAGTGAGGTATCAAATGAAAACGGCTCTGAAGATCAGTGCACTGATTGTCCTGTCTGTGTCAATGGGGTTGTGCCGGCAGCACGGTTCCGTCACCGGCAAGGTTATCGATGCCGAGACGAAACGTCCCCTTGAGTCGGCAAATGTGATCCTTGAGGGATTATCGCGAGGAACAAGCTCCGACAATCAAGGAAACTTCTCGTTCGACCAGGTGCCCGCAGGAAACCAGACTTTTACCGTCAGTTATGTCGGGTACGGTACGGTGCGGAAAACTGTCGAGATAACATCAGAAGTCGTCGCTGGCCTCGAGTTTGCACTTTCCCCCTCAATCCTGCCAGGACAGACAATCGTGGTCACGGCGACTCGGGGAAGAGAACGGGAGACTCCCTCGACATTTTCCACCCTTGAAGCCGGGGACCTTGCGCGACGATATAACACGCAGGATATCCCGCAGCTTCTTTCCGAATTGCCATCGACGACATTCTATTCGGAAAACGGGAACGGCATCGGCTATAATTATCTCAATATCCGCGGATTTGACCAAAGGCGAATCTCCGTCATGATCAACGGTGTGCCGCAGAACGATCCCGAAGATCATAATGTGTACTGGCTCGATTTTCCGGACCTGGCAGCCAATCTGCAGGACCTGCAGGTGCAGCGCGGCGCGGGAAGCGCATTCTACGGTCCGGCCGCCATCGGCGGATCGGTCAACCTCCTCACTTCGAGTTTTGCAGGATCACCCTCCCTCAGCCTCTATTCCGGCTTCGGGAGCTTTAACACACAGAAGTATTCAGTACAGGTTCAATCGGGTTTGATCGACAATCGTTACGCGATTCAGGCGCGGCTGTCGCGGATCACAAGCGATGGGTACCGTGAAAAATCATGGACCGATTTCTCAAGTTATTTTCTGGGAGTCGTTCGTTACGACGAATCGACGACGATGCAATTGAACTTCTATGGCGGACCGGTGGCAGACGGCCTTGCGTATGTTGGAATCCCGAAGGAGGATCTGCGTGACAAGGACCTTCGCAGGAAGAACTACGGCTACTGGGAGCCCGGGTATTTTGTCCCGCGGAGAGCGGAGGAGATCGAAAATTTCAGCCAGCCGCATTATGAACTCCTTCATGAATGGCGCATCAATGATAAGGTGACTCTCAACAATACTCTCTTCATGGTGACGGGGGAGGGGTTCTTCGACTATGACGGTTCGTGGGCGCCGTATTCATATTATCGGATTACTCCTCAAAACGGATTTGCGATAACGGGTGATCCGGACACGCTGTACATTCCGAACGCGTTGATCCATGCCTGGGTGGAAAATGTGCAGTACGGATGGCTTCCGCGCGTGCTTCTCAAGCATGACAATGGAGAACTCACCGTTGGCGCGGAGGCTCGTATTCACCGCTCTCTTCATTGGGGCTCGCTCAGGTGGGGCGAAGCATTGCCCGCGGGTGTCACGCCCGACTACCGTTACTACGAATATCGCGGGGCCAAGAATATTTTCTCTCTTTATGCCCATGAACTGTATAGGATCCGGCCGGACCTGAATGTGATGATCGATCTGCAATATGCCTATAACCGGTATCGGTTGTACAACGAAAAATATGTCCAAACGGACTTCTCTGTTCCCTATCACTTTATCAATCCGAGAATCGGCGTAAACTACAATCTCACCGACAAGTTCAATTTTTATGGCCAGATTTCCCATACGGCTCGTGAACCGCGCTTGAAGAATCTTTACGATGCCGCTGAGTCTTCAGGTGGTGAACTGCCGCAGTTCGGACAAGGGGCAGGCGGATATGATTTCTCGAAGCCGCTTGTGAAACCCGAGAGGTTGACCGACATCGAAATCGGTGGCGGTTACACTACCCCCGATTTTCGCGCGACGGCAAATGTGTTTTACATGGACTTCAGGAACGAGATTGTGAAAAGCGGGCAACTGGATCGGTTCGGGCAGCCGATTACCGGCAATGCGGAAAAAACCAGGCATGTCGGCCTTGAGGTTACGGGTCGGGCCCGAATTGGATCGTTCGAATTGAGGGGGAACATGACGTTGAGCGGGAATCGCCTCATCCGTTATACGCAGTTTGACGAAAACGGACTTCCACAACGTCTCGACGGGAACACGATTGCCGGCTTTCCGGATTTCCTGGCGAATGCGAGTGCAAGCTATTCGGCTTCGGGTTTTTCATGTACGATAGCAATGCAGCATGTCGGCAGATTTTTCACCGACAATTTTCAGAATCCTGACAAGAACAATGTGGCTTCATCAAGGACTGTCGATGCGTACGCAGTTGTCAACGGGTGGTTGAGTTATCAGATTCCGGTCGAGACCGCCGGCCAATCGGTCGAAACACGTTTTCAGGTCAACAATTTTCTGGACAGAGCTTATTTTGCACACGGAGAGGGGAGCGATTTCTTTCCTGGAGCATCAAGGAACGTTTTTGCTTCTCTTCGGATAACTTTCTAACGGTTATTTGCCATTGCATATGATATGTAACCCCTTCAGGGTATGCAATAGTGTTGGTTGGTGATGATCCGAGGGCGATGCCCTCGGTTGGTCTATTCCTCCCCTTTGGGGAGGATCCGTTACAACAGAACCAGTGGCTCACTTTCGTTTGTCACTCAACTTCTAACATCTTTCGTGCATTCACGCATCGAAATTTCATGAACAAGACAGCTCTCCTCCTTGCCAACGGGAACTCTCCCACAAAATCACTCTTTCTGAGCTGCAGAAAGCGATCTGAATTCTTTGTCTGCGCCGATGGAGGGGCAAATTACGCAGCGGAGTTCGGCGAGCGTCCCGACCTCATCATCGGTGATCTTGATTCCATCAAAGCGTCGACGGTACGGAAGTTCCAGAGTGTCACCACACGCCGAATCGCAGATCAAAACAGCACAGATCTGGAAAAAGCCCTTTCATGGCTCATTCGAAGAAACTATTCTGATATCGTCGTTCTGGGGGCTACCGGCGGACGCGTCGATCATCTTGCCGGAAATCTCAGTGCGCTGGGAAAATTCTCCAAACGGGCACATATCACATTTGTTGATGAATCGGGAGAAATGCGTTCGGCCGGAAGTGAAACAGTTCTCGATGCGTCGCCCGGAACAATCATCTCTCTGATACCGCTCTCACGCTGCGAGGGGATTGTGACGAAGGGGCTGAGATGGGAACTTCTCAACGGTGTACTTGAACTTGGATTTCGGGAAGGTACGAGCAATATCGTCAAATCCAGCCCCGTGACAATTCGGGTGAGGCGCGGAACTCTCCTGATTTATCAACTCCATCATCCTGCCTGAGTCACCGAGCCCTCATGATAGATCTCAGTCTCGCCGACAGTACTCTCATCGTCCTCTATTTTGCCGCTGTTGTCTACATCGGATATCGCGCCGGGAAAAGGCAGAATGAAACGTCCAACGATTTCCTCCTTGCCGGCCGCACGCTCACGCTTCCCATGTTCGTTGCGACGCTTGTTTCAACCTGGTACGGCGGAATTCTTGGCGTTGGCGAATTCTCCTACAAGTACGGACTTTCGAATTGGATCGTGTTCGGTGTTCCCTACTATGTGTTTGCCCTCGTGTTTGCCCTCCTTCTTGCCAAGAAAATCCGGGGAACGAATTTTCTCACAATCCCAGATAAGCTCGAGGCAAGCTATGACCGCAAAACGGCTCTCCTTGGAAGTTTTCTCACCTTCATTCTCGTTACACCGGCCGCCTACGTCCTAATGTTGGGAATTCTTGTTCAACTCATTTTTGGGTTGAACCTCGCTTTGAGCATCCTCATCACCACCTTTCTCACAACGGTCTATTTGTTCAGGGGAGGGTTTCGTTCGGATGTGTGGGTCAATGCCTTTGAGTTCGTGCTTATGTTCATGGGTTTCGCCATCATTGTGCTGTTCGCGGTCAATCAATTTGGCGGGATTGAATTTATCAGCCGCAGCGTTCCGTCCCTTCATCTCACGTGGCATGGAGGAAACAGCTGGCAGTATATCAGCGTGTGGTTTTTTATCGCATTGTGGACACTGGTTGACCCCGCCTTTCATCAGCGATGCTATGCCGCAAAAGACGGCAGGACAGCCCAATGGGGCATTGTGGTCTCGGTGATGTTTTGGTTCTGTTTCGATTTTCTGACAACAACAGCCGGATTGTATGCGAGAGCTGCGCTGCCGGATCTGAATCAACCGATGTTTTCGTATCCGTTGCTTGCCGAAGTGACACTTCCCTCAATAGCAAAAGGATTGTTCTACATCGGGCTGCTCGCCACGATCATGTCCACGCTGAGCAGTCTTCTGTTCATTTCAGCGACGACGGTAGGGAATGATATTGTGGGAAGAATTTCTCTGAACGGGAATCGCCAAGCTGTCGTGCACCGCTGGACGAAGTTCGGCCTTGTGATCGGTGGAATAGTAGCGGTGGGGCTGGCACTCGCGGTGCCCTCGGTCGTGAGTATCTGGTATACGATAGGAACAACGATCATCCCCGGACTTCTTGTGCCGGTTCTGGCAGGGTATTTTGACCGTCTCAAGATTTCGAGCAATTATGCTTTTGCGGCCATGCTGACGGGATGGCTGACTTCTTCGGGGAGCCTGATCTACGGGAAGCTGAATGAAGTGGAAGGAGTACCGGCCTATTGGTTTGGCATTGAGCCGATGTATCCGGGATTGGCCGTGGCTCTTCTTTGTTGGGGAGTGGGAAGGGTGAAGGGGTTTTTGCAGACGAGGTCGTCCGGCAGGTAGGGCTGTTTCTGTTTGTTCCCTGGGTGAAAAACAAAAAGGGGCGAAAACTGCTCGCCCCTCTTTTGAACTGACGTCAGGTAGAGCCCTACTGACCGCCGAGAATCAACGGAAGCCCGTCTTTGCCGCTTCCAATGACAACCACCTTGGCGTTCTGAGAACTCGCAAGTTTCTCGGTTGCCTCGATTCCTTTCCATCGCAGAAGCTGTTCGCTGATTCCCTGAGCAACAATGCGCTGAAAATCCGCGATGCCCTGCGCTTCAATGCGTTTGCGATCCGCTTCCTGGCGTTCCTTTGTCAGAATGAATTCCATGCGCTGACTTTCCTGGTCTGCCCTTTGCTTTTGCTCAATCGCTTCCGTCAACTGCACGGGCAATCCGACATTCCGCAACGGTGTCGTTTCCACGATGACTCCTCTCGGCGCAACGGCCTTTGCCAGCTCTTCCTGAATGGCAACACCGAGTGCCTCGCGTTCAGTGGAATAAAGAGCACTGGCTTGAAAGCTTGCGGTGACTGCCCTGCTGATCGAACGGAATTGCGGTATCATGATGACGCCTTCATAATCCCCACCGCTGATGGTTTTGTAGACGCGTGCAGCTGAGTCCGGATTGAGACGGTAAAGAGCACTGATTTCCAGCTCGATGGTAAGGCCCTCACGCGAAAGGACCCTCATGGTTTCCTTGTGCTCCTTCGTTTGCACGGAGTACTTTTGCACACGAGCGAGCGGGTTGATGGGATTAATCCCGGCAAAGAGCGGTTCTTCCGACACGACTCCGAAGAAATCAACAACTCCGACATGACCCGCCGGTATGACGGTGAGACATTGACTGACCGCAACGAGTGAAAAGCCGGCAACAACCGCAAGAGCGGCATTTGCCGTTCGCTGATATACCGCGTTGTACGACACCTTTTTTCGGGCTGTTTGCCAGACAAAAAATGCAACGATGACAATGATGATACTGAAAATGAAGAACATATTGACCTCCTATGGGATGATTGTTATGAAGTTCACCGTTTGGGCAAAATCACATCATACACGTTTGGACCGGAAGAGCGTCTTTTTCCACCACCCGTCCATTCTCCCCTGACTGCCTGAACCGAACGGAAATCACCGATGCCGGCGCCTCCATGATCGTCCTGTGCCCCCACGAGCACCGTGTAATTCCATGACGATTGAGGCCGGCCGATGAGTTCCATCGGGATGGAAAACGAAACCGACTTGTTTGCAGCACTCCCTAATGGATTCCTCTCGTCACCGGGAACGGGCTGGTACTCCGCGAGAATGTTCCCGCGAGCGTCCTCCAGTCTGATCCCGCCTCCGACAAAAATGATTGACTCGTAAGCGTGTTTTCGGAGAAGAGTGAAGGCGGCATTTCGTCCAATCGTCGTTTGTCCCGATCCGACGTTGCCATCCGTGTCAATGGCAATTGCGGCAAAGGTAAGCTGAAATCCATACTCAGGATGCCAGCCCGGATTGGAGAGGGAACGAAAACTCAGGGAAAAGAAGACATTCTTCTCGTCTGAAGAAACTTTGAAGCCCGTAATATCCAGAATTCCGGACTTGAAGTTGGGATTCGAAGGATAAGAATATGATCCGGTTCCCCGGTCGTCTCCTTGCGGATCAGCCGCCTCGAAGAGACCCTGTGCAGAGGCGGCAGGAACCTTGATTTCCTCGTTTGTGAGAATCCTGTGAGAAGGAGGCTTCAGCGCTTTGAGATCGGCACGCACGGTCGGAACGGCAAGCTGCAGGGGCTCACGCATACCGACGGAGCGAAGAATATTCATCTGAATGGGCCGCTCCCCCGATGAGTCGCGTACTGTCACGCCCTCTCCAGTCACATCAATTGTCGTGTTGGAGCCTGAAGGAATCGTGCATGCAAAGTCAAATGTCATGCTCTCCCCAAGCTGCCAGGTCACAAGAGCCTCCATTTGAGGTGCAGAAGCGGGAGAAGCGAGAGTGATAATGCCTCCCGACTGTGATGACTCATACGACGCTGCAACGAGTTGGTTTCCGATCGGGATATTGAAACGGACGTGTTTTATCGAAGGGGGAAGGTGTGGATGCAGTTCGATCTTGTTCTGTGTTGCGTCAACCGCCACACCCAGATAATCCTGATAGAGGTTTCGAATGAATTCGGCCAGACTCCATGCTTGTGAAAATGTACCGGAAAGGCGGGGCTCGCGTTCCCCATCCCTTGGCGCGGCGTCAAGAAGCTCCGAGAGTGTTCCCACGGCTCCGCGATCCAGGATCTGGTGCACCATGTTGTCCGTAAGTTGGTGGGCGAGTTCGGTATATCCGAATCTTGTCGCAGCGCTGATCCACGGTCCGGCAAGCCAGGTCCAGACAATGCCGTTGTGGTATGCAGCATCCTGAACGTAGAGCGGTGCATAGTGGTGAAAAGGGTGGAAATTCTCGTCGTCCTGCGAAAGGGAACCAACTCCATGCGAATAGACGAGTGATTCGGTGACTTTCTTGAATGCGTTAAATTGCTTCTCTTGGTCGTCGATCAGATCGAGTGTGAAAATCTGGTTGGGGCGTGTCTGATGGTCCGGTGTTTCATTCGGATTGAGATGGTCGTACACTCTGGTGGAATCCGGGTCAACAAAGTCACGGTTGAAAGAACGGCGAACGGTCTCGGCGGCAGCAACCCACTGAGCAAGACTCTTTGTATCCCCCGCCATGTCGGCCATCCACGATGCCACCAATAGCTGTTTGTACCAGAGTGCCTGAATGTCGTTCGCTCTGTTGCCCCTGGGGCTCCACGGTCCGTCGGGCCCGACAGCATCCATCCACGTTTCGGCATCCTCATGAACCAGGAAGAGGTTCCCGTCAACGCGGTGCTTGATCGGGCCCTCGATCGATCGTTTTACCACCGGGAACATTTCCCTGGCAAAGGCAGTATCGCCCGAAGCTGTCACGTAGTCACCAAGGGCAATGACAAACCATGGGGTTCCGTCTGTCGTGTTGTAACTGATGGATGTCGGTGTGACAAGGTTCGGAATCCGCCCTTGCATCGGACTTTTTTGGTCCTTCTGCTGCCATTCGGCAAATGAGCGAAGAATGGCCTTTGCGTCAGAAAAATTGCCTGTAACAAGCGTTGCTCCGGGAAGGGAAATGAAGGAATCACGTCCCCAGTAGCTGCTGAACCACGGCAGTCCGGCAAAAATGCCCTTCTTACCCTGGTTCATGACAAGGGCATCCATGGAGAGAATGGCCCAATGCAAGGCCTTGTCGAATCGTTCGTTGTCCGTGCGGACAAATGCCCTCCGCAGAATTTCTTCCATTCTGGTTTTTCGGGACGCAATCATCGGTTTATAGTTCCGGATGACGTCCTCAAGGAGAGACTCTGTCTCTTCCATGGTATCTCCAGCCACAAGGATGGCAACAGCGTTTCCGTCCGCAGCGTTCGCCTCAACGAAGACAGGGGCAAAGCGATGATCGCGCACATAGGGCGCCGAAACGGCACGAGATTCGCTTCCAATGATCGAAATGCCAATCCAGACAGGATAGTCTTCCTGCCGAGTCCTGAGCGTGTGGTTCTTCTTTGCTACAAAAGCGGATGATCCCTTGTGGGTGACAACATAGTCACCCGAGTCCTGTGATTCGGTAAAGAGAGGTCTGATCGTCACGGCTGATCCCTTCACTTTTCGCAATTCGACAACAAGGGCATTCACCGAATCAAGAAAAGTCACGGTTTCCTGAACGCCAATCGTGTAGGATCGGGTACACTGATGCGGGTCTACCAGAGCGAACTGCACGTCGACTCTCCGCAGATCCTTTCCATCGACGGCAATGGCGTAGTCGTCCAATATCTTCTTCGACATGACATGCCAGCCCTGCCACCCTGAAGACTGCTCATTGTTCAACTCCGTACAGTA
>Ga0209342_10005105_pt1 | contig 13511 bp, 9 predicted proteins | sample RifCSP16_2_FD_184023 | JGI IMG/M metagenome (GOLD analysis project Ga0209342, IMG submission 184023) | Soil microbial communities from Rifle, Colorado - Rifle CSP2_sed 16_2 (SPAdes) (version 2) | ecosystem: Environmental > Terrestrial > Deep subsurface > Rock core/Sediment | place: Rifle... | reverse complement strand
CAAGCGCCTGCTGGTGCTCCTTCATCGAATCGAAGGAGATCCCCTGGGCCGCCTCGGTGAAGCCGAAGATCATCCCGGTGTCCTCGGCCGGGAGGAACCCCTTGGGGATGACGACGAACAGGTACGCCGTCACGATGAGCAAAAGGGCGGAAAACACGATCGTGGCGCGGCGGTACCGCAATACCCATCGGAGGCTCCGGTCGTAGAACGAGAGCATGCCGACGAAGACGCGCTCCGAGGCCTGGTAGACGCGGCCGTGCTTCTCCTCCCCCGGCGGGCGCAGGAAGCGGCTGCAGAGCATGGGGGTCAGGGTCAGGGACACGAAACCGGAGACCAGGATCGCCGCGCCGATCGTGACGGCGAACTCGTGGAGCAGCCGCCCTACAACCCCCCCCATGAAGAGCACGGGGATGAAGACGGCCACAAGCGACAGGGTCATCGACAGGATGGTGAAGCCGATCTCCTTGGATCCCCGGAAGGCCGCCGTCCGCGCGTCCTCCCCCCGTTCCATGTGACGGACGATGTTCTCCAGCATCACGATGGCGTCGTCCACCACGAAACCCACCGAGAGGGTCAGGGCCATGAGGGACAGGTTGTCCAGGCTGTATCCCATCAGGTACATGACGGCGAAGGTCCCCACGACCGACATCGGCACCGCGAGGCTCGGGATCAACGTTGCCGAAAGGTTGCGCAGGAAGAGGAAGATCACGAGGACGACGAGGCAGATCGCCAGGAACAGGGTGAACTGCACGTCGTTCACCGAGTCGCGGATCGACACGGACCGGTCGTAGAGGATGGCGAGCTCGATCGAGGCCGGCATCTGGACGCGGAACGTCGGAAGGAGCCGATGGATCGAATCCACCACCTCCACCGTGTTGGTGCCCGGCTGCCGCTGGATGGCAAGGACGACGGCGCGCGTGGTCTTGTACCAGCTCGCCACCTTGTCGTTTTCCACGCCGTCGACGACTGTTCCGATGTCCTGAAGGCGCACGGGGGAGCCGTTGCGGTACGCGACCACCAGTGGCCGGTAGGCGTCCGCCTCCATGAGCTGGCCGCGCGTCTCCACCGTGAACGCCTGGTGGGGGCCGGAGAGAGTCCCCGTGGGGAGATTCACGTTCCCCTGCTCGATCGCGCCGGCCACCTCGTCGATCCCGATCCCGCGCGCGGCCATGCTGTCGGGGTCGAGTCGCACGCGCACGGCGTATTTCTGGGAGCCGAACACGAGGACCTGGGCGACCCCGCTGATCATGGAAATCCGCTGCGCGATGAACGTCTGCGCGTATTCGTCCACCATCGAAAGGGGAAGGGTCGGGGAGTACAGGGCGAAGTACAGAATCGGCTGGTCCGCGGGATTGACCTTCTGGTAGGAGGGAGGAGAGGGCATGTCCCGCGGCAGCTGGGAGGCCGCCTTGGCGATGGCCGCCTGCACGTCCTGGGCGGCGGCGTCGATGTTGCGGCTCAAGGAGAACGTGAGCGTGATCTGGGTCAGCCCGATCCCGCTGCTGGAGGTCATGGAATCGACGCCGGCGATCGTGGAAAACTGCTTCTCCAGGGGGGTGGCCACGGAGGAGGCCATCGTTTCCGGGCTAGCCCCCGGCAGGTTCGCGGTGACCAGCAAGGTCGGGAAATCGACGTTGGGCAGGTCGCTTACCGGAAGATGCCGGTACCCCATGACGCCGAACAGAAGGATGGCGAGCATCACCAGGGTCGTCATGACGGGTCGGCGGATGAATTGTTCCGGGATGTTCAAGAGGCCTTCTCCCTGACCGCCTCCGGGCTCTTCACATCCACCTTGGAACCCGGAACCAGGCCGAGCTGGCCGTCGGTGACCACCTGCTCTCCGGCCTGGACGCCTTGTTCGATGACCGTATCCCCTCCCAGGGACGGGCCGGCCGTGACGGGACGCATCTCCGCGGTGAGGTCCTGCTTGATGACGAAAACGTACCGGCCTTCCTGTCCCGTCTGGATCGCCTGGGAGGGGACGAAGACCGCGTCGCGCCGGACGGCGAGGGTGAGCGACACGTTCACGAACTGACCGGGCCAGAGCCGCCTGTCTGCGTTGGCGAATTTCCCCTTCAGCTGGATCGTCCCCGTGGTCTTGTCGACCTCGTTGCTGATGAAATCGAGGCTCCCCCCGATGGGATCGCCCCCTCCCCCGGGGAGAACCGCCTCGACCGCCAGGTTTCCTTCGGCCTGGTTCCGTCGGATTTCCGCGAGGCGCTGCTCGGGCACGGAAAACGTGACGTAGATGGGGGTGATCTGGTTGATGACCAGAAGCTTCGTATCGTTTTCCTTGACGATGTTTCCCCGGTTCACGGAGAGATCGCCCGTCCGGCCGTCGATGGGCGACCGGAGGTAGCAGTATCCGAGTTTCACGCGGCTTTGCTCCACCTGGGCGGCATCCGCCTGCACCGTGGCTTCAAGCGCCCCCAGATTGGCGATCACCTGGTCGTACTGCTGCCTCGGGATCAGGTCCTTCTCGATCAGCAGAGCGTACCGCTTCACTTCCTTCTCGGCGTTTTCCTTGAGCGCCACATCCTTTGCCAGCGTTGCTTCCGCCACCTGCAGCGCCACCTGGAAGGGAACGGGATCGATCTCAAACAGAAGGTCCCCCCTTTTCACGTCCTGGCCCTCCCGGAAGGCCACCTTGGTGATCTGTCCGGCCACCAGGGTCTTGATCGTGACGGTGGAAAACGCCTCCACCGTTCCGATGGCGCGGACCTGGACCGGGAAGTCCTTTTTGGATGCCGTGCCTACGGTTACGGGGACACTCTTTTGTTGCGCTCCCGTCATCCTGGAGTTAGTCTCCTGGGAGCACCCGGAGAGAAACGGGGGACCGGCGGCCAGAGCGCAAAGAAGAGTCGCGAGGGAAAGAGGGGCTATGGTTGGTCCCGGTCGAACGGGACGGTATCGAGGGCTCATCGGTTTCCTCTTGAGACGCTTGATGCAACCTGTTTGGTTCGCCGGACCTTCCCTGCTTCCCCGGCCTATCTCCCCAGCGCCCGGAGGAGCGTCGCCGCGGAGATGCTGGAATCGTAGAGCGCCTCGATCACGGCGGTGTCCGCCCGGCTCATCTGCACCTGCGCATCGATCATTTCGATGATGTCTCCCGCCCCCACCTTGTACCGTTCCCTCGCAAGTCGCAGGTTTTCCCGGGACGCCTCCTGCTCCTTCCGGCGGGCTTCGGAGCGCTCGTATGCTTCCCGGACGGAGAGGGACGCCTGCTCCACCTCGAGGCGGACCAGGCGCCGGAGTTCCGTTGCCGCGAACCTCGTCGAGTCGAGCGACGCCTGTGCCTCCTTTACCTGCTCCCTCGTCGAGAATCCCGAGAAGACTGGGAAATTCAGAAGGACGGTGAGGTCGTAGTTCTGCTTCAGGGGCGGTTCTTCCGCGGCATATCCGTACCCGCCGGCCCCCGTGAGGATTGGATAATAGCCGGCTCGAGCCGCGCGAAGCCCGTATTCCGCCGCCCGTTCCCGTTCCCGGATCGAGCTCAGTTCCGGACGGTTCGCCTCCGCCTCGGCGACCCACGAGTCGAGAGTTCCCGGAACCGTCACCACGGCGAGGGTGTCCATAAGGCCGAAATCCTTTGGCCCGTCGATGCCCATGCGGTTGAGCAGGGTGATCCGCGCCACCTGGAGTTCGTTCAAGGCGGCGGTCAGCTCTGCGCGCGCCTGGTAGAGGTTGGCTTCCGCGCGTGCCACGTCGATCCGCGCCCGGACCCCCGCATCGTAGAAGGCCTGCGCCTGGGTCAGGAGCGACTCGCGCTGCTGCAACGTCTCGCGGCGGATGTCTACGATCCTCTGCGCCCGGAGGACGCTGAAATAGGCGATTTTCGAGGCGAAAGCAACATCTTGTCGCTTGGATTTCCCGCTTTCCGCAGCGGCGGATACGAGTGATCCCGCACGGTCTGCGCCGGCCCTCGTCCGGCCGAAGTCCGTGATGATCTGGGAAACGTTTCCCTCGATGAATCTTTCGGAAGAAGTAACGCTTTCCGGGCTCTGGGAGGAAAGCGAACGGGACCGCGCGTATCCGGTGGACAGGTTGATCGATGGGTAATACCCCGATACGGCTTGGCCTTTTCGCGCGATGGCGGCCGTCGTATCGGCGTCGGCCTGACCGATCAGGGGATGCCGGGAAAGCGCGATCCCGACGACATTGTCCATGTTCCACAGGATACCGGTCCGGTCGGTGTTGTCGTTTCCCCCCGATGCAGTCTCTCCTCGACTTCCTGCGGGAGGAGAGGCAAGGCCCGGAGGCTGCTCCTGCGCCTGGCTGGGCAAGTGCCCGATCCATATCAGGAAAGCCACCGCTGTCGCAGTCGGAAACCCTTTTCGGAAAGTCATTTTTTCCCACCTTTCCCCCGCTTCCCCCCGGCACGCGAGTCGGGGGAGAGCGCCTGCAGGCAGTACCCTTCCACCATGCGGGAAAGTCGGGAAAGGGGCACGTCGATGATCCCGAGCATGCTGTGCCGCGTGGTCCCGTAGAGGATTCCCCGGAGAAGACCCGCCGTATCCCGCACAGGGAAGCTGGGGCGTAGAGTCCCGTCATGGAACCCTTTCGTCAAGACCAGGGACAGAATGTCGGTCATGCGGCTGAACCGGTTCCGGATTTCCGCCGGTCGACCGTCCCGATCGGCGGCGAGATGATTCGGAAAATCCCGAAGGATCACGAGGAAGCGGGTCTTGTTCCGTTCGAGATATTCGAAGTGGAATCGGATCAGGCCGGACAGCGTTTCCGCCCCGGTCTTTCCGTCCCCGGCCAGGCGTTCCGCCCCCGCCAGGTACTCCTCCACCATCTCGTCGAAGATGGTGAGGAAGATCCCGTCCTTGCTTCCGAAGTGATGGTAGAGCGTCCCTTCGGCGACCCCCGCCTCCTGGGCGATCTCCGCGGTGGTGGTGTTGCTGTACCCTTTTTCCGCGAACAGGTGTGAGGCAACCGCCAGGATGGCGGATCGCCTGTTCTTCTCCCCCACGACCCCCCCTACCGAGTGAGCACTCAATCGGTTCCAACATCATGGATTGGGGTACCGCCATATGTCAAGGCCCTGTACTCCCCCCCCGGGTGCCTGGGGAGCAAACCAGGAATCCCGCGGGGCGGATCTCGAAGCCCCATCGCGAATCTAAGGAAAGATGAACCTTATTCCATGGGACAGGGGAAAATCGATGAAGACCCATATGCTCACGAACGCGGTATTTCTGGGGTGGCTGATGATCCCGCTTCTGGTTGCAACGGTTTCGGGCGCCGAGGACCGCGGCGGTGGGGCGAAGCAGGGCCGGAATTCCGCGAAGGCGACGTTCGCGGGCGGTTGCTTCTGGTGCATGGAGTCGCCCTTCGACAAGCAGGACGGGGTCCTCTCCGTCACCGTGGGCTACGCGGGGGGACAGAAGAAGAACCCGACCTACGAGGAGGTGTCGGCCGGGGGGACGGGACACACCGAATCCGTGCAGATCGTTTACGACCCCGCGAAGATCTCCTATGCGAAGATGCTTGACATCTTCTGGCGCAACGTGGACCCGCTGACCAGGGATGCCCAGTTCTGCGACCACGGCACGCAGTACCGCTCGGCGATCTTCTACCACGACGAGGAGCAAAAAAAGCTTGCCGAGGCGTCGAAAAAAACCCTGGAGGAGTCGAAGCGGTTTTCGTCCCCCATCGTGACCGAGATCGTCCCCGCCTCGGAGTTCCACCCCGCCGAGGAGTACCACCAGCACTACTACAAGAAGAACCCGGTGCGGTACAAGATCTACCGGTACAACTGCGGGCGCGACCACAGGCTGCAGCAGCTGTGGGGGAAGGAGGCGGGGGGGCACTGATCCCGCCGGGAGGCCTTCCCCTCCCCGTGCGGGTCCCCCACGCCCCCGAGGGATCAGCGAGCCCCTCCTCCCGGGACATCGACATGGACTTGGATTTCCGGTGGCTGCCGAGGCATGCTCCCAGGGCATCGTGAGGGGGCGGCCAGGCCAAGGGACAGACGCATTGTTGTTCCGCCGGTCGCGGATCAGACGACGTAGATCACCCTCGGCTCCGTCCCCACTTCCTCCCGGTACCGGAAGGTGTTGGCCTTCGCGATCACTTTGTTGATCAGACTTTTTGGGTCGTTGAGGTCGCCGAAGTAGGTGGCGTGCCCCAGGCAGGTGGTGGTGCAGCGGGTCAACTCCCCCTTCTCCACCCGGTGGATGCAGAAGTGGCACTTCCGGGCGTTGCCGATGGGGGAATGCCAATGGGTCTTTCTCTTGAAGACCTTGCCGTACTCGCCGGAGTTCTCCACCTCGTAGGTCTGTTTCTTCATTTCGCCGGTGTAATAATGGCCGACGTCGGCTGAGCGGGCGCCGTAGGGGCAGGCCACCAGGCAATACCGGCATCCGATGCACTTCCGGTAGTCGATCATGACGATCCCGTCGTCCCGTTTGTAGGTCGCCTTCACCGGGCAGACCGGGGTGCAGGTGGGCGAATCGCACTGCATGCAGGGACGGGGCAGGAAACGGAGCGATACGTTCGGAAACTGGCCGATCTCTTCTTCCCGCACCGGCCGGTAGCGCATTCCCGGCGGGGTCAGGTTCTCGGACATGCAGCCGGTGGTGCAGGCGTGGCAGCCGATGCACCTCCTGAGGTCGATGGCCATGCCCCAGCGGCGTTCGCTGCGCGTCTTCTGGAGAGCCCGCTTCAGATCCTCGCGCATGATCTCCAGGATGTCCTCCCGGGTCTCCAATTCTTCAGGCCTCCTTTCCCGGAATGGGCTCGAAAAGGCCGGAACGGTCGCACACCAGATAGAGGAACGAAACCAGCGACACCGAGGCGATCAGGACCAGCACTTCGAAGATCGAAGGGGTGTACTGCACCACCGCAGGAATGTCGTAGGCACGAAAGACGGGCACCTTGAAGCCGCCCGCCACAAGGTCGCTCCGGGCCTTGAACTGGGTGGCCAGGATCAGGAGGCCCGTGAAGATCATCCCCCCGGGACCGCGGATGAACAAAGACAGGAGGAACGGCACAACGACGGCAAGGAAGATTCCGTGGAAAAGGCTGTCGAAGAGGGTGAGGCGGAAGACCTCCCAACCGGGTCCGTTCCCCGCAAGGCCGATCATGAGTCGCCAGAAGTTGGCAAGGAGGGCAAGCCCCAGACCGATCTTCAGGAAGGTCGTGAAGAAGGCCGGAAGGGGAGAATCGTCCCCCGGGGTCTTCCTCCACTCGACGGCGGCGACGACGGCGCAAAGCGCACTGCCGGTGAGGAAGGCGATGAAGAGGAAGTAGATCGGCAACAGGGCGCTGTAATAGTAGGCGCGCGGGCCGACGGCGCCGAAGAGGCTTCCCAGGGTGCTGTGGGTGACGACGGCGATGAGGAAGGCGCCCCACATGACCGCCTGGGAGTGCCGGTTCCGCCGGATGTTGATGTACTCGAGTACGATGACGGCGAGGTACGCGAGATACCAGACCGACATCCAGAACATGGGGGAGGCGGGGTTGGGCGAGACAAGGAAGTAGTACATCCGCTCGACCCGGCCCATCTCGGTGGCCAGGGAGAGAAAGGCGGCCAGGGCCGTGACGATCCCCAGGAAGATGACCCGGGATGCGAAGGGCTTGTAGTCCTCCTCGTAGAAGACGTGGCCGAAGAAGTTGACGAAAGTGCAGCCGGTGCTGATGAGGACGAAGTAGACGTAGGTGGTGATCTGGATCCCCCACGGCACGAGGTCGGAGGTGTTCGTGGTATGGGCGTGCCCCAGGAGGAAGATGCACCCGATGGCGAGGAAACCGGCCAACAGCCCCAGGAGGGAGAGGTAGAGCGAAATCCCCCCCCGCCCTTTCCGGATGTCGTCGACGGCTTCCCGCAGTCTGGCCCGATCCGGCAGAACGATTCCGTCGAACCGCATCGATTACCCCTCCTTCACGACCCTGACGAAGTTGGACCTCATGGCGGTCCCTCCCATGATGGGGTCGATCGCGTACCGGGCGAGCATCTCCTCGTCTCCGATCCCCTTGCCGTCGGCCCTTGTAAGCTCCGCGGAGTGGACGCCGAAACCGTGGACCATGTAGATGCAGTCTTCGCGGAGCCGCTGGGTGTGGCGGACCCGGATTTTCCCCGGCGATGGAAAGCCGGCCTGGTTTTCCAGGCGGACGTATTCCCCGTCCTCGAGACCCAGCTCCCGCGCCTTCTTCCGGTTGATCCATAAGGAGTTCTCCGGAACCAGGTCCGCGAGGAGGAAATTGTTCGTGGTCCGGGCGAAGGTATGAAGCGGCGAGCGGCCGAACAGGACCCGGAAATAGCCGGCCGGAGGCTGCTCGTGCCTCGTGTATTTCGGCACCGGGTCGAACCCGCGATCGGCGAGCTGCCCGGAGTAGAGCTCGATCTTCCCGGAAGGGGTATCGAATTCCCGCTCTTCGTGCGGGGAGAGATAGGGACTCGATTTGCCGGAGAAGCGTACGACCCCCTTGCCGCGGAGTTCGTCGTAGTCGATATTGCCGGCCCGGCAACGTCCGCGCAGGTATTCCTCGCCGTCCTTCCAGGGGAAGTAGTCGCCCAGGCCCAGTCGATTGGCCAGCTCCTTGGTGATCCACCAGGAGGGCTTGCTCTCGAAGAGGGGCGAGACGGCGGGCTGCCGTATGGCCACCTCGAAATTCTTGCCTCTGCCCAGGCTCAAGGCATCGTGCCGCTCCAGATAGGTGCATTCCGGGAGGACCACATCGGCCCACCGGGTGATGTCGGCCGGAAGGATGTCGATGGCGACCAGAAGGTCGAGGTTGTCGATCGCCCGGATGGTTTCGTCCCGCCCCGGCAGGGTCTTGATCAGATTGCAGCCGTATACCAGCCATGCCTTGAACGGGTGTGGCTTCCCGGTGATCGATGCCTGCCGGACGGAGGTGGTGGTCTGCGACAGGGCGAACGGATAGGCCGCGTCCAGCTCGGGAAGACCGGCACGGCCGGAGGGGTAGACCGGCAGGTCGGGGTATTCCGGGACGCCTCCGCCGGCGGGAAGATAGATGCCTCCCGGACGTCCCCAGGAGCCGAGGAGGGCGTTGAGGATGGCGATGGCGCGGCAGCGTTGCGTGTCGTCTCCGTACCAGCAGTTGTAACGTCCGGCGGAGATGATGACGTTGGGCCTGTGCGCGGCCAGCTCCCGGGCCACCCGGGCGATGGTCTCCACCGGAAGTTCGGTCTCCCCGGCGGCCCATTCGGGGGTGTACTCCTGCACGGCGGCCGTAAGCTCGGGGAGGCCGATGGCATATGACTTCACGTAGTCCGCGTCGTAGAGTTCCTCGTTCACGATGAGGCGGATCCAGGCCAGAAGGAGTGCAAGGTCGGTGGCCGGCCTGATGGGGAGCCAGTGGTCGGCCTTCGCGGCGATGTTCGAGAGGCGCGGGTCGACGACGGCGAGCTTCGCCCCTTTCGCCAGCCCCGTGACGATATCCTGCACCTGGCTGTTGTGTGCGTTCTCGCCGAGGTGGGAGCCGATGAGCACGATGTAGCGGCTCTCGCCGAAGTCGTAATATTCCGGCGAACCGACATCGGAACCGAAGGTGAGAGTGAAGCCGACGTCCCTTGGCCCGCGGCACTGGGCATCGGAGGGGGCGGCATGGCTGCGGCTGCCGTAGGCCTTCATCAGGTGCTTCCAGAATGCGCCGCCGCAGCCGTGGGAGAAGAGGGCCACCGTCTCGGGACCGTGTTTTTCCTTGATGTCATCGAGCTTGCGTGCGACCAGCCCCAAAGCCTCGTCCCAGCTTGCCCGTTTCCACGTCGGCTGGCCCCGCTTGCCGGTGTTGATCATGGGAAACTTGAGCCGGTCCGGGTCGTAGAGGGAGCCCAGGGCCGCATTTCCCCGGCCGCAGAGCCGTCCGCGCCCCCGTTCGCTCAGCGGGTTGCCGTCGATCTTGACGACCTTGCCGTTCTGCACCTTGGCGATCAGTCCGCAGTTCCAGAAGCAGAGCTCGCAGAAGGTGGGTACCGATTTCAGCTCCTCCGGCGCCGTCTCGGCCCAAGAGAGGTACTCTTCGGGCACCACCGATGGGAGGGAGAGGCCGGCCGTGGCGGTGCCGGTCACCTTCAGGAACATTCTCCGCGACATCCGGAAGTTCACTCGTGGCACCTCCTGCCGGGCGATAAGAAACGCACCGGTCTTCCCGCCCGTGCCTCTGCGGAACCTGTGAGGATCGGGCGGGAAGACCCGGGGTCGCGGGAGGGAGAGGAGGGGATTCTCTTCCCGCTTACCATTCCTCTTTCTGCTGCTCGGCCATCTTGTCGAAATAGATCGAAGCGTTCGTCAGTTTTTCCTCTTCCTTTTCCGCGTACTCCAGCGCCCGGAAGTTGAGGACGCCGTTCCGGGAGTGGCAATGGAAACAGGTCAGGGCCTTCTCCTTCGTCACGAGATGGGTGCTGCCGAAGTAGATGGTCTGCCAGCCGGGCACCGGCTCGTATTCCTTGATTCCCAGGGTCTTCGCGGCCGAGGCGACTCCCGCCAGCGCGTCGCCCGTGGACATGGGCGGGGCAAAATCCATCGAGAGGAGGTTGCCGGTCTTTTTGTCGAAAAACGCCTTCCCTTCGAAGATCTTGAAGGGATAGATCCTGCTCCCCATCTCCTCCCGGCTCCCCTTCGGGCCGATGAAGTGCGGTTCGTTACGCACCGTCTTGTTGTACCAGGCGTAGACCGGCGTCGTCTCGTTCGCCTCTTTGCTGAGCGTCGTCGGCTCGTAGAACTTGTCGGCCCCCTGGGTCCACCGGGTGAAGTCCTTGGCGATCGCGCCGCCGGTGCGCGGGATGTGGCACGTCTGGCAGGCGATCCGCGCCACGTGGCGGTTGAGATCCCCGTCCTTGTGCGGCGTCTCCTTGTGGCAGTCCTCGCAGGAGACCCGGATGCCGTCGCTGGCCCAGTTGTTCGGGTCGAAGCCCGTGGGGATCCGGTGGTTCTTCGCCGCGTGGCAGTCCACGCACACCATTCCGTTCTTCGCATGGACGTCCGTTTCCCTGGCATAGGCGAACCCGCGCTTGATGAGGACTCCGCCGCCCGCGGATTCGTGGCACACCATGCAGTTCCTCACGTCGGGCCTGCCGACGGAAAGCGCCGCCTCCTTGCTCCGGTCCTGGCCCATCACCACCCGGCCGGTCTCGTCCTTATAGGCTCTGCGCCGGCGGAAGTCGTACTTCGAGGCGTGGCAGACCAGGCAGTCGATCGCGTTTTCCGCATCCTTTCCGACGCTTCCGACATCGCTGATGTGGTTTCCCGGATGGCACGTGTTGCAACCGGCGAACTTGGTCTTTCCCGTCACGGGGCTGGCCGGGATCTCCTTCAGGTGGTTCACGATGTCATTCCCGTTGCACATCGTGTAGATCCGGTTTTTCATCCCGTACTCTTTCCCCGGCTCCAACCCTTCGACATTCGGCACCGGGGAGGCGTGCTTCCAGTGCACGGTGTCGAGGAACTCCTTGGCGGTCCCCGGATGGCACCCCTGCGCCTCGCAGGTCGACGGCCCCTGGTATCCGTTCCTCTCGATGTACTCCTTGCCCGGATGCTCCTTGGCTGCCGCCACGCCCGCAAGGAGCATCGCCGCAACGAGCACACCCGATCCCGATCCCTTTCTCACGATGCGCCCCTTTTTGCCCCTCGTGGTTGACCCGATAAGACCATCAGCATCCGGCGGTCTTCCGGAAATATTTGCTGATGTTCTTCCCGTCCCGGACCTCATACTTGCAGCGGATCTCGTCTCCCACGACGATCCGGTGGTCCTTGAACTTGTCCAGCGTAAGATCGTCATTGACGATGACGGTGACCAGTGCGCCCGTCTTGGTGTCTTTCAGGGTGGCCTTTGCCGTTTTCGCATTGGGGTTGGCGATCTCGATCTTCACGACGTCGCCCACCATCTTCAAATCCTCCGCCATGGCGACGCCGGCGGCGAGAAGAAGAATGAGGACCGTCATTGCCGCTGCAACCTTGATCTTCAGTGCCTTTCGCATCGTTTTCTCCTCCTTGATCCAGATAACCGGATTCTTTAATAAACAGACCTCCATCCCTGCCTTGTCATCCTAGAGGATCCCCGTTTCCGGGGAGAGCCATCGGGCGGGTAGACGTCACCCGCCCACCGGATTTCCTAGAAGTGAACCTCCAACGTCATGTAGATGTCCTGCGCGTTCTTCAGGGGCGTAAGGAACTGGGCGTTCAGCGGGCTTGCCTTGAGGTCGGAGATCTTGACCGGGGCCCCCACCCAGTTGTTGCTGCCCGTGTAGTCGAAATCGTAGTACTGGTACCCGATCTTGGCGAACGTCTTGCTCGTATAGGAAGAGATCGGCCCCAGGTCGAACTCCTGGATCAGGTACGCCTCGTACACGTTGCCGCGCGTCCCTAGTTTGCTCGTCCACATGTCGTCGGCCGCCGGCGTAAAGGTGATCCAGTCCTTGCTGCCGTGGTTGAACTCGAGCCCCAGCTTCGTCCTGTTCCGGTTGAAGTCGTACCGGGCCCCGAGGTATGCGGCCCAGCCGGTTTTGCTCTCGTTCCCCTGGAGACCCGGAGTCAGCGGGTCGTCGTTGAACATCAGGCCGCCGCCGAACGCGTTCGTGTTCGTATTCGGACGGGTGATGCTCAAGCCGCCGGACCCGAAGAGATGGAGTCTTCCCGGGCCTATGTCCTTGAGGGCGCTGAGCAGGGTGAGTTCGAACCAATCGATGTCGCCCAGGTCGGTCGAAGGACGCAGGCTGGAAAACGGGGGAGGCAGCGTGGTGCTGGCGATCACGGGAGAATCGAAGATGTTGAAGCCGCGGTTCCACTGCAGGCTCACGTGCAGCGGGTCGGTATCGTAGGGCACAACGCTTACGCCGAGCATGTCGGTGTCGTGGAGGCCGTTGCCGGAGGTGCTCGTGATCCCGTTTTCGAAACCCCGGCCGTAGCAGACCTTCGCGTAGGCCCCGGGGAGGGCCTCGATGTCGGGCGCCCAGCCAAGGGTCATCCCGTCGAAGGCGTAATCCACCAGGATGGCGGGAATGCCGGACTGCCCCGGTTGCGGCTTGTTCTGTCTCAGGTGCGAAGGGATCCCCCCCGTCGAGGGCCGTCTTCCCACCGAGAACCAGACCGGGCGGTCGAACAGGTTGCTCCAGGTGGCGTATGCGGTATCCACCGTGATCTTTCCGTCGTTGGGAACGTGTCCCTCGGTCCCGTCGAACGCCCCGATCCTGTCCGCGAAGAACGTTCCGGATGTCGCTGCCGTATCGTTGTTCCCGAACGCCTTGTACATGACGAGGCGCGACGTCACCGAGACGTTCCGGGTCGCCTTGGCCTTCAGGTCCAGGCCGAACCGGTTCGTGTAGAGGATGTCGTTCTTCACCTTGGAGCTCGGAACGGGGATGGGATTGAACGGGTCGGCGGGATTGAACTGAAAATAGTCCGGGATTTTCCCGCGCAGGGAATCGACCCGGAACCGGTAATCGCCGCCGATGGTCAGCCAGTCGCTGATCGATTTCCCAGAGGCTTTTTCGGGCGTTGCGGAGGCGACCTGTTTCTTCAGCGCTTCGATCTCCTTCGCCATCGAGT
>Ga0209342_10005101_pt1 | contig 13515 bp, 12 predicted proteins | sample RifCSP16_2_FD_184023 | JGI IMG/M metagenome (GOLD analysis project Ga0209342, IMG submission 184023) | Soil microbial communities from Rifle, Colorado - Rifle CSP2_sed 16_2 (SPAdes) (version 2) | ecosystem: Environmental > Terrestrial > Deep subsurface > Rock core/Sediment | place: Rifle... | reverse complement strand
TTAATTAAATCTTTAATGACAGTGGCTTTCTGGATATATTTAAATACAGCAACAGCTTTAGGGTGTTTGTTTTTTGATAAGCACCAACCCTTGAGCTGATCATAATAGTACACTTCATTTTCATTCTTTTTATCATCACATTTCTGATATCCAGATTTCTTTTTGCCACTATAATCACTATAATCTTTAGCGACATATTGAAGTTTATCGCATAAAGCATATGCATTTATATGAGTCCTTCCAGCAGACCCTTCCGTACATGGGATAATTGTTCTCGCATCATTTTTTGAAATCACTCCAGCCCGCTTAAAGTTACCATTCTGATCAATAATAATTTCAATATGAGCCATCTGAGTTGTATGGCAAATCGGCAAAAGTGGTCTTTGTTTTTCATTAGAAACAAATCCTATCATTGACTGGCAATTTTCGTATGTCTCATACAACTTATGTATCCAGCTCATTTGACGGCCTCCCATTCTTCATATCCTTCCAGCAGACCTTCCTCTTCCAGGCCAATAGACATAGGAGGTTCGCCCTTCATCGGCCTTACAAACTTCCTGACTTTGCACTCCTCCGGTCTTATGAATTCCACAATTCCATCAACCATCCTTGGGCGCCAGAAACGCGAATGAAGTTCTTCATTTGCTGATTCATCAGGGTAATCAAAACCATGAAACATGAGATCAAATGATAGCTCGCCGTAATTATTGTAAAAACTCTCACCTTCGCCGAAAGTGCACGGCTCGACATATCCCTGACATTCCCGTGCTCCCAGAAAAATATCCCTTCTGCCACCTTTATCGATCATACGTTTTGCGATAAAATAATGCTTGTTTTCATTTCTATCCTTCTCCATATCTTTACGGTTGAAATTCCATTCAAAATGCGCCTGAATCTGATATTCTGCATTTGAAATGTAAGTATAAATTGCGAGAGAATTGCCCCCGCTGAAATCAATTGGTTTGGCGTTTCGTGTCTGAGTTTTGATCGGCTTCATCACCCGCATTTTATCAATTATCCATACGATAGTGGGCTTCCAATAAACCGAGCTGATAATTCCTTTCAAGGCCTCATACGTTGGGATATGATATGAACATTTTTCTCCTCCGATTTTTGTCAGCGGATCAGTAAAGAGGGCATATTTACCATAAACTTTGAACTCAACCTTGTTTTCCATAAATCACCACCTCAACCTATTAAAATATCCATTTCATTGACAGGTTCTTCGCTCAAACCGAATCGGTCGCTGTAATATTGAGAATCCAGATAAAAAATTCCTGTTCCTTCCTGAGCTTCATGAATAGCATTCTGCTTATCCAATTTATCCCAAATATGTGGAAATATATTTACAGAATATCTCTGCGCTTCTTTAAGCAATTTAAATTGTTTTTCTAAATCATCAGCAGCGCAAAGATCGTTTATAATACACCTGCCTTTTTTCCCGAATGGAACGACAATACCTCGCGCAGATGATTCAATCGCCTTGAAAGTCTTTGAAGCAGTCATAAAGGCTTGCCTGCATGGTATAGTTGGATCATTTATATTTATTCTTTTGTATCCAGCAACTGATAACGAATTTTCGGATAGCAGATTAAACAGGTTATCATCCCTTCCAACTATGGAATCTTTACTAACCGGATATTTCATATCCTGTGAACGCTCATAAAAATAGTATTGGTAATACTGGTTCATTGCTGCCAGGCCAAGAATATCATTATTAAAACTACCTGGATTGTTCTTATATTCATCAAGAACACGTTCCGCCTTTTCTCTGCCGGTTTTTATTTCTTTTAACCGATCAAGATTTTCTTCTTTCGAATTAACAATTGATACTCTTCCCTGTTTCGGCCTCGTTCCATTCCGGTTGCATCGCCCTGCAGCCTGCGCTATGGAATCCAACCCTGCCAGATAGCGGATAACTGAACCGAAATCAATATCCACACCCGCCTCAATCAATTGGGTGCTGATACATATAACCGGTTTTTCATCCGGCAGACAATCTTTAATTTGATTAAGTATTTCCAGGCGGTGTGCCGGGCACATATTAGTGCTCAAATGAAAAATGTTAGCATGTTCGAATGTCTTAATTTCCTGATATAGCTTTATTGCTGAATTCTTTGTATTTACAATGATCAAAACACTGCCGGTTTCTTTAAGTTCCGCTTTTGCCAATTCTTTGACTTCACATTCTGTCCAGCCTTCCACTTTTCGTAGATCAAAGACATCTACCCTTTTTAGTTCGTCAAAAAGCCTCTTTACATCGGGCATCATTTGTTGTTCAGGCATAATCTGCAAAGCTCTCTGATTTGGTTCAACTTTATCCAGAAGAGGTTGCGTTGCCGTACATAGGATAGCTGTTGATCCGCAATTTTGCGTCAGAAATCGTAACGCTAGATTAAAAAGATGTACACAACGAACGGGAATAGTTTGAACTTCGTCAAAAATTATCACGGAATTCGCAAGTTGGTGCATCCTCCGCGCACTTCTGGTTCCTGCTCCGTACAAGGCTTCAAGAACCTGAACGCTGGTTGTAAAAACAATCGGGGCATCCCAATCCTCGGACAAGAGTTTTTGCCTGTAATTTTCCTCATCGGGTGTCAGATTGGAGTGATGTTCGAGCACTACTCTGTTGAGATATTCGCCTTTATCATTCTTATCTTCAAGAATCTTTCTGGTCTCCTCTGCGTTCTGGTCAATGATGGAAGTATATGGTATTACGTAAATAACCCGATCCATTTTGTGATAATCCGCGTGGCTCAGGGCAAACCGCAGGCTAGCAAATGTTTTGCCGCCTCCGGTCGGCACCGTCAATTGATATAGTCCTTTGGGTTTTGTTGAAAAATCATAACAATGTGCTGAAATTTCCTGACGCAATTTATCAACATTGTTCTTATTCTCTTTTTTCTCAAAATCAAGTAGTTTAGTATTCAATCGTTCAATTAAAATATTCCAGGCAACATAATCTCCATTATTTCTCAACTTGGCTCCGGAAGGGAATTCAAAATCAGCGGTATTGAGCCGATCGGCGTCAATCAGACAGCTATATAAAAATCTAATCAATAAACCATATTTGAAAGAAAGAGTCTCTTTGGAGTCGTTTGTCTCACGCAAAGATCTTAGTTTATATATTAAATCCTTGATAAATAATGATTCGGAAATAATTGTATCAAATTTCAACTTGATCTCATCATTCATATATGAGTTAGCTTCATCAAAATGCGTCTTCTCTGGTGATTTCGTCATTCGTCTATTAAAATTATCTGAACCATTCGGAGAAACACAGTCAATCAGGCCAGAATGATGTGAGGCAATGCATAGTGAAAATATTTGTGCTGCCAGAAGTCCTTCTTGCCCTTTGCCGGAAAGATTTCTATATATCAATTGAGCTCCAGCACTTGAATGATCGATTTTGCCTTTCAGACAATAAGCATCGACATAATCATCCTCATCCGGATTTATTAATCCTTCAGCAGATTTGATGTAATTCTGGAATTCATTAGAATATTTTCCCAGATCATGTAAAAGACCTGTAATTTTACCATATTTTCCGAGTCCAATTTTCGATGCAAATCGACCCGAAATTTCAGCCACACCAGCAAGATGTTCATGCAAAAATTGTTTTTTTGCATCTGATTTCCGGATATGTGCCAGATAATCCATAATGTCCTCATTATAATAATATGTTACGCCAGCCCCTACCCCAATACCCCGTAGGCGCGTAGCGCGCTACGCGCCTACGGGGTATTGGGAATCACGGTTTATCCCCACATACGGGGGCAGGGGACGAGACCATGTCGTTTATCTCCTCACCCATTCTCCATCCCCCACCTCATGACATTTTGCTCAACATATTTACGAACGTTATACAATTCCTCTTCATCACGGATAATACGATCATGAAAACGAGACTGCCAGGCGAAATCGTCATGTCCATTTTCATGACATCTTTTCGCAACGGCCGATTTATATGACCGGATGATTGACGATATGGACCGGGATTTGGGTGAAATTGAGGAAAAATAGGGATTCCTCATATTCCCATCTGTGACCTCGGCGGCGTAGCGCGCTACGCCGCCACGATGGGCAGCATCTTCATCCAAAATCAAGATCATATGCACATGATCAGGCATAATTAAATACCTGTCTATTGCCACATAAGGGCGCAATCTGACAGTTTGATTCAATTCCTCATCCGCGATTTTTCCAATATTTGAAAGATGCATGGTGTTTTCCCTGATGATGCCAAAATACTCTTCCCTGTTTTTTGTATTGATGGTTATAAAATAATAACCGGAATTTTGATAATTCCATATAGGGTGTCTCATGTATCTCTGTCCCCCCTGAATATATATCCAGTCTGGTAGCGGCGTAGCGCGCTACGCCGCTACCAGACATGGCCCCACCAAAATCTATATCCAGAGGGCGTCTCTCTGTAAAGACAATATACCATCCCCTCCCTGACAACCGCCGACATCAACATCTGTTTAGTGAAAAAAAAGATTGTATTACCCGGTCATGAGTATATACTGCGTTTAAATCAATGCAAACAGTTTTTTTCATTAAAGATGACCTCAATTTATTTCCGGGAATGGTTCCCCATCCGTACCGTATCCGTAGGTGCGTAGCGCGCTACGCACCTACGGATACGGTACGGATACAGATGGAGAACACGATTTCATGGAGGAAACCCTATGCAACACGGCAAACCGCTCATGGCCCGAATCCGTTTCATCGACGGCAAAATCAGAGACGGTAAGTATCCAAACGCGCGTACCTTGGCGGATGAATACGAGATAAGCGAACGCACCATCCACCGGGATATAGAATACATGCGCGACATGCTCGATTGTCCCATAGAATACGACAAGAAGCGGCGCGGTTTTTATTACAGCGAACCCGCGTTCGCGCTCCCGAACGTCTCGATAAAGGAAAGCGAGCTTTTCGCCCTGTGCGTGGCGGAAAAAGCCCTGGAACAGTACCGGGGCACGCCGCTCTATGCAACTCTGGCGGCCGTGTTCGAAAAAATACTCAGCGCGCTTCCGGACGAGGCGCACGTGCACTACGCATGGCTCAATCCAGACGTCACCTTCATCCAGAGGAGCTATACGAACATCGATTATGCGACCTGGGAATCGGTCTCGACCGCCCTGTACACGCGCACGCTCCTGAGGATCTCCCACAGGAAGGCGGGATCGGACGAAGCGACTGAGCGGGTAGTGGAGCCTTACCATATGGTAAGTTACGAGGGCGAATGGTACCTCATAGCTTACTGCAGATTGCGCGGTCAGGTGCTCATATTCGCCGTGTCGAGAATCCTGTCCTGCGAACAGTTGAAGGATACATTCGATCGCCCGGTCCCGTTTGATCTCAAGGAATATCTTGGCGATAATTTCGGGATCACGATAGAGGAAGAAGCATACTGCATTGAAATAGAGTTCATGCCGGAGGCTGCTCCGTATGTCCGGGAGCGGGTGTGGCGTGAAGGACAGAAGATCATTGAGCTTCCTAACAGTGGTATTGTTCTGTCGTTTACTGTGAATTCACTCCGGGAGATGAAGAGCTGGGTACTCGGCTGGGGTTCTAGGGCCCGCGTGCTTTCACCGCAGGTACTGGTGGACGAGGTTAAACGTGACCTTCAAGATATGACAAAGAATTACATCCTCTGACGCAACGATAGCGCCTCTTCTAAAATATATGCAGCCAGGTGGTAAATAAATCCCTTATTGTTTTAAGTAAATTCTCACCTGCATTCTAACAATTCGCTGCAAGAAGCATGATACAAGTAATGATAAATCTCATAAAGTCCTTCATCGTAAGATATATTAAGATACATGGCGGCGCGTTGTTCAATTCTGCCCAGCATGGGAGCATCGGGCCTGTACGCGTCGATGAATACCTGCTTGACCCGTTCCGACGGTGATAACGACGAAATTTTTTCAGGATCGTGGCCCCAGTCTGAAAGTATAGTTGCAGCCTTTTGCGGTGAAATTTTAAGTGATTTGTACACCACTGATCGGCCGCTGCTTTTCCTGATTTTCGGCCCGCATGAAAAAGAAACCTCGGTGACATGTGTTTCCAGCGAGCGTTTCGCGCGCTCAACCTTTGTCTTTTTATTGTGCTCTCCATGGGAAGGAATGAAAATAAACCTCATGTCATCCGGACCGATGCCGCCAACAAAGATCGGCACTCCGTAATCGATGCCGTTTAAATTCGACCCGATAAGCTGGGTACCGGCAACGGACATTACGCTTGAGTGGCTTATTCTCCTGTCAAAGAGATTGACAAAAAAATCCGAGATTCTTCTGTATCGTTCGTAAAACCTGCTGGCGCGGCCTTTTCCGACCCTTTCGAGCTGCATTTCTGTCGACGCGTCTTTCAAAGCATTGCAGATCCATCTGTATTGATCCTGGGGATCGGCGTTCTTCAATTCATCAAAGTACAGCGTGCGTACGATTCCCAGGCCGTGATATCCTTTTTGAACATCGACCCGCCGGTCGGAGTTCACGTGACCCTGGGCGATATAATCCGTAGCCCAGGTTATTCCCATTTCCAGGCTGAGAAGGGCTATTTCGATGGATGAATTCGAGACTTCCTGTCCGATGTCCTGTTTTATTTTTTCTCTGAGCTTGAGGATATTGGTATCTGTTACATCTATCTGGCTTCCGACCGGGAAGAGATGCGATTCGTTGAAATGATTTAACTTCAACCAGCGTTTTTTGTCGGGCATTATTTCTGCGTTCCCCCGGTAGGGCCTGTAGGGAATGGAAAAAGTCCTTGTGCTGCGGCTTAAAAAAGATGTATCGCCCAGGACCAGGTGATTATGAATAAGGTAGGTATACAGGGCAAGCGGAACTCCGTCGATCAAATGATTGAAGACAAGGCCCATGATCCGGTATGACCGGCTTTCCCTGTCATAGGTTATTTCAATCAATACCGGTCTGGAAAAGTCCCAGTCAAGGGAAAAATCGATAATGTATCCCGTGACCAGATCATCTTCAGCAGAGAGCCGGCCTTCCTTGACCTGTATATCCGCTTCGATAAGCATGTCGCCGTAATGTTCAAGCGCGAGACCCACGGCCTCCATGGCCCTGTCGCGTATGGCCCGCGTGCTTTTGAAATCAGGAGCACTTCCTATTACTTCAATACCGAAACCGAAATGCTTGGCGTATTTTAACCGTAAAAATTCCCATGCGGTGGTCGTTGTATTCAGGCCGAGCTTTGTTTTGATGTAATCTCTCGGTATACTCACGATCCCCCCCAAATTAATCGCCCTGACTATGGCATTCATATCAATCTCCTCTTTCTCTCAGAAAGTTAGATTAATATACGCCTTTAATCAGTTAATGTCTTATCATTTAAATAGAATCTATCCTTTTGGTAATGTCAATTTAGCATGTGCTGGAATGACACATTAATGAACAGGGAGATCAATGGTGCGTCATTTGGTTTTTTTGTATTCCGTCGGCGTGGTGCCGGTAAATTTTTTGAAAGCTCTGTTAAAGGTGGACATGCTTTCAAAACCGGCATCAAGGGCTATATCAAGAATCAGCGTATCGCCCTTTTCGATTTTTTCTATGGCTTTTTTAATGCGGAGCTCGTTGATATAATCGCTTATTTTTTTTCCCGTATAGGTCATAAATAGCCTGCTCATATAGCTTGGGTTCAGGTCAACGGCGGCCGCCAGTCCCTCCCTGGATATATCAGAGGTGAAGTTTTCTTCTATAAAGGCGATCACTCTTTTCAGCTTTTCCTCGGATGATTCGGTAATGGCGGGCCTGTCATCATCGGATCCGGTTCCCGGTGCCGAGGTTTTTTTTAATTTATCGTATAATACGCCCATTTCGATTCTGTTATTTATGTAATCCTTTACAAAGAGCATTAAAAAAATTGTTATTATCACCGGTGATGTAAAAACGGCAAAAATACCGAAAGCGCTACCGCCGATAATATATGAACCTCCTTCCCATACAATGGTCAGATCCGCCATTAGCAGCATGGCCGCAATCATCCTAGTCCTGGCCGGCTGCACCGCGTTCAGTTTATAGGTCATGAAACCCATGTAAGCGATACCGGTAATGATGACGATCGATAACAGGGCATTGGTAATGACGGTTCTCAGGGGATTCGAATAGATAGCTGAATTTAATATGATCATTGCCAAGATAATTGATACGCTCATGACGGCGACCCTGTTATGAAGGGCAAGCCTGATCCGGAACTGCGACTGGATTATAAAAATAAGGACGATAATAAAAATCGGGATTAAAATTTTTAACATGGTAATCTGAATGGAGAGCTGAATTTCCATGGGCACCGAGATCAACGGCGATTGATAGGGGAAAAAGAGGATTAATATCAGTATGATATAAAAGAACAGGCCGATGGAGCAGTATATCAATTTCCGTTCTACGCGGTTGAAATAAAAAAGAAGGAAGAGCAATATTGAAAATCCCAGATACAGGATAAGAATCCCGAAGGGAACGAGTAAAAACACGAAATTATCCTTCGCCAATGTATCTTCAAAATCCGGCCTGGTCATGATCCGGACCTTGTCCGTCAGGCCGCCGAACTGATCGCTGAAAATCCCGATTCGTATCAATACCTTGTTCATCCCTTTTTTCAATATACCGGGTTGAACGGTATAATTTCTGGGATAATGCAGTTCAAAAAAATCCTTTGATGATTTAGCCCCCACCGGGTAATTATTGATAAATACCATGTCGGAATGATATATCCTGCCCAGGGATATGCCGTAATAGTCTTCCGGATTATTGTTGATGAAAACGTGGCCCCTGAGCCAGATATATTTTATCCTGGCCGGGACCGTATCGCTCAATCTGAAGGTTCCGGGTATTGCAACATCCTTCCATGTCGTTACGTTTGAAAGAGATTCATTTGATGAAACATCTTCAAATGAAACAGTCCATGAATCCACAATAAGGATAGTATCGTTTCCCCGTGACTCACCTGCGGTAAAAAGAGCCAGAATAAACAGAATAATTAATGATGCGTATTTCATTGGATATTTATCGGTAGCTCCATTATTTTCATCCCCGCCCCAGGTTGGGGCACAATCAAAATACTCACTTCTCCCCGGATAATTTCTCCAGAGCCCTCTTGTAAAAATCCTCAATAGCCCACATCATCCGGTAATCCGGATATTTTGACATAAGCCCTTCGCTTCTCCGCTTCACCTCTTTCCAATCCTCAAAATATACGCTCGCGCGCAGGCCCGCATACAGGATCTCCGGAAGGAAGGGATCTTTGGCGAATACGGTCCGCGATTTCTCCGTGATCGATATAATCTCTTTATTAAGCGCCGAGGCCTTTGCGGTGTCGTTGAAATTTTCGGTATACAGGTCTGCGAGCTCAAACAGGTTGTTTTGTAAATTCCAGGTGCACACCGCGGGCGTATCTCCCTGGAAGTAGGCGTACAGCTCCTTATCATACAACGCCTGGTTCTCCTCGCGCAGCTTCACGTAGTAGGGATTCATCGCGATATCGGCAAAGGTGCGCCAGGGGGTTTCCCTCAGCCTGTTTTGGATTTTTATGATTTTTTCATAAAGTCCCGCTATCTCGCGCTGCTTGCGCATCTTTATGAAGTCCTTCAGGTACTTATATGATTCTTCAATCCCCTGATAGGGCTTGAGATAATACGGATCGATTTTGCTCGCCTCCTCGAATTTCTTCCGGGCGTCATCCACCGCGCCCTTATCCAGCAGGTCCAGGCCTTGATAATATTTCTTAATCGCACTAATCGAGGTGTCCCGCTCTTTCTTCGCCGAGTCCTTTATTTCTATGCCCAGGGCCTTCTGTATCTTGAGCGAAAAGTCTTCCTTAACGGAAAGAATGCTGTCCAGCGGGCCCTGGGCGGTGAATGCGGCGGCTATCTTTCCGCTCTGGGTTTCGGTGAGCTTGCCGTTGATGATGACGGTGTTTTTTTGCACGATGAACGAGCCGTAGATGAGCTTGCTGGCGCTCAAGAGTTTCCCCAGCTCAAGGGCCTTCTTTTCGTCCACGAGGCCGGTGAGGGAAAGCTGCTGTTCGTCGAGGACCTTTTTAAGGCTTTCCCTTTCTACGACATCGATGGCGCTGCGGCCCGCAATGTCGGAGATAAGCATATCCGCTATTCCTTTTGAAAGCCAGGCGTATTCCGGGTTCTTTGACATATTATCGAAATAAAGCACGGAAACAGTATCCTTCGCATAAACCGGATTGACGATGTAGAGCATTATTAAAACCGGCGCGGCCGCGCGTTTTAAAATTTTCATGGCTGTCACCTTTGTATTTTGAGTTCAGTCAAATTCCGAGTCCTGTGATTACGCAGAACGAAAAAGATGCTCAACGCCATCGATCCGCGAGCTCGCGCTGAATATCGAAGAAATCATTCCATGGAATATAATTCTTTCCCATCTTTTTGAGGTTCAAGGCCAGCACGTCGCGCGCGAAAACGACGTGGGCATTCATTGACATGTCTATGTCGGTAAATCCATCGCCGATGGCTATGATCTCATCCGCCGGGTGCTGCGCAATTACCCGCGTTTTGTCCATGAGCTCGTTCTTGCCTTCAAAGGGGGCGATGATTTTAATGTGTTCTCCGCTCGTATCGACATCGAGAGCGTATATTTTGCTCACATGGTTTGCGATGGGGCCGAGCCGGGCTTCCACCATTCCGCGCAGGCCCCCGGATATGATGATGAAGGGAACGCCGCGTGAAGCGAGGAATTCCAGAAGCTCTTCCAGGCCGGGGCGGATCGGCACGGACATGACGTATTCTATGATTTCTTCATACCTGCTTGAGGGTATCGCCTCGACCATGCGCCTGACTCCTTCCCGCAGGGTCATTCGCCGTGCGACCAATTCCGGGACAATTTCTTTTACCATGTCCGGCACAAGGCTGTTCGCCATGCCGGAAAGCGTCTCCTGCGATGTGATGGTGCCGTCAAAGTCGCAGAAAACCGATCTTTTCAGGGATTTGTTTGATTCGATAATATGCTCCTTTTGAAATGCCGTTACTTGGGCTATGGTTTCAAACGACTAGCTGGATTGATCACGGTATCACATAATCAACCTTAGTATTTACCGTGACGCCGCCGTTCGCCTTAAGAGTGAACACGTTGTGTACATCTGAACTCATATAATCGCCGCCTGCATGTTTTTTATCATTGTTTACATCATGATAAGCATACAGGAAATACGTGCCGGGATGAACATTCTTAAAGGTAAAGGATTTCGTGTCTGCCGGCAATATGGCATACCGTGAGATTTTTCTTAAATTCTCTTTTTTGTATTTTATTCCTTCATAAAGACTTTCGGTGGTCAGCAGCAGACAGAGTTCGTGATTCTTTTTTACCTTTAGGTTATTGTCAATGGAAATATTCACCGTCACGTTTCCCACATGCGGTTGCGATGACGAGCTATATGGGTCATTTTCAAATTCAAAATAGATGCTTTCGGGCATGTTGTTGAAGGCATTGGTAAAATCTTTGATCATTACCGGTGCGGGAACCTGAAATATGAAATTGCTTCAGCCGCGGCTGCCCGGTCCCCCCGTGCGGCGGACCACCTGGAGTGCAACTGAAGGGGAAATACTTTCCTGAATTTACTGGTATAAACCTCCATGGTAAATTCATTCTCCCTGAACTTGAATTCCGTGTACGCTCTTTTTTCGCCGGCACGAAAATCTGAAAACCTATAGTAGCCTTCGGATTCCCTGACCGTATCTGCCACCTCATAGGTAACGCACCCCTTATTTTGAAAAACGCCCTCTGTGCGCATGGCGACCTTCAATGCATCGCCATATTTTACTATGAAAAAGCTGATATAATTCAATGTTTGCGCGTCGAGCGTGGAGTATTGCGATACCTGTCCCGGTGAAACAGGCCTGAAATCAACATACCATGTTTTAAAGCTTCCCGCCGGGGTCGATGAAAAAACAGGTCCGCTCCACAAACCCGGAATTCTTTTTAAAATGCCGAATCCAAACACAGCTTCATTTGTTTCCGAAGCGTTATTCTGTAATATAGGCGATTTTGTATTTTTATCATGAATATCTTCGGGCGTGACACGTTGCGCGGATAATATGAAAAGCATTGATAATAATGCATATGCCGTTTTCTTCGTGCAGATCATGCTGATCCCCCTTTTCAAGTTTTTAAAGCTTGATGGCTTGATAGATTACTCTTTGTATCAAACTGCCGGAGAAATTCAAATAAAATTTAATCTTACACCATATATTGGGCAAAAATGAAAAATATTCATATAATTTTTAAAAAATTAAACAAAAATATATGTTCAGAAGATCTATCTGGTGTAGGATCGCCATTGCCGATCGGTATGGTACGGTATAGTAACCCGGCGTTGAAAGCCGCATGATGTGACAGTTGCACGAGGAAGAACGGTGAAAGTTTCGACCATAAGGTCTGATTTTGAACAGTGGGTAGCGGGCGCGCGTCCCCGGCTCGTCAGAATGGCTAATTCAATATTGAAAAACCAGGATGACGCCGAGGACGTCGTCCAGGCGACCCTCCTGTCGATCTGGAATTTGCACGAAAAGGGAAGGATTAAAAACCTTCATGCGTATGCAAACAGAGCAGTCTGGATTAATGCCATAAAACTTCGAGGCAGCAGGACGCGCGTTATCACCGTCGGAATTGACGAGCTGAGCAGGCGTGAAACCGCCCGATTGTCGGTCACAGCCGAGCCCGAGCCAGAGCTGACTTCCTGGGAATTGGAGCGGGCCATACGCGGTCTTCCACCGGAACAGCAGGCCGTACTGCGGCTGCGATTCTACGGGGGTTTAAGCTTCAGGGAAATCGGCAAATCGCTGAGAATATCTCTGAACACCGCTGCCAGCCGCACCAGGTATGCATTGCTGGGATTGCGGCGGGCGTTTCAGATACATCAAAAAAAGTAAGGAGAAGCAACTATGAAAAAACAAAATGACGATACCTCAATCAGCTTCAACAGCGGTCTGGCGAGCTTCGCCGGAGTTCTGGGTGGCGCGTTGTTTGCGATAGGCGTGCCCCTGGTAATTTTGAATTACGGGCAAATGCTGGGACAGGCCACGGAGACGATAATAGTGGCCGGGTCCGTCATAGGCGGCGGGTTCATAATACTGGTGTCCGCGTTTTTCGGACTGGTCATGCCGACGCGCGTTCACGAGGCCGGGGAATGGCATAAGCACGGCGAATCCGCAGAAAAATCATAGCAGCGGCCGTGCATGTATCTGCCGGATGACATCAGTCGAGGTACATATGATACAGCCTTTCGGTCATCCGGTAATACAGCCGTCTCGGCATAAGCCGTGTGAGGGCATAAAGAATCTTATTGGTGAAACCGGGAATGCAGACGACCTTTCCTTTTTCAAGGTATTTCAGAGAGACGCCGGTGACCTGCTCCGGCGTCATCCACACGACCGCCTTGTTCTTATTCAGTTCCTCCTCAACACCCATCTTGCTTTGAAAATCAGTGTGCGTAAACCCGGGGCAGAGCACTTGCACTCGGACCCCGTGG
>Ga0209342_10005099_pt1 | contig 13516 bp, 11 predicted proteins | sample RifCSP16_2_FD_184023 | JGI IMG/M metagenome (GOLD analysis project Ga0209342, IMG submission 184023) | Soil microbial communities from Rifle, Colorado - Rifle CSP2_sed 16_2 (SPAdes) (version 2) | ecosystem: Environmental > Terrestrial > Deep subsurface > Rock core/Sediment | place: Rifle... | reverse complement strand
CCATGAGAAGCGATCGAGCGGAGCCGAACAGCATCTGGCACGTGGCAAGGATCAGGACATTTCTGCGGTCGGGTCTCATGGGGTACGCTGGAAAGAGCCTGGACGGGCGTCTTATAGAAATAGAGGACTCAGTCCCTTCCCTAGTAGATCGCTTCCTGACCATCTATCCCCAGTTCGATGCCTTTGCCCGCCTCACGGGCGCGTTCGTAGAACCCTCGCAGCAGTGCGGCGATTCCGATGCCCCACGCTCCCGGATTCTTGAAAAAGCTTATCCCCCGCCTTGCGTGGACCTGCCGGATCGAGGCCGTGTCGGTGATCAGATCCTTGATGTCCCGTATTTTCTCCCGGCCGATCACGCCGCGCCGCATCGCGCCGATAAGGACTTCGGGCTCGTCCAGCTCTTCCTGGATCCAGCTCGCGGTCACGATGAGATCGGCGCGCCTCAGGGTCTCGTCGTCGATTTCCTGGCGCATTTTCTGAATGACGCCTGCCTGCAGCATTTCCTTGTTGCTGTGAACGATGGAGGTTACATGGGTTCCGGGCTGGAGACCTTTTCCATCCAGGACCGGCGTGTTCGAATTGGTGCAGACCAGCAGGATCTCGGCGGATTCGAGGACCATCTCGGTGCGCGGCACCGCCCGGACGGGTAAGGCCAACCGCGACTGCATATCCCGCGCGAACGCTTCGCGCTTTGCCGGCGTCGGGCTATAGACCGCCACCTCCGAGACTGACCGGGTTTCCGCAAGCGCCGCGAGGTGCATCATGGCCTGTCCTCCCGCGCCGAGCACGCCCACCTTTCTCGCGTCGGGACGTGCCATCAGGTTGGTGCCCACCATGGCCGTACATGCAGTCTGATAGCCGGCGAGACAGAATACGTCCTCGTATCCGCGGGCGCGTGGCTCGCCGATCATCACCATCAGCAGGTCCGCGGTATCGGTGTCGAACAACGAGAAAACGGGCCGCCCGCGGCCGATGTATTTCTGCTTGCCGTCGGGCAGAACCTGCACCCGATCGCCGCGACCGGCAGTGCATGCGCCGCGCTGGGAGGGGTTCACGCCCTGGTGCACGGACATGCGGAACCCTTCCGGCGTGTTCGTGCGGGTGCGGGGATTGCTCAATTTCATGGGGCTTCGGGCGATATCCTCGAATCCGGACTGCATGAGTTTCGCGCCCTCGGCGAAACTCAAGAGTCCTCTGTGATCGTCAGGCCTTAGAATCAGAATGCCCATGAATCAATTCCTCCACAAGAATCGCACCCGATTCTACATGCATCTAGCATAGCGGCCCGTTCCCAATTCCGCCGGAAACGCCGGCCGCAATCAGTATCACCCTATTTCGCATGCACTCGCGCCAGGCACGCGAACTGGGCAGAATTGACTTATCGTTTCGCCACGATGTGTACCGGTCGCGCCGGCCATGACTGCGCGAATGCAGAGGCGACAAGCAGCGTTGCCGAAGCGAACAGGGCCAAAGACTTGAAGTTCACTTTTCAATTCCAGATGAGCCTGCCAGGGGCGATCATGGCCTCAGGCCACGGCAGCGGCCTCGGGCAGAAAGCGAAGGTCCACTATGTCCTCTGCCCGCATCGGCGCCTTGATCGCGCCAAGACGTCGCTGCAGGTCGATTGCCTGCTGCAGGCCCGCCATGTCCGGCCTGCAGTCGAAGTGCAACCCGTGCGCATCGGCCGCCAATGCGCGTGCCATGGTCACGCGGTCGGTGCCGCAATAGCCGGCGGCGTAGTCGGTCCATTCATCGGGATGGCGAACGCAGTAGTGGTAGCTGCGGCGAGAGGCGCGCAATCCTGCGCGCAACAGTTCGGATTCCGTTTCGATGAACCGGTGATTGGCAACCACCACCGACCATTGCATGCCAGGGCAATATTTCTCGTCGGTCAGCTCTTCCATCACGTGCATCAGTCCGCGCGACTCGCCGATCGCGATGCTCGGTTCGGAAATCACCGCTGCCTGGATCTCGTTGCGCTCGAACAATTCGAGCACCTGCGGGTAGCGCGTGCCCAGGCCGACCATGGTGAGATCGCGGTCGGGATCGAGTCCGTGGTCCTGCAGCACCAGGCGCATGAACCAGTGGCTGCAGCTTCCGGTACTGAGCGTGGCGGCCGTCTTGCCCCTGAGGTCAGCCCAGTCGCGGATTTCCGGGCGTGCCACCAGGCTTTGCAAAGCCCGGCGGCGTACACCGCTTCCGACGATTCGGAAGCGTGCACCCCGGGAAAGCGCCGTGGTGGCCGGCGGGGTCCCGAATTCGCCGAACTTGAGTTCGCCGGTATCGTACGCTGCTGCAATCTCCGGGCCGCCGAAGATCACCCGGATATTGAGATCGATGCCTTCGTCACGGAAGAAACCCTTGTCGACACCCAGCCGAAGCTGGAGGCCGGCCTTGTCCTGCGGAACGCCGTAGTCGAGTCGGTACATGTTCTTCTCCATTTTCACAGATCGCGCGCCCAGCGCCAACGAATCAGCATTCGTCCAAGGGTTCAAATCTCCGGAATCGCGGCGGCCTGCGCGGCATTGCGTCCGGCAATGCGTCCGGTCACAAAGCACTCGACGATGTTTCCGCCCGAAATGTACAGGTGGCCGAACGCGCTGCCGAGTTCGCCGGCGGCGTACAGCCTGGAAATCGGTTTTCCGTAGACGTCGATGATGCGCTGTTCGGCGTCGTGAACCGGTCCGCCCTGGGTATTGGAAAGCGTCGCCCATACCGGTGCCCCGTAGAACGGGGGCTTTGCGATGGCCATCATCGATCCGCGCGGCCGGCCGAAGTCCTCGTCGCTACCGCGATCGCACATCTGGTTCCAGTGGCGCACGCTCGCCTCCAGCGCGCCCGGGTCGATGCACAGCAAGGCCGCCAGTTCGGCCAGCGAATCGGCGCGCTTGAGGATGCCGAGTTCGACCTCCCTGAGATTGTCCCCGCTCCACTCGTAGCGCAGCCCCTCGTCGTTCGAGGTCGCCTTGCCGAGCGGATAGAGCTTGCGGCCTTCCTCGTCGCAGACCATGACCGCCGGGTTGCGCGGGAAGCGCTGCTTCACCGGGTCGTAGTGCTGCATCGGCCGCACCGCCGTGTCCTGCGTATAGGGTTGGTACTCGGACATGAAGCGCCGGCCGTCCTGATCGAGCAGGATCCAGGGCATCTTCAGCCTGACGCTGTCGGCATCGCCCGGAAACCAGTCTGGAAAGCGCTTGAGCCGGATTGCATACGGATAGTCCGGATCACTGTGGCGAAAGCCGTAAGCCCCGTGCATGTGCCACATGTGCCACAGCTCCGCACCGAGGTCCTGGGCCATGCGGATGCCATCGCCGGTATTGCCGCGCGCCATCGCGTTCAGTATCGGCTTGCCCTCCATGAACTGCGCCTTCATCGCCGCGTTGCCCTCGAAGCCACCGCTGGCGAGGACCACCCCGCGGCGCGCGTGGACGGCGTACTCGCCGCCCCTGCCCGACACCTGCACGCCATGCACTTCGCGCGTGCCGGGTGCGGCGATCAGGCGCTGCGCAGCGCATCCCATCCGGATCTCGACGCCCTGATTCGCGAGATTGTCCTGTAGGACCTTGAACAGCCTGGGTCCGCCGGGCGCGCCGTTGGCCCACGGATAGTGCTCGCGCGCCTTGAACCCGGGCACTTCGTTGACCGTGGTGTGATAAAAAGTTGCGGTGCCCGGAAACGGATAGTTGCCGCCGAGGCGGCGCATGGGCTTCTGTTCATGGTTGTAGGGGCTGCTATTCTGTTCGCGCAAGGCGGCCTCGCTTTCCTCGATGGAGGTCCCGATGACCGCGCCGTTGATCCTGCCGAGCTCGCGCACATAGGCCTCGATCCCGCTCATGCCCTGTGCCAGCGTGCGCAGCACCTCATCCGGCGTGCGCCCGTCGTTGGTGGCCTTCAGGTACTGGAACGCCTGCTCCGCGTCGCGGGCACTGCGCACCGCGCCGTAGGAACAGATCGAGATTCCGCCCGGCACGGTCGATTTTTCCATCAGCAGCGTCCTGGCCCCGCACTGCGCTGCATTCAGGGCGGCGACGCCGCCGGAAAATCCGTATCCCACCACGACGACATCGAAAGTCTCGTCTTTCAAAGCGGGCTCCTTGGGGTGCTGCAGAATACTGGCCTGGTCGCGACGATGTCGAATTGATCGGGCCGCCGCCACGGCGCTGCTATTTTGCTGTGTCAATAAACTGGCAAACCTGCCATGATCGTGCCACGCAGTCAAATGTTGAAGAAACGCGCGTCGCAGTATACGCTCGGCGATGTGTTAGCCGAATGAGGAGTTCTGGCTTGTCCGGAAAGGAAGGAGATAGCAATGAAAACGAAGATGCTTAGTACTGCGAAGATGCTTAGTACTGGTATTGTCGCGGCGGCTTTGGCGTTCGCTATTAGCTACGGAGTGCCTGCAGCAGCGGCAGACTATCCCAAGAAGGCCATCACTCTGTTGGTGGAGCACGGAGCCGGCGGATCCGTGGACACCGGCGTCCGTCTGTATCAGCCGTACCTGGAGAAGGAACTCGGCGTCAACGTCGTAGTTAGGAACGTCGAGGGTGCCGGAGGCAACGTCGGCCGCCAGCAGGTGTACGAAGCCGACCCGGACGGTCACCTGCTGCTGAACACCTTCCAGCCCTCCATGTCCATGGGCCAGTTGATCAACAAGGGCAAGTTTGACAACCTGAAGTTCACTCCCGTTTATGCCCTGTACGGCGGCAATCCTCAGGCGATCGTCGTCTCCGCCAACTCGCCCCACAAGACCATCGACGACCTCCTGGCCGCCAAGGGCAAGACCCTCACCATGAGCATCGTGGGCGTGGGCAACAACTCGTGGCTGGGAACCATGCTCCTGATCACCGACCTCGGCCTCAAAATCCAGCCGGTGCCCTTCAAGAGCGGCCAGGCGGCCATCAACGCCGCGGTGGGCGGCCACGTCGACCTGGGCGCCACCAACGTTTCTACCGTTGCCCGGCTGGTGAAGGATGGCCAGGGCCGGGTGCTGGCCACCATGTCGAAGGAGCGGGATCCCCTGCTGCCCGATGTGCCCACCCTCGTGGAGAAGGGCTTCCCCAACGCCTTCATCGACATCATCCTGGGCGTGTACGCGCCGCCGGGCACCCCTAAGCCCGTGGTGGACCGCCTGGCCAAGGCGTTTGACAACATCGCCAAGAACGAAGAATTCAAGAAGAAGGCCAAAGCGGTCGGTTTCGAGGTGGTCCCGAAGGGACCCGCGGCCTTCGCCAAAGCCACCGCAACGAACTTCAAGCTGGCCGAGGGCATCATGCCCAAGGTCCAGGAATACCTGCCGAAGAAGCGGTGATCGCTGAATGAGGATCCGAGGCAGGTCCGTCACACTGATGGACCGGGTGTTCTGGGTTGCCGTTTTCCTGCTCTGCCTCTGGGTCGTTATCGAGTCGGAGCGCTATACCCGCCAGGAAGCCCTTACGCCCCAGACCGTTGGCCTGATCCTGGTAGTGTTGACCGGGCTCCTGCTCGTCCGAGACGGCTTGCAACTGGTGCGCGGCCTGCGGGGGGCCGGCAGGTCCCAGGCCGGGGAATCAGATCGGGAGCCCCGGCAACCCCGGGTCCTCCCCTGGTTTCTCAGTATTGCCATCTGGGCGCTGTACGTGACAGCCATCCTCTGGGTCGGGTTCTACCTGGCCACCCTCGTCTTTCTCCTTGTGTTCCCCTTCCTGATGGGATTCCCCAGGCACCGATGGCGCCTAGTGCTGGCTTATGCGGTCTTGACCGTCGCTGTTTTCCTGGGCGCCCTGTATTACGGCTTCGAGATGCTGCTGCCGGCGGGCCCTTGGGGCCTGTGACATACGCCGGGGTCTGGAGGTAGAAACCGCATGTGGCTGGAAGGCCTGGTCATCGTACTGGATCCGAGCAATCTGCTGGCGCTGGGCATTGGCACGCTGCTGGGCATCATCATTGGGGCTCTGCCTGGGCTGGGGCCGGTTTTCGCCCTCACGCTGTTCCTGCCCGTCACGTTTCCCATGTCGGCGGAGATGGCCCTGATCTTTCTCATCTCCCTGTATTCGGGCACCATATACGGCGGCTCCATCAGCGCGATCCTGCTCAATGCTCCCGGTACCCCGGGCTCCGTTGCCACCTGTCTCGACGGGTACCCTTTGGCGCGTTCCGGGCGAGGCGGCGAGGCGCTGGTGGCGGCAGCGGTGGGTTCGATGTTCGGCGGATTGCTGGGCACCGTCGCTGTGGTCCTGATCGCCCCGCTGGTGGCGACGGTGGCGCTGAAAATCGACCCTGCTTCCTATTCGCTGCTGGCGTTTCTGGGACTCTCCATGGTCGCCGTCGCCTCCCATGGCGATACCCTGCGCGGCCTGATCCTGGGTGGCGTCGGTGTGTTGCTCTCGTTCGTGGGCCAGGACCCGATTACCGGTGGGTACCGGTTCACCATGGGATTTGCCTATCTCGAGGACGGCGTGCCGTTTCCCATCGTGGCCATCGGTCTGTTCGCTGTCGCCCAGTGCCTGGTTTTCGCCGAGGAGGGCGGCAAGATCGCTCAGAGCCTCGATGCCTCGGGCGGCCTGGCCGCCGGCGTTCGAGCGGTATTAACCCGCTGGCGCAATGTGATTCGCTCGTCGCTGATCGGTATAGGGCTGGGGGCCATTCCCGGGGTGGGCATTTCAACCTCCAATTTCGTGGCCTACGCGGCTGAAATGCGGGCCTCGCGGGACAAGAGCGGCTTCGGCAAGGGCAACATTGCCGGGGTGATCGCACCGGAAACGGCGAACAACGCCACCCTGCCCGGCGAATTGATACCGACCCTGACCTTGGGCATTCCCGGTGGGGCCGGGCAGGCGTTGTTGCTGGTGGCGGCTATCGTACACGGTGTGGAACCAGGGCTGCGGTTTTTTGAGCAGGGCAGCATCGCCTACGCCTTCTTTATCGCCCTGTTCCTCGCCCAGGTGACATTCGCCGTATTTGGCCTGATCGGCAACCAGTGGTTCATCCGGGTCACACTCGTGCCCGTGCCTCTGTTGGCGCCGGCGGTACTGGCGTTTGCCCTGGTGGGCGCTTTCACGCTGCGCGGGCGTTGGGAAGATCTAGTTGCCGTCCTGTTCTGGGGGATCGCCGGATTCGTGATGATACGCTTCAAGTACCCCGTGGCGCCGCTGGTGCTCGGTCTGGTGCTGGGGGAACTGGCGGAGAGAAGCTACCGCCAGGCAGCGCTCATCGCCGAGGCCACGCAGACTTCCCCGTACCTGCAGCCCCTGCCTCTCGTGTTGAGCGTGCTGGTGGCGGGTATGGTGATATGGTCCGTCATTGAGTTTTTCAAGAGCCCCGAGACCAGTGAGGGCCAGCGAACGCCGTCAGGTTGACTGCGGGGTGTGGGGGCCGACTCGCGGAGGAAGGGCGCTGCATGCCGGCGCCCTTTTTCGCTTGTGAAAACTGCTGGACAGGACAGGCGCCCGGCGGCGAGGGCAGGGTAGAAATCCCCCGGCAAAGCCACGCGGCCTCCCTTGGTAGGATTGCGCTAACGGCGACACAGTTCGCTTGGTGCTGCACTGGCAAGGCGGCGATCATACCGAGCCGACACTGGAGAAAACACGTACCGGCAAGCATCGGTATGTCACCGATACCGATACGATCGAGCTGATAGAAAGGCAGGCCCGTGGCGAGCTGACCGTGAGTGAAGTTGCTGGCAGGTCGCGTCCCTGCCGGGAGGAATGAAAATGTCCGCAGGAACGCAGTCCACTCATTTCGAAGGGAATGTCATGGCCCCAACCGGAGGACAGGTTCTGGTCGCGTCGCTGGTCAAGCATGGCGTAGACACGGTGTTCATGATTCCAGGCGTACAGCTGGATTGGGCCGTGGATGCGCTTCGGGAACGAAGCGCGGAACTGCGCGTCTACGTTCCCCGTCACGAGCAGACGACGACCTATATGGCCGACGGCTACTATCGGGCATCCGGAAAGCCCGGGGTTGCCATGGTCGTCCCCGGACCCGGCGTACTCAACGCCGGCGCGGGCCTCGCGACCGCATTCGCCGCAAATTCCAAAGTCCTGTTACTGGCCGGGCAGATTCACTCCAGCGCAATCGGGTCCGGATTCGGCCTGCTCCACGAGATCGGCGATCAGGCGGGCCTGCTTGCCGGCCTGACGAAATGGAGTCACCGCTTACGCGAGGGCAGCGAGATTCCCTCGGTGGTTGCTTCGGCATTCTCCCGGATGCATGCGGGTCGGCCGCGGCCCGTTGCCGTGGAAATCCCCCACGACATCCTCGAATGCCGTTTGTCGGGCGGCATGCTCGATGAAAGCGCGCCCCTGCAGGCCGAAGCCGAGACGGTTGACGCTGTTACGGTCGCACGCATCGCCGGCGCCCTCGACGATGCGGCCTTTCCGGTGCTGTATGTCGGCGGCGGCGTGATCGCGGCACGCGCGTTTCACCCGCTGCGGCAGCTGGCGGAAAAACTCGGAGCGCCGGTCATAATGAGTGAAAACGCACGCGGCGCGCTTTCCGACCGCCATCCGCTGGCGATGAGTACTCTGGCCGGGCGCGCCCTTTTCGAGCGTGCGGACCTCGTCGTTGTCGTCGGCAGCCGCTTCATGGACAGCATCAGCCCCGCACCTTCCTGGACCGGCCGGGGACCGAAGTTCGTTTTCATCAACATCGATGCCGCAGATCTGACGCCGCCGCGCGAGGCGCTTATCGCGCTGCGGGCCGATGCGCGTCAGGCGCTCGAACTGCTGTCTGAAGCGGTGCGTCCAAGACGCGTCCTCACCGAAGAGCGCGCCACTGCCCTCAAACAGTGGGCGCAAAACCAGATCGATGCCGTTTCTCCCCAGGCTTCGTATGTCCGGGCGCTGCGCGATGCACTGCCGGAAAATGGCATCTTCGTCAACGAACTGACTCAGGTCGGTTATCTGTCCCGCGTCGCGTTCCAGGTGTACGGTCCCAACACATACGTCGGCCCGGGCTATCAGGGAACACTGGGCTACGGGTTCCCGACAGCGCTGGGTGCGGCGGTTGGAGGAGGCGGCCGGCGGGTGGTTTCCATCACGGGAGACGGCGGTTTCGGGTGGAATCTGCAGGAACTCGCCACGGCCCGGAAATATGACCTGCCCGTCACGCTCGTCGTATTCAACGACGGCCACTTCGGCAACGTGCGGGCGATTCAGAAACGCGTGTTCGGCCTTGACGAGGCGTTCGGCACCAACCTCGAGAACCCCGATTTCATGACGCTCGCGAAAGCTTTCCGGGTTCCGGGAGCGCGCGTTGACTCTCCGGATGGACTCAACGCCGCCGTGAAGACATCGCTGCAGGAGACCGGCCCGGTGCTGATCGAAGCCAGAGTTGGCGAGATGCCCAGTCCCTGGCCCCTCCTGCGCCTTCAGCCCCTGCCGGGCGTCAAAGTGCCCGATAGCGCTCCCAATCCATTGCCCGCCCGGGCCCCGGCAGGCTTCCGCCGAGTCGGGCAAAATTCCCGTTGAATTCAAGCATTCTGATCGATGCGGCTGGATGAGGACGTCGACACGGGCGAGCGCAACACCGGGCCGGCGGAACTTTCTCCAGAACAACTGGAAAAGAATCGGGTGGACTATCCCGGCAACATTCTCGCCCATCCGCTCGACGACGCCTGGTACCGGGAACCCAGCCCGGACGTCGGCAAGGTCGGCGTTCCAGCGCTGGTGGTCGCGAACTGGGGCGGGCTCGGGCTGCACCTACGCGGCACGATCCAGGGGTATCTGCACATTCATCCGGCATCATCGCTCGCGGCATGCCCCCCGGCTACTCCGCCTTCACGTCGTTCCCGCTGAGGACACACAATACACCCGGACTTTTCAGCGCAGCTTCACTATCTACCTTTTTGATTCTTGCGTGAGCGTGCGGCGACATAAGCACGGCTCCGTATGCCACGTACGCGAGCTGGATGTCGTCGCCTTACCGCAAGCGGCCGGTGAGAAAGCGCTGGTCCTGGACGCGTCGGACCGGTCCTCCGATGCCCAATCTACTCATGGACGGGAAGTATCAGGGCCGATGGATACTTGTCGCTGTGCCAGATCGTGTCCTGGCCGATCTTGTTGGGCGCGTAATAGTGGGTCCAGAGCACGTCGGTAAAAGGCGAGTCGCCGTTGGCGATCTCCAGGCGGATGCGATTGCCCTTCTTGAACTGGAAGGCATTAGGCTCGATGCTGATCTCGAACTTATAGACCTCGCCGGGCTTGATCGGCTCGGGCTTGTTGTGCAGAAAGTAGGGCTCCATCTCGGTGCTGTGCTGCTCGTCGATGGCGCGGTGGGATGCGCGCAACCAGCCCTTGGTCACGACCTGGAAAGCCGGGTTGAGGCCCTTCGCCCGGTCTTCCGCAGATTGCGGAAACTGCTCGGAGAGCTTGACGATAAAATCGGTGTCTTTGCACGTCGAGGACGCGTACAGCACGAGCTTGATCGGACCGGCGATCTCGAGGTCCTTCTCCAGCGGCGCGCTGGTGAAGGTCAGCACGCGGCGCGCCGGATCGAAGCCCGCTGCCGGCCCCGACGGGCCAAAGCCCACGACGCCGGTGACCCATCCGGGATTGGGGTAACTGTAAGCCGTATTTTCATTACCCTGTGGAGGTGCGGCAGAAAGTCCTCCATCGTTCAACGAAGTGACGCTTCCGGAATTATTCCCGCTCAGATGCCAGGTCTTGTACTGGACACCGGCCGGAGGCCAGGTGTCGGCGGTACGAAACACGTTGGCGCCTCGCACGAAATATTCCACCGGAGGACGCTTGTCCCACGCGGTTTCCTTGCCTTTCAGGAATCGGTCGTAGAACGGCAGCAGCACCTTCTCGTGGAGTTCGACACTGTTGAATTCCTGGTTCGCGGCCCACGCATTGGGCGGCCCCCTCATCTGCAGCTTGCGCGGTCCCTTGGCGCGCCGGAAACCCTCGATGTTGCCGCGCGTATGCAGGTCGATCTTGCCCCAGATGCCGATCGAGTAAAGCGGCACCTTGATCTCGTGCAGCCGCTCCGAGGCGCAGCGGGCGCGCCAGAAGTCGTCGTAGGTGGGATGCGACGCCAGCAGCGCGTCGAGGTCGGTTCTCTGCTCGCGCGGCGCGGCGCCGTTGGCGGGAAAGCGGTTGATGATGCGGTTCTGGTTCCACCAGTAGCCGGGGATGAATTGCCCGGGAATGCCGCCCTGGTAGCACGTGGCACGGTACGGGTCGTTGAGCCCGTCGTAGGCGCCCAGGCAGGCGAGCGCCGGCGGCGCCATGATCCCCATCCACCATTGCGACATGCAGAAGTACGACTGGCCGAGGCCACCGACCTTGCCGTTCGACCAGGGCTGCTTGGCGATCCACTCGATTACGTCGTAGAGGTCGCGCTGCTCGTTCTCGCCGAGAAGCTCGAACTCGCCGCCCGACTTGCCCGACCCGCGCACGTCCATGTGCACGTAGGCATAGCCGCTTTTCACGTAGAACTCGATCGGCCCGGTCTCGCGCCACAAGAACTGCGGGCCGGCGGGCAGCGTATTGTTGTCGTAGCGGTAGGGCGCTGCGGCCAGCACGACGGGAAAACGGCCGCCGCCTTCCGGGAAGTAGACAGCGGCGGCGATCTGTATCCCGTCGCGGACGGTAATGGAGATTTCTTTCATCATGGTGGCCTCGGTCTCCTCGCCCTGCTATGCTAATCCCAGCATGAACGTATTCAAAGTAATCCGCATGGCGGAACGCGGCGCCGCGGTTTCATCCGAGAAGTTCAAGGACGAATGGCTGCGACGCACCCGGGAGAACGGCAAGGGCGCGAAAAAGCTCGTCGCCAGTATCGCTACCGGAGAGGTCGCCCTCGGCGGGCAGGGCCCGCCGTTTGACGCGATGGCCGCGCTCTATTACCCCAGCCTGCAGGAGGCGCGGGCAGCGTTCTCCCTCGCCCCCGGCGAGATCGGCATCGTTGCCGACGAGCACCTCATGTCGCAGAAGCCCGATCCCGAGGCGAAAATCAAGATCATCCGTACCGTGTACCGCCGGCGCGATCTCACTCATGCGCAGTTCAAGGACTACTGGCTGAAGAACCACTCCAAGCTCGAGGACCGCGTGATCGCCGAGTCGCCGGTGCAGCGTATCGTCGCGACGTTCGCCATACCGGTGGCCGGCACGGAACCCGCGTTCGACGGCATGGTCGAGATCTATTTCAGGAGCGCCGAGGACATCCGCTCGATGTTCGCCGGGCCGATCCCCGCGATGATGCGCAAGGACGAGGAGAATTTCGTCCAGATGGATGCGCCCGCGGTGCGCATCGTGGCGGAGGAATTCCTGCTTCAAGGCGCGATGCCGGCTTCCTTGTAGAACTTCAGCGCGCCGGGGTGGAATGGCACGCTTTGCAGCGGCTTCGCCATGGTCTTCGGGTTGAAGAGCGCGAACGGCGGGAACGTCGCCATCAGTTCCTGCTTGCTCTCGTAGAGCGCCTTCGTCACCTGGTACACGATGTCCGCGGCAAGCTCCTCGCGCACCACCATTACCATGTCGAAGGCCACCAGGCTGGTCGGCTTACCCATCCCTTCGATCGAGGGATGCGGACTCACCCGCATCACGTAGGCGCCGGGCAGCATCGCCTGGACGCGCTTCACCGCGTCCGGAGCGGTATCGATCTCCAGTACGCGCACACCGCCAACGCTCGCGTTCGCCTGTTTGATCGCGGCCGAACCCAGCGCGAAGAACATCACGTCGGTCTTGTTGGTCATGAAGTCGTCGGCCTGGCGCACGACATTCGGCGTCGGCACCTTGGTGACGTCGTTATAGCTGAGACCCGCATTGGCGAGATGCGCCTCGATAATGCGGCCGATGGTCTTCTGCGCATTGAACTCGCTCGACACGCGCTTGCCCTTCAGGTCGGCGATCTTCCGGAAGGGCGAATCGGCGCGCACTTGCATCGCGACGCGGTAGGGAATCAGCGCCCCGACGTAGCGCAGGTTCTTGCGCGCCCCCCGCCCCTCGTACTCGCCGGTGCCGGTGGCGAAGAAGGTTGCGTCGAAGGAGTTCGAGACGTTGAAATCCGCCGTGCCGCTGACGGTCTCCTCGAACCCGGTGCTCGCCTGCGCCTGCACGATCGCGCGCAGCTTCGCCTTTTCCACGAGGACCTTCGCCATCGCCGAGCCCGCAGAGTTGGAAAAGGAGCCAACCGGCGTCGTGATGATGCTGATCGGCTGCGCCGCCGCAGTGCCGGCCAACAGCGATGCAAAAGAGAGTGCGGCGAAGTATTTCATGGTCAATCCTCCTTTGCGGCAGAGTACTCCAAAACCGGGCATTCTAGCAACGCGCGCCTAAGCAAAGTAACATCCGCCGCATGGGAAGGGTCGCGAATATCCTGGCGGTCGCGCTGACCTGCGGCATCGTCGCGCTGGCCGCGGATTTTTTCCGCAGGGTCGGCCTCGCGCTGCATGCTGAGCAGTATCTTGCCGGCCTGCTGGCAATCGCGATGCCGCTGCTCTTCCTGCACGTGCCCGCGGACGGCGGGCGCAAGGGGCGCGTCGGGCCAGTCCCCTGGTACGATCTCGCGGCGGCGGTGGTTTCCTGCGCCTGCG
>Ga0209342_10005095_pt1 | contig 13519 bp, 15 predicted proteins | sample RifCSP16_2_FD_184023 | JGI IMG/M metagenome (GOLD analysis project Ga0209342, IMG submission 184023) | Soil microbial communities from Rifle, Colorado - Rifle CSP2_sed 16_2 (SPAdes) (version 2) | ecosystem: Environmental > Terrestrial > Deep subsurface > Rock core/Sediment | place: Rifle... | reverse complement strand
GCCGGACGGAAACCTTGCCTTTCACATCGTCCGTCGTGATGATGTTCAGGCTACTGACCTCGGCGATGATCCGGAATACATTGGCCAGGTCGGCGTCCTTGAAGTCCAGGGAGATCCTCTGCCCAACATACTTCCTGGGGGATTCCTCCGAGTGGGTGACGAATCCCCACCTCGCGGCCCCCCCGGCGGTCCCCATCTCCTGCGCCGGGACCGGGGGCGGGGAGGGCTCGGCTCTCCCTTTTAGTTCCGCGACCACGACGGGCTTCCCCCCTCCGGCCGCTTTCGGGAAGGAGAGAACCACGGAGTTGTCCCTCCCCTCCACGGTATAGGAGGAGCCGGGGACGAACGCGACCGTTACCCCGATCCCGTTTTTGACTGCGGCGGGCCGCACCGTCTTCACAGGGATGTCGAACTTCCTCGCGTCCATCTCCCGCAGCAACCCCTTCTCCGCAGACGCGCCGGGAAAGAAGAGCGTGACGCTGTCCTTCCCCTCAACCACCTTGTGGGGTACGTCGCCCGACGTCGCGACGACGACGTTCGATGCGTCCGGGATGTCCTCGAGATCGATGCCCAGGATGGCCTTGCCTCTGGCGGGCACCTTATCCGCCCCGGGCCGGTCGAGGCTCGTCACCTTCTCCTCCTGTCCACCGCCGACCGAAAGAACAAGCCGGTTCCCTTCGGTGGTGACGAGGAACGGCAGCGGAAGATCGTCGGGGGTCTCCACCAGCATGCGGAGCTTGTCTCCCTGCTGCGAGAGCTTGACCGATTTCACCTGGGGCGTACCCGCCGGGATTTCCGAAGCCGCCGTCCCTTGCGCCACCCCCCATATGTCGACCACGATCCGGAACGGATCGTTGAGCTTGAACGAGTTGGTATTCTCGATCTTTCCCGATACCTTCGCCTCGATATTGGTGTAGTAGGGCGTCTTCGAGACGACGATCTCCTCGATCCTCCCCCCGGGAGCAGCCTGCGGAGCATCCCCGGCAGCCACGACAATGGCCGGAACGGCCCCCATCGCGGAGACCAGCGCGGCGGCTGCCAGCCAGGCCTGGTACCGCCAAAGGTATCGGCCCATTGACCGTAACCGGTTCTTCATCATTTTCCTCCTCCGGTCTGTAGCTTCAAGGAACTCTCGCGCGCGACCTTCGCCCCCGCGTAATCCTGGAACTCTTCCCGCACGAAGATCTCCCCGTCCGTGATTCGGGTAACGACTCCGCCGCCGCGTCCGATTTTCATTCCGACCGTCACCGTGTAGCCCTTCCCCTCGGCATCCTCCACAAGGGCCCGGGTCACGTCCGAGCCCCAGATGACACCGACAAAGCGTAATTCTCCCAACTCATGCCTCTGCAGCGGGGGAAAAGAATCCAAACCGGCGCGGGCCGTCTTTTCCTCCACCTTGAGGAACGGGACGAACGGATCCCGCTTCCCGACAGGGCTATAAAGCACGACGGGGGGAGGCTGCACGACCGCGGCGGGCGACGCGGCTTCCTCCGCCTTGGGGGTCTCTTTCGTCACGGTCTTTTTCACCACCGGAGGGGGCGCGGACTCTTTCGTTCCGCAGCCGCCCGCCGCCATCGCGAAAAGAACCGCAAACGCCAATACGATACGAACCGGGCGGGGGATTTCGTGCTTCATGGGGCGCTCCCTTTCCCGCCTTTGCCGGCAGCCGCCTGCTCCAGAAAACGGTAGGTTGTGGCCGTGCAGCTCACGTTCACCATGACCCCGCCTGTCCCTCCCGACTTGGACGGGGAAAACACGATATCGGCCAGGTTCACGATGCGCGGGAGATGGCCGACCCGGTCGGCGAACACGGCGAAGCCGTGGTATTCGCCGATGACGGAGATGGAAACCGGAATCTCCGCATAAAACCCCTTGTTGACCTCCCCGCCGGGGGAAAATTTCAGGAAATCGAGTCCCGATTCCTTGCCGAGGTCCGACACGTTCTTGAGGAGGTCGGGGATCTCCGCGGAGTTCGGGAGCTGGTCGAGCAGCAGGGCCAGCTGCCTCTCGAGACGTTGGACCTCCTCCTGGAAGGAGGGGAGGTTCTTCGCGATCACTTCCTGCTCCTTGATCTTGCTCTGGAGTTCGGCGAGCTGTTTTTGGAGAACGTCGATCTTCTGGGAGGCCGACTTGTAGTACAGGTAATAATATCCCGCTCCCAGCAGAAGGCAGATCAGGACCGTGAGGAATATCTTTTGTTTCGGGGGAACCTTCGAGATATCCCCTAGCTTGAGCGCCATCGCGGTTCCTCTCCTTGCGCCTTATGCTTCCTCTTATTCCTGCGCCGCGCGGAACGACAGGTTGAACCTCACCAGTTTCACGTTCGAAACCGTCGCCTGCTCCGCCGACCCGAGCACCACGTCCCGGAACCTGCCGCTCCGCCCGAGAGCCGTCATGAAATTCGCGATCGTGTAGTTGTTCGCCGCGACCCCCCGGAGATCGATCCGATCCCCCTTGATGGCCAACGAGTCGATCCAGCATTTCTCGGGAATGGTGGCCGACAACGCCTCGAAAACCTTCACCGGCCCCTTCCGCCCCTGCTGAAGCTTTGAAATCACGTCGACCTTTTGCTGCAGCTCGGCCTTCCGGACCTTGAAGCTCTCGACCTCCCCGATTTCCTTTTTCAGGCGGGCGACCTCCGCGTTGGCCTTTCCGATGTCCGTGCCAAGCTGCTCGACCTTCCCGGAAACCGACCGGTGGAAGACCAGGATGCCGACAAACACCAGGAGAGGCAGCAGGATGTAGAGCACATCGATGTTCAGCTCTTTCCTCTTCTTCCGTTTTCCCCGGATCAGGTTTATCCGGATCATCCGCGGCCCTCCTGGTTCCGAAGCGCAAGCCCGATGGAAACCGTGGCGGCGGTGTTGAATCCGGATACCACGGACGGATCCACCGAGCCTTCCTCGAGGGTGAGCCCATCGAACGGGTCAAAGAGTTCCACGTCGACCCCGATCTTCTCGGCAAGCATCTCCTTGAGAAAAACGGATTTCGCCGCACCGCCGGTCAGGTAGACCTTCGTGACCAGGCGATCGGGGTACGTCGCCGAGAAGAAGTTGTAGGACCGCTGGGCTTCCGTGGACAGGATGTTCGACACCGTCCTCATGATCTCCATGATCCTTTCCGCACGCTCTCCCGCGTTCTTCTTCCCGACCTTGAGCTCCTCTGCCGTCTCGAAACTCACCGCCAGCTGCTTCTGGATTTCCGATGTGTACATGCCCCCGCCCATGGGAACGTCACGCGTGAACAGCGGCACTCCCGCATGGAGGATGTTGATGTTCATGAAGGAGGCCCCCACGTTGACCACCATCGGGACCTGCTCGTCGGACACGGGGTGGCAGAGCTCGAAGGCGTTCCCCGCCGCGATGGAGTCGATGTCGACGATCGAGGGGGTGAGACCGGCGTCCTTGACCACGGAGATGTAGTCGTTGACGAGGTCGGTCTTCACGGCGACCAGGAGGACGTCCATCTTGGACGGATCTTCCTTCAGCGGACCGATCACCTGGAAATCGATCTTGACGTCCTTGATGTCGAAGGGGATGTACTGCTCCACCTCCCACTGGATCGACTCTTCCAGTTCCTCCGGGGTGGTCGTGGGCAGGACCACTTTCTTGATGATCACGGAATGGCCGGAAAGCGAGGTGGCGACCTCCTTCTCCTTCACCTTGAGCTCGCGCAACGCGGTCTTGATCCCCTCGATCACCGCGGCATGGTCCATGATGGCGCCGTCCACGATCGCGTCCGGCGGCAGGGGGAAGACGCCGAATTTTTTTACCCGGAACTCCAGGCCCACCGGCTTGACATGGGCGAGCTTGACGGTGCTCGACCCGATGTCCAGCCCGATCAACTCCTTCGATCCCAGCAGCCCCATGGCTTCACCTGTCCTTATCGTCTTTCTTGCTGAACACCTTGTCCCGGTCCGACAACTGCAGACCGAGGGACAGGATGATCTTCCTCTTCGTGTCCATGCGGCATGTCATGCCCTTCTCCACCCGGTCGATGGTCAGCACCGACAAACCCGCGCGCCTTGCCAACTCCGCCTTGCTCATCAGGAGCCCTTCCCTGATCTTTCGGACATTGTTCGTCTCGACTTTACCCTTTGTCTTTACCGCCTTCATCCTATCGCCCTCGAGGCTTGCGGCCCAGCCGGAAAATCGGAAAAACACCGCAACTACGACAGATGGTACCTCCCCTAAAGTTAATGTCAAGCGATTTTTAAATACCCATTAAATTATTATAATTATGCTAAATTACCATTAATTGATTCCATGCTCTTTCGCCTTGTAAAGAAGGGCGGGATGGGAGATCCCCAGCAGCTCGGCCGCCTTCGGCCGGCTCCCCCCGGTCCGTTCCAGGGCCAGTCGGATCATCTGCCGCTCCATCTCCTTGACGGCCGCCTTCAAGTCCGGATTCGCAAGCAAAACGGGGATGCGGATGATCATCCGCGGGGAATCCCCCTCCCCCGACATTCCCCCTTCCCAGATCGAGAGCAGCTGCTCCCGCGAAATCTCCCTTTCCGACCCGAGCAGTACCGTCCTCTCCATGAGGTTCCTCAGTTCCCGGACGTTTCCCCGCCAGTCGTGCCCCATGAGGGCCTCGAGAGCCCCGGGCGCAAGGCGCTTCTCCTCCTTCCCGAACTTCCGGCAGAAGGAGGAAAGAAAGTGATGGGAGAGGACCGGGATGTCCTCGGCCCGCTCCCGCAACGGCGGGACGTGGATCCGGATGACGTTCAGGCGGTAGTACAGGTCCCGCCGGAACCCCCCCGCCCCCACCTCGGCCTCCAACCGGCGGGCCGTGGCGGCGACGATGCGCACGTTCGCCTTCCGTACTTCCGTGTCCCCGAGCCGGCGGAACTCCCCCTCCTCGATCACTCGGAGGAGTTTCGTCTGCAACGGAAGCGGCAGCTCGCCGATCTCGTCCAGAAAGAGGGTCCCCCCGCCCGCCTCCTCGATCAGTCCCGCCCGGTCCGATTTCGCCTCGGTGAACGCCCCCTTCCGGTGCCCGAAGAGCTCGCTCTCCAGAAGCGTTTCCGGGATGGCGCCGCAGTTGAGGGCCACGAACGGGCTTTTTTTCCGCCGGCCGCCGTAGTGGAGCATCCGGGCCACCAGTTCCTTCCCCGTCCCGCTCTCCCCGGTGACCAGCACCGTGGTGTCGTAATCCCTGACTTTTTCCACCATCCGGACGAGGTCCTCCAACGCGTGACTGGCGTACAGCAGTTCCTCCGGCCGGAAGACCTTCTCCACTTCCTGGCGGAGGGCCTCGTTTTCCTTCCGCAGGGATTCCCGTTCCTGGGCCTTCCGGAGCGTCAGGAGGATTTCATCGCTCATGAACGGCTTGGAGATGTAATCGTACGCGCCGAGCTTCATCGCCTCGACGGCCGTCTGTACGGTCCCGAAGGCCGACATCATGATGGCCGTGCCGGGGATCTTCCGGGACATGATCTCCCGGAGAAGGTCGATGCCCCCCATCTCCGGCATCCGGATGTCGCACAGGACGAAGTCGAACCGCTCTTTCTCCAGAATCGCGAGCGCCCTCTTCCCGTTTTCCGCGAGGGAAACGGAATATCCCTCGGCGCTGAGGATTCGCCTCAGCACATCCCGCATGCTCTCTTCGTCGTCCACCACCAGGATCCGGTCAGCCATCCTCTCCCCTCCCCGCGCCGCCCGTCGGCGCTTCTTCCCCCGCCTCGGGCAGAATCACGGTGAACGTCGATCCCTTTCCCGCGTCGCTCGTGCCGGCGATCTCCCCTCCGGCGGCCTCCACGATCGCGCGGGAGACCGACAGGCCGAGCCCGGTTCCCTTCCCCGGTTCCTTCGTCGTGAAAAACGGGTCGAAGATCGAGGGAAGGGCATCCGGCCGGATGCCGCAGCCGGTGTCGATAACGGAAACCGCCACCCCCCCCGCGGGGAGATCTCCGACGCCTTTCCGCAGGCGCAGAACGTCCGTCTCGGGCGGGTCGTAGGCCCGCCTTCTCGCCATCCGCACGGCGGGCGGCACCCAGGGTCTCACGCCGAACGTCCGAACCCGGAGGACTCCTCCTCCTTCCATGGCGTCGACCGCGTTGATCATCAGATTGAGCAGCACCTGGCGGAAGCGCTCCGCCGAGATCGCCACCGGAGGCACCCCGCCCGCCTCGACGACCACCTCGACATCCCGGAACATCTTCCGGAACGAGAGCATGTCGACGGTCTCCCGCACGACGTCGTCCACGTCCGCGGTCTCCTTGCCGGTTCGTTCCGAGGAGGCAACGGACAGCAGTCCACGCACGATATTCTCGATCCTCCCCGTTTCGGCGACGATCTTGTCGAGGCATTCCTCCCGCTCCTGCGCGGGGGGATCGTTCCGGAGAAGATACTCCGCGTACCCGCGGATCCCCATCAGGGGATTGCCCACCTCATGCGCGATCCCAGCGGCCAGACGACCCACGGTGGCAAGCCGTTCCGAACGGGAAATCTCCTGCTGGGCCTGCCTCGCCATTTCCTGCGCGGAGAGGATCGCGCCCACCATCCGGTTGAAGGAGACGCCGAGCTGCCCGACCTCGTTCCCCGGGGACTCGTCCGCCCGCAGACGGAGGTCGCCCGAGGCGATCTTCTCGGTGACGGTCGCAAGGCGCCTGAGGGGACGCACCACGGACCGGTCCATCAGCAGGAACCCGAAAAGAACGAACGCCGCGACGTCCGCCACCATCAACGCTCCCGCGATCCGGAGAATTTTCCGCGCCTCCTGCTCGACGCCAGGGGAATAGAACCGCACCCGGATCGCCCGCCTGTCCCCTGAGCCTTCCAGGAAGGGAAGGGTCACATCCACGGTAGGATGGACGGAAAAGAACCCGAAGGTTTTCCCGCCCACGGGGACCACCTGGATCACGTCCGGCCCCTCGCCTTCCGGAAGGAGAACCACCTCGCGGATGTAGGGGGAAAGTTTCCCCACGGACTCGAGGGAAAACAGGGAACCCGTCCCCGCCCTTTCCCCGGTCCGGATGGCGTCCCGGACGACCTCGGCGACGGAGACCGCCGCCTCGACATGGCGGCGTTCCACGGTGACGGTGATCTCGATGACCTTGAGCGCGAAAATCGAAAGAAAGGAGAGGGAAGCGATCGCGATGAGCGTCAACTGGAGGACGACGCTTGCCCGGACCGACATGTCCTTCATCAACCGGACCGCCCCCCGGGGGAGTTGGTTGACACATTCCGCACGAAGCTTAGAATAGCAAAAACAACGGAGGGAGGCGAATGTGAAAGCCGCCGTCAAACGACAAAAATTCCGGCTGGTTGACAAGCAGTATCAGTTCGGCCTCGCGTGGCGGATGCTCGGGGCGTTCCTCCTGTTTTTCTTCCTCGGGATCATTCTGGTGTTCGCGCCTTCCGTGTTCCGGCTCCTCACGGGAGTGGACCTTGCGGAACTCGAGCCCGCGTCGCAGGAGTTTCTCATCCTTCACCATCGCATCTGGCCCGCCGTCCTGTTCGTCCTCATCGGCATGTTCCTGTATACGCTCTGGTTCAGCCACCGGATCGCCGGCCCCATCTTCCGGATCAATTCGGTCCTGCAGACGATGCTGAAAGGGGAATATCCGAACCGGGTGGCCTTTCGGAAGGGAGACCATTTCCATCCGACCGCGGAACTTCTCGAGGCCCTCTCGCGACAACTCGCCGGGAAACGCGAGAAGGAGGGGGGGGGCAAGCCGTTTCTCCACGATCCCTCCGGGGAAACAAAGTGACCCCGTCATGCCCCCACGTTCGCGGAGCACGCTCCCCGGAATCCAGGAATGCGGGAAGCGGGAACGGGAAGAGGCGCGGGGGTTTCACGCTCATCGAACTCGCCATCACGCTCCTGATCATCGGCATCCTCGCGTCCCTGGCGGTGTACACCTACACCAAGTTGACGAACAAGGCCCGGTTCACGCAGGCGAAGACCGTGCTCAAGCATCTCCAAAAGACGGAAACGGTCTATTTCTCGGAGAACGACCGGTACACGGACAACGTATCCCTGATCGATTTCGACCCTGTGAAATACCCCTATTACCAGGTCTCGATTACCCTTTTCGACAACGCCACGAAGTACATCGGCGCCGCGACGGGGGTCGGGGTCATGAACGGCGATCTCTGGACCATCACGCACGACGGAGAACCCGAACAGGACAACACGGCCAAGACCCTTTTCTAAAAAAGCCTCCGGAAGGAATCCCCAAGAAACCGGGCGATCAGGGCGGCCGCGCATAGATAGGGGCCATAGGGGATGGCGGTCTTTAAGCCCTCGCCCCCTTTGCGCATGGCGAACAACCCTCCCACCACTCCCAGCAACGACCCGAAAAAGATCGTGAACAGGGCGCCCCTCCAGCCGAGAAACGCGCCGATCATCGCGATGAGCTTGATGTCGCCGCCTCCCAGCCCCTCCACCCTCGTCACCCGGTGGTACGCCGCGGCGGTTAAGAAAAGGAGCCCCCCCCCCAACAGACCCCCCGCCAGACTCCCTTTCCAGTCGCCCCCCGGGAGGAACGACAGCAGGATGCCGGCGGCAAGACCCCCGAGGGAAAGCTCGTCGGGGATGATCCTGTGGTCGATGTCAATGAAGACGATCGGCACGAGGAGCGAGAAGAAAACGAGGTCGCGGGCCAGCGTGAAACCGACGCCGTCCCCCCATGCGAACAAGGCGAACCCGGCCCCGGTGAGCGCCTCCACCCCGGGATAGCGCCAGGAGATCGGGTTTCCGCAACCCGCGCACCTGCCTCGCAGGAGAAGAAAGCTTACGAGAGGGATGTTCTCCGCGGGACGGATGGGGCGCCCGCAGGAAGGGCAGCGGGAGGACGGGCGGACAATCGACTCCTCCCGGGGCAGCCGGTGAATGAGGACGTTGAGGAAACTGCCTACGCATGCCCCCACGAGGAATGCCGCGGCCAGGAAAAGGGGCGTGCCGGGTGTGCCGTCCGGCGTCACTTGAAATCCTTCCGGGAAAAAAGAAGACAGGCCAACAGGATCACGGCCCCCCCGTACAGGAACAGATATCCAGCCGCGCCCGCCAGAAGAGCGAAGGAACGGGCCCCGCCGTATACCACCTCGTTTTTCCAGTTGAACAGTTCCAGGTTGGGAAGGAGGTAATACAGACCCCGGGAGACCAGGCGAACCGCCCACGATCCGGCCCGGCCGCCGAAGAAGACCAGGTCGTGGGACAAGTGCCCGATGAGGAACAAGGACAGGGTGAAGATCGCGCTCAGGACCGGCGTCGTCACGGCGGAGAACAGGGACGCCAGGCAGGTCAGGAGCACGAGTTCGAGATAAATCCCGATCGAGGCGACGAGGATGCCCCCCTCGGCGATTCCCCCGTATCCCGCGTGGACCAGGAAAAGAGTCCCCGCCATCACGAGCGTCGTCATGGCCAGGGTGCCGCACAGGCCCATCATCTTCCCGACCACGAACTCCCACCGCGGAACCGGTCTCGACAGGATGAGGTAGACGGTTTTCCTCTCCACCTCGTGGCTCACCAGGGTGATCCCGATGAACACGGAGATGATGACGCCGAAGATGTGGATGCACGCCAGCCCCACGTCGACGATGATCCGCGTAAGTTCTCCCACGGAAAGGTCGGCAAGAAACCAGGAGAGCCCGATGACGAAAAGCGCAAACGCGAGAATGGCATAGAGGATCTTGTTCCGGATCGTCTCCCGGAAGGTGTTCGCGGCGATCGAAAGAATCCTGTTCCCCATGCGGTACCCTGTCACATTCTCCGGGGGGATTCCGGGTCGGAAGCCGGGGCGTCGTTCCTCTCGCGGCCGGCCACCTGCTCGACGTAGATGTCTTCGAGGTGCTTCTTCACGGGAATGCAGGAGCGGACAAGCGACCCGGCCTCGCGGAACCTCTCGATCCAGCGGTTGGCCTCTTCGAAGTCCTTCGCCCGCAGGACGAAAGAGGTTCCGCGGACCATGGCCTCCTGCGGGGGGACGCCTAATCGGGAAAGGCTACCCTCGTCCGGGACCGGCGAAAAGAGGAGCTCCACGTACCGGATCCCTTCCCCGCCCACCAGTTCCTCCACCTTCCCTTCCGCGACCTTCCTCCCTTTGAGCAAGATGATGACCCGGTCGCAGAGCGCCTCCACGTCAGAGATGATGTGGGAGCTGAAAAAGACCGTCTTGCCGGCGGCCTTCAGTTCCAGGATGAGATTTCTCACCTCCATCCTTCCCACCGGATCGAGGCCGGACATCGGTTCGTCCAGGATCACGAGCTCCGGCTCGTGCAACAGGGCCTGGGCGAGGCCGAGCCTTTGCATCATCCCTTTCGAGTACTTCCGGATGGCGGTTCGCCCCGCCCCGTCAAGCCCCACGCGGGAAAGCATCCTTTGGGACCCCCTGACGATCTCCGCGCGGGAAAGCCCGTTCAGGTGCCCGCAGAGCCCCAGGAACTCCTCTCCCGTCAGGTACTCGTAGAAATACGGCTGCTCCGGCATGAACCCGATCCTGCGGCGCAATTCGGGCCTGCGGCCGGCTTCCTCTCCGAAAACCGTGACCGTGCCGGAATCGGGAAAGGCAAGCCGGTTCAGGATCTTGATGGTTGTCGTCTTTCCGGCGCCGTTCGGCCCCAGGAACCCGACAATTTCGTTTCTCGCCACTGTGAAAGAGAGGTCGCGGAGGACCTGGACGCGCTTCCGCCAGAACCCCGTCGGGTAGGATTTGGAAATCCCGCGCACATCGATCATGGAATTCGATGCCGTCATCGGGGCCGGAACACCCGCAACCGCTCCGCCATCCGGCTGCTGCGCACGGTTCCATCGGGAAGAAGGAGGTACGTCCCTCCGTTCGGTTCGGAAGGGACGGCGCGTAGGACCCCCGCCCGGACGAGGTCCGCAAGGCTACCGGGCGCCCCCCCCGCCTTTCGACGGTACTGCGCGATGGCGCCCTCGAGCAACTGGAGATCCCGCTCGACGGCTACCTCCCGGATCCTCTTCCGGATCGCTTCCCAGCGGGCGGGGTCGGTCTCCTGCTTGATCATCTCCGACAGCAGGGCAAGGGCCGTCTCCGGGCTTCTTCCCTCGACAAGCATCCGGGAGGCAAGCAGGGGAAGATAGGATGGGCTCCCGGGCAGCCGGGATGCCGCCTCGAGGTATCTCCCCCCCTCCGCCGGATCCCCCAGGGAAAAATAGTGGAGGTACCCCATGTAGAAGGGGAACCGCCAGTCGGACGGGTGGTGCTTCCACCCCCGCTCAAGAGTCTCGAGGGCTTGCGGGACATGACTCGAGGAATCGCCCAGCACCAATCCCCCGACCAGATAGGGAACGACGAACCTCGGATCGTAATTCGAAACGACTTTCGTCAGCAGATAGAGCGTGTCGTACTCCTTGGGCGTCATCCGGCGGGAACCGGCGACCTGGACCGCTTCCAGCCAGGCCAGGTCGGAGAGGAAATTGCGGAATCCCAGCGAAAGCGAGGGCCTCATGCTGATTTCATGTTGAAGAATGACCCTTCGTTCGTCTTTTCCGCCCTTGCCTTCCGACAGTGAACGCTCATGAAGAAGATGGGAGGAGAAAACGGAAGAGAAGGCGATCAGCAGTACGGGGAGCACGAAATAGGAAGCGGGAGCTCCCCGAGGAATAGGCCTGGCATCCTTGCCGTTCATCCGTCTTTTTCGCCTGTCTCCCCTCAAAGACGTACGGATTTGTCCGGCGTCCATAGTACCACTATACAATTCCCGAAGAACCGGCCGATTTGCCGGAATCATAACCCGGGGCGCAACCCACTTTACAACACGTAAAAAAAGGGGGTCGAAAACCGGGACAGGCATTGCACATCCGGGCAAGAACCCGTCCGTATCGCATCGCGCAATGAAAAAAAAGGAAGGGGCTTTACGAAAAAGCCCCTTCCCCGCATCAACGATGCTTACACATCATTCTGCGAATTTACCAGAATATTGGTGTCGTTGATGGTCCAGCAATCGAGGTCGGCATCATTGTCGACATTGCCGGCCGCCCCCGCGGTGAAACTGTTGTTGTCGAATGTTGGGTTGACGGATCCTGTCCATACAAGAGATCCCGTGACCCCCATCGAGCCTCTATGCGTGTTGTCAACCGCGCCCACAAGGCTGTTCGCGAGCACAAACTGATACCGTGATGTGCCGACGGGTTCCCAATTGACAATACCGAAATTATCATACCTGTTGTTTTCCCCGAAGAACCCGGTTTCCGCCGTGTAGATCCCTTTGAGGTTGGTCTTGGCCTCGGACTGCTTCGACTTCGCCTGAAACTTGAGGAAGTTCGGGATGGCGATGGCCGCCAGGATCCCGATGATCGCAACGACGATCATCAACTCGATCAGGGTGAAGCCTTTGGTGTTCTTCTTTTTCATCAGTTGGAACATGCCGCTCTCCTTTCCCAGAGGGGAATATTGTTATGCCTATCGAACAGCAATCCTCGTGCCAACGTCACGAGTGGATGTCATCGACATCGTTCGCCATGTTTTTCAGGTGGTCGATGTGCCAGATATCCACCGTACTGTCAGAATCGATGTTTCCCCAACCGTATGCTGTAAAGGAATTGTCGTTTGCAGCCGGGGTTGCGATAGCCGGTTTGGGATTTACGTTATTGTCCTTGCCTAAATAGTCGGTCCCCACGGAGTAGGTGTAATAGGCCACCCCTACGGGCACCCAGCGAATCTCGACGAAACTGTTGGAATATCTATCCTTCTCCCCGAAATAGGACAATTCGGCGCTGGCAATGGCTTCCAGATTGGATTTCACTTCCGATATTCGCGCCTTGCTGATAAAACTAAGGAAATTCGGGATGGCGATCGCTGCAAGAATGGCGATGATCGCCACCACGATCATCAGCTCGATCAGAGTGAATCCTCTGTTTTTCTTCAATATTCCCGCCTTTGTCATGCCACCGTATAAAGTCTGGGGGAATTAGCAGCAGGATTCGTGCCGATTACTCGATACCGTGTTTCTCGAGACGATAACGCATGGAACGGAATGAGATATTGAGGAGTTTCGCCGCTTCGGTCTTGTTCCCTCCCGTCTTTTCCAGGGCCTTGAGAAGCATCGTCTTCTCGAGCCGGTCCATTTCTTTGTCCAGCGATACGACTTCCCCGTCGGCAAGTTCCGGGTAATACGGGATCGAAGCATCCTCTCGAGTGCCTATTTTTGTCACATTTGAGGGGAGGGATTCCAGGGAAATGACATCTTTTGTCTCTATGATCGTCGCCCTTTCGAGGATGTTTTCCAGTTCCCGCACGTTCCCCGGAAAATCGTAGGAGAGCAGGGCGCGCATCGCCTCCCCGTCGATCCGGGCGATCCGCTTGCCGGTCTTCTCCCCGAATTTCGTCAGGAAATGCCGGACAAGAGTCGGGATGTCCTCCCTCCGCTCGCGGAGGCCGGGGACCACGATCTGGATGACGTTGAGCCGGAAGTAGAGATCGTCCCGGAAGGCGCCGCCCTTCATCAGCTCCTCGAGGTTCTGCTTGGAGGCGCAGAGGATCCGCACGTCCACGGAGATGTCGTCGTTCCCCCCGATCCTCCGGAAGGAGCGCTCCTGGATCGCCCGC
>Ga0209342_10005094_pt1 | contig 13524 bp, 5 predicted proteins | sample RifCSP16_2_FD_184023 | JGI IMG/M metagenome (GOLD analysis project Ga0209342, IMG submission 184023) | Soil microbial communities from Rifle, Colorado - Rifle CSP2_sed 16_2 (SPAdes) (version 2) | ecosystem: Environmental > Terrestrial > Deep subsurface > Rock core/Sediment | place: Rifle... | reverse complement strand
AGATCGCTCCACCTCCAGGCGGCACCAGCGGAGAAGGCCAGAGCAGTCCCGGTGCGGGTTATCACCAGGTCGCGCGCAGAGCGTGCGAGAAGGCCGACCTGGGCGCCCCACTCGGCCGAGAGCGCGGCGATCTCGCCGCCGGCGATCATCTGGAGCGCGCCCCTGAACCTGCCGTCGGACGCGAAGGCGCCCTGCGCTCCGGTGGGGACCCACAGGTTCAGCCCGGCGGCGAAGTTCACCGGCCCCGCCGCGCCCAGCGCGGTCCGCGCCCCCAGCCGCAAGTCGCCAAAGCCGGTGCTGGTGACCGGTGCCAGGTCGGGCAAAGGCTGATCTCCCGCCTGCGCCAGCGCTACCGGGGCGGCCACGTCCAGGAGCACCCAGTCGCCGAGCGCCAGCGATCCCAGCGCCTCGCCCCAGAGCTGTGACCGGACGATCTTCCCATCCGGGATCGGCTGGCCGCCCACCTTGATGACCAGTGGGTCGCGGGCCCAGGAGAGGACCAGCCCGGCGGCGGGGCGCAGGTGGCCGTCCACGCTGGCGCCCGGCACGGTGAAGAAGTGGTCTCCGGCGGGCGCCGGCTCGAAGGTCTGCAGCGCGAAGCCCTCCGGCACCTGCGCTCCGGCTGCGCCGCCGAGGCCGGCTAGCAGCACGGCCACGACGGCGAGAGAGAGGGGCAGCGGCCTGCGCCGGACGGTGAGCCTCAGGGCCAGCAGCACCCCCAGCAGCGCCAGCAGCGAGGCGCCGCCGCCGGTGCCGCAGCCGCCCGACCTCACGGTGATGTCGGCCGGTGCGGTGCAGTGGTTCTCCACGCACAGATCGCCGCCGCCGCAGTCGGAACTGGTCGAGCAGACCAGGATGCGCTGCACGGTGATGTCCACCGCGTAGCTCGACTGGGCAGAGCCGTCGGAGAGGGCGAAGGTGAGCTGGTCGCTACCGAGGTACCCGTCCTCGGGCCGGTAGTTCACTTGCAGATGATCGGCGTCGGCGGTGGCCGTCCCGTGGGCGGGGGCCGTGGCCAGGGTGAGGGTGAGCTCGTCGCCGTCGGCGTCGTACCCGGCGTCGATGGGGGCCAGGCTGCGCTCCTGCCAGACCTCCCTGGCTCGCCAGGCGCCCGAGGCGGCGAAGGCCGCGTCGGTGGCGGAGACGTCGTCAGGCAGCTCGGCCGAGAGCTCCACGTGGCCGGGGCCGGCGTCGAACAGCTCGGTGCCGGCACCCTCGTCCAACCGCCAAAGGCCGAGGAGCCCGGTCTCGCTGCCCTGGAGCGGGCGCCGAGCATCGGCCGCCAGCTCGTCCAGGCTACGGGCCGACGACCAGAGCCGCAGCTCGTCCAGCTCGCCGGCGAAGCCCTCGCCGAGCGTCAGGGCCTCGGCCTCGACCGCGGCGAAGGCGCCGGCGATCTCCCCGACCGCCGTTCCGTCGACGACGACGCTGGTGTGGTCCTCGCCGGAGACGAGCGCCAGGTGGTGCCAGCCGCCGTCAGCCAGCGCCACCGGGACGTCGGTGGTGCTGCCGCCGATGGTGACCGTCAGCGATTGGCGGTCGGGGGCGATCCCCAGCGCGAACCGGTCGCCGGCGGTTCCACCCAGGCGGATGAGCGTGGGGTGAGACTCCACTTCCTCGGCCGCGGTCCAGCCGGCCCGGGCCCAGACCTCGGCGGTGCGGGCGCCGTCCAGCTCCCCGTGGGAAGCGTCGCCGGAGGCGGAGGTGGCGTGCGCCGTGCCGAGCGCCAGGGCGGTCCCGCTGCCGGCCACCGGCGGCGTGTTCTCCACCGTCTGCCCGCCGGCCAGCGTGCCGGTGGAGCCGGCGAAGTCGGCCACGCCGCCGTACTCGACGGTGATGGCGTGATCACCTTTGGTCAACGTGCGGACCACGATGCTGCCCGTGCCGTCGGACAGCGTGGCGGTGCCCAGCACCGTCGTCCCGTCCTTGAAGGTCACCGTGCCGGTGGGCGTGGCGTGCGGCGAGGTGAGCGTGGCGGTGAAGGTCACCGGGCGGCCGGCGCGCGAGGGGTTGCGCGACGAGGCCACCGCCACCGTGGTGCTGCCCTGGCCGACCGTCAGCGAGGCCGCGCCACTCGAGGCCAGGTAGCTGTAGGCGCCGGAGTACTGAGCGGTGAGAGCATGGGTCCCGGCGGTCAGGCCCGGAGCCGAGACGGTGGCCACACCGCCGGCCAGAGAGCCGCTGCCGAGCACGGTGGAGCCGTCGCGGAAGGTGACGCTGCCCGTGGGCGTACCGGCGCCTGGAGACTGCGCCGCCACCGTGGCGGTGAGGACGACCGCCTGGCCGTACGTCGCCGGCGACGGCGCAGCCGCCAGCGTCAGGGTGGTATTCGCCGCCTGGACGGTCTGCGCGATGGTCCCGGAGCTGGCGTTGAAGGAGCTGTCGCCGCCGAACTGGGCGGTGATGGTGTGGCCGCCCACCGCCAGCGACGAGGAGCTCAGGCTGGCGACTCCAGACCCGTCGATGGTAGCGGTGCCCAGGGTGGTCGCCCCGTCCCTGAAGGTGACCGCGCCGGTGGGCGTGCCGGTGCCCGGGGCGACGGCGCTGACGGTGGCGGTGAAGGCGACCGACTGGCCGAAGCGGGACGGCGTGGCCGAGGACACGAGCCCGAGCGCCGCCTCGGACCTCTGCACCTCCTGTGACAGCGAGGCGCTGCCGGTCAGGAACGAGCCGTCGCCGGCGTAGGTGGCGGACAGCGGGTGGGTCCCCACCGCCAGCGCGGCGGTGTTGAACGTGCCGGAGCCGGCCGACAGGGTCACCGTCGCCAGCGGACTCCCGCCGTCGTCGACGGTGACCGTCCCGGACGGAGTGCCGGAGCCGGGTGCAGCGGCGCTCACCGTGACCGTGAAGGTCACGTCCTCGCCGGACCGCGAGGGGTTCACGGTCGGAGTCAGGGCCACCGCCACCGCGGCCTGGTCCACGGTGTGCTGGACGTCGAGGGTGTTCGACGCGGCGGCGAAACCGGCGTCTCCCTCGTAGCTGGCGGAGAGGGTGTGACTGCCGGCGGCCAGCGAGCCGATGACCAGAACCGCGGTGCCGTCCGGCTGGACCGTGGCGGTGCCGAAGATCGTGGCGCCGTCGCGGAAGGTGACGGTGCCGGTGGGGGTCCCGGCGCCGGGCGCCTGGACGGTGAGCGTGGCCGTCAGGGTGAGCGGCTGACCGAAGACCGTCGGCTGCGGGCCGGCCGCCAGGACCATGGCCACGGCGGCCCTCTGCACCACCTGTGATAGCGGCGCGGAGTCGGACGGCAGCCAGTCGTCGGCGCCGGCGTAGTGTGCCACCACCGGGTGCGTGGCCACCGGCAGAGCGGAGTAGGAGGCCGAGCCCTGCCCGCTGCCGTCGAGGGTGGCGCTGCCCAGGGTCAGCGAGCCGGTGGTGAAGGTGACCGAGCCGGTCGGGGTCTCGGCCGGCGAGCTGACCGTGGCCGCGAAGATCACGGGCTGGCCGTTGACCGACGGGTTGGGGGCCGCGGCCAGGAGCACCTGGCTCGAGGCGCGCGCCACGGCCTGGGTGGTGGGGCCGGAGGTCGAGCCGTTGAAGCCGGCATTGCCCTGGTACTCGGCGGTGAGCGTGTGGACACCGGCGTGGAGGCTGCTGGTGGTGAAGGTGGCCTGGCCGCCGCCGAGCGAGCCGGTTCCCAGGACCGTCGAGCCATCGCTGAAGACCACCGTCCCGTCTGGAGTGCCAGCGCCGGGGGCCACCGCCGCCACGGTGGCAGTGAAGGTCACCGAGTCACCGTAGGTGGAGGTGGGCAGCGAGGAGACCAGGCTGGTCGTGGTGTCGGCGCGGACCACCACCTGCTGCACCGCCGGACTGCTCGAGGCCTGGAAGGCGGCGCTGGCCTGGAGCGCGGCGGTGAGGGAGTGGGTGCCCGCCGCCAGCGACGAGACCGTGAAGGTGTGCTGGCCCGCGCCGTCGAGCGCCGCCGAGGCGATCACCGTGGCGCCGTCGAGGAGCTCCACCGTGCCGGCCGGAACGGCGCCGCTGGGGGCCTGCGCCGTGGCCGTCACCTGGAGGCTGACCGCCTCGCCGAAGACCGAAGGGTTGGGGCCGGCGGAGAGCGCCACCACCGTGGCCGCCGGATGCACGGTGTACGACTGCCCGGCGGCGCTGGAGCCGAGGAAGCTCACGTCGCCGCTGTACAAGGCGCCGAGTGGGTGGGCGCCCGCGGCCAGGGCGGCCGTGGTGCAGGTGGCGGTGGCGCCGGAGAGGGCCACACCCTCGCAGCCGGCGATGGGGCTGCCGCTGTCCAGGAAGGTGACCGCTCCGGTGGGCGTCCCGGCACCAGGCGCGGTGGGAGTGACCGTGGCGGTGAGCGTGACCATCTGGCCGAAGACCGGGCTGGCCGGGGAGGCCGCCAGGCTGGTGGAGGTTGCCGCCCGGTTCACGGTGTGGGTGGAGGGTGCCGAGGTCGAGGTCAGGAAGCTAGCGTCGCCGCCGTAGATCGCGGTGATGGTGTGGCTGTCCACGGCCAGCGCGCTGGTGGTGAAGGTGGCCTGGCCGCCGCTCACCGATCCGGTGCCGATGGCGCTGCCGCCGTCGCGGAAGGTGATCGTGCCGGTGGGCGTCCCGGCGCCGGGGGCGGTGGCCGCCACCGAGGCCGTGAAGGTCACCGACTGACCATGAACCGTGGCCGCGGTCGGAGCCACGACCACCGAGGTCGAGGCCTGGTTCACGGTGAAGGACTGCGAGCCGCTGCTGGAGGCCAGGAATCGGGTCTCTCCGCCGTAGCTCACCGAGAGCGTGTGGACGCCGACCGGGAGGTCGCTGACCGTGCAGCTAGCTGCGGCGCTGGAGAGCGCCAGGCTGGTGCACCCCGCGAGCGGAACGCCTCCGTCCGAGACGGTCACCGTGCCGGTAGGTGTCCCGGCGCCGGGGGCCGTGGGCGAGACCAGCACCGAGAGCGCCACCGATTGCCCGACCACGCTGCTGGCCGGGGCCGGGGTCAGGGCCACCGAGGTCGCCGCCTGGTTCACCTGCAGCGTGGCGCTGAAGGAGGTGCTGGGGGCGTAGCCGGTGGAGCCGTTGTAGCGGGCGCTCAGGGCGTGCCAATTCACCGCCAGGGTCGAGGCCTGGCAGGTGGCCTGGCCGCCCGACAGCGGAACGTCGGCGCAGATCACCGTGGCCGAGTCTCGGAAGGTGACGGTGCCCGTGGGAGTGACCGCCGCCGGCGCGTCGGGGTCGACCGTGGCCGTGAAGGTCACCGTCTGGCCGTAGACCGACTGGCTCATATCGCCGGCCACCGAGGTGGTCGTGGTCGAACGGACGACGAGCTGGGAGAGGGCGGCCGAGTTCGTCGGCAGGAAGCCGCTGTCGCCGCCGTACTGGGCCACCAGCGAGTGCGTGCCGACGGTGAGGGCCGAGGAGGAGCAGCTGGCCGCGCCACCCGAGAGGTTCAGCGGCCCGCAGACCACCGTGGCGCCGTCCATCAGCGTCACCTGGCCGGTGGGGGTGCCGAGCGCGTGGCTAAGGCTCACCGTGAAAGTAACCGGCTGGCCGAAGAGCGAGGGGGAGACGTCGCTCACGAGCGTCACCGCCGGGATGACGCGCAGGACGGTGTGGCTCAGCGAGCCACTGGAGCCGTTGTACGAGGCGCTCCCGCCGTAGGTCGCGGCGAAGGTGTGGCCGCCGGCACCCAGGGCCGCTTGGGTCGTGCAGGTGGCCACCCCGCCGGAGAGGGCCACCGCGCCGCAGCCGGTGATCCCCGAGCCGTTGTCGGTGAAGGCCACGCTTCCGGCGGCCGTGCCGCTGCCAGGGGCGGTGGTGGAGACGGTGGCAGTGAGGGTCACCGCCACGCCGTTCAGCGACGAGGAAGCAGGGCTGTCGGAGAGGGCCAGGGTGGTGCTGGCCTTGCTCACCACGTAGTTGTTCACGGCCGAGGTGGAGCCGTTCCAGGTGGCGTCGCCGCTGGAGACGGCGGTGATGGGGTGAGTCCCGACCGCCAGGTCACCGACGGTGCAGCTGGCGGTGCCGCCGGAGAGGGCCAGGTCGCTGCAGGCGGGGATGGCCGAGCCGTTGTCGTTGAAGGTCACGTTGCCGCCGGGTGTGCCGGTTGGCGTGACTCCTGCCACCGTCGCGGTGAAGGTGACCGATTGGCCGTAGACCGACGATTCCGGGCTGGCCCCGAGCGCCGTGCTCGAGGCCGAGGCGGTGAAGGTCGCGACCACGGTGTGGTTGCCCGTGACGTTGTTGATTGCGTAGGTGCTTCCCGAAACCGCGCCGAGCACGTTGGAACCGTTGTCGGTGAGCCCCGAGAGGAATGACCGGGCGCCGGGCGTGAGCGTGCAGGTCGAGGAGGTGCCGTTGTCCACCGGCGACTCGCAGGAGATGGTTCCGTTACCGCCCGGGGCCGAGCCGGTCACGGTCCACTGGATGGGGGCGAAGGTGGCGGTGACGGGGGTGTCGGCGGTGAGCGAGACGGCGCAGGTGGCCTGCGCGCCGGTGCAGCCCCCGCCGCTCCACCCGTTGAAGACGTAGCCGCTCGAGGCGGTGGCGGTCAGCACCACCGAGGTGCTGTCGAGGAAGCTGGCCGATTGCGAGGGGCAGGCGCCGCCGCAGCTGATGGCCGCCGGGCTCGAGACCACGGTGCCCTGGCCGGTTCCGGCCTTCTGCAGCGTGAGCGTGCGCAGCGTTCCGATCTGATCGGTGTCGACCGCCACGTTGTTGGTGCTGTCGTTGTCGGTGACCCCGCCGGGCGCCGAGACCGTGGCCTGGTTCACCAGGGACCCCGACCCCGAGCCGGACGCGACGTGCCCGGTGACCGTGTAGGTGAGCACGCCGTCGCTGGGGAAGGTGGCGATGGTTTCACTGATGGCGCCGGACCCGCTGGCGGCCGGGCAGGCCGCGCCGTTCCCGGCGGCGCAGGTCCAATCCATGCTGGCCATGTTGGCCGGCAGCGGATCCGACAGCGTGGCGCCGTCGGCCGCCGCCGGGCCGTGGTTGGTGACGACCATCGTATAGGTCGTGGTGTCGCCCCAGCCGACCGCGGCCACGCCGTCGGTCTTGGTGACGGCCAGGTCGGCGTAGGTCACGCCGCTGGTGACGCTGGTGGTCACCAGCGGTCCGATCAGGGCCGAGACCCCGGCCGAGGAAATGTTGTAGTCGCCGTTGGAAACGGTGCTGCCGCTGCCGGCGGTGACGTTGACGGTGACGGTGAAGCTGCCGCTGGCAGCCGGGTTGACGGTGCCGACGTTGCAGGTGACGGCCCCGGTGCCTCCGACCGACGGAGCGGTACAGCTTGCGCCAGGGGCGCTGTACGACTGGAACGTGGTGCCGGTGGGGAGGTTCTCGACGATGGTGGCGTTGGTGGCCGCTGCGGCGCCCCCGTTGCTGTAGCTGAAGGTGTAGGTCATCGTGCTGCCGGTGTTGACCTGCTGCGGCGCCGTGGCAGTCACCCCCAGGCCGGGGAGCGACGGGCCGAAGGCGTCCACGTAGACCTCGCCGTAGTGGCCGCCCCACGCGCAGCCGGCGGCCAGCACCACGATCTCCACCTGATCGCCCACCGCCAGCTGGGCCGGGCCGGGCGAGATGTCGAAGGCCTGCCAGTCGGTGTAGAGGACCCTCTCACCGCCAGCTGGGTTCGGATCCTCTTTCCAGGGCACGCCCGGCTGGTTGGAGTAGTTGAAGGTGTAGAAGAGAATCGCGTTCTTGGTCTTGTTCTCGAGCTGGACCCAGAAGTACGGTTGGTCGGTGGGGCCGTGACCGTCCGGGTTCTGGAGCACCGGCGCGATGGCGAACCGGACGTGAACCTTGTTGTCGGCCGGGTCCACGTCGGCATTGGTGGTGGTCATCGTCTGCCGCAGGGCGTTCACGTTCTGGCCCGAGCCACCTTCGTTCACGACCGCGGCGTGCGTGCCGTACTTGGGGACCCGCAGCGTGACCGCGTTGGAGAGCCCGGCGGGAACGACGGTCTCGGTCGAGCCCACCCGGACGTAGGTCCTGCTCGTCCCTCCTGCTTGCAGGTTGAGCTGGCTCCAGCTCGTGGGGGACGCACTGCCCAGTCCGTTGTTTGCGTACGGCTCCACGGTCCAGCCCGATGGCGGGCTGCCGTCCGAGTCGCCCTCGAAGTCGCCGTTGGTGAATAGCGCCGACCGCGTGGTGGCGATATCGGGGGCGCTCACCGGCTGCTTCCGGCCGCCGCAGGCGGCGATGGTCGCGAGCAGGAGAGTTACGGCGATGCGGTGGGCGATGGACATGGTGGGGCGCCGGAGGCAAGCCCTGGGCCGGAGCGGAATCGCCTTTCCGTGAACAACCGAGTCGAGGAACACCGGTTGGCCTCAACGGGTTAGGTCATCTGACTCAGCCTGAGACACCCCGGGTCCCCATGGCCCTGGGGCATCTGGAACTCCCTGGCCGTGACCCTAGGTGATGTCGATCTCGCGACCGGGCTGGCCTTCGGGAGCGGCGGCCGGCCAGTCGAGCGGCGTTTGTCGGATGGTGGGTTAGGATGGCGGCGGATGTCAGCGGAACGCAGCCAGATCCTGGTGGTGGAAGACGACCGAGCCGTGCGCCTGCAACTCGGCGCGCTGCTCGAGGCCGCCGGGTTGGCCGCCCACCTCGCCTCCTCGGGTGAGACAGCGCTGGCGCTGCTGGAGGGCTTCACCCCCGACGCGCTCCTGGTGGACCTGGCGCTGCCCGGCATGCCCGGGCTGGAGGTCCTCCGCCGCGTCTCGGCCCGCCTCCGGCACGTCGCGGCCATAGTCCTCACCTCCTCCCGCGAGGCCGAGACCGCCGTCGAGTGCATGAAGTCAGGCGCTTACGACTACCTGGTCAAGCCCATCGACGAGCCGAAGCTGCTCACCACCGTGGCCAACGCGCTGCGCCACCGCCGGCTCGCCCTGGCCGTCGAGTCGCTGCAGCGCGAGGCGCGCCAGCGTGGGCTGGAGGCCCGCGTCCCCGCGCCCGCCGCGATCGCCCTCTTCCGCCGGGTGGACCGGGCCGCCGAGACCGACGTCTCGGTGCTGGTCCGGGGTGCGCCGGGACCCGAGCGCGAGGCGGTGGCGCACGGTGTGCACCGAGGGTCGAGCCGCGCCGCCGGGCCGCTCTCGGTGTTCGAGTGCGCCGGGCTTCCGCCGGACCGTCGATCACGGCATCGCCGCGCTTCAGCGGGCCACGCCGGACCTGGTCCTGCTCGACCTGCAGCTGCCGGGCAAGCCTGGCGAAGCTCTGCTCGCGTGGGTACGCGCTCGCACCGAGCTGGCTCGACTCCCGGTGGTGGCAGTCACCGCCCGGCCGCCCGAGGTGGGGGAGTCCACTCTGGGCCTGGATGGCTGGCTTTCGAAACCGGTCTCGCGGCAAGCCTGCTGACCACGCTGGCGCGCCTGCTGCCCGGAGCGCCGCCGGGCAACGAACGGCCGGTCGCCACCGGCGCGGCACCCGGCGCGGCATCCGATCTGGCGGCGGCGCTCATCGCCATCCCGCACGCCGAGACCGCCAGGCGGCTGGCAGAGCGCGCAGCGTCGCTCGCCGCCGAGCACGACATACCGTCGCTGGCCCGATGGGCCGAGGAGCTGCGCTCCCGCGCCGACGTGCTGGATGTGGGCGGCCTTCGCGCCACGCTGGAGGCCCTGCCGTCACTGGCGGCGCGGGTGGCAGGCGGGCCGCAGAAGACGACGAGGGTCGCAGGTCTTGCCTGCGGCCCTTCCGGTGTGTAGCGCAGACGGGGATCTCACGCATGCGCTCGCTCGTGACCGGCGCCAACGGCTTCCTGGGGCGGCACCTCGTGCGCGAGCTGCTCGCCCGGGGACACGCGGTCCGGGCCCTCGTCCGCCCCGGCGGCGACGCCTCGACCGTCGACCCCGGCGCGGAGGTGGCGCGCGGCGACGTCACCGACCCGGAGGCGCTCCGCCGCGCCGTCGAGGGCTGCGCCGTCGTCTACCACCTCGCCGGCATCCGGCGCGCGACCCGCCGCGAGGACTTCCTCGGCGTGAACGCGGGCTCGACGCGCCTCGCCCTCGACGCGTGCGTCGCGACCGGGGCGCGACCGCGCTTCGTCCTCGCCGGCTCGCTCGCCGCCAGCGGCCCCTCCCGGGCGCCGCTGGCCGAGGGAGACCCACTCCGTCCGGTGGAGTGGTACGGCGAGTCGAAGGCGGAGGCGGAGCGGATCGCCCTCTCGTACGCCGACCGGCTGCCGGTGACGGTCGGCCGGCCGCCGCGCATCATGGGCGCGGGCGATCGCGAGAACCTCTTCTTCTTCCGGATCGTCGCGCGCGGCCTCGTCCTCCGCCTCCTCGGGCCGGAGCGCCCTCTCTCATGGGTCGACGTGGCCGACTGCGCCCGCGGATTCGCGCTCCTGGGCGAGGAGCCGGGAGCCATCGGAGAGGCGTTCTTCATCGCCTCTCCCGAGCGGACGAGCCTCACCGGGCTGCAGCGCGAGGCGGCGCGCGCGCTCGGCGTCCGCGCCCGCGGGATCCCGCTCCCACCGCGATTGCTCTCCGTGCTCGCCTGGGTGGCAGATCTGGCGAGCACGGCGACGGGGCGGCGCCTCCCCCTGAACCGCAAGCTGGCGCGCCAGGTGCTCGCCCCCGGCTGGATCTGCACGACCGGGAAGGCGCAGGCGAGGCTCGGCTTCTCCGCGACCACGCCGCTCGCCGAGTCGGTGGCGAGCGCCGCGCGCTGGTACCGCGACCAGGGGTGGCTCTGACAGTCCGTCTTCGGCCTTGCCGTCGGCGTTGCCCTCGAGCGCGGCTGATTCCCACGTGCACGCGCTCCGGCGCCGCACGAGCCTCGTCTACTCCTACGTCGTCGTCGCCTTCATGGCGTTCGCGGGGTGGACGGTTCCCCACAGCGCGTCGATCGCCGTCGGCGGGCTCACCTTCGGCATCCCATCGACCGTCCTGTTCGGATCGGTGCTGGGCGAGATCGAGTGGCCGACTCCGACCCTCCCCCGGCCCCCCGGGCGATGGGCAGTCGGAGTCGGCGCGGCGCGACCCGCCACGCTCGGGCACTCGCGGCCTACTTCCCCATCTTGTCGATGGCGCCCTGACCGGCGGCGTCCGCCGCGTCGGTCTTGGTGTCCGCCGCGCCGCCCGCGTTGTCGACCTTGCCCTTCGCCGACGCCTTGATCGGCTCGGCCATCGCGCCGCCCGGGGCGGCGTCGACCTTCGCCTTCACCTTGTTCTTGGCACCCGCGGCCCTCTGCTTCGCGCCCGCCGCGGTCTCGTGCACCTTCTTCTTGGCCTTGGCCTTCATGCCCGACGCGCCGGACGTCGCCGACGCCTGCGCCGCGCCGGCGTCCCCCTTCGCCTTGGTCCCGGCCGCGGCGGCGGCTCCCTCCGCCTTGGCCTCCGCCGCGACCGAGCTGGACTTGACCGCCGCCGCCTGCGTTGCGCCCTCCTTCCGCGCGCCGGCCTGGGCGCTCGCGGTCTGCTCCTTCGCGGCGGCCCCGGTCGCGCCAGTCTTTCCCTTCGCTGCGTCCAGCTGTACCCCGACGTTGACCTGGGCCTGCACGGGCCCGGCCACGAACAGCGCGCCACAAACCAGCGTCACCCACGCGAAACGCTGCATGATCTCCTCCTTGTCGAAAGCGAATCCTACTCACGTCCAGTCGCTGCTTCACCTCCAGGCGTATGCGGACCCCTCCAGCAGATCCGTGCGGGCTTTCGGACCGATGCGCAAGACGCGCGGGCGGGCTAGAGCAGGTACTCGAGCGTCAGCGCCAGCGTCGTGTCCCAGGGGATCTTCGGGCTCGGCGGCGCGCTGTCGTAGTTCACGGTGAAGCCGACACCGAGCTGGAGGGCCCCGGTGAGCTTGGCCGCTAGCTTCGACAGGCTGTTCACGAGCACCCGCGACTCGCCGAGGTTCGGCAGGACCTCGAGATCTTCGGTGAAGAGCACGTTCTTGTTCAGGCCGTAGCGGAAGGCCACGGCACCCCGGGGGGCCTTGAAGGTGAATTCGCGCGGGTCGACCCGGCCAGCGGTCGGGTAGTACTGGAAGCGGTACTCCTCCGCCAATCTGAACCCGACATCCGTGCGCACGAAGAGGGTCTGGTCGTCTTCCTTGCGGTCGATCCAGGCATAGCCGAGGCCGAGCTCCTCGGTGTAGCGGATCTCGATGCTCTTCACGTGGTCGGTCTCGGCGCCACCGAGCGCGAAGACCGACAAGGCGGGCGTCAGGCGGTAGTCCCCGCGGAGGAAGAGGGCAGCGTTGAGAGCCGAGACCTCGGACGCGCTCTGTCCCGCCGGGCGCGCCTCGCCATAGGCGCCGAGCGCCTTGAGGCCGAAGATGAACAGCTCGCCCTTTCGCTCCGCGGCGGCGTTGCCGGCCAAGGTCAGGGTCCTGGCGTTGCCGGTGATGGCCACGAGGCCCACGCCCACGCTCCCCGTCCACTTCTCGGGAGGAGCGTTCTCGCTGCCCGCGCCGACGGCGAGGCTCAGCGCGAGCGCTGCTGCGGTGATCACTGGTGGTTCCTCTGCAGCGAGTCGCGGATCTGCCGCAGGAGCAGGACGTCCTCGGGCGTCGCGGCCGGGACCGGCGGCGGCTGCTCCTTCTTCATGCGGTTGAACTGCTTCACCATCAGGAAGATGATGAACGCCAGGATGACGAAGTTGAGGGCGATGGTGACGAAGTTGCCGTAGGCGAAGACCGGCACGCCCGCCTTCCTCACCGCGTCCAGCGTGTTCGCCGTCCCCGCCGGCACCTCCTTGAGCGGGAGGTAGTAGTTGGTGAAGTCGAAGCCCCCGAAGATCCTGCCCACGACCGGCATCACGAGGTCGCCGACCACCGAGTCGACGATCTTCCCGAAGGCCGCGCCGATGATGACGCCCACTGCGAGATCTACGACGTTCCCCTTCAGGGCGAACGCCTTGAATTCCGATGTGAAGCCCATGGTCGGCCCTCCTCCGTCCGAGGTCTTCCTCCACTCCGCGGCGCGCCTGGGCCGCGCAGGGCGAAACCCCGCGTGGCGCAGGCACGGCCGGTGGTGCGAGGCGCGTCGTTCAGGGCTGCGGGATCGCGAACTCGACGCGCCGGTTGTCCTCGCGCCCCGCGGGCGTGGCGTTGTCGGCGATCGGACGGCTGGCGCCGACCCCCTTCGCCTCGAGTCGATCGGGCTCGACGCCCTTGTCGACGAGGTAGGTGCGCACCGCCTCGGCGCGCTCCCGGGAGAGCTTCAGGTTCTTGGCCTTCGAGCCCTTGTTGTCGGTGTGGCCCTCGATGACGACCTTCTTCACTTCGGGATGGGCCTTCATCACGGCGGCCACCTCGTCGAGGAGCGAGAACGAGGCGGGCTTCACCGTCGTCTTGCCGGTGTCGAAGAAGACCTTCTCCTTCAGCTCCAGCTTCTTGGCGGTGATCTCGACGCGCGCAGGAGCAGGGGGAGGCGGGGGCGGAGTGATGGTGTATGTGGCGGTCGACTCCTCGCTGGCCGGCATGTCGGGCGCGACGGCGATCGCCCTGACCGTGGTGGTGCCGTCGATCCGGATCGGGCCCGTGTAGACCGGAGACTGGGCGGTCGGCGTGCTGCCATCCGTGGTGTAGTGGATGACGGCATTGGGCGTGGATGTCGAGAGCACCACGCCCAATGCC
>Ga0209342_10005093_pt1 | contig 13530 bp, 12 predicted proteins | sample RifCSP16_2_FD_184023 | JGI IMG/M metagenome (GOLD analysis project Ga0209342, IMG submission 184023) | Soil microbial communities from Rifle, Colorado - Rifle CSP2_sed 16_2 (SPAdes) (version 2) | ecosystem: Environmental > Terrestrial > Deep subsurface > Rock core/Sediment | place: Rifle... | reverse complement strand
GCAGTGTTAACATACGAGGAGTGAATGTTCTCCGCGAAAGCCGCCAGGTTGGTCTTGCTGAAATACGGCGACCTCTCGGAGTTGGTGGCGTTCTGGATCACCTGGGCGTTGGTAACTGCCCTGGTCGCGTTGCCGGCGAGAGTGATCAAGTTGCCGGCGATCGTCTTGATGTAGGTTTCGTGGTCAAAATACCGCTTGGACACGCCGTCCTCGTCGTAGTACAGCGCGCCCGCACCCACGACCCGGATCTTCTGACCGACCACAAAGCCCGTAGCGGACGCTACGGTGAGGGCGGCAGAGGCGGCGTTGACGGAGCCCGTGGTAAACGCCTGCGCGGTTCCACCGCCATGGCACTGGCCGCACGAGGCGTCCATGTCGTTCCACACCGCTTGGGTGAAGCTGCCGTCCGGCGCGGTGTTGGCGTTGACAATGCCGCTCAAGGCAGCAGGCATCGGGAACGTCGAGTAATTCGGGTCCGGATTGATCCTCCAGAGGTGTACCCCGCCGGGCATGTGGCACTTCACGCATGCCTCGAAGGCCTCGGGAACATCAAACGGCGTACCCCCTCCGATAGGATGGCGATTGGTGCTCTTGTCATAGGTACCTGAGTGGCACTCCGTGCACTCTTCACGGAACGGACGCCCGCCCGCGACGACGCTGTTGTGGACGTCGTGGCAGCCGGTGCAGCCGTTGCCCGTGTTGGCGGCTTCGGCATCGTTCATAAAGTGACTATCGTATCCTGTGCCATCCTTGGCAGTAGCGACTTGCCCGAAGGTGCCCGTGAACCGTGCGTGCGGGCTGTTCAGGAACTGGTTGCCGGCGGGATGGCTCACGAACGCGACGTCCCCGTGGGCCGGCCCGACCTTCAGGTACTGCCCGGGGTTGCTGGTGCCGGCGGTGTTCGGGGTAAGTTCGGTGTTGTTATACGGATTACCGCCGGTCTCCTGCCGGTGGCAGTTCATGCAGAGGGCCGTGATGGTCTGGCCCCTCTGCGGCTGGGTGCCGGTGAACCGCGCGGATGCCAACGCCGATATATCGTTGATATGTCCGAACTCTGCGATGTCCTCGCAGCGGATGATGTCAGACGCAGCGGCCCATTGCAAGGGGAAGGGCGTGCACGCCCCTGATGTCGTCTTGGTCAGATCCAGTGCTCCCGTCAACGTATCGACGCAGACACCGGCCACGCTGCAGCTGGATGACCCGCTGGTCGGCATCCAGGTTCCGCCATCGGCCTCGCACTGGGTTTGAGCAGTCCACTGCGGCTTGGAGCACATAGCACCGGTCGGAAGCGTGAGGTTGTTGTGGTGGCTACTCATTCCGGCGGGCGCTGAATTGCCTCCGTTGGGGGTCCCACCTTTGGCAGTACATTGGGCACCAGTGATTGAGCCGCAGGTACTTCCGCGGGAATCCCATACGCCAGCGGGGGCATCCGTGCAAACAGTTTGAGTTATACCCGTACAGACCACAAAGTCGGTATCGATCACCGCGTTGTGGCACCGGTTGCAGGAGATGCCCCACACGTCCCAGGAGGAGTATTGGTTGGCATCGCCGTACATACCGCCCGAGAGATTGACGACATTGGCGGGGGCCGGCGAGAGCCTGTCCCAGGTGATATTGGGGAACGATTTTTCGGGCTCTTTAGTGGATTGGATTGTGCTGTCGCTGGTCCACCCCGTGGCGTGGCAACGACCGCAGGAGTAGGAGATGCCTGCGTTATTCACCCATGTGCCGCCATTGCTCGTGCAGGCCAGTTGTGTAGAAGTATACCAGGTACCGCCAGCAGCTGTGCATTGCGTCTGCGTCAAGGAGACGGAAGCCCCACCGAGGACGCATTGCGTGGAGAACCGCGGGTCGGTGCAAGTATTCGGGGAGCCGGCCGCCGGGGCCTTGGAGATCGCCCTCGGCAGGGCGGCAAGCCAGTCGCCGTAGATCCAGGTCAGGTCTCTCACGTTTCCACCGACGGTGATCCTGTTGTTGGGCCAATCGAACGGATTGCCGCTGTCATCCGACGGGTAGACCTCGGGATCCCAGGTGCCGCCGCCCACGATGCAGGCCAACTCGTCGGTATAGAGGGGGTTGCTGCACGAGAACGGGGGGCCGCCCCACGGGTAAGAGGACCCGGGAGGACGAATCTGGTCGACCTTCCGGAGCATGTTCTTGTGGCCCATCTGGAGGGTTTCTTCCGTGTCCCGGACGCGCGAACCGTTGTACTGGGTCACCCTGTTGTGGCACCGCAGGCACTGGTCGCCTGCGCCTGCTGAGCCAGTCGTTGGGCCGGTAAGGACCTCCGGGGTGTAGGCGCTGCGATTCGGCATCACCCAGTTCCCGGTGCAGGTCCCGGTCGTCTCCCAGACGCCGCCGTGCAACGCGCACACGACGTTGTTCCGGTCGTCGCCGAACATCACGATCGAGCACTTGTTGGTGCCAGGGTTCCAGAGGCGGTCCTCCGCGGCTTCACACGCAACCTGCGTGGTGTTCACGTTGTCGTTGCATACCCCGGACGTCGTCCAGCTTAAATTATTCCCAGACGTGCATGAAGCCTGGGCAATGTTGAGCCGAAGCGCAACGCATTCCGGCCTGGTATCGATGCCCGTGTAGCCATTCGCATCACCGGCCGGGCAGGTGCCCTGGGCGGGCAGGTCCCACCCGCCCCTGTCGTTCTGAAGGGCCCCGTCGTCCAGGTACTGAATTGCCGCCATGGCGCTCCCCGCGGGAAGAAGCAGGGGGAGAACCACAACAGCCACAGCCAGGAAAAGCAGCCGATTGCATAACTTCATACTGTTGCCTCCTTTTGATTTTTCCCGGAATTTCGCCGGACCGTGCTACCGGATCCGGCAATGATCCAAACCTCCTGTTTTCCCTTTCTTTTTCCTTGAAACACCTCACTTTCGCCTTCGTCTGCCATATGAGTTGAAACTTGGGGGTAACCGGGGAGGAGCAATTAATATGCCGGAGACAAGAGGCCTACGGTTCCGGGCGAGGGAAGACGGATAAGGCTTGAAATCCAAGTGAATGCGGATTTAACGGATCGAAAACCCCTATCGATAAATCCGTTTGTTTAGCGCCGGGCGTAGCAATTTCCCCGGGACCTTGTGGTCAAATCACCAATCGTCTATTTTGTCTATATACTTCAAGCCTTTTTCAGGCTCCTCCCGCCGGAGGTAACAGGAGGTAAGCGGAAACGAGCCCGCCGACCTTTATCTGGCTTCCGGTAGTGGGTCCGACTGCAGGATCTTCCGGCCCACCACCACCACCGTCCCGTCGCCTCCGCACGCCACCCCATGGAAGGGGGTCTCCTCCGCCATGCTCATCATCCCCGACCATTTCTTTCCATCCCGGGAAACGAAGACCCTGCGGTGGGAAACGAGAGAACGCACGGGCGGATCGAGCCTGCCGGTGGCCACATACCGCCCGGAACAGAAGGCGGTGCTGGAAAGGGTGTCCGGGGTGCCCGATTTCGCGGCATCCCAATTCGTGCCGTCGGCGGAGGTCCAGACCGTTCCGGCGCTTCCCACCGCGACGTACCCGCTGCTGCCGTGCACGATCCCGCGCAGGCCGCCCGGCCCGGGGGGATCGGGTTTCTTTCCCGCCGTGGTCCACGCCGAACCGTCGGATGAGGTCAGGATCGTCCAACCGTTCCCGACGGCCACGAAACCGCCGCTGCCGTAGGCAACCCCGGTGAGGTTTGCCGGGGTGCCGGACACCCTCGCCGTCCACCCGGAGCCGTCGGCGGAGGTCAGGATCGTTCCCCGGTCACCCACGGCGACATAACGGCCGCCGCCAAAGGCCACCCCGTCGAGGTGCGCCCTGGTGCCGGATTTCCTCAAGGTCCATTCCGTGCCGTCGGCGGAGGTCAGGATCGTTCCGTTGTCGCCCACCGCGACATAGCCCGGTTCGCCGTGGCAGACACCGTTCAGGTTGCTCGCCGTATCGGACCGGCCCGCCGTCCAGGCCGCTCCTTCCCTCGAAATCAGCATGGAGCCATTGTCCCCCACTGCGACATACAGGCCGCCGCCATAGGTCGCTCCCCGAAGCCCCCTGGAAGGGCCCGACGCAGATACCGCGAAGGTCGAGAGATCCCCGGAGGCCAGGATGGTGCCGGTTCCCCCCGTCACGACGAGGGTTTCCTTTCCATGCGCGACCGAATAGAGCGCCGGGGACACGCCCGAAGGCCTCGAAAACCAGGAGACGCCGTCCTTCGAGGTCAGGATCTGGCCCTGGTCGCCCACGGCGACGTAACTCCCGGAAGCGTACGCTATCCCCCTCAGCCAGAAGGAAACGCCGGTTTGCCTCGAGGTCCATTTTTCGCCGTCTTCCGAGGTCAGGACAAATCCCGGCCCGGCCACGGCCACGAAGCCGGCCTTGCCGAATGCCACTCCTCTCACGGCATAAGGAGTGCCCGTGGCGATTTTCTTCCAACCGTCACCATCTTTCGAGGTGACGATGATTCCGTTCTCGCCGCCGGCAACGAACCTCCCGTCCGCGAAGGCGACGCTCCTCAAGCTTTCGGAGAACCCCGAAGGAACCGGGCTCCAGGCGATCCCGTCCGCCGATTTCAGCACTCTCCCCCTCGCGCCGACGGCCACGAAGATACCTCCCCCGTAAGCAACGCCATGGAGCGATTCGGCGACGCCGGAGCTCTTTGCGCTCCACTTTCTGCTGTCGGGAGAGGTCAGCACGGCGCCATTGTCCCCCACGGCCACAAAGGTCTCCTTCCCGTACGCCGTGGCCATGAGCGTCCCCCTGGCATCGGACTGCGCCAGGGCCCAGGTCTTCCCATCGGGGGATGTCAGGATGGTTCCCTCTTCCCCGACGGAAACGAAGACGTTGTCCCCGAAGGCCGCCCCGAAGAGCGTGACGGGTGCCCGCAGGTGCCATCCCTGGGACGGCCGGGAAGCCAGCTTGGGCAATCTTTTTGCCGGATGCATCATCTCCTCTTCCTCGGAGCCGGCAGCCAGGACAGGCCAAAGGATGGCGAACCCGATCACGCACAGGAAAAACTTATTTGACCTCAACGTGGTTTCCCTCCTCGTATACAGGAACGACGAAATGTCGGCATATTCTAAAACCAGGGCCCCTCCTTTTTCAACAGGCGAAACGCTTCCGGACGAAACCGTTTCCCGTTTGACGCATGGTCGCCGTGAATCGCCGCACGCTCCTTGCCCGTGTTTCAGGTCTCATCGCGAAACGTAGCGCATGGCCGACTGAACGCCCGAAGGCTTGACCCGGCAAAAAAAATATTGGATTTCGGTTTTTTTTGCTAAAATCCCCTCCGATGCGCAACAAAAATCTGTGGCTTATAACGGTTCTCGTCGTCCTGGCGGCGTCAAGCCTTTGCGTGCGTGACGCGGAGGCCGCGTCGGAAGAAGGGTGCGTCACCGCTCAGTGCCACCCGAAAATGTTAAAGGCGAAGGTTATCCACCCCGCCGCGAAGTCCTGCGACGATTGCCATGAGGGTATCGCGACGCCGCATCCGCAGAAGGGCAAGAAGACCTTCAAACTCATCGAGAAGGGCGCCGACCTCTGCAAGATGTGCCATACCGCCTTCGGCTCAAAGAAGTACGTGCATGACCCCGTCAAGAGCGGCGAGTGCACCTCCTGCCACGATCCGCACGAGTCCGATGAAGCGAAGCTGCTTGTTCAGCCGAAAGAGCATCTCTGTTCGATCTGCCATTCGGAACAGAGAAACTTGAAAAACATGCACGGACCGGCCGCGGTGGGCGATTGCGACGTCTGTCATGTGCCGCACGAATCCGATAACAAATCCCTGGTCGTGAAGAAAGGCAACGATCTATGTTTCGGATGCCACGGAACGATCCAGGACGAGATGAAGAAGAAGGTGGTGCACGCCGCGTTGCAGGAGGGGTGTACATCCTGCCACAATCCGCACGGCTCCTCCTTCAAGAAGCTGCTCTCCGACGAGGGGAAAAAGCTCTGTTTCCAGTGCCATTCCAAGATCGGCGAAAAAATCGAAAAGTCGAAATCGGTCCATGCCCCTGTAAAGACCGAGAAAGCGTGCGCTTCGTGCCATGCCCCCCATGCGAGCGACGGGGAGAAGCTCCTGCAAGGGACGGAGAAGGATCTCTGCCTCGGTTGCCACAAGGACATCATAAAGAAGAACCAGGCCGTCCTTCATGGGCCGATAAAGGAAGGGAAATGCGCGCCCTGTCATGATCCCCACGGAGCTCCGAACGCCAAACTCATGGTGAAGGCATTCCCGACCGACCTATATGTCCCTTATACAGAAAAGGAATACCCGCTCTGTTTCTCCTGCCACAACAGGGATCTCCTCCGTTTTCCCGACACCTCCTTCGCCACCGGGTTCAGGGACGGCGACAAAAACCTGCACTTTGTCCATGTGAACAAGAAGGACAAGGGAAGGAACTGCAAGGCATGCCATAACATGCACGCCAGCGAACTCCCCAAACTGATCCCGGACAAGGTCGTATTCGGGAAATGGGATCTCCCCCTGAAATTCATTAAGACGGAAACCGGGGGAAGCTGCGCGCCGGGATGCCACAGGAAATTCAATTACGACAGGAAGACGCCCGGAAAGGCGCCGGAGCCGGAAAAACCCAAAGAACCTGCAAAACCCAAACGCAAGTAAGAGTACGGCCGTTCCGCGAGAAAAGCCCCTCCAATTTCCGGGAATATCACCGACCCGTGTGGCATATTGACCATATTTCCATCGCGGCGGAGCGGCCGTAATGCCGAATCGATTTTCTAAAATCATATTTTCCGCGCATTTACCGTTTGCCGAGTCTTTTTTCCGCAAGGCATGCAATTTGCTGGAAAAAAATCCATGTCCCGAAAGAGACTGCTCGTCGTAGACGACGATAAGCTTATATGCTGGGCCCTGGAGAAGGAGTTCGCGGGATTAGGCCATACAACCTGTGTTGTCGAAAATGGCGCGGACGCGCTCGCAGAGCTGAGCAGGCACCCTTATGACGTTGTGTTTCTCGACATCCACCTGCCGGACTCGAACGGGATAAATCTTCTCCAGGAGATCAACAAGATCTCGCCGGCCGCGACCGTCATCATCATGAGCGGGGACGCCAGCGACACGAACCGTCAGCACGCTTACAACGGCGGGGCGGTGCAGTTCCTCGAAAAGCCGTTCGACCTCTCCGAAGTAAACGGCCTGTTGAAGAGCGCCTCCGGCGAATTCCCGCAAAAAAGGGAACACCCGAGGCACCTCTGCCGCATCCCCCTGCGCATCTCCATCCTGAAACCCGCACCAGACGAAGCCCAGTACGACCTCCACAACCTGAGCGCCCTGATGGCGGATGTCGGTTCGGGAGGTTTAAGGCTTCGAACGGAATACCCGTTACGCGTAGGGCAAAGCGTCCGTGCTCACGTCGCCGCCGGAAACGATCCCGTCCTGAAACTCCTCCCCCCGCAGCCAACCGCCGAGGTGGTGTGGGTCGCCCCCGCACAGGACTCTTACACGGCCGGCCTGAAATTCCTGTCCTGCTGACCTATTCCAGCCCGAATTTCTTGATCTGATACCGGAGGGAGTCGTACGTGATGCCCAGGAGTTTCGCCGCCTGGGTCTTGTTGCCCCCGGCTTTCCCGAGCGCCTGGAGGATGAGGTTTTTCTCCACTTCATCGAGGGAGAGTCCCGCCTCGGGGAGCGTGATCCCGGGACCGGGAGCCGCCGGGGTTCCGAACCCTTTCTGATAAATAATTTCTTTCGGGAGATGCTCGGGGAGGACGGTTTCGCAACTCTCCAGAACGACGATCCTTTCGATGACGTTTCGGAGCTCCCTCACGTTGCCCGGCCAGCCGTAGGAGAGCAGCAGCTTCTCCACCTCGGGGGAAAAGTTCTTGGGTCCCGCGCGATTGTATTTCGCGGTTAAAAACGACAAGAAATATTGCGCGAGGAGAAGGAGGTCCTCCGGCCGCTCCCTCAAGGGAGGGATGTGCAGGGAAAAGACGTTCAGCCGGTAATACAGGTCGATCCGGAAATCGCCCTTTTCCACCGTCTCCTCGAGGTTCCGGTTGGTGGTGGCGAACACCGTCGCGTCGATGGGTATGTCGTGCCTCCCCCCGACCCGCCGGATCTTCCTCTCCTCCAGAACCCTCAAAAGCTTGGTCTGCAGGCTGGGCTTCATCTCCCCGATCTCGTCGAGGAGGATGGAGCCCTGGGAGGCCATCTCGAAGACGCCTTTCTTGTCCGCCTTGGCATCCGTGAAGGATCCCTTTTCGTGGCCGAAGAGCTCGCTTTCGATCAGGGGTTCCGGCAGCGCGGCGCAATTGATGCCGACGAACGGCGCGTAGCTGCCGGGATTCTCACCGTACATCGCGTGATGGATATACCTCGCGAATAACTCCTTGCCGGTCCCGTTCTCCCCGGTGATCAGCACCGTGGGAACGCCGGCCTGCGCCAGCTTCCGGGCCTTCTCTTTCAGTTTATGAATCACCGCGGAGCTCCCGATGATCTCCTTATAGGCCAGGTCGGAGCTGATCTTCCGGAGGTACTCCACCTCGCTCCTCAATTTCCCTTTTTCCATGATCGAAGCGATGACCAGCTTGACCTCGTCCATGTCGAAGGGCTTGGTCAGGTAGTCGGCGGCGCCGAGCTTCATCGCCCGGACCGCCGTCTCCGCCGTATCGTCCGACGTCAGCATGATCACCTGGGCGGCGATCCCCCGCTCCAGGATTTCCTTGAGGATGTCCATCCCGCTTTTCCCGGGCAGCTTGAGGTCCAGCATCACGACATCGGGGGAAAACGACCGGATCTTGTCGACGGCTTCGTTCGGGTCGGTCTCCGGATGAACGTCGTATCCCTCCCCCTTCAGCGCCCTCGCGAGCATGGAGACGATCAGGTCGTCGTCGTCCAGGAGAAACACCCGGCCTTTTGCCTTCATGATGCTGATTCACCTGCCGCCGGGGATTTCCAGGGGAGTTGGATCCGGAAAACGGCTCCGCCGGACGGATTCGCGGCGGCCGTGATGGAGCCCCCATGCTGCTCGATCAATTGTTTGGAGATCGCGAGCCCCAATCCGGTACCCTTGGGCTTGGTGGTGAAGAACGGTTGGAAGATCTTGTCGGCGTGCTCCCTGCTGATCCCCTTGCCCGTGTCCGATATCTCGACATGGATGAGGTCCGGACCCTTTTCGAAGAACGTCCGTACGTTCAGCGTCCCTCCGTTCGGCATGGCGTCGACGGCATTCAGAACGAGATTCAGGAAAACCTGCTGCATCTGCATCGGGTCGGCCAGGGTGCCCGGGAGAGCCTGAAGGTCCTTCGTGATCGTGAACGCGTTCGGGCGATCCGGCGATGCCGGCCGGCCTTTCATGTAAAAGGCAAAGATGGTGTTGAGCAGGTTGTTGACGTTCAGTTCCGCAAGCTGGGGCTTCGCCGGCTTGGCGAAGTTCAGGAAGTTTTTCATAAGCGACTCGAGGCGGACGACCTCCTGGCCGACCTTCTTTACGACTCCCCGGTCTTCCTCCGATAATCTCGCCTCCTCGGAAAGGACCTGCATCGCCACCTTGATGCCCGCGAGGGGGTTCTTGATCTCGTGCGCCAGGCCCGCCGCCAGTTCGCCGACGACCACGAGCTGCTCCGTCCGCTGCATCTTCAGCATCTGCTCCTTGAGCGAGCCCGCCATCTCGTTGAAGGCGTCCGCCAGTTCGCCGAATTCGTCCTTCAGCGTCTCCACCCGGTGGTCCAGGTCTCCGCCTTTCAGCTTCCGGGTCGACTCCAGCAGGACCTTGACGGGGCGGGTCAGGCCCGAGATGAAAATGAACCCCAGAAACGCCGATACCAGGGGCCCGGCCGCCACGAGTCCGTAGAGGATATACTTGGTGCGGGCGATTTCGTTCATCGCCTTCTGCGTATTTTCCCCAAGCCTGGAAGTCGTAATGGCGATCATGTTCTGGGTTTTTGCGATCAGCGACTCCCCGATCCGGAAGGCGGCGTCCGTCTCTGCGAGCCTTCGGGCATTCGTCCGCATGGTCAATACATGGCTCAGCGCGTCCTTGTACCTCTCCGTCTCCCCCTTTAATTCGTTCAAACGCTCCGTCCCCTGGGGGGAGTGGTGGCATTGGAAGCAGGTGTCGATGAGTCTCCCCATGTTCATGACGTTCATGACGACGATCTCGAAGCTCCTCGAATACGGCGTGTCCTTGAGGGTGAGGTCCGACTGCACCTTCTTGATCTGCAGCAGATAGTGCTCCCGCAGGATCTCCACCTGGTGGAGCGTGATCAACCGGTCCAGGTCCGCCGTAGCGTTGCGGATCGTGTTGACGATGTACACGCCGGCGATCAGGAAGATGACGGAGTAAACGGTTAATCCCAGAACGATTTTTCTTTTCATCAGTCGTTGATGTAATCGTAGGTGGAAAGGTCCAGGCCGATTTGTTCCGCATACCTGATGACAACGCCGTAGTCCTGGTTCGTGGTCTCGATGAATTTCTGCGCCTCGAACTGATCCAGCACCCTTTTCCCATCCGGGTCCCGGTGCATGTTCAGGAGCGCCTCCTTCAGCCGGTTCCGCAACGACTCATCGATATCCTTCCGCAGGGCGATTCCGTTCTCCGGCACATCGAGGGATCTCGAAAGGACGACCAGCTCCTCCCGGATCCGGGGGTTCGATTTCGCGAGCCGGTTGAACACCGTGTTCTTGGCGGCTCCGATATCGGCCTTTTTGTCGAGGACGTCTTCGATGGCGTCCTCGTGCGTCCCGGCGAAATAACACTCTTTCAGAAATGCCCCGCAATCCGATATTCCGTTGTGACGCAAGTATTCGATCGGGAAAAGGTAGCCGGCGGTCGTCGCCTTGTCCACGAACGCGAAACGCTTTCCCTTCATCTGCCGGAAGGTCTTGATTCCGCTGTCCTTCCTCACGAAGATCAACCCATGGTAGGTCGAGGTGTTGTCGAGCGCCACCGGCCTTGCCAGGACTTCCACTCCCAGCTTCGCATGGGCGAGCGCATAGGTGAAGCTTCCGAAAAAGGCGCCATCCATCCCGCCCGATATGAAATTTTCGATGATGTTCCCGTACCGGGGGAGGATTTTCAGGGTGATCTTCACGCCGATATTCCTGGAGAGATAGCCGGCCAGAGGCTCATACCGCTCGATCTGCTTGAAGATATTCTGTTCGGGGATCAGCCCGATCAATAGGGTCTTTCGCTCCGCCCCCATCGTTTTTGGAGGCGTTTCTTCCTTGGCGCATCCCGCCAGGGCAAGCACGCAAAGGCAGGCGGCGATCAGTTTTCGGGTCATCCGGGGGAGGATATCATAACCCTGTGCCCGTAACTCCCCTTTTATACACCCCGCTCTTTCCCCCCTCCTTGGAGGGAAGGGAGATCTCGCCGATGGCGATCGATTTGTCCGTGCCCTTGCACATGTCATAGATCGTCAGGGCGGCCACCGCTGCCGCCACCATCGCTTCCATCTCCACGCCGGTCCGCTCGAAGGCCCGGATCGTCGCCGTTACGACGATCACCCCTTTCGGCGGATCGGTGGAAAAATCGACCGCCGCATGGTGGAGGGCGATGGGGTGGGAAAGGGGAATCTGGTCGGGACGGGCGGACTTGAACCGCCGACCCCTTGCTCCCAAGGCAAGTGTAAGGGATTTTCGGAAAAAGCGGTTACCGATTGAAGTTGCGCGGATTCAAGCGGTTACGAATGTATCGCCAGTATACGGAATATAGAGAAAACCGGCTGTACAGGCAGGTATTGGTAAACTATCGGTAAACATCGATGAACGACGATTCACCAGGTCGCCCGTTTCCGCGAGCCCTGCTCCAGCGATCTGTCACTCCCCTCTTTTCTTCTTTACCTTAGCATGTGTTTCCCGATCTCCTTGCGGACGCGTCGGGCGAGGGCGACCGCCCGTCGCGCCTCGGTCAGAGAGATCTCCTCGAAATAGCCCGGGTAGCGCGCCTCCGTCGCGTAGGCAGTGAGCCTGCGCTGCTCCGGAACCGAGAGCTTCGGCCGGACGTTTTTTGGCATCAGCGAAATGAGCCGGCCCAGATCATGGGTCTTCGGAAAATCAATGTTCCTCGAAGCGAGATACGCCTTGATCGACTTCTCGATGCACTGTTGCGCATGGAAACATACGGTATCCGTCGGGCACTCTGCGCCCAAGATCAGCGTGTGGGTTGCGGTCTTCAGGTCGTTTTCCGCTTTGGTCGTCCATTCGCCAACAACTTGCATTATGCGTTCACGGTCTGGCATACACCACTTTCCCTTCCCGTGCAGCGGGCTTTTCGATCGTTCCTGCGATCTCCTTCCGCCATGCAAACTCGTTAGGCGTCGTCACGATGATATCCTTCGGAATCCGAATGTCGTCCAGTGCCACCGCGATCTCGATTGCCTTGTTCCGCTTCGACCCCCGCACAGGCATGACGACAAGAAGATCCACGTCGCTATCGGGCCCGGCATCTCCCCGGGCGTGCGACCCGAACAGTACAATCCGTTCCGGTCCGAACCGTTTGACGATCCGCCGCACCATGGTGTCGATCTTCCGCTGGACACCGGACGCCTTCATTTGTTCACCTCGCGTTTCGCCTCAACTGTGGGCCTTCAATCTCAGCGCTCACCGGCCTTCGTCTTTTTCTTGGGTTCGCTTTCCTCCGATAGATAACCCAGTCGCGCAAGCTCTTTCGCGACCAGATAGCGGACAGCGGAGGAAAGACTGCGCTCCTCTTTCATACAATAAACCTCCAGCGCTTCGGCCAGAGCCCCGGTCAATCGAAGTCCAAGAAAGCGTTCCTTCTTGATCATGAGTCGATTGTTAAACATTTTATCTTGACAGGCAATGCTTATTTTCGGATAATTTGTTTAACATACGGATAATAAGGAGCGCGGGTGACCCCCCTTACCCAATTGTCGCTGATCAGGCCCGAGGACGTGGCGAAAATACTGGGCTGCAGCGTTGTCTATATCTACAAATTGGCCCAGCGTGGCGAACTTCCCTCCTATGCCTTTGGCCGCTCCGTCCGGTTCCATCCTCACGAGGTTTCCGAGTTTATCAAATCGCATCGCCGCAAGGACGCGGAATAAATCAGGATTATGGCCGAGAAAGCCAGGCATGGGAGTTTATAAGGTTACATACCCCGGAACCGGGAAGGTTTCTTATGGTGTCGATTACCGCGATCCCGGCGGGAAGAAGATCCGCCGGATCGTTTCCGACAGGAAAAAGGTGGCCGATGCAATATGGGCGAAGATACACGTCGAGCTTGAAACGGGCGCCTATTATGACCGAAAGCAGATCAAAACCTTTACGATCAAGGACCTGATTGAAAAGTATCTGGAATGGTTCAGGGGCCGCAGGTCCTTTGAGACGGAAAAGATCCACCTGTCCGCCATCGCCGCTCATTTCGATCGTAAAATCGCGTGCGACATTACGGAACACGACGTGATCGCATTCCGAAACATCCGCCAAGACACTCCGACAAGAAACGGGACACACCGGACACCCGCCGCGGTGAACAGGGAGATATCTGTCCTTAAACGCTTGCTCGGAAAAGCCGTCACGTGGGGAATGGCCCGGGAAAATGTTTAAGGACAGATATCTCC
>Ga0209342_10005091_pt1 | contig 13530 bp, 10 predicted proteins | sample RifCSP16_2_FD_184023 | JGI IMG/M metagenome (GOLD analysis project Ga0209342, IMG submission 184023) | Soil microbial communities from Rifle, Colorado - Rifle CSP2_sed 16_2 (SPAdes) (version 2) | ecosystem: Environmental > Terrestrial > Deep subsurface > Rock core/Sediment | place: Rifle... | reverse complement strand
TGCCAGTGGGGTATCTGCGTACGGTTTGGCCAGTACGTTCTTACCTAACTCTGGATGCTTTTTTGCGCTACAGACCACGTTTCCTGACATATCCACTACCAGCACATCGTAGTACCCCTCGGTATCGGAGAACACGGAAAACGCCTTGCCGTAGTTGGTATCCACCTCTCCATAATCCTTTCCTTCCAGTCCCCCCTTCTTGTATGCCTCTAGATAAGAGATTACAGCCCATCTAAAGAGGAGGTTACTGCTTATCTCAAGGGCATTGTCCCTCCTCTCCTTAAAGAAGTTATCCACCTCCTTCTTCTTTATGTCCCTCACGGACACCAGGTGGTCAAAGGCCTCCTGGCGGATAAACCCCCTTGCATTCGCACAGTTTACCGAGGTGGTAATAATGTAAGGCAGGAAGTTCCCAAAGCAACAGAGGACAATTAGATAATACAGGAGATTACTCTTCGGAGGTGCGATGGGAGGGACAGACGGAACAACCCTCTTTGGAGGTATCGCCTGAGGGGGTTTTCTCGGTATATTTTTTTCGTCTGCCATGATTTTTGGTAATTCTATACCATTCAATGCCTTGTGTCAATTAACAGAAAGGTCACTCGTATTGACACTCTATGCGGTTGGGTATATAAAGTTCTATCTCCTGGTAGGAGAGGATATCGTATCAAATGCTTAGAAACCATCAACAGAACCTGAATCAAGGAGGGAAAAATGCCTGTCCAAAGGGTAAATTGTGCAAAACGTCTCCCTTATCATCAGGGACTTATGTCAGATGCCTCTCTGGTTCCTTCGGCAGACCTGCAGAAAGGGGGGTTCCTATTTTGTGGAGGTGCCATCCCGAGAAACCCTGAGAAGAATTGGGAGATACCACTAGACTTTGAGGAGCAGTGTCACGTCACCTTCAAGAATATGGTGGCGGTACTTGAGGCGGCCGGGACCTCAACAGATAACCTCATAAGGGTCATCGTGTACCTGACCGACATGAGGAACTGGGAGGCCATGAACAAAATTTACACCCAATACATAAAGTCGGCACCTGCCAGGGCCTGTATTGGTATAGCGGCCCTGAATAATAAATATCAGGTAGAGGTGATAGCCGATGCCCTGGTCCCCCCAAAGAAATAACGGACCTATTGGAAATTGAAAATTTTAGGTTTAAAATTTCCAAGCTTCATTTTACAATAGAAGCATGTTCGCATTGGAGAACCTAAACACTCGGCTACAGGGTATCGCCCCCAGGAGGGTGTACAATCTCCTGATGGGACAACTGGAGCACAAGATGGGCCTATCCAGACTCCATAACCTCCCTGCAAAGCTCAGCGTAGAGTCTGGTAACGTCTGTAACCTCAGATGCCCCCTCTGCCCTACAGGGCAGCACGACCCCTCCGCCAAAAAAGGACTCCTCCCTTTTCAGACCTTCAAGAAGGTCATTGATGAACTGGGAGGAGGCCTCCTCCTCTTACGCCTTTACGACTGGGGTGAACCCCTCCTCAACCCTGAGCTGGTGCCTATGATAGAGTACGCCAGCGCCAGGGCCATACCAGTCAAGATAAGTACCAACCTGAGCCTTAAGCTGGACGAGGCCCAGATGCGGGCACTCCTCTCCTCAGGCCTGAGGAAAATGTACACCTCTTGTAATGCCGCTAGCCCTGAAACCTATCCCATCTATCACGTCGGGGGAGATTTCCATCTGGTCATGGAGAATCTCAGATTTCTTGCCGAAGAGAAGAAAAAGTTGGCCTCGCCGACGGAACTGGTCTGGCTCTTCCACGTCTTCAGCCACAATGAACGTGAGACGGAGAAGGCCAAAGAGATGGCCAGGGGGTTGGGCGTAAGGCTGGAGATAAAGAAGATGCGTCCAGATATGGGAAAGGAGATATTTGAGACTGCCGGGGAGGCCATCCGCCGGGATGGACACTGGCTACCCAAGAACCCAGAGTACAATATGTTTAATACTGGGAAACAGAGACACAAGAAGGCCTTCTCCTGCGACCTGCTGTGGACCGAGACGGTAATAAACTGGGATGGTGCCGTCTTGCCCTGTTGTTCTGTCTATAGCGAGAGGTACTCTTTTGGCAACATACTGGAGAGGCCTTTTAAGGAGATATGGAATGGAGAGATGTACGTAGCGGCAAGAAAGGAGGTATTGTCTAAAGAAGAAAACGGTACTACCTGGACGATATGCCGTACGTGTAAAAAGACAGGCTTTCTCCACGGCTAAGAAATGATGCCAGTATATTGCAGGTATTGCTCCCTGAGATAGTCTCTTTCCCCCCTGGTTAGAATTCCTTGCAAGTAGTCTTCCAGCCTCTGCATATCCATCTCTCTGTCCCTGTGTCCTCGTTCCAGACACTTTTTTACCAAAAAATTATAGGGCCGCGTCAGGAAGGGTTTATATACACCCGTACGGTCTTTAACCAGGGAGATATCTCCAGGAGAGACACTATAAGCAAAGGTGCCAAAATTGTGTAACCTGGAGAGGAATCTGGCAACGTACCAGAGGATAGAATACCTCCTTTGTGCAGATTGGGGGCATCTTTGCAGGACGTCTCTTATATCTTCCACCCCTTCCAATTCCTTGAATAAAAGTACACCCTTGTACCCTTTATCCTGTGTCCACTCTATGGCCGCCACAGGAGGACTCACGGGGAAATAGGCCTTGCGGAGTCCATTAGCACCCCGCCAGGCCGCCGTGGCAAGCGGTATCCCTTTTTGTTGGGAATAAAATTTACAGACCCGTACGGTTTCTACTGCCGTCCCCTTTTTAATCTTTGCCGTATACCATGAGACGTTAAATTGCCCCCGGTGTCCCTCTTGTATCTCCTGCCTGGTCGGGGCTAAAGCAAGAAGCTCCTCCAGATGGTATCCCTCAAGAAAATAACATGTCAGCCTGGCATCTTTATACGACTTATAGCCTCTGTCATCCCTGACGCAGGCATTGGAGATCCTTTGGGCGTCCCTCTTCAAGATTTGATGGGTGTACGCCTCCAATCTCTTCCATCTCGGAAGGTCCCTAAACTCCTCTTTGGTCCTACAATAGGCCTTAAGGAACCTGAATTTATCTGTGAGGGTAAAATCAGCACCAATGCGGTTGAGCTTGGCGAGGGTCCACTCCTTCTCTTCGGTGGAGAGTGTTTGGCTCACCCGGCTGCGTTCAAAGTCAATAAGAAATATCTGACTATCTTGAGGGTTGGCCAGGAGAAAATTGTTTAAGGCAAAATCTTCCTGAAGGATGCCCTCGTCATGGGTCTTTCTGGATAGTCTCCCCAGTGCCTCTATCACCCTTGCCTTATCTCTGTGAGTGGTATCCCTGGTGCAGAGATATTCCAGGAGGTTGAGGGCACCTGGAAGTCTTTGAATAAGGAGATAGGATTCCTGGAGTAGTCCCCCCTGGTATTTCTCCCCAGCGGCCAGAGGGAGTACCACAGGAATACCCCTCTCCTGAGCCACCAGGCTTACCTCCAGTTCTCTCAGGGCCTTAGACTTGAGAAACTGATGTTTGAGGCGTTGGAGTATACCTTTCACCCGGAAGGTCTTGACGTAAACCTCTCCTCCATTAACTGTGGTTTCCAGTAGTGCAAAGGACTTTCTCCTCCCCTTTTTGAGGACAGTTACCCCCGCTCCTTCATGGAACTTAACCAGCCCCTCTAACCCTTCCAGTAATGCCTCCTGTCCTATTGGGACATACCAGGTTACGTCTTTAAGGCGTTTTTCGGTGAATCTCCGCACCTTATTTCTTGAAGACCTTTATCAGAAGGACCACTGCTATGGCGGTTATAACCACATTGGGTCCCCATAGGGTAAGTACCACGGGTGTCTGCACGTCTGCAGCCAGAACCTTCCCTATTGTTACAAGGGGATAATATATTACCAGGATTATGACAAAAGTTATTAAGATACCTATAAGGATGTTTCCCCTGCGGCTCATTATTCCTATAGGTATTCCCACCAGCACAAAGGCCAGGCATGAGAAGGCTGGATATAATCTATTTTGAATGGCAACGGAGATGTCTCGGTAGGTCTCTATTTTCTCCCGCAGATACAGTATTTGGTTCCACCGGCTGCGTTCGGCATCGGCGTCTAACTCCAGGGCATTCAGACGTTCAACCTCAGCCGCGTAGTGGGCTAAATTCTGTTCTTCCAGTCTAACAGTCTCCTTTGCCAATTGCTTTTGTTCTTTAGCCTTTTCTGTGCGCAACTGCTCTCTTTCTACCGTTTTAGTAAGTTCCTTAATCTTAATGTCTCTATCGTCAGGGCCTCCCTGTTTAGGCTTTGCAGAGACAGTCAGTTCTTTGCTCAAGAGAAGGGTCCCGAGGGCCTCTTTTGCAATACGGATGTAGTTTTCTGAGACCTTGATTTCGTTGTCAAGGTTCTCCTGCCCGGCCTTTTCTTTGGCAACGGTCTCCTGCGATTTTGCTATCGCCAGCTGGAATGCAGCCCTCTCATTTACTAACTTCTGGTAAGCCTCTTCTGCCTCCTGTAATCGGCCTTTGATAGCCCTGCGAGTTAGCTTCCTTTCCCTTGGGACGTCCTTTAACTCCCTTATCTCATTTCTTACATTCTTTTTAAGCTCAAAGAGTTCACGTAGAGATGCATACTTTTTAAACTTGGTCCATTCCGTAAGACCCAAAGGGACCTTAAAGAGGGTCTCATCAAAGGTGATGGCTGTAGGGGAAACGGCTAGACTCTGGGAATCTGTTTTGGTATCCGTCTTAATAAATTCCCCCTTCTTCAGGGCAAAGAGGATAAGGTTATTGTCTGAATCCAAGGTCAGGCTCCCCTCGTCTGCCAGGATAATGCTGGAGACCTTTTCCCCCTCGGTTTCCATTATAATTACGTCCTTAAAGAGACCCCCCTCTGCAGACCTAATATAAACATAATAGGGAGGGAACCTCATCTTACCCTGGGCGGCCCCGACAGTCTGGGCCAGGATTTCTTGAACTGCCCTCTCCTGGAGTACCCTAAGCATGCGGTACGACTTTGGCAACAGCTCGGCATTCATACCCAGGGAGAGAAGGCTGAAGAAGAGCCCCAGGAGGGCCACCGGCAGGACTATAATCCATAAGTGCACCCCACTTGTAAGCATTGCCCACAGTTCATTATCACCGCTGAGGCGGCCATAGGTAATCACTGTGGTTGCCAGCAGGGCTACGGGTAAGGCCGTAGGGAGGGAATAGAAAAATATATGCGGGGCCAGCTCTATCAGGGCAGTTACATTCACCCCCTTGTGTAGAGACTGGAGGGCCATCCCCAATATCAGCAAGAATTCCAGGATTATTATAGTGGGAATGAATATCCTGAAGAACTCTTTAAGAAGGTATCTCTGCAGGATTAAATTCATACTTCTCTTTTACTCAAAACTTAATTATAGCCCTTCTGCCTTGGAGAATTCAATATAAAAAGGGTGAGTAGCCGCAGGCTTTAGCCTGCGTTTGAAGGGGCCTACTACTTATTAGATACCAGGAAAAGGCCCTTTCCTGGAAACTCCCTCACGAGACGCATATCCACCTTGGGAGATAATAGGGAGTAATCCCCCTCCACCATAAGGCAGTACACCTTCCCTTCTGAGCGGAAAAACTCCTCTAATTCGCTGGCAGAATTAACTCTCTTTAGACGTCTCTTTGAGTAAAAGAGGAGCTCCTTGTAGTCCAGACCGTAACCATAGACACCTAATGTAGTACATGTCCCGAGGCTAGAATTAAGCTCCTCGTAAAATATCTTGCGGAGGACGTCCTTCTTCTCCCCAGGCAGGAATATCTGGTTATATGATACCCCTGTGCTTACTGCTATCAGGAACAAGAAGATAAATAGTTCTTTAAAACGCCCGGAATATACCAGAAAGGCGCCAAGGACAAATATTGAGAATACGGTGAATCCAACCACAATCATCGCCCTGGAAGAGATGCCCTGGCACACCCAGACTATTTCTGACCCTAATACTATGACCAGGAGGCCTCCCAACCCTCTAAGGAGCCAGACTGTAGGGGCGTATTGCAATACGCCCCTACTTATATTTGGGGACCGTTCCATTACGCCATCCCACCAGACTGCGATAAGTAAGGCGGCGGGAGGATATAGCGGCAGGAGGTAAGTAGAGCGCTTCTGCCCCATCAGGAAGAAAATAAGGGACATAACAGAGAGCCAGGCGGCAGGGAACAATAATTGCTTGTTCTCCCTCCAAAGCCGCTTGGAAAAGAAGCGGTAAGAGAAGGCTATTAGAAAAATAGACCAGGGCATCATGCCGTAGAAAAAATATCCTACAACATAACGTAAGACGCTGTGGTGATGCTTAGACTCCGCCAGGGGGAGTGCATAGCTCAGACCGGAGTTAACAAGGATAAACTGCCTGATATAATCGCCTTCGTCCCAGGCGTAGGCCGGCAGTAGCCAGGCGGTAATGGTAAGGACAAAGGCACTCCCTCCAAAGAGGAACCTCCTCTCTATCAATATCTTCAGGTCATTGTTCCAGAATAGATAGAGGGTAATCGGAGACACGACAAGAAACAGGGCGAATAACCCCTTTGTAAGGACGGCCAGGGCTGTCAAGGACCAGAACGAAAGGAAGTAAAAGGTCTTTCTATCGGAGGTATAACCAGAATAAAAAGCCAGTAGCGCAGAGGAGATAAAGAAGGTAAAGGCCGTGTCCAGTCTAACACTACGCCCGTAGACCATGAACAGGAGACAGGTGGCAAGGATTAATGCCCCCATAAAGGCCACCCTTGTGTTAAAGAGCTTCCTCCCCAGGAGAAAGGTGACCATCACCGTGCCCATTGCACACAAGGCGGCAGGCAGCCGTGCGGTGAACTCATTTACGTCCCCAACCGGTATGCTACATAGGGCAACCATCCAGAAGTAGAGTGGGGGTTTTTCAATGTATATCGCACCATCAAGGTGGGGTATAATCCAGTGGCCATCAACTAACATCTCCCTGGCTACCTCTGCATAAAGTGCCTCATGTTTTTCCCATAAACCGGTACTGCCGAGATTAAGGACGTATAATAGCAAGGACAGTACCACCAGTCCCCCCATCAAAACCCTATCGTTTTCCTTGAATCTCATAGTGAGGTTATGGGAAAATTCAGGTCTTTGTGACATCTCTTTCTCAGGGCTTATATTTAGGTCTCTGAAAAAGTCTCACTAACAGCCGTGTCATTCTGAGCGAAGCGAAGAATCTAGCGTTTTAGAGATTCTTTCCGCCTCAGGCGGATTTCACTCCCTCAGACGCCGTCCTGAGCGAAGCCGAAGGAACGACAAGTTCGTCGGGCTTTTCAGAGACCTCGCCGTATATGAAAAAAAGGTTATAACTAGCACCCCCAGGCCCTCTTGCGGGCATTTTACACCCAGGCCGGCAAAAAACAAGTGCATGGAGATAAACCTGTTACATCCTTAATGACTTTACGATGAGGGTAGTGGCCATAAGGGTTATGGCCGTAGATATAAGCCGCCTCAAGGCCAGGGGGCTAAGATTTACGGCCAGGTGACTGCCCAGATAGGCACCTGCCATAGAGGCCAGGCCCATAACCAGGAGGACGGGGACATCAAAATTCTTTTGGAGGTAATGCCCGATAAAGCCAGAAAGTGCCGCAAAGGAACTTATGGCCATATTAGTCCCTGCCGCAAGGGCCGGGGGCAGTCCCATACCCCTTATCATGGCAGGCACCCGCAGGCTCCCCATGAGAAGCCCTACCATCCCTCCAATAAAGCCCAGGACAAAGCCCCATAATGCCGCCGTCCCCACCCACTTCCTCCCTCCGGGCACGACATCCCCACTAGAGATGAGTACACCCCATATTGTCCCCCATAGCATACTAATGCCCGTATAAAGATACACTAAACCGATGACCAGTAGAAACCATTTGTGGGATAGACAGTGACTAAAATAACCCCCAAAGAATGAACCCAGGCAGGAAAAAGAACCCATAGAGAGGAATATCCAGGGCTCTACCTTGCCCCCCTTCCAGTAGCGGTAGCTCCCCGTCAGGGAGGCCAGCGTATCTATGCCCAGATTAGTCCCGGCCGCCACATAAGGCGTTGGCACCACCGCATAGACCGCCGGGAGCCTCAAGGCCCCCAGCGGCATCCCCGTAAGCCCTGCCAGTAGGCCTATCGTCATACCTGTCAGTACACTGAATAGGAACTTTAATGAAAGGACTTCTTCCATACTCTACGAAAATGTCATTCCAGGTTCAGGGTGACAAGAATTGAACTAGGGTGGTAAAAACCCCCTCAAGAAACTCACTAAAGATGGGCATGAAATCCCTTTAAGGGAGGATAGACAGTTTTGGGTCTAGTGTCAAGTAGAAGAAAAGCTACTGACACAAAAACTGACACATTCTAAGGAAATGTTGGAGGTAGATTATCCTAAGTCCTTATAAGAAAAGCGCGCCAGGGAGGACTTGAACCCCCGACCGACGGATTAGAAATCCGTTGCTCTATCCAGCTGAGCTACTGGCGCACCTGTGTCTTGCCTATGGAGTACGCCAATAGATTAACAATTTTTGGTACCCCCTTCAACCCCCCTTTGTAGGGGCGAGCCGTCGGCTCACCCCTACGATTACATTAGGGATTATAGGAACTCTTCCTCATCCACGTAGGGTGTACGCCGTCTGCCAAAGTAGGCCAGTACCTGTCCGGTAACGTAACCTGTTACCAGTGCCAGAATAATGGCAATGATTATACCCTTGAACTGGTTTGCAGGTACTATCCCAGGTACTAAGAAGGCGGCGGCTATGCCTCCCATAAGCCCTGGCCAGCCGTGCAGGTTTGTGACCCCGCATGTATCTATCCCCCTTACCTTGTTCTGGAGGGCGGGCTGGATGGCTACGAAGCCAATAGTGGATAGGGCGCCTGCCAGGATGCCTATTATAAAGGCCGTTTGATGGGATGCCGTGTCACATGTGGCGCCCACCCCCACACCCCCTGCCAGGGCCGCATTGGCAACGTCTCCAATGGCAATCTTGCCCCTGAGGGTTGATGAGACGAAGTAGGTGGCTATGGTGGCACCACAGAGTGCCATGAACACGTTAACTGCCGTAAAAGGTACTGCCTTTGGTTCCACTAGCCCCGCACAGAAACTGGGCCAGAAGAGCCACAAGACCATACTACCCAGCATGGAGAACTGGTCGCTGGTATGGTCCGCTTCTACTGGTACGGCAAACTCCTCTTTGGTGGTCATGGTCATTATGACCCCTAGTCCAAAGATGGCCCCGAAGGCATGTATTAAGATGGAACCACCTGTATCTACAAAACCCCCGTGAGGGATAAGACCCAACCCGGATTCCAGTAGTATCCACTCGTTTATCATATAACAGGGGGTGAATAGCAGGGCGAGGAGGAGGTACTGGGACATCTTCAACCTCCCCAGTGGCGCCCCGGCGCAGATAAGCAGGCTTGCCGCAGCAAACTCTGCCAGCAGGAGACCGTCTACATCACTCTTAGGTTCACCAAGGTAACCCCTGCCATTTATGTATATGTACATAGGTACGGCGATGCTTACCAGGAGATAGGTGGCCGTTACCGCACTGCGCCCGTATTTCTTTACAAAGACCATGAGAAAACCGAACCCTACCATCAACATGGCCATGACGTGGATGGAGCGATTATATTTTTGGACACTCACCACCTGGTCTATGGTCACGTGGGCCGCCTTCTCTTCTGTGGCCCACACGTAGGAAGTAGTACCCACTACCATTCCTGCCATGAACAATAGCGCTAAGATTAATAAACACGTACTCTTACGCATATTGGCCCTCCTCCTGATTAAAAGGTTTGATGAGAAGCTGTAGGGGCAGGGATTACCCCTGCCCTAGAAGGGCAACCGCAAGGGTTTGCCCCTACATCAAAAATCGGCAGTAACAGGCGGGGGCGTACTGTAGTACGCCCCTACAGGCAATTTGGGGCAGATGTTACTACTTTTGAGGAAAATATCAAGGAAATTTTTGGTGGTTTTTGTGGGTGATATAGAGATGGGTAACACTTTTTAGTAGGGGCACGGCATGCCGTGCCCCTATATACTGTGGATGTAAGGGGGCTTTGCCCCTTACATCCAAAATAGAGACAAGAGTAGACAGGAAACAGAGTAGGGGCAACCCTTGCGGTTGCCCTTCCAGGGCAGGGGTAAACCCTGCCCCTACAACTACGTATTATGCCTACTGCTCCCGTCCCAGGAGGCCCTCAACGAAGGTGGTGCTGAAGTCTGCGTTGAGGAAGTTGGGGTGGTTGAGGAGTTTCGTGTGGAGGGGCACGGTGGTCTTTATCCCTTCTATTACGTACTCCTCCAGTGCCCTCTTGAGGCAGGCAATGGCCTCCTGTCGTGTGGCCTGGTGTACTATTAGCTTGCTGATGAGGGAGTCGTAAAATGGGGGTATCTCATAACCCTGGTGGACGTGGGAATCTACCCTGACGCCCCTTCCCCCCGGGACATGGTACGTAGATATCCTCCCTGGATGTGGTCTGAAGCCGTTATCCGGGTCTTCGGCATATATGCGGCACTCTATGGCCACGCCATCAAACCTTACGTGCTTCTGACGGTACTTCAGGGGTTCACCTGAGGCAATCCTTATCTGTTCCTTTACCAGGTCTATGCCCGTGACCATTTCTGTTACGGGGTGTTCTACCTGGAGGCGGGTGTTCATCTCAATAAAGTAAAATTTACCGTCCCTGTCCACAAGGAACTCTACCGTACCGGCATTAGTATAGTTAACGGCCTTGGCCATCCTGAGGGCGGCCGTGTAGAGGTCGCCCCTGAGCCTTGGCGTTATGCCCGGGGAGGGGGTCTCCTCCAGGAGTTTTTGGTGACGGCGCTGGAGACTGCAATCCCTCTCTCCAAGGTGTAGTATGGTACCGTGCTGGTCTGCCAGTATCTGGACCTCCACATGGCGGGCATGCTCTATGTATTTCTCAATGTATAGAGAGGAATCCTTGAAGGCGGTCTCGGCCTCCCTCTGGGCCATAGCCAGGGCGTTCGCCAGGCTGGCGTCGTTGTGGGCTATCCTCATGCCCCTCCCACCCCCGCCTGCGGCCGCCTTTATCAGTACCGGGAAGCCTATCTTATGGGCAATACTTACGGCTTCTTGCTGGTTGGTGATGGTGGAGGTACTGCCAGGGATGACTGGGACCTTATTTTCCATGGCGACCTTTCTGGCCTGGGACTTGTTGCCCATAAGCTGTAGGGTCTTGGAGGAAGGGCCGATAAAGGTGATGTTAGAGGATTCGCAGATTTCCGCAAAGTGGCTGGCCTCGGAGAGGAACCCGTAGCCAGGGTGGATGGCCTCTACGTCAGTAACCTCAGCGGCACTGATAATACTGGGGATGTTAAGGTAGCTCTGCTCGGAGGGGGGAGGGCCTATACATACCTTGTCGTCGGCATATTGGAGGTATCTGGCATTTTCGTCTGCCTTGGAGAAGACGGCCACGGTCTCAATGCCCAACTCCCGGCAGGCCCTGATGACTCTTAGGGCTATTTCCCCCCGGTTGGCTATCAATATCCTTGAGAACATCTTTACCTCTGTTGGGCTGTTTGCTCAGGCGAGAGGGGGAAGACCCTGAAGAGGGGTTGGCCATACTCTACTGCTTTTCCATCCTCCACCAGTACCTCTACTACCTTGCCGGATAGCTCTGCCTTGATTTCATTGATAATTTTCATGGCCTCTATGACACACACCACCGTCTCGGGGTCTACCATATCACCAACCCCTACGAAGGGTTCTGCCCCGGGGGTGGGGGCCTTATAGAAGGTGCCCACCATTGGAGAGGCTATCTCAAGGAAGTTGTCCTTCCTGGGCAGGAGTCGCTGTCCTTCTTCCATGGCGCCAGGGAGTTGGTGGCTGGGGAGGACGGAGGGCTGGACACCGTTACTGCGCCTCACTTTTATCCGGAAGGTATCTTCCTGGACCTCAATCTCGGCGAGGTCGTTGGTATTCATCAGGGAGATGAGCTCTTTTATTTTATTCATCGTGTCCATACTTCTATAGGCCCTCTTGCTTGGGTCGGAGATTCTTTCCTGCCTCATCGGGGTGTCACAGTACTACCGCTTCCAGTGCTTTTGGGATGTGGCTCAAGACTTCACAGCCGTCTCTCTTTACGAGCACAACGTCTTCTATTCTCACGCCACCCTGTTGAGGCAGGTATATGCCTGGTTCTACGGTAACGACCATCCCCGCTTTAAGCAGTCTCCTGTTGGTCTTGTAAAGTCGGGGGCTCTCGTGTACCTCCAGGCCTATGCCGTGTCCGAGGCCATGGCCAAAATTTTTACCATACCCCTGATTCTCTATATAGTTCCTGGCCGCCAGGTCCACCTCCCTTGCACTCACTCCCTCCCGTATCTTTTCAATGGCCAGGCTCTGGGCCTTCTTTACAATCTGATATATTTTTTTGGCCTGAGAGGTGATTCTATTGAGGAATACAACCCTTGTCAAGTCAGAATTATACAACCTCCACCTTGCACCCCAGTCAATAAGGAGGCTGTTGCCAGGCCGGACTGACACACCTGAGGGGAGGGCATGGGGTTGAGAGGCCTTCTCCCCCACCACACATATGGTGTTGAAGGCCGCCCCTTCAGCCCCGGCCTCTTTCATGTCAAACTCTAACCTGTTGGCTATCTGCTTATCCGTCATGCCTGGTCTAACCCCCTTGAGTATCTTTTTAAAGGCCTCCTCTGCTATTTTTATCGCCCCCTTGAGCCGGTTTATCTCCTCCTCTTCTTTCACCTCCCTCATCTCTTCTACCATCCCTTTTACAGGTATCACCTTCCTGGCCAGGCCTTTGAGTTCTGCGTATTGGGCAAAACTGAGGGCCTCAGACTCAAAACCTAACACCTTGAGCCCTTGTTTCTTTACCAGGTTTCCCAGGGCCTTCATGGGGGGTCTCTTTCTCTCTACTATCTCCAGGTCTTTGCATTCTCCCTGGGCCTGCTCAATGTAGCGGAAATCAGTAAGAAAGATGAACCTATCCCTGGTGAGAAGGATGAGGGCCTCTGAGCCTGTGAAGCCACTCATATACCTTACGTTTGGAAGTTTGGCGATGACCAGCCCGTCCAGGCCTTTTTTAATTACCTTCTGTCGTAAACGGCGGAGTCGGTTGCTGATGTTCAAGAGGCTAGAACTAGGGGCCAGGGGTTGGGGATTAGGGGTCAGGGGTTAGAGGAAAAAGATTACCATCCCCGGGCCACTAGCCCCTGTCCCCTGACCCATAGTTTCTGGTCCCTAGAGCAAAGGTTTCTAAGCAAGGGTTTTACGAGTAATTTCTTCGCGTACTGTCTCCGTTAGTTTAACGAATTCCATATCATTTTCAAGGCGTTTTTTTATCTTGCCCATAGAAGATACGCAAAAGGTATGTCTCTTGTTGCCGAAGTGACGGCCTATTTCCTCATGGGAATGATTAGTGAGTGTCCTGGCAAAATAACAGCAGAGTTGCCTTGGAAGTTGTAAGGAACGCCTCCTTCCTGGGTACCATAATTCCTGGGCAGTAAGATGGAAGTGATCCCTGATTACCGCCTCTATGTCTTCCAGGCTGACCCGCCGTCTCCTC
>Ga0209342_10005089_pt1 | contig 13531 bp, 13 predicted proteins | sample RifCSP16_2_FD_184023 | JGI IMG/M metagenome (GOLD analysis project Ga0209342, IMG submission 184023) | Soil microbial communities from Rifle, Colorado - Rifle CSP2_sed 16_2 (SPAdes) (version 2) | ecosystem: Environmental > Terrestrial > Deep subsurface > Rock core/Sediment | place: Rifle... | reverse complement strand
ATAGGTATTGGTGAGCCGCAGGGATGTGGTGCGCAGGCCGTAGGCGCGGTGGTACACAATGTGATACCACTCGCCCGCCACTTTGTTGACCCCGTTCACGTCCACAGGGTCAACGGGGTGGCGCTCGTCGGCGGGGAGATACTGCGGCTTGCCGTAGATCTGTCGCGTGCCGGAATAAATGATGCGAACGCTCGGGTTGTTCTTCCGGCAGGCTTCGAGAATCGAGAGCTGGCTTCGGCAGTTGATCTCGAGATCGGTGTACGGGTCGCGCATCGAGTCAAGGTGGCTTACCTGACCGGCGAGATTGAAGATAAAATCCTGCCCGCGCACGAGGTAATCCATGCTGTACTCGTCACGCACGTCGGCGATGTTGACCTTGACGCGGCTTTCGTACCCGGCGACGTTGAACAGCTTGCCGCCGTATTCGGGGATGAGGGAATCGATGATGGTGACGTTGGCCCCGAGGTCGGCCAGGCGGCGGGCAAGGTTGCTGCCGATGAAGCCCAGACCGCCCGTGATGAGGGCGGGCCGGGAGCGAAACAGTGAATGCAAATCAGGCATCAGTCATATGTTCCTTCCTCACCACCAGTCGCCACCACCAACCGATCAGGGCGACGAGAGTGCGGGCCACACGGGGGAAGTTGAAAAACTGCGACTGGCCATACTGCCGATACCAGTGGTGGACGGGCACTTCGACGATGCGATAGCCCGCGTCCTGTATCTTCCTCACCATCTCAAAAGTGATCGTGCCAGTGGTCGACTCGAGTTTGACCCGGTCGAAGATGGCGCGGCGCATCAAGCGAAAGTCGCAATCCACGTCGCGAATGCACAGGCTGAACAGGAGTTTGACGAAGTATTGATACGCCAGTCCTATGACGATACGGTGATAGGGATCGTGCCGTTTGATTTTGTAACCCTGAACCATGTCTACGCCATCGGCTAAAGCGTGGGTGAGGCCGGCAAGCTCACGGGCATCGTACTGCGCGTCGCCGTCAGTGTAAAAAATCCAGTCCTTCTGCGCGGCGGCGAAGCCCGCGCGCAGGACGCCGCCATAGCCGCTGGGCCGACTGTGGTGGATGACACGGACCCGCGGCGAATACAGACGGGCCAGTTCGTCCAGCATGCGCCCGGTGTCGTCGGTGGAACCGTCGTTGATGACTACAACTTCGTAATCGTCTGTTACTTCTGGCAGGGTTTGCAGTACCCGGATGATCATGGTGGGGATAGTGCCGGCGTCGTTGTACGCGGGGAAGAACGCAGAGATGCTTTTGGGGCGCATGAGGGGAAAGGCGTATGATGACTTACTTGCTGGCGAGCGCGTATAGACTGACGCCCACCGGCAAGTTGAAATGTGAGAGCCAGAGCTTTTCAAGCCGGAGCACAAGTTCCAGCAGCCGGTTTACAACAGGTGACGGCAATTCTACGTCAGAAGACGTTTCCGTGCTTCCGGTTTTCAGCTTCCGGCGAAGGAGAATCATGGGAAAGAGGAGGGTGTTGGCGTAGGTGAGACGGTGCACGCGGAAACCGGCGGCCCGGAGTTTGGAATCAAGATCGACTGCGGTGTAACGGCGCTGAGTATGGACGACGACGTCGTGTGCGCCGCGCAGGGCTTCCCACGCCGGAACGCGGATCAATACTGCGCCGCTGGACCGGAGCACGCGCGCGAACTCGCGCAGGGCGCATTCATCATCTGCGACCGCACGATGATAAAGGACGTCAAACGAGGTCACGAGGTCGAAACTTGCATCTGCAAATGGGAGGTGTTCCACGGACGCACGCGCCAGCGGAGCGCGGCCCGCGGCGTGGGCGAGGGCGAGAGGATGAAAGTCAATGCCGACGGGACGACCGAGCGCCGATAGGCGCGTCAACATGCCGCCGGGACCGCAACCGGCGTCGAGGATGCGTGGAGGAGAGTGCCGGGTCGCAACGCGGGAATTGAGCAGGGCCAGGCTGATCGCGGCCATGCCCCGGTACCACCAGTGATGTTCTTCGAGCCGGGCAATGTTTTCGTATTCTGACGGTTCCATCACAGGCTGAGTGCTTCATCCAATTTGGCGATTTGCTCGGCGGTGAGGGTTGGCCCTTTAGGAAGTTTACGGATGTGCTCTTTCAATTGCTTGGTGTGCAGGGCCGGTATCGGGGGATTGCTCGCCTCGATCGTGACATTAGGATTGTAGAAGACGACGATGGCCTGCACGGGCGGCACGTCGTCGCCGATTTTCTTCGCCAGGTATCTGGCAACGCCGTTGGCTTCTGCGGCAGCTTCGGCGTTCGGGTTGGCAAGCCCTTCCTGCCCGAAAAGGCTGAGCAGGATGTTTGCGCCTTTATGCTTCCACCGTTTGCCATCCCACACGACGACGCCCGCTTGAAACTTGGGCACCAGGGCGAAGATGCCCGACGGGCAGATCAGCACGTGCGGCGCTGGAAGACGGAAATTGTAGAGTTGATATTTGTCGTCGAGGCCTTTGAGTGCGGCCTCGATGGTTTTGTCGGCGCGTGGTTCTCGGACAAATCGATTGGAGAAATAGATACCAATGTTGGAAAGGATGAAGCCGATGATAAGCGTGTAAAAGGGTATGAGCTGCAACTGCGGGTTGTCGCGGCCAAAGAAGGAAACGGCGAGGCCGCCGATTAGAATAATTAACCCGGCGGTCGCTGCGTATTTGCCGATGGCGGCGTTTCGTTTGATGAGAGGTTCGTTAGTGACGAGGCGCATAGGATTGGCCGACGGGCGACGGACGAACGGCGACGGCAACCGATCATCCGTCGTCTAGCGTCTGTCGTCAGTGGGATGTTACGATTCGAATTTCCTCAATATAATGCAGGCATTCTGCCCGCCGAGGCCGAAGGAGTTCGACATGGCAACGCGAACGGCAGCATGGCGGGCAACATTGGGTACGTAGTCGAGGTCGCATTCGGGATCGGGGTTCTCGAGGTTGATGGTGGGGTGAATAATGCCGGTGTTGATGGACTTGACACAGGCAATGGCTTCGAGGGTGCCTGAGGCGCCCATTGGGTGGCCGATCATGGATTTGGTGGACGAGATCACCAGTTTGCCTGCATGATCGCCGAATACCTGTTTGATCGCCATAGTTTCCAGAGGATCGTTGATGGGTGTGCTGCTCCCGTGCGCGTTCACGTAATCCACTTCGCACGGATCCGCAGCCGCGTCACGCAGCGCCCATTTCATGGCCCGGATCGCGCCGGCGCCGCCGGGATCGGGCTGGGCGACGTGGAAAGCGTCGGAGGATGCAGCCTGACCGGCCACTTCGGCGTAGATACGCGCACCACGAGCGAGGGCGCTTTCGAGACGCTCGAGGACCATCACGCCACAACCCTCAGAGAACACGAAGCCTTCACGATCTTTGTCGAATGGCCGCGAAGCCTTCTCGGGTGCGTGGTTGAAATGCGTGGGCAGGGCCTTCATACCTGAGAATCCGGCGATGGCGAAATCGCCGATGATGGCTTCGGTGCCGCCCGCGAAAACCATGTCCACCACGCCGCGCCGGATGAGTTCCGCGCCCTCGCCGATGACCTGTGTCCCTGTGGCGCAAGCGGTAACCAGGCACATGAGCGGCCCGCGCGTAAGGAATGTGCGCGAAACGTGATGGGCGGCCATGTTGGGGATGGAGGCAGTGACGGCGAACGGATTAGCGCGCACCGCACCCTTGCGGCGAAACTCAACCACCGCCTCGTCCGACTTCTCGAAGCCGCCCATCGCAGTGCCGATGATGACGCCGACTCGTTCCTCATCCGGCAGTGGATTCTGGACTCCGGCATCGACGGCGGCCTCCTTAGCGGCGGCAATGGCGAACTGGGTACACCGCGCCATGCGCCGCGCCTCTTTGGGGTCGATGTAGTTGGCGGGATCGAATCCCTTGACCTCGCCGGCGACCTGGCAGTCGAAGTCGCTGGCGTCGAACTGCGTGATGCGGCCGATGCCACTGCGGCCGCTGATCAGCCCATTCCAGAATTCATCTACCGCAAGTCCGAGCGGTGTGATGGCCCCCATACAGGTGATGACTACGCGTGGTCGTCCGTTCTTATTCATTGCTGGCCTCGGCGAGTTCGGCTTCGGTGAGTTGCGCGGCGAGTTCCGATCGAATGGCGTCAAGCATTCCTTCCTTGACGGCGATACGGGCGACGTTGATGGCGCTGCGGATGGCCCGGGCGTTGGATCGTCCGTGCCCCACGATGGCGACGCCGTCCAACCCGAGCAAGGGTGCGCCGCCCACTTCGGTCGGGTCCATATACTTGCGAATGGAGGAAAAGGCTGGGCGGACGAGCAGGCCGCCCAATGTGGTGATTGGACTCTTCGTGATGTTGTCGCGGATCATGTCACTCATAAACGCGGCGACACTTTCACTGGTCTTGAGGAAAATGTTGCCGGTGAAGCCGTCGGTGACAACCACGTCGGCCCCACCCCCGTAGAATTCCTTGCTCTCCACGTTGCCGATGTAGTTGAGCCTGCTTTTCTTCAGCAGCACTTGCGCTTCCTTGACGAGGGTATTGCCTTTGCCTTCCTCTTCACCGTTGGAGAGCGTGGCGACGCGCGGGTTGTCAATGCCGAGCACTTTCTTGGCGTACACACTGCCCATGATGCCGAACTGAAGCAGGTATTCGGCTTTGCAATCGGCATTCGCGCCGATGTCGAGCAACACCGCCCGCCCTTTTCGCGTAGGCAGCAAGACTGTGAGAGCAGGGCGCTTGACGCCGCGAATACGCTTGAGGATAAACAGGCCATTGGTGAGCGCCGCGCCTGTGTTGCCGGCGGTGACGAATGCATCGGCTTTGCCATCTTTCACAAGTTGCAGGCCGACCGCCATTGAATTCTCCGACTTCTGCCGGGAAGCAAACGCGGGCTTGTCCCCCATTTCCACCACATCTTTGGCGTGGACAATTTTGACGTCAGCGTCGGCTGCGCCTTTGAGTTGGGCGTCGAGCAGGGGGCGCAGGCGGGATTCGTCGCCAGTGATGATGATTTCATCGCCGAATTCGCGCGCCGCCGCCACCGCGCCTTCAACTTCGGGGCCGGGGAACTTGTCGCTCCCCATCCCGTCGAGGACGATACGCATGGATAATCTCCTGTGAGGACATGTTGTTAAGCAGGAGCAATTATACCCTTACATTACTTACCCAGCGCCATTTTCACCGCCGCGGGGTGGGCAACGAGACAGTATTCAGTTGGTCGAGAACGGCAGATCTTCGGCGGGGATGTGATTGAGCAGGGTTTGGAGGATGACGATCTCGTTGCGGTAAATTCTTCGCTCCCGTTCAAGAAGTTCGACGAGGCTGGGGAGTGCGAGCAACGATTGTTTCGCGCCGTTGGGCGTCTGAAGCACGATGGCGGCGAGGTAGGCGAGTGCCAGCGGGTCGTTTGGCAAACGGTTGAAGTCGAATGGCGTGTCGGCGGCCTTGGCTAGCATGGTCATGTATCGGCCCACCCATCGGCGCAGGCGGCCAGCCAGGGTGAGGGCGGTGGGAGAGTCGGCGTCGCTCATCGGGTAGCTTTCGACAATGCCCGAAAGGTATGGCCGGTGGTGGCGCAGTTCGAGGATGCGGAAGCGATCTTCGCCGACGGTTTCGATGTTAAAACGTCCCTCGGGCAAACGTTCGACCGAGACGATGCGCGTGCTGGTTCCGATAGAGTGCGGTTCGGCCGGCGCGCCAACTTCGGGCCCGGATTTGATGAGCACCGCGCCGAACGTCGTGTGATCGCGCAAGCATTCGTTGACCAGCAGCCTGTATCGTTCTTCAAAAATGTGCAGGGGCAGCGGCATTCCCGGAAAGAGCACCGTGTTGAGCGGGAAGAGCGGCAATTCGTAAGGTTGGGGGCGATTCATTGACAAAGGCAAGTGGTCGGGTATAATGTTCGCGCGTTGGTTGGACGCGTGAAAACATACAGGCGGTCGTGCTGGAACTGGCAGACAGGCATGGTTGAGGGCCATGTGTCGCAAGACGTGAGGGTTCAAGTCCCTCCGACCGCACTCAGATAACTTTGAACGAACGCCTCGCTGTACAGCGAGGCGTTTATATTTTATCGCTCAGTGCAGAATTTGGCTGAGGAACTGGCGCGTGCGTTCTTCGTGAGGATTCTGAAAGAAGTTGGCGGGCGACTCGCGCTCCACGATCAAGCCGCGATCCATAAAGATGATTGCGTCGGCGGCGTTGCGCGCGAACCCCATTTCGTGACTCACGACCACCATGGTCATCCCCTCTTTTGCCAGCTTCAACATCACGTCCAACACTTCTTTGATCATCTCCGGGTCCAGCGCCGACGTCGGTTCGTCGAATAGCATGATTTTGGGATTCATTGCCAGCGCGCGGGCAATGGCCACGCGCTGTTGCTGGCCGCCGGAGAGCTGGCCGGGGTAGGCGCCGGCTTTTTCGGGGATGCCGACTCGCTCCAGTTGTTCGTGGGCAACCCGCCTGGCTTCCTGTTCGCCGCGTTTACGGACGATTTTCTGGGCGAGGATGATGTTGCCGAGCACGGTCAGGTGCGGAAAGAGGTTGAACTGTTGAAACACCATGCCCACTTCGGCGCGGACGGCGTTGATGTCTTTGCTGTTGTGCGTCAGCTTGATGCCGTCCACCCAGATTTCGCCGCTGGTGGGAGTCTCCAGATGATTGATGCAGCGCAGGACAGTGGATTTGCCTGACCCGCTGGGGCCGATGATCACGACGACTCGGCCCGCGCCCACCGTGAAGCTCACGCCGGCCACGGCCTGAATGCCGTGAAACTTTTTGACGAGGTTGCGAATGACGATCATCCCGGTGGGCGGGGCCGCTTCGGGGGCTGACGAGGAGTTGTCGGATTGCATATTCATGGGCCGAGGACCTTTAGCGCCGGTGCGCCGAGAGTCTGGATTCGAGCGTCCGCACCCCCCGCGAAAGCAGGAGGGTCATGGTGAGGTAGATGAAGGCCAGGAGGCTGTACGACTGGAAGAACAGGAAAGTGCTGGCCGCGTACAGTTTGGTCAACTGGGTGATGTCCTCGACGCCGAGGATGGACACCAGTGATGAATCCTTTAGCATGGCGATGAAATCGTTGCCGAGCGCGGGCAGGACGCTGCGAATGGCCTGCGGCAGGATGACGTAGCGCATGGCCTGCACGTAGCCCATGCCCAGCGCCCGGGCTGCCTCCATCTGGCCTTTCTCGATGGACTGGATTCCGGCGCGAAAGATTTCGGACTCGAAGGCCCCATACGCGATGCCCAGGCCGATGATCACCCGCAGTTCGTTGGAGATGTTGCGGGTGGAGACTTTCGCGAGCACGGCGCCGAGTCCGGTCTCAGCACCCAGCCGATGGCCGAAACCGTTGATGCCCGTCACGAGGAGCGGGACGATCACGAAGGCAATGTACATTAACAGCACCAGGATTGGGACGCCGCGCACCACCTCTACGTAAAACGAGGCGATGTTGAGAATGACTTTGTTGCTGGAGACTCGCGCCAGGCCGACGAACAACCCGATGATGACGGCGATGGAATATGCCGACAGCGTGACGCGGATGGTGACGCCGATCCCGGCGGCAATCGCGCCGAAGATAACGGACATCCGCTGGTTGGTGACGATCTGGAAGAGGACTACCAGCCCGATCAGGATGGCGACGATTAACCACCAGGGCCAGTCGGCCATGCGCTCCAGGCCCGGCGCAATGCGCGACTGGCGCGATGTGTCGAGTGAAGTGGATCGTTCTGCGGTCACGGGATGTCCTTGATCGGGGCGAGCTGGATAGGCGGCAAGAACGAAGCCTGCCGAGGTTTTTCTCTCGGCAGGCTCTTGGGTGACAATTGATCTATTTGTTGGGGAACCACTTGGCGTAGATCGTGTCGAGGGTCCCGTCGGCGTCCATCTCGGCCAGGGCCTGATTGACTGGATCAAGCAGGTCGCTGCCCTTCGGGAAGACGAAGCCCAGTTCTTCGCTGGTCAGCAGGTCGCCCACCAGTTTGAGCTTGTTGGGGTTGGCGCCGATGTAGCCTTCCCCGGCGACGTTGTCCATGACAGTGGCGTCAATATCGCCGTTGAGCAGCTTCTGCACGATCAGGCCGTATTGGTCAGAGGTATCGACATTGTCTTCGCCGAACAACTCGACCGCCAGATCGTAGTTGGTGGTGCCGGGCTGGGCGCCCACCTTGAAACCGGGAATCGCTTTCAACTCTTCGGCGTTGGTGAACCGGGTCTCGTCGGCGCGCACGAGCAGCTGCTGCGCCAGTTTGATGTACGGCGTGGAGAAGTCCACGTGCTGGGCGCGCTCTTCGGTGATGGTGATGCCGTCGGCGGCGATGTCGAACTCGGCCTGACCAGTTCCGCCCATCACGGCCACAATCGAGTCCCAACTGGTTGGCACGAAGGTGGGCTTGCAGTTGAGTCGCTTGCAGGCTTCCGCGAAAAGGTCGTAGTCGTAGCCCACGGGATTGCCGGTTGCCTCCTCGATGAAGTTGAACGGGTTGTAGGCGTTTTCCACCGCGATACGAATCTCGCGCCCACCCAGGTCGGGCAGGCCGCCGGCCGGGGCAGACGTGGGCGCTTCCGTCGCCGGCGGCGCCTCGGTGGCGGGCGTGGCGCAGGCTGTCAGCACGAATGCTGCGGCAACTAACACGCTGATAACGATATGTAGCTTTTTCATTTACTCTCCTCCTTTGGGATTGTAGTGAGGGATTATAGCACCGAGGAGAGGAGATGCAACTGGATTAGTGGTGATCGACTCTGGGCTTGATCGGGATCGTTTGAAATTCGCGTAGGAGTTCGACGAACCGCGACGCGGTCAATTCAAACATCCGGCGCCCGAATTCGGGGGTGGCCGCCGCTGCGTCCCCGCAAATGCCTTCTTTCGAGAACCGGCTCCACCAATCCTGCCATGCATACGCACTTGGCTCCGGGAAATCCCAGTTGAAGTATTTGAGTTTTAGTTGGCCAATATCCCGGTAGGCCTTGTCCATCTGCACCAATTCCGGATGCAGGTGAAGCATCATGGATGTCTCATATTCGCAGGCGTGGCCCACACTTCCCCAACCCCCTTTGCGTTCCTTGTCCAATACGTCGGCTACCAGCGCCGGGTTCACTGCCGCATTGACGGTGGTGGCAGCGCAGATGACGCCTGTGGCAAGCGCGCACTTCCGGGCAGCCAGATCGCAAATGGACTGGTTTGAGCCGTGGCCGTTGACGATCAGTATGTGAGTGAAGCCGTGACGGGCGACCGAGATTGCCACTTGCGAAAGGTACGCCAGCGTGGTCTCGATATCCACCGCGATCGTGCCGGGGAAGTCCATGTGATGTTCGTCGAGGCCGAAGGGGATGGTTGGCAGGACAAGCAAGTCGCCTTCGGCCCGCCGCCCGCATTCGGCAAGCACGCCTTCGAGGATATCGTTGTCGGTGGAAAGGGGAGTATGGGGGCCGTGATCTTCAACTGCGCCAATGGGAATGGCAACCACCGGCTGAGGCTTTCGGGCTATCGCCGTCTTCATCTGCGGCCAGGTGAGTCGGTCGTAACGCCACTGGATCATGGGGCCCTCCATCGCCGTTTTGACGACGGCAACGATCAGTAGATGAAAGACGGCGAATAGATCTCGCCGTCCTTCATCATGATACCATCATTTCTCCCCAGCCAGTTTCTTGAACCCTTCGCCGAGCGCCTCGTGCGCGACTCCGATCACGACAAACGCGTCCGGGTCGGCCTCGTGGATGATCGCCTTCAGTTGAGCGAGCTCCGAGCGAGTCACCACGCAGTACAGCACGTGCTTGCCTTGCCCCGTGTACATCCCGGTTCCCGTCCACGCCGTTACGCCGCGCGCCAGATCGGCCATGATCTGATTCGCAACGGCTTCGGGGTGGTTGGTGACAATCATCGCGGCCCGGATAACGCCCTGACCCTCCACCACAAAGTCAGTGACAACGCCCCATACGTATAAGACCAGCAGCGCATACAGTGCATGGCTCCAACTAAATGCCAGGCCCGAAATAAACACGACGACTGCGTCCGTGTACATGTAACTTTGCGACAACGGAATGCTGTATCGCTGCGAAAGCAGGCGGGCCACAATTTCAGTGCCGCCGCTCGTGCCCTGGAAGCGAATCACTAACCCGCCGCCGATGCCCCCCAGTAAAGCACCGTACAATGCATTGAGAACCGGGTCGTGAGTGACGCCGCCGCGCGGCAAGAAGAGGGCAAGCGCGTCTAACACGACCGAGAAGACGACGGAGGCAAATACCGTCCGCGCCAGAAAGCGCCGCCCGCCAAGAAACTTCGACCCAAGAATGAACAATGGAATGTTGGCGGCCAGCACCATCGCGCCGATGGGCCAGCCCGTGTAATTGTTGACGATCTGCGCCGCGCCGCTCAGCCCGCCGGGAGCGAACTGCGCCGGGACGAGGAATAGAAAGAAAGCGAGCGCCTGCAGCGATGCGCCGACGGTAATGACCGCGTAATCGCGGGCTTGGGAGAAGAGCCTTTTGGTTGACATTTGTGAAATCATATTTTACAATGTGAAACACAGTCTATTCTGCTTCATGTGAGTTGTCAAGCAACGAACACTTCATATGCCATCCAATGAGCCGTATCCCGGAACACAGGCCGTCATGCGCGCCGTCGCGTTACTGAAGGCGTTCACCGATGCGCAGCCCGAACTAGGCCTGACGGAATTGGCGCGCGCTGCCGGGCTGAACAAGACGACGGCTTTCAGAATGCTGACCGCGCTTGAGAGCGCGGGCCTGATTGCAAAAAACCATGAAACCGACGCGTACCGGCTTGGCCCGGAAGCGATCTCGCTTGGGGGGCGGGCGATTCGCGCCAATCATCTTCACCTCGCCAGCCGCCCCGAACTTGAAGCACTGGCCCAGAAGACCGGCGAGACGGCGACTCTCGAAGTGTTGACTGGCGGCGAGACACTGATTCTCGACGAAGTGCTCAGTCACTATTTCATTGGCGCGACGCCATCCATCGGCACGCGCTGGCCTGCGCACGCCACATCCACTGGCAAGGTCATGCTGGCGGATCTACCTGAAGACCGATTGGAAGTCGTGTTGAGCGGGCGGCTGGCGAAGCCTACTGCGAATACGATTGCCTCACAACCTGCGCTGAGGCGTGAACTGGCCCGCGTGCGGGAGCAGGGGTATGCGGTTGGCGACGAAGAACTGGAAGCGGGATTTGTGGCGGTCGGTGCGCCAGTGCGAAATCACGAGGGCCGCGTGGTAGCCGCAATCAGTGTCGGCGGGCCTAGCGTGCGGCTGACATCTGAACGCATCGCAGAACTTGCGCCGCGGGTAGTGCAGGCGGCTGACCGCATCTCAAAGAGAATGGGCTACATCAAATAGATCGGAGACATGTATGACCCGAGGCACACCCTTTCATTCACGGACTGCGCCGCTATGCGAACCGCAGAACTGGCGGCGGTGGGCCGGCTACTTTGTAGTCGGCTCGTACGAGATGAGCCACGACCGCGAGTATTTTGCCATTCGCAATTCGGCAGCGCTCATCGACATCACCCCGCTTCACAAATACGTCCTGCGTGGCCCGGATGCTGTTCGGCTGCTCGACCGAATCGTCACTCGCAGCGTCGCAAAGTGCGTGGTGGGGCAGGTGCTATATACGCCGTGGTGTGACGAAGACGGCAAAGTGATTGACGACGGCACGGTGGCTCGGCTCGACGAGCAGACGTTTCGCATAACGGCTGCCGAGCCGAATCTGCATTGGCTGCACGACAACATGTACGGCCTGAGGAACATCAGCGTCGAAGAAGTGTCGGACTCCACGGCGGCGCTGGCGCTGCAAGGCCCGCTGTCGCGCGCCATCCTCAACCAGATTTCCAGCGTCAACCTCGACAGCCTCAAATACTTCCGGCTGAAATCGGTCGAACTCGGCGGTATCGCCGTGACGATTTCGCGTACGGGATACACCGGCGACCTCGGCTACGAGATCTGGGTGGACGCCGCCAAAGCCGAGTCCTTGTGGGACAAGTTGATCGAAGCCGGGACGCCGTACAGCGTCACCCCGGCGGGCATCCTTGCGTTGGACGTGGCGCGGGTGGAGGCCGGGTTGATCATGCTCGACGTAGATTACACCTCGGCAAAGAAGGCTCTCATCGAGTCGCAGAAGTCGTCGCCGTTTGAACTTGGGCTGGGGTGGGCGGTCAGTTTTGACAAGGGCGAATACGTTGGCAAACGGGCATTGATGGCCGAGAAAGAGCGCGGCCTGGCGTGGCAATTGGCGGGATTGGAAGTCGAGTGGGATTCTTTGGAACGGCTCTTCAACGAAGTCGGCCTCCCCGTCCAACTCCCGATGGCGGCGTGGCGCTCCGACGTCCCGATTTATTCCGGTGGACGCCAGATTGGGTATGCCACCAGCGGCGTGTGGTCGCCTCTGCTCAAGAAATACGTCGTGCTGGCGCATCTCGAGTCGTCGCACGCCGAACCGGGCAAGCAGGTTTTTATGGAAGTGACCGTGGATCACAAGCGGCGGCTGGCGCGGGCGTTCGTGGCGAAGCTGCCGTTTTTTGATCCGGAAAGAAAGCGGAAATAACAATGGTTAAAACGCACGACGCAATCATCATTGGCGGCGGGCATAATGGATTAATTGCCGCTGCATATCTGGCGCGCGCGGGCAAGAGTGTAATGGTGCTCGAGAGGCGGCATCTCGTCGGCGGCGCGGCAGTGACCGAAGAGATCAATCCGGGTTTCAAATATACGGTTTACTCATACGTGGTCAGTTTGCTGCGCCCGGAGATCATCCGCGATCTTCAACTGGCAAAGCACGGGCTGACCATCTTGCCACTGCCTAGCACGTTCACCCCGCTGCCCAACGGCGACTACATCGCGTTCTGGGACGACCACGACAAGACGCGGCGCGAGATTTACCGCCACTCTCCAAAGGACGCCGACGTGTACGACGAATACGGGCGGGCGATGTACCACATGGCGCGGGCGGTCAAACCGATCTTGAGCATGATCCCGCCGGACATTACCTCGCTGAGCCTCGGCGATCTGCGCGGGCTGGCCGCGCTCGGCGGCCATTTCCGCGGCCTCGGCGAAGACAAATTCCGCGCGATGTTCAAGTTGATGACGATGAGCGCGGCGGACTTTCTGGGTGAGTGGTTCGAGTGCGAGCCGCTCAAGGCCACGAAGTCGGCCAGCGGCATCATTGGCACGTTTATGGGCCCGCGTTCGCCCGGCTCGGCCTATGTGCTTCTGCACCACTACGTGGGCGAGATCGACGGCGCGTTCCGCGCATGGGGTTTCGCCAAAGGCGGCACGGGCGGGATCAGCGAGGCGATTGCCGGCGCGGCCCGCAGCCTCGGCGCAGAGATTCGGTGCAGCGCCGGTGTGTCGCAAGTGATCGTCAAAAACGGACAGGCGGTCGGTGTCGCATTGCAGGATGGCGAAGAGATCTACGGCAAGGTCGTTGTCTCCGGTCTCGATCCGAAGCAAACGTTCCTCAAACTGGTCGAATCCAAAGAACTGCCAAACGATTTTCTCGACGATATCCGCCGGTTCAAAATCCACGGTTCGTCGGGCAAGGTCAATCTCTCGCTGAACG
>Ga0209342_10005088_pt1 | contig 13533 bp, 11 predicted proteins | sample RifCSP16_2_FD_184023 | JGI IMG/M metagenome (GOLD analysis project Ga0209342, IMG submission 184023) | Soil microbial communities from Rifle, Colorado - Rifle CSP2_sed 16_2 (SPAdes) (version 2) | ecosystem: Environmental > Terrestrial > Deep subsurface > Rock core/Sediment | place: Rifle... | reverse complement strand
CAGGAAGGCGAACCTCAACAGGCTGGCCAGGACGGCTGCCGCACTGAAGAGCCGCAGCCAGCCCGGCAGGCTTCCCCAGAACCGCCGAAGGTCGTGAAACAGAGCGCGGAAGTCACGAGGTACTTGTAGCAATGATCTGCGCCAGGCGGGGATTGCCGCCATCAGCACCAACCCGCCGAACCCTATCGCGGCCAGCCTATCGGGTCGCAGCAGTCCCAGGAGCCCGGCCAGAAAGAGGAGTAGCGTGGTGAGGAAGATGCCGAGGACCATCAGACTGATTGCGCTCAGCGCGGGGCGCCCCGTTGGCAGCTGCCGATGGAAGACGCAGGCCATCGCCAGCACGAAGACCGAGCAAACCAACCACGCCCCAAGCCGCAGGGCCAGCTCAAGGGCACTCATCGGGGAGGCTCGGGGAGACTCCAGATCGAACTCGCCGCGAGTGCGAGATCCGGTAGGAGGCCCGGAAGCAGCAATCTGAGCAACTCGTACGGTGGGTACAGGGCAAACAGGATCTGGGGGTAGGCGTACCAGGAAATGAACAAAGTGCTGGCCACCAGCAGACCCCAGAATTCCAGCGAGGAGATGACCTTCCTAGCGGAGGACATAGAGACCCTGCGCCCGTTCGCGGATTTCCGATTCCAGATCTGCGCATTGGCGCAGTCGAGCGATGTTCTCATCGGACGTATGCTCGGGTGCCACCACCAGGTAGCGCGTCCCACTCTGTCTCATCCGGCCAGCGATATCTTCACAGGTGTCCTGCGGCGAGAGCGGCACGTAGACTACACGCTGGGAGAAGTCGGATCGATACAGCGGATAGATGAAGCCGTTGTTGTGCACGTTGTAGCCCAGCAGAGCCTCGTTCGGAACGAATTTGAGCACGTTCCTGAAAGCCGCGGGCATATTGTCCTCGAAGAGGGCGGCATGTCGCCGCAGCGCCGGCAACTGGAGCATGCTGCGGAATTCCTCAGCTGATATCTTGTCGTAGTTGAGGGTCGTGGCGAAATTGAGGCTGAGGGCGAGCACATAAAGCACCGACATTGCCCCGCGCGCGAGGCGTGTTCCAGTTGGCCGTTCATCCCAGAGCGCCGTGAAGGCCAGACAAAACAAGGCCGGAAACCAGATCACGTAGCGCATGTTCCACGGGCTGGGGCGATTGGAGAGCATGATGGTCAGCAGGGACACCAGGAAACCGACCCACAAGATGCGGACCCGCCTTCGTCTCAACAGCCCCCACAGAGCGACCGGAAGGCCGATCCCGTATACAAACCAGCCCCAGCCAGTGGTGTTGGGCAGATCGGGCCGGATCGGGGCCCGCTTGTCTCCAAACTTGAAAGCGAAGTTGGCGAGATTCTCGGCCAGTCGATCAAGTCCCAAGTGGTGGTAGCTCTCCGGCCCCTGGATGACCTGACTGCCTTCCACGATCACGCCATAGGGATAGAACGGATTGCCGGTCAGGATCCAATTGCGCACATTCCAATAGCCACCCAGCAGGAGGCCGGCACACAGCAGCGCGCCCAACCCCGCTCGAGTTGAGACGGACAGCGCTCTCCATTGCCGGGCGGATGCAGCCAGGTGGCCACGCCACAGCTTCAGGCTGCGCCCCCGGGGCAGGTATAGGGCTGCGATAAGAGCTAGGCCGGGCAGGAGGTGGGCGATGTACGCCTTGGTCCCAGCAGCCAGCAGTAGGGCGAGCGCAATCGAGAGCATCTCGCCCAAGCTATTCTGCGCCGGATCAGATAACCGCCCGCCGGATAGGTCAATGGCCAGTGCCAGGGCGGCCAGGAAATAGCCGGCCACGTGCGGGTCGTTCTTCGTGCCGGTAGTGGCGATGAGCAAGGCGGGGGTGGTGCCGTAGGCCAATACACCGATCCAGGCCGCGCTCCGCGAAGCCCCCAGGCTCCTTCCGATGCAGTAGACCGAGGCCAGCCCTATGAGGTAGGCGGGGAGGCCCGCCGCCTCCACCACCACGTCATGGTGCAGGAAGACGCTGAACCAGGTCGCCAGCAGTTCATAGTTGGCCGGGCTGTAGATGCGCTCCACCGGCGTCTCGAACAGCTCAATCCGGCCGGCCTGAATCCAGTGTGCGACGTTGGTCAAGTGGTAGGTGAGCGAGTCCCAGACGAAGGGGGGCAGTGCCCAGATCAGGAAAGCGAATCGGGCGACGCTCAGCCCGATGCCTAGAGCGGAGAGCAGCCGCAGCCAGCGAGGCAGGTCGTTCCATAGTGCCTTGCAGCTATGCAGGAAGTACCGTAGACCCCCAGGGATTTCTCGCAGCGATGATCGGGCCCCGGGTGCTACCATCAGAATCCCCAGGCCGCCTGCCGCGATCGCGGCCAGGGGGGCCGGGCGAAGCAGGCCAGCGAGGCCGGCCAGCAAGGTAAACAGGCTGGTCAGGAAGACGACCAGTAGAATATAGATCACGCCATCCAGCGCCGTCCGGCCGGACCGCAGGCGACGCAAGGTTACGTATGCCAGCAGGAAGATGAACCCGGCGGCCACCATCCAGGCGGCTAGCCTGGCGGCCAGTTCAAATGCGGACATGGCAAGAGCAGCGGCTAATAGTGGGTCACCATGGTGGAAATGTTGTGCAGGAAGACCAGACCCAGCCCGCCTATGAGCAGACGATAGAGAAGTCGCGATCTCTCTTCGACGTGCTTCAGGACGACGCCTACGATGACAGCCACGAAGGGGAAGATCTGAAGTACGTAAGTGGCTTTGATCGTATCTCCCTTTCCGATATCCGGAAACATGATCAGGAACCACAAATAGCCCGCCATGGTCGTGCCGATGGCGAGCAACAGGAAGACACGGATCACCCTTTGGTCCGGCAGTGCTTCACGGCTGCCTCGCCATCTTAGCGTGGTAACTGTCACCACTCCCAAAGAAATCAGCGCCAATGATGACGGCAACAGCGAGACGAGGTTCACTCTACCCAGATAGGCACTGATCGTGTCGTAGTTCGTTTCCAGCCAACTCGGGCGACTACCGGTCTCCAGAATATCTGCGAGGCCTCGCCCGTTGATATGGTTCGATGTCCTGGTATCGGTTGAAGATATGCTGAAGAAACCCCAGTAGTCTCCCCAAATTTCCGAATAGAGAATCGGTATGAGCTCATTGGGGAAGTTCGGCCTGACCGGCGCTTTGAATAGGAGTCCTGGGCTCAATCCAAAGTAGAACTCTGGTGGTTGATTGCCGAATGAGAACTTGGCAGCGGGTGGCCGATTGAATGGCGTAAAGGAGCCCTGGCTGAATCGTAGGTAGAAGTAGAACCACCCGCCGACAACGGTCGCAATGACCAAGCTCAGGCCCAGAACCCTGGCTATTGGGACACGCAACGGCCGCAGCCGAATCCAGCAATAGCCAAGCAGTAGAAGAACCGGAGGAAGCAGGAGCACCCCCCATTGCCGAGACAGAACGCTCAACCCCAGGCAAAGCCCCAAGATGCTCGCGTTGACCGGAGTGAATTGCCTCCGAGCAACCATTAGCAGTGCGTGATAGAGAATCATCACTGCAAAGAAGGCAACCAGGGGTTCACCCCGAACAAAGGCGAAGCTCCTGTAATAGACCGGAAGTATGCCTAGGAAAACGAGAGCCCCGAGTCCGAGCGAGGATCGCGATCCAAGAAGGCGGCTTGCCTTTAGGAGGTACCATGTCAAGCCAATCGACAGAAAGACGTTAAGGAACTGCGCGAACTTCACGGCCCGAGCGACATCCATGCGCGTTAGCGCCACAAGCAAGGCGGGAAAGGCAAACGGCAAGGGAGGGGAGAAGAATTCGCGCGAATCTTGCGGCGTAACAAGGCGCCCTTTCGAAAGCGCCTGGATGTACGCGAAGTACGACCTGTTGTCGTAGCCTATCCTTGGGTCATGCAGATAAGCATTGGCAAACACAAGACCGTTTATCAAGACGAAGACGGCCACCAGTCGGAGGTCGAGCCGGCTTCCGGCACGGAAAGGCTCTGTCAGGGTTGTGTACAGCCTGGTCGCGTAGTTCATGATGTCAGACGGGGCTGACTGTCCAACGACCAATCTCTCCGCACGGAACCCAAGACCTAGTAGTAGATCTCGGTAAGGAATTCGCCCAGCAGGCCCATGCGCCATTTCCGCCGGATCAGGTGCAAGAGGTACGAGCGGCGGTATCTCAGATAGCGCCAGAGCTGTGGGACAAGCCCCCCGAGACGCCGCCAGCCGGCTCGCAGCCGAGACAGACGGGGCGGCTCAAGCTCCTGGTTTTCGCGCCGGTAGCCAAGAGCCTCCATCAGGGGAGCTGCGGTGCTTTCGATCAGGGCCACATCCTTCACAACCAGGTGGCTGCGCCAATGCTCGACGAAGCGGTCCGTGACCTTGCGCTCGAGGTTGGCGTGTATGTTGGCATAGAATTCGGAGTACTCCTGCGCTCCCATCCCCGCTTCCAGCTGTCCCGGGACGAACTCCAATCCCAGGAATTCCATAATCGCCTCGATCCTCGGTTCGGGATCCTCGACCAGCGCCTCATAGCTCAGGCGCATGATCCGCTCCGGCTGCTGCGCCTCAAAGTCGAGGCCGGCCTGCACATCCATCACCCAGCGTCGGGCTCCGTACCAGGGCGTGCTACGGTGCACCTCCGACCGAATGAGCGAACTGACCACGGCCCGGGGATCGCGCACCAGGTGGATGAAGCGGGCGTCAGGGAAGTGGTCCGCCAGCAGCGGCAGGTGGCGCACCAGCCGCGGGGTCTTCTGCCCCCAATGCTCCTTTCCCTTGGACTCGGCGTACAACTCATGCAGGCGGACAACCACCTGCCCGACGGTATGGCACCTTCCCAGGTCCCCAACCGAGACGCGCAGCCCCCATTCGCGGAGCTCCGGCTCGTGCACGATGTGCTGCTTGATTTGATCGAGTGTCCATCGGTCTGCGGATCTCAAGTAGTCGGCGATGAACAGTGATTCGAGCGGAATCGCCACCCGCGGATGGGCATTGAGGAGGCCTCTGAGGAGCGAGGTCCCGCTCCGCCCGCAGCCGACCAGGAAGAAGGGATGAACCTTCTGAGAGGCAGGCAACGCCGGTTAGCTCTCCGATCGGTCTGGAAGAGGCTCGCCGATCGATTCCCGAGCGGCAAGGCTCCCGTAGCCAATCCGTCGGAGCATCAGCGTTGCGTCTTCGATGAGGCGCCGATTCCGGGCGATGAGGTCGGAGAGCAGTCCCAGCAAGAAGACCTGGAAGGCCAGGATGCCGAGGGCGGCTCCTGCCACGACCGATTGAATGTGCCCCGAGCCTTCGCCTATGGAGAAGAAGTACAGGTATCGAATCAGCAGGATCCCACCCAGCAGCCCGGGAACCAGGCTCAGGATGGTGAAGACCCGCAGAGGCTCATACATCAGGAAGATGCGCAGGATGGTGACCGCCGAGCGGACGACATAGCGGGGAATGCTGCGGATCAGCCGCGATTCGCGCAGTCTATCGTTGGTCTCAACGGGCACGGAGACGACCGTGAGCCCCTTCTTGCCGGCCTGGATGATGGTGTCCAGCGTGTACGTGTACGTGGAAAACACCGTCAGCCGAAGGGCGGCCTCCCGCGATAGCGCCCGGAAACCGCTGGTGGCGTCGATCACCTCGGTGCCGGAGACCCAGCGTACGGCCCAGCTTCCCAACCGCTGCAGCAGCTTTTTGGTGCCGGAGAAGTGAGCGATGCGTTTGACCTGGCGGTCGCCGACCACCATGTCCGCCTCGCCCCGGAGAATCGGCTCGACCAGAGCGGGGATGGAATCGCCCCGGTACTGGTGGTCCCCGTCGGTGTTGAGGATGACGTCCGCGCCGAGCTCCAAGGCCCTGCTCAGCCCGGTGGCGAAGGCGGCCGCCAACCCGCGGTTGCGCGGTAGGGAGATCACATGATCGACCCCCAGCTCGCGCGCCAGTTTTGCAGTGCCATCGGTGCTGCCGTCGTCGATGACCAGCAGCTCAACGGAAGTGAACCCGGGAAGCTCTCTGGGCAGATCTCTTACGGTTCTGCCCAATGTCTCGGCCTCGTTGAAGCACGGAATCTGTATCACGAGTTTCATGCGGCATTGCTCCGGCAAGGGCCTTCTGCCAGCATTCGACTTGTCGTCGAAGTCATGCCTCGACCGGCGCTCGCTCAAGTACCCCGATGGAGGCCACTCCACACAGCACGATCAGGCCAAAGAGCAGATTGGCAAGCAGCACCGTCAGATCCAGGGCGATAAGCGCAGACAATCCCAGCAGGATCGCGGCCAATTGCATCGCCAGCACCGACCGGGAGGGGTGGATCCCCAAGGCCACCAACCGATGATACGTGTGATCATTGTGTGCCTGATAGACGGGCCTCCGCCTGCGCAGGCGAGAGACAACCACCAGGGTGGTGTCAAAGATCGGTACCCCCAGTACCAGGATGGGGGTGAACCATGATACGCCCTGGGGAAGTCCCGCGCCGGCCGGGACGTAGGCGATGCCGATAGCGGCCAGCGCAAAGCCTAGCAGTTGGGCGCCCGAATCCCCCAGGAAGAGCCGCGCGGGCGTAGCGTTGTAGAAGTACAGGCCCAGCGTGCCGCCCAGGATGGCCGCCGACAGAGCCGCCAACGCCGGCTGACCGGCATCCAGCGTCGCCAGGACGAAGAAGGCTAGCGCGATACTGGCGAGCCCGAGCGCCAGACCGTCCATGCTGTCCACAAAATTGAAGGCGTTAATCAGCCCTACCATCCACAACAGCGTCAGGGCCAGGTCGACCCAGGCGTACTGGGTGATACGGACCTGAATGCCGAAGCTCAGTGCGATGGCCGCGGCCGCGATCTGCCCCAGGATCTTGACCCGTGGCCGCAGGGTGAAGCGGTCATCCAGCATGCCCCACACGAACATGGCCAACCCCCCCAGGAAGATGCCCCGCACCAGGGGATCGGCGTTTGGCCGCAGCACGGCATAGGTCAGGCCAATGCTGCCGGCCAGCACCGGCCCCCCGGCCAATGGGGTGACGCTGGCATGCCGTTTGTGCGGCGCGGAGCCTGGCACATCGACGAGCCCCAGCTGTGCTGCGCCCCGGGTCAAAACGGGGGCAAGCCCCAGCGCGCTGAGCGTCGCTGCCAGGATCAAGGGAAAGAGATCAGCTAGGCCTTCTTGCATAGGAGAGAAAGCGGCCGCTCCCGGATCCCGCCCAGAGCCGCATCCGCCCGGACGATGCGGATTCTACTATGCAAGCGACTGTCGGCCCGCAGTAGGTCCTGAAGGCAATCGCACGGCGGCCGGCTCTTCCGCTGTAGCACTCTGTCGCCCCTTCCAGGCTGTGGCTGTCAGCAGGCCAAGCAAGATCCAGGTCTGCGGAAGCGCAAAGGTGTCCAGGCTGAAACCCTCCAAGATCCAAGCGGGCAGCGCCAGGAGAGCGGCGACACCGGCGAGTCTGGTCTCCACCGCAGAGGTCCTCGCCAGAGCATACGCCGTCCCCGACATCAGCACAGTCCAAGTCAAGAAGGCGGACGTTCCCACGATGCCGGTTTCCGCCAGGAGCCGAATCCACAGGCTCTTGGGGTTAGGGAAACTGAGATTCTCGGGATTCAGGACCCGACGGATCTCTTCCAGGCGGTAGCCGAAGGTGGGGAGGCCATCCTCAAAGAGGAAACCTGCATTGCCTACACCAACACCGAGCACCGGGTACCGCTCAAATGCCGAGAAACCGGCGCGCCAGTACACCACTCGCTCGGCGAAGGCCGCCCGGTCGGCGATGGCGTATCCCAATTCGAAGGGGTACTCGGCTCGCAGGGCGGCGACCTCCCCGGGCAAGGAGAACACTCGCCGGATCCGCCAATCCGTGGTCGCGCTCAGGCCCAGGACCCCCATCGCGAGGAGGACAAAGACCACCAGGCCAAGGACCAGCGCGAGCACGCGGGGGAAGATGCCGCGTAGAGGCCAGCGGCGCAAAACTGCCGCCGGCGCCCTGTCGACCACCCGACCGGCAAGCCGCCAAAGCAGCCACGCCCCAAAGAGGCCAAACGACAAGAGCATCCCCGCAACGCTGATCCTGGATTCCGCCAGCACGAGGATTGCGGCTCCCCATGCGGCCAGGGCCAGTTCGACGACCGCCAGTTTCCTCCACCTGCGAACGACAGAGTATCCGGTGGCGATGCTCGCCAGCCACAGCGGCAAGTACAACACCACCAGTTGATCCCCCAGCCAGGAAGGCTCATAGGCCAACCCGGTCACGCGATTGGCGAACAAATCGCGCACCGAGAACAGTCGATGGATCTCGTTCAAGCCCCAGGGTACCTGGCGGATGGGGCGCAGCACGTAGACGGCTTGTATGCTGGACCACAGCAGTGTGAGGATGCCGCCGGCGTAGATCGCTCTCAGACTGGAGCGCAGCCGAGCGGGGTCCGAAGGAAGCAGGGTCGCGCAGGCATAGAAGCAGAGACCGATAGCCAGGGTGGCCATCCCGTGGAAGCTGCGGGTCAGCACTGTCTGGCCCTTGTATGGACCAAGCGGCAGCATCAGGCTCGCCGCAGAGCTGACGGCCGCGAGCAGGCCGAATAGCAGAAGCGGCCGCAACGCTAAAGGTAGGCTGCCGCCGCGCCGCAGGTAGCGGACAAGCCAGGCGATCAGCAGCAACAGAGGCAAGAGTGAGAGCGGGCTGACCGTTTCGCCCCCAATGGTTGCCTCCACCCAGGGGAAGCTGGTCACCGGAATGGCCACCAACAGGGCCAGCCAGGCCCACCAGGCCAACCTGTCGAATCGAGCCATGGCTCCGAGGTTCACGCCAGGGGCTCTCCGCCAGCAGCCACGGCGATCGTCCCGACGAGCAGTCCCACCAGCATCCCGCCCAGAATCATCGGGGCGCGGTTTCCATTCTCCGGTTCCGTCGGTGGCGTAGCCCTGGCCTCCCAGCCAAAGGATAGGGCCGGGATGATGCCGCGGCTCTGCTCGATCTCTGTGATCAGCTCCGTCGGAATCCCTGCCGTCTCTGAACTGGGGATTCCCTCGTCACACACCCAGAGCGATTCTTCGGTGCCGCCCGAGGGCGCTGCGGGTCTGCAGAAGACCCGAAAGAAGAGCGACTGCAGCTCGGCAACTCGCCAGGCGTGCTTGGCAGCCAAGCTGAGCTGCTCCAGGGCGCTCTCGGCCCAGGCGTTGGCGGTCTCGGCAGCCTGCTCGGGATCCCGACCTTCGACCGACAGCTCCCAGCGGCTGTCGACCCACAGCAGGCCCATCCCAGCCCGCAGCTCGGAGATAGAACGCGGAGAGGTCGACCCGCCGCGCGAACCGACCGCAGTTCGTTCCAACACGTCGCCCAGGACATCGTCGGACAGGATCAACTCCTGTACCCTACCCAGGGCCAGCCGGTCAGCATCCTCGTCAAGCCACAGGCTGCGGGAGTAGTCCACGCCGATGACCAGAATCGCGGTGGCCCGATATGTCAGTGGCCTGATCGAGCTCAACCCGAACCCGGCCAACGCCCCGAGCAAGGCGGCCGCCAAGACCCAACTTACCCGGCCCACCAAGCGCTGATAGCCTTCCAGTGGTTGGATGTCTTCTGCGATGCTCCGGCTCACGCGTCCCCGCATTCTATTGAGCGTTGGGTGATGTCGGCAGGGGAGGGGCCTGGATTATACTTTGCGGCCGAAAGTCGGGCTGAGCTCGACCATGACCACATGAGGATTGGCTGGTGAGACCGGGGTTCCCCACGCTGCCCATCCATGTCATCCTCTTCGGCATCTTCCCGATTCTCTCCTTGCTTTCGGTCAACCTGGGTCAAGTCCAAGCCGCCGATGCTGTCCGCCCTGCAGCAGTGACCCTTCTCATAGCAATAGGCCTGACTTCCCTCCTCACCCTCTTGGTGCGCAACCTGCAGAAGGCCGCCATCCCCACGTCAGCAGCGTTGCTGCTATTCCTGTCCTACGGCCATGTCTACTCCGTCCTAAAGACCATCAGCATCGCGGGGCAGGTGATTGGGCGGCACCGCTTCTTGATACCCCTCTGGGTTGGGTTGTTCGCTTCGGTCACTTGGTGGGCCGCGAAGCGAAGAGGCGATCTTGCCCGTCCCACCCGCGCATTGAATGCCCTGGCGGCCTTCACTTTGCTGCTGCCAATGGCGTCGATCATGCGCTACGTGGTTATAGTAGCTGCGGCCGGGGTCGAAACTGCGAGACCCTTGGAGGCCTTGGACAGGGACGCAACCACCCGGGCTTCGCCCCAATTGCCGGATATCTACTACATCATCACCGACGCCTACGGCCGTTCGGATGTGCTCTTGGAGCACTATCAGTATGACAACTCGGAGTTCCTAGACTCGCTGGTTGATCAGGGTTTCTATCTGGCGGACCGGAGCGTCGCCAACTACCTATGGACTCATTTGTCCCTGGCTACTTCACTGAACATGGATTACATCCCCGAAATCATCCCCGGCTGGAGGCAAGGTTCTCACGTCGATTCCGTGGAGTTGATCCGGCACAGCCGGGTTCGGGAGCAGCTGCAGGCGCTGGGCTATTCGACGGTTGGTTTCGCCACGGGCTGGGAAGCGTCGGAGTTGTTCGATGCCGAGTATGTACTTACGCCGGACATCTCACGCATGGAGCTGCTCAGCCAACAGGGCATATTCAACGATTTCGAAGGGCTGGTGATCCACAGCTCGCTTCTGCGAATCCTTGAGGACTTGGATAGCCTGTCAAGCACCCCGGTGGCCCAGTACATGTCGGAGCGGTTGCAGCGACGTTTTACGGTGCAGAGAGAGATCATCCTGGCGCAGTTTGACAATCTGGCGCTTGTTCCCGGACTTCCCGGCCCGAAATTCGCCTTCGTCCACATCATTTCGCCTCACGGCCCCTATATCTTCGGACCGCAGGGCGAGGAGCGGACTTCGAGCGGACCATTCACGTTGGCTCCTGCCGGCGACCTGGACCTCGAACGAGATGCCAAGCTTTACATTGATCAGCTCGTCTTCATCTCATCGAAGCTGGAGGAGACGGTCACCTCGATCCTCTCAGAGTCGGAGCGACCGGTTGTCATCATTCTGCAATCTGACCACGGGCCAGCTCCTGGGCTTGACTGGGAGCAGCCAGAACCCGAGCCTCTGCTGGCGAAATCCGCCATCCTCAATGCCTATTACGTTCCAGACCAGTGCAAGGCCTTGCTATACCCGGGCATATCCCCGGTGAACACCTTCAGGGTCATCTTCAACTGCCTGTTCGAGGAGGACCTGCCCTTATTGGAGGATGTGACCTACTTCGGCATCGAAGAGTTCATTCCACTGAATGAATTCATCGCCAAATAGAGACGGCCTGCCGAGCCTGCGGGGGCAGCCCCGATCCAATTGCCCCGACAGCCGGCAGCTGCCTCATACCCGAAGCCGGAAACTCCCTCAGGTTGCTGATCCATGCGATTGACGCTTCTCAACCAGTTCTACCCCCCGGACCTGGCGCCCACTGGGCAGCTTGCCGCCTCGCTTGCCTCCCATCGGGCCGAACGAGGGGACGAAGTCACGGTGATCACGGGCAGGGGCAAGTATGTCCCCGAGTCCGGGATCGCGGCAACCGGTCCAACCGCCCACTTGCGCATCTACCGGCTGTGGACTCCGGGGCTGGGCAAAGGCACCTGGGCCAGGCGCCTGATCGACTACATCTGTTTCTATCTGGCGGCCGCGATGCGCATGCTGTTCCTGCCTCGCCAGGACGTCATCATTTGCCTGACCACGCCCCCTTTCATTGCCTGGGCTGCCGCGCTCCACCGGTGGCTGCACCCTTCGACCCGCCTGATATTGTGGAACATGGACTGCTATCCCGAGGCGTTGATCCGTGCCGGACTCATCCCCGAACACGGCCGGATTGCCCGGCTGCTGCGCTGGCAGAACCGTCTGCTCTTCCGTCAGCTCAGCCATGTGATCTGCCTGGATGCGGCCATGGTACGACTGCTCAGCTCCCACTACATCCCGGACAGCAGCGCACTGCCCACTACTGTGATCCCCAACTGGGAGCCGGCGGAACGATTTGCGGCCGCGGAATTGGCCCAGGGCTGGATCCTGGGGGAGCGGCTTGCGCCGGAATCGCGGTTGCGTGTGCTACACATTGGCAATACCGGATACGGCCACTCCTTCGTGACCATTGTCGATGCCTCTGAGCAACTGCGGGAAGTTCCTGTGGACTTTGTGTTTGTGGGGGGAGGCGAGCGATGGTCGTGGCTTGAGGCTGCAAGGCACGAACGAGCGCTGGCGCACTGGCACCTGATCCGCTACCTGCCTGAGGGCCAACTCAAGGCGGCCATGGCCTCCGCGGGTTGTGCGCTAGTCACCCTGCGCGATTCGTACCTGGGGATCATCAGCCCCAGCAAGCTGCACGCCGCGTTGGCCATGGCCCTTCCCATCCTGTATGTCGGGCCCGAAGGCAGCAATGTGGATGAGGCGATTCGCCAGTTCGATTGTGGTGTCAGTCTGCGCCACGGGAATGCCAAAGGAGTGGTCGATTTCATTCTCCGCTTGCGGTCGGATGCCGACTATGCAGGCGGACTGCGCCAGCGAGCCCGGAATGCCTTCGAGCGCGACTTCTCCGATCAGAAGACCCTACCGTCCTTCGATCGGATCATCGAGGGGCTGGCTGATTGAGTTTCTGCTCCAGGCCGTAGCGCCACAGCCTCAGCTTCATCCGCAACGGCATGAAGGGCTCAAGGAGGCGCCGCAGCACGTACTTGGCATACAGGATTGAAAACCGGCTGCCGCCGTCCCGCAAATGGACTCTCACGATCTCCGGCCAGGCGCGCCGCGCAGCGATCATCGATTTTGACCCCTCATGCAGCCGAAAATTGGCCCAAAAGCGATTGTGGAAAGCGATCGGCGTGATCGCAGCGATCCTGACCCACAGGTCGTAGTCCATGGCGTAGTAGAAGGAGGGATCCAGCGGACCGACCATCCGCCAAAGCGTCGAGCGGAAGAACATGGCCTGCTGGGTTACGTTGTTGACCCCCCGGCGCAGGCCGCGATAGTCGGTTGACCTGGCCGGATAGCGCCCAATGCGGCGCCCTTCGGCATCGATATAGTAGGCACTTCCGTACACCATGCCGATCTCGGGATGGGTTGCTAGGTATTCCATTGCATCGTGCAGGGCTCCTGGGTTGTAGGTGTCATCTGAATTCAGCCAGGCAAAGATCTCCCCGCGCGCCAGGGAGAATCCCTTGTTAATGGCATCCGCCTGACCCAGGTCGGCCTCCGAAACCCAGTGCGCCAGGCGGGCGGCGTAGCGTTCGATGATCTCCAGGCTGCCGTCGGTGGAACCCCCATCCACCACGATGAGCTCAACCCGCGGGTAGTCCTGGTCCAGGATCGAGCACAGCGTCTCCTCCAGAAAGGGGGCCTGGTTGAAGGAGGGGGTGACGATGCTCACGAGCGGGAGCTCGGGGGCCATCAAAGGCATGCTCTCCTGGAGTACTGAGGTCCCCTCAGCGGGCCTGCCGGCTTGCGTCCGCGGAAGCCGAATAGGGAAGCTCGATCCGACGACCGCGATAGCGAATTCGCCGACGAGTGTTTCGATACCACAGGAACAACCCTTCCAATCCCGCTGCGCTGAATACGGCT
>Ga0209342_10005087_pt1 | contig 13535 bp, 13 predicted proteins | sample RifCSP16_2_FD_184023 | JGI IMG/M metagenome (GOLD analysis project Ga0209342, IMG submission 184023) | Soil microbial communities from Rifle, Colorado - Rifle CSP2_sed 16_2 (SPAdes) (version 2) | ecosystem: Environmental > Terrestrial > Deep subsurface > Rock core/Sediment | place: Rifle... | reverse complement strand
TTAATATCTAAGCGGTCTAAGATTGACCCGCTGACTTGGCCCATATTTCCCAAAGAGCCGAAGCCAGTTTCTATCATTATGCTAAAAGGGCTGGAGAAAAGGCAGCTGGGACCTTGATGAAGCTGCATATTATCTATTCCTATATTTTCTGCCAGGGCTTGGACTACTCCCTTTAAGTCGTAGAAGTCCACTATTTCTGGCTTGGCATCCCAGCTTCTTCTGTAACGATTTCCGGTGATTGCCAGGCAGAGCCGGTACTCTTCCTGGGGCTTCTTTTTCTCTTGATAATATACCTTTCCGATTTCGAAAAGCTTCAAATCAGGTTGTTTGCGATACTGGTTGGTTAGTATTACCTGTAACATCGATAAGGCTAAATTTGTTCGCAGGACAGACTGGTCGGTGGTGACCGGGTTTCGCACCGTAATCACCAAGCCAGAATCTCCAAACAGTTCTAAGAGCTTAGGGTCGACCAAGCTATTGCTGATTATTTCCTGAAATCCCCAGCCGTTTAATTTTTCTCTGATTTGAGAGAAAAGTCCTTCCTGAGCCGAATCTTTTACCTCCAAGACCCCTTTATTCTGGGTGGCAACCGGAATCCTCTCGTAGCCGTAGATTCTGGCAATCTCTTCGATTAAGTCCACCTCTTGGGTGACATCGGCTCTAAAGGTTGGAACAGTGACCTTCAGATTTTTCTCTCTTTTAACTTCAAACTCCAGTCCTTTGAGAATTTTAGTCATCTTAGTGCTTTCCAGATTAGTCGCCAGAATTTGGTTCACCCGTTTAGGCCGCAGGACAATTGCCTTCGGCTTAATCTTCTTGGGATAATTGTCAGCCGCGCCTTTGAGTATTTCTCCTCTTGCCAATTCGGCAATGAGGCAAGCCGCTCGGTTGGCTGCCGTTGCCACGATATTGGGGTCTGCTCCCCTTTCAAAGCGGGAAGAGGCTTCGGTAGCCAGACCCAGTTTCTTGCGACCCTGACTGATCAACTGGGGATTAAAATAGGCGGATTCCAAAAGAATGTTTTTCGCAGTATCGCCTACTTCGGATTCCTGACCACCCATAATCCCTGCCAGGGCCACAGCTTTTTTCCCATCGGTAATCAGCAGGACTTCAGAGCCTAATTTCCGCTTGACCCCGTCCAAAGTAATAAATTCTTCCCCGTTTAGGGCTCTTCTTACCAGAACTTTTTTCTGTGAAAATAAATCATAGTCAAAGGCGTGCAAGGGATGTCCCAACTCCAGCATCACAAAGTTGGTGATGTCCACCACGTTATTGATGGGCCTCTGCCCTGTTGAGTAAAGCTTTCTGGCCAGCCAGGCTGGGGATGGTTTAATCCTTACCTCCCGGATAATCTTGGCCAGATAGCGCGGGCAGTCGTCCGGGTTTTCCAGCTCTATTTGGAAAAAGTCTGAGGCAGATTGCTTGGCCTCTTTTAAGCTAAAGTGAATCCTTTGGAGTGGATTTCCGCTCAGGGCAGAAACCTCTCTGGCCACTCCATAAATAGACAGACAGTCCGGCCGGTTGGGAGTAATGTCTAATTCCAAGGCCCAATCTTCCAGGTTCAGTGCTTGGGTCAAGCTCTGTCCTACTTTGGCATTGGATTCTAAGATCATAATGCCACTTGTGTCTGTTCCCAGCTCCAACTCTGCTTCAGAGCAGAGCATGCCTTCGGATTCTAGGTTATGTATAAAAGATTTTTCAATCTTCCTCTGATTGGGCAAGATTGTGCCGGGCAGGGCTAAGGGAACTTTATCGCCTTTCTTGATATTAGCCGCCCCGCAGACCAGTCTGACTTTTTCTCTGCCAGCGGCTACTTCGCAGAGTAAGAAGGACGGATTCTGGGGAAGACTTTCAATTCTTAGAATTTCGGCGACGATTATCTTGCTCCACTTTTCCCCTAAGTTTTCAATCCGGTCCACTGGCAACCCAGCCATAGTAAGCCTTTCAGCTAACTCTTGGGCATTCCAGGGGACCTCAACGTACTCTTTGAGCCAACTGTAGCTAACCAGCATCTTAGAACTGCCCCAAAAACTTTATATCGTTTTCATACAGGAGCCGGATGTCCGGAATTTGTAACTTCTGCAGGGCAATCCGATCCACTCCCAATCCGAAGGCATAGCCGGTATATTTTTCCGGATCATACCCCACATTCTTAAATACATTAGGATGAATCATCCCGCAGCCCAAGATCTCCAGCCAGCCGGTCTGCTTGCACAGAGAGCATCCTTTTCCTTGGCAGAGTATACAGGATATGTCCACCTCAGCCGAAGGTTCGGTAAAAGGAAAATAGCTGGGTCGGAACCGAGCTTTGGTTTGTTCTCCGTAAAAAGCTTTCACAAAGGCGAACAGAGTCCCTTTCAGGTCAGCCAAAGTCACATTTTCGTCCACGTAAAAACCCTCCACTTGATAAAAAGTCGAATAGCTTCTGACGTTGATGGCCTCGTGCCGATAGACTCGGCCAGGCGCCAAGATTTTCAAAGGAGGTTTCTTACTCTCAAAAGAGCGAATCTGGACCGGGGAGGTATGAGTCCGCAAAAGGTAATCATTTTCCAGGTAAAAGGTGTCCTGCATATCCCGGGCCGGATGCCAGGCCGGGATATTCAAGGCTTCAAAATTATAATAGTCGGTCTCTATCTCCGGGCCGGTGGCCAGCTCAAACCCCAACCGATAGAATATCTCCAGGATCTGATTAGTCACGCTGGTAAGAGGATGAATTTTAGCCTGAGGGTACTGCCGGCCAGGCAGGGTATAGTCAAAGGAATCGCCCGGTTTTTGGCCCGCTGCGGTTGAAACTGAAAGCTTTTGAAGAAGTTCTCCAAAGGCCTCTTCTAACTTCGTCTTGAGAAGATTTGCTCTCTGGCCTACCTCTCTTTTCTGATCTGGGGTGAGCCGCCTGAGCTGATCTAAAATCCCCAGGATAGCCCCTCTGCGTCCCAGGTATTTGATCCGGAACTCTTCCAGCTGGTCTTTGCCTGATATTTTTCTTAAGTCAGCCCCTGCCTCATCTTCCAGCTGTTTAAGCCTTTTAAGTAGGTCATCCATCCCGGAAAACCAAATGAGCCGGCAGAAGCTATTTGCTCTTGGCTACTTCAGCTAAGCGGCCGAAAGTCTCTTGGTCCGAAATGGCAATCTCGGCCAGCATCTTCCGGTCCAAGGCCACCCCTTTCTTTTTTAGTCCCTTCATAAAGACCGAGTAAGACAAGCCGAACAGCCGGGCCGCCGCATTGATTCTGGTGATCCACAGACTGCGAAAATCTCTTTTCTTTAGCCGGCGGCTCTTGTAGGCATAAGCCAGCCCCTTCTGAACCGTCTCTTTAGCAGTGCGGTAGAGCTTGCTTCTTCCGCCGTAATACCCCTTGGCTCGGGCTAATATTTTCTTCCGCCGCCTTCGGGAAGCCACTATATTTTTAGCTCGCATATTGAAAACTCTCCTTAGCTAATCAAGAAGTCCCGGGCAGTAATTTCTTGACTCTGTCTAAGTCTGAGGCCGATACCAAGGCCGGAGAACCCAGCTTTCTCTTTCTATTCCGGGTCTTAGAGGTCAAGATGTGTCTCTTGAAGGCGCGCCGTCTTAGAATTTTTCCGCTACCGGTAACCTTAAACCTCTTGGCGGCGCTGCGGTTGGTTTTCATTTTGGGCAACTTTGACTCCTGATTTAGATTTAGGCTTAGGCTTAGGCAAAAGCATGGTCACCAGGCTCTTGCCTTCCAACTTGGGCTGACTTTCTACGACGGCCAAGTCCTGCAGATCCTGCTTGAGCTTTTCCACCAGTTTCCAGCCGGCATCCTGATACATCATCTCCCGGCCCCGAAACTTGACCGTGGCCTTGACCTTATCACCTTCCTCCAAAAACTCTCTGATGTGCTTGACCTTAAACTGGTAGTCATGCTCATCGGTGATGGGTCTGAAATGAATCTCTTTCAAATGCTGACTCTGCTGCTTTTTCTTGGCCTCGCGCTGCTTCTTTTGCTGCTGATATTTGTACTTGCCAAAATCCAAGATCTTGCAGACCGGCGGCCGGGCCGTGGGAGAAACCTCCACCAGGTCCAGTCCTGCCTCCCGAGCCATCCGCAAAGCATCCCGGGTGGATACTACCCCCACCTGTTCTCCATTGGCTCCGATCAATCGGATCTGGGGGATGCGTATCCGCTCGTTTACCCGGACAGGTGGTTCTTTAATCCAAGATCTCCTATAATCTATTTTCCACTTCCTTTCTAGCTTTAGCGATGAAATCCTCTAGACCCAACTGGCCTAAGTCTCCCTTGGCGTGCTGGCGAAGCGAGACGTTGCCTTTTTCAGCCTCTTTCTTACCTACTACCAGCATGTAGGGAATCTTTAGGTTCTCCGCTTCTCTGATTTTATGACCAATTTTCTCATTGCGGCCGTCTAATTCCACTCTTAAGCCGGCTTGCTCCAATTGCGCTTTAACTTCAGAGCAGTAGTTCACCTGAGCGTCGGTTATAGGGAGCAGAGCCACCTGCACCGGGGCCAGCCAGAGCGGGAAGGCTCCGGCATAATGCTCAATTAAGACACCGAAGAATCTCTCGATTGATCCAAAGATAGCACGGTGCACCATAATAGGACGGTGGAATTTACCATCACTGGCCGTATAATGCAAATCAAATCTGTGGGGCAAGTTAAAATCAAACTGGATGGTCGTGCACTGCCAGGGACGGCCTATGGCATCTTTGATGGAGATGTCAATCTTCGGTCCGTAGAAGGCACCCTGGCCGGCAGCCAGGCTGTACTGCCACTTGTATTTCTCCAACGCCTTCTGCAATACCGCTTCAGCCTGCTCCCAGTCTGATGCTTCCCCTATGTGCTTTTCCGGGAGGGTCGATAAGCAGATTTCAAACTCATTGAATCCAAACGTATTCAGAATCAGCTTGGTCAAATCCAGCATTTTAATTACTTCTTCTTCCACCTGCTGGGGAGTGCAGAAGATGTGGGCGTCATCCTGGGTGAATCCCCTGACTCTGGGCAATCCGTGCAAAACTCCAGACCTCTCGTAGCGGTAGACACTGCCATATTCCGCCAATCTGATGGGCAGATCCCGGTAGCTTCTGATTTGATTTTTGTAAATCAGAATATGAAAGGGGCAGTTCATCGGCTTGAGCTGATACTCAGCCTCCTCCAACTGCATGGTGGGATACATATTCTCCCGGTAGAATTCAGTGTGTCCAGAGGTCCTCCATAAATCAATTTTGGCAATGTGGGGAGTATACACCAGCTGATAACCAGATTTCAGCAGCAATTCTTGCATGAAGCTTTCAATTTGATGCCGGACAAAAGCTCCTTTGGGATGCCAGAAGACCAAGCCTGGCCCGGCCTCCTCCTGGAAGCTATACAGGTCCAGCTCCTTGCCCAACTTGCGGTGATCTCTTCTCTTGGCTTCTTCTTGTCTCCTTAGAAAATCTTCCAAAAGCTCCTGATTGGGATAAGAGACCCCGTAAATTCTTTGTAGCATTCTGTTTTTCTCGGACCCTCTCCAGTAAGCCCCGGCTATCTGCAAAAGCTTAAAAGCCTTGATCCTCTTAGTGGAAGGAATATGAGGGCCTCGACAGAGATCCACGAAGCGGCTGTGCCGATATAGAGAAACAGAATCTCCATTTAAGTCCGAGATGATCTCGACTTTATAATTCTCCTGGCAGTTCGCAAAGAATTTCTTGGCTTCCTCGGAAGGGAGCTCCTCTCTTTTGAAGCTGGCATCCTCTTGGATAATCTCCTTCATCTTACCTTCTATTTTAGCCAGGTCCTCCGGTTGAAAGGGAGTATCTTTGTCAAAGTCGTAGTAGAATCCCTCATCTATCGGTGGCCCAATTGCCAATTTGGTCCCCGGAAAAAGTTCCTGCACTGCCTGGGCCATCACGTGGGCAGTGGAATGCCAGAGTACTTCTTTGCCCAGCCGTTGATTAAAGGTCAAAAACTCCACCTTGGCGTCACTCTCCAGAGTGCGGTGAAGATCAGTCAAAATTCCGTTGACCTGGGCTGCCAAAACCTCTTTAACCGAATCCGGCTGGAGCACTTTGGCTATCTCAGCCAGAGTAGTCCCCTTGGGGAATTCTCTGCCATTTCCATCTGGTAAAGTAACTTTAATTTTGTCCATATAACTTAAAAGCCTAAAGGCTTTGGTTCTTCTTTGGGCGATACTGGAGTCGAACCAGTGACCTCTTGCATGTCAAGCAAGCACTCTAACCAGCTGAGCTAATCGCCCTGTCAATATTTTAGTATACCAAATCCAGTCGCGATTTGTCAAGTCGGGCAGAGGGATAAATTTATGAGGCGGTAGCCGTACCAGAGGGTAATCACAAGCTCTTCAGAAACTGCGGGTCAGCCAAAAGCTTCTCCACCACTAAGCTGTCAATGGCCGGAGAATCATAAAATCCCTGGTTTACACGCTCCCGGGCCAGTTTGATCTTGTCTGGCCGGAGTCCATCCCTGCTTTTCATTCCCCGGGAACCAGCGCTTCCCCGGGATGTCTGGCTAACTCTTCTCTTGGACATATTCTATTCTCTATATACACTCTTCTACTTTTTTATCGACTATCTTTGGGATAGTCTTTAAGACGGCTTATCTTTCCTCTAATGTATTACGGGACAGCAGCAAAGGCAAGTTGAAAAATCTAGACTGGTTGGCCTAGTTCTGGGCAGGAGAGAAAAGAGTGGAATTCGGTCATATCAGCCGGCTCAGTCTCTGCTTCCTTTGCTCTGACCTTTCTGGCTGGCCAGTAAATCAAACAGATTGTGCTTGCTGGTGTAGGGCTTTTTCTCCAGCACTATTTGCTTGGCCTGGCGATTGGCAAGATTTACTACAATGGGCATCAAAAGATTTACATTGCTGGATTTGCTCTGTTCGGCTAAATACACCTGGCAGTAGGATTCAACCTTATCCTTTTTCTGGATGGACAGTTCCTTTGCTATCTCATCTGAGAGTTCGAAATGATAAGAGGGTTGGAAGATTTGAGCGGGGATAACTGGAATAGCGGTGTGGGAATCCTCCAGGGACTGCAGCCAGGCAAAAGGGTAGCTCTCCGGAGGTCTGAGTATTAAATAGCGGGTGTGATCCTCCAGCCCCAAGAGCCCCTCCTTAAAGCTGATGATGTCCTTTTCAGAATAGCTGATTTCTCCAAAGCGGGTGGTGGCCAGACGCATATTTCACCCGGCCAAGAAAGACCTACTTCTCCTCGTAATAAACGAACCCTGTATCCAGCGGGGGTACAGGGCTAGACTGAGTGCCTTTGGAATCAGGGACAATCGGACCAGGAGCCGCTTGCTCAACTTTAGACACTCTGCCAGAGGAGACAGGTTTTGATTTGGGGGTCCCGGTTTTTTTGGACCAAAACATTGGTTTTATTGGGGGGGTTTGCTGCTGCCTTCTAATTGTTTGGATCTGACCGCACTGGCCAGGCGATCCAGCTCTTCTTTGGGGGTCTGGGCTGCCTTTTTATTTTCCTGCTGAATTTTTAGGTAAATCTCTTCCCGATGAACCGCTATCTTCTGAGGGGCCACTATTCCTAAGCGCACCTGCTGCCCCTGGATTCCTAAGACCGTAATCTTAACGTCATCACCGATGGTGATGGATTCTCCTAACTTGCGTGTCAGTATCAGCATCCTTCCCCCTTGTGATATTACTATTTAAGGGTTAAGCTCTACCTATATCATCGGCAGGAGGAAAAGTTCCTGAAGAAATCCGCAGACCCAAATAAAAAGGGCGCCAAGAAAGGCGCCCTTTTTTTGAACAGTCGTAAGTCCTTAGAAGTCCAGGCCAGTCTGTAGGTAAATCCAGTCTACATCCTCGAGATCCACGCCAGTGGCCCCAAACTCCAGGCCCTCAGTGGCACTGCCGGCAAAGAAGTGTGACCAACCCCCCTTGAACCAGAGGCCGCCGTTATATTTATACTTGAAGGAAAAATCCAGCTCGTTGCCTAAGCTCTTGCTGGTCCAAGTGGTGTCTCTGCCAGGTGTGTTTCCGCCTCCGGGCACATCAAACTGGCCGCCGTAGGCTCCATACCAGCCATCCTCTTCCTTGTTTAACCAGAAGAAGCTAAAGGCGGCGTTGAGGCTTAACTCCTCTACCGGAGTTACCCCGGCCTTTACATCCAGGCTCATAATATTCTGCATACCGACTAGGTCCATATAGCCCAGGTGAGGGTGCGGCGAGGGGAATAACCTGACAAAAGTGTTCTTGTCCCCATCGGCAGAGTCATCTCCACTTGCCAGGGTAAAACCAGCTCCGAAATAGGGCTTAGAGGCCAGTTCCTTGAATTTGTACCAGGCATCCAGTTCCAACATGAAGGCGGAAGCGTCAAAACCGTAGTAATTGCCGAACTGGAAGGCAAATTCACCGGCATACCCCAGTCCAAACGGGAAGTTCCCTTCGGCCCGGGTACCCAAAGTCCAGAGCAAAGTCTTGGTAGTGGTGTCAGCTACTGCAAAATCCTCATTGGGGTCATAGTACTGGTTCCCATCCCGATACCCGAACAAGTAGGCGGCCCAGTTGTGCTCCTCATGAAACTTAACCTTTCCATGGAGACCGAAAAAGTTGACATTGGGGTAGATGTCGTCGATTGGGTAATAGGGCTGGAACTGGGAGTAGAACAGGTCGCCGTCAAAATACTCGTGCCGGAACATCAGCTTGAGGGCGTCAAAAGACTGGCCGTAGTTATTCCAGTCGTCATTGCCTACCAGCTTTTCAGCGCCGTACTGCAAAAACTGCCGCCCTATTTTCAGGCCGAAAGGTGATTCCCAGAGGTTGTTGACCTGAAAATAAGCCTGGGATACCCCAAAATAGTCGTCAAAGTAGTTGTAATCGTGTAAATCCGGGGTCTGGCCAAAAAACCCTAACTGGCTGGCGGCGTCCCCAAAGTAGCGAGCGTCCTGGAATTGGACGTAGGCGAACTTGTCCTCGCTGACACTGGCCTTTACTCCCACCCGGGTGCGCAGGAGATGCCAGTTAAGATAGCTGTGGTTAAAAACGGAAGAACCGAATCCGAAGAACCCGGGAAAGGCCTCGCCGTTCCACAGGAACGGGTGCTGGTTCCAGTACTCGTAGCGGTACCTGATCTGGCCGTCGAGCTGGAAGTCGACGCTTTTCTCCTCTGTGCTGGTGGGGTGCTCGGCGGCAAAACCCAGCGAGGTTAAAGCGAAGACTACAAAAACCGCGAAGAACTTTAGCCTTTGTGGCATATTCCCTCCTCCTTGTTTAGGTTTCATATGTTTTCTGCCAGCTTGTCCAGTCTTCGCCACGTCCAAGCTGACAAATTTTGCCCAATATACCCCCCCCTTTGGGCTTGTCAAGAAAAAAATTACTTTTTTTAAAATATTTTTCAGGCAATCTTCAGGCCAGCAAAAAGTTAAGAAGCAGGTCAGAGCAGAATTCAGAACAAGGTAGCTAACTTTTGCCGCAGTAGAAAATCTTTGAGCTTGTTCCCAAAAGACTCCAGATTCTTGGGTAAATGGCGACAATTCTGCATAGAGACCGAAGAATAAAAATCAGCCACCTCACAGAATTCAATCCCCACCAAATACTTTCTCTTATCCTTTTCCACCCGTTTCACCTTGCCCAGCACGTTGGAGAGCCCGGCTAAACCAGGCACTTCGAAACTGATGGCTAAAAAATCCGGAGGCTCCAGTCGGGCCGAGGTAAGTAAGAGCATCCCCCCCTGGCTGATATTGAGCATAGCTCCTTGAAATGTTTTAGTTGAGGCAGCCGGAGGTTGGTGATTGGAATGAAAGACTAGTTGAAATCTTACCTTGGTCTTAATCTCAAAGCGGATATATTTTCTATGGCGGGAACTGGCAGGTGGGTGAGTATTGGTCATCCTTTCTGACATAGACTTCCTTTCAAAATTCAGTCCTTTAGCTTATAGCTTAGGCCAGGACTTCTACTTTTAATCCGGGCAAAAATCTAGTAGTGTTCACCAGTTCTCAGGGCCGGAGATCTTGCTGTTTTTTCTCTATCAGACTCTGCTGCCGGTTAGCCAGGTCTATGATTTTCCGAGCAAAGGCTGAGCGGTAAGTCTCCTTTTCCTTTTGCAGACACGTTTCCCCCAGGGAAATGGCTAAAGAGAAAAATTTTCGAGACTGGGGGTACTCCCCTACCCTCCGGAATAACTCTCCAATCAGATAAGCGGTCTGAACCTGAGGACCCAGATTAGCCCCTTCTGGCAGCGAGTCAAAATACTGATTATAGTAGGAGAGTGAAAACTTCAAGGCTACGGTTTCATTTAAGGGAACCCCGGGCCAGACGCTCTTGGAATCCAGGAGAAAGCTGGCTAGATTGAAATCCCCCAGCGAAGTCAAAGAGTCAATCTCATCGGCAAAACCTACTTTATCATTTAAGAAAGCTAAGAGGTCATCGGTTTTCTGGCCGGCCGGCAGGACCTGTTCCTCCAGGCTCTTTAATATCTCTTGGTAACCAGACCCGGAATCCGAATAGTCAGGTGGACCCGGGTCAACCGTTAGAAACTCCTGTTCCAGAAGTCCCCGCAGTTTTTCAGCCTGACCCAGATATTTTTTGTGCTGTTGGGAGAGTTTTTCCAGATTTCCTTTGAGCATTCCCTTTTCGGTCTGGTTCTCATTTGGGTCACTTAGGTGGCTCTCTCTGAAGACCCAGGCTAAACGGAGATAATAGCGGGCCAGGTTGTAGTTAGAATATTGATCCTTTAGCTTCTCGTCGTAAATCCCCAAAAGGAACTTGATGACGACCCGGCTGTAAGCCTGGGGGCAGGTCTTATAAGCGGTAGCCAGTTTGTCCAAGAAACTCCCCGGTTTTTCTATCTGATTCAGGTGTCTTTCAATCTGTAACTTTTGCTGGTAGTTCTCAGAGGCTGGCGGTCCCATCTGGAAAATAGTTTCATTGGCTTCGCCGGTGAAAAAACAGGAGGGACAGGTCTGCATAAAGTAAGCCAAGGGGCTTATGTGAGACAGATCCGAGTGGAGCCAGACTCTTTGGGCCGGATAGAAATCTGTGTCAGAAGAAGTCACCCGGTAAGACCCGGGATTTAGTCTTTGCTCCAGAAACCCTTTGCCGCAGGCTGGACAGCTTGCTAAGACTGATTCAAACGGAGAAGTGGGTTTATCTTCCATTCGGTAACAGTCTAGTTCACCCAACTTATGGTTGGCCAAATTCTTGAGACCATCAATAGCCCAAGTTCTCCCGGATTAAGTTTCTCAGCTTCATTACTGCCTTGGTGTGAATCTGAGAGACCCGTGACTCGGAGATCTGCATTACTTCCCCGATTTCCTTCAGAGTCAACTCTTCATAGTAATACAGGGATAAGACTAATCTTTCCTGTTCAGAGATGTGATGCAAGGCGGTGCCCAAGTACGCTTTCAGCTCCTTTAATTCCAAATCACTTAAAACATTGTCCTTATGCTCCGCTTCTAAAGTCTCCACCCGGGGAACCTGGCGGTTGTCATCTTCCTTGTAGACCAATTCATCTAAGGAGAGCATAACAGCCCCGGAGACATCGTGTATGGTTTCATAAACCTCTTGGGTAGAGACTTTCATACTCCTGGCCAGCTCTGAAGTGGTGGGAGTTCGGCCCAGACGGTTTTCTAATCTGGTGGTAGTTCTTTCCACCAGACGGGACTTGGCCCGGGTGGAGCGGGGAACCCAATCCAGGGCTCTTAATTCATCTAAGATGGCCCCTCTGATTCTGGGGACGGCGTAGGTTTCGAATTTGACTCCTCTTTCGGGATCAAAATTGGAGAGGGCTTCCATCAGCCCCAAGACGCCGGTGGAGACCAGGTCATCCAATTCCACTGACTTGGGGAAACCCAAAGCCATCCGGCCGGCCACTGATTTGACTAAGGGAAGATACGCGGTGACGATTTTATCCCGGGATTGCAGGTCTTTGGTCTTAAAGTAAGTCTCCCAGTCTACCTGAGCTAGCATTGTCAAACCTCCTTTTTTCCTTTCAGTTCAATTTTTGATGGGAGACGGATATGCAAAGCGTGTGCCTCTGGGAGCTCCCCCTTATTTTTGAGTTTTAAGCTGTTGATATGACAGGAATTGTCAGATTCTGCCTGTGAAGCGCTGAATTTTGGGGATATAAAAAAGAGAAAGAACTTCCTCTTTTAACAGAAAATTCTTCCTTTCTAGAAGAGCCGCTATAGGAGGATTCCTATAGCTTGGTCAACTACAGAGCTTCTCTTTCTGGTTTCGTCAGCTCGAATATTTTCTTTAGGATTTCTCTCTGGGAGTTCAACAATTCTACACCGCGGCGCTGCATAACTAGCTGGGCAGTTTCGATGAATTTGTCCCAGGAGTATTCTTTTAATACCTCCCTATTCCCCCAGGCGAAAGAAGGTATAAACTTATTCTTTTGCATACCCCCCCCAAAGATGTTGCTTCCCAAGCCCAGATAGGCACCGCTGTTTAAGAGAGTGCCAATGCCGGTTTTGGCGTGGTCGGCGATGAAGCTGCCGACCTTACTCTGTCCGCTGTCTATATTTCTATCCGGAAAATTTACCCGGACAGCCGAGTAGTTATTTTTCAGGTCGCTGTTAAATGTGCCGGCCCCTAGATTGACCCATTCCCCGACATAGGAGTGTCCTAGAAACCCTTCGTGGTATTTGTTAGAATATCCCAGAAAGATCGACTGCTGGATTTCCCCTCCCAGCCGGGAAAGGGGACCAAAGGAGCTCCCGCCCGAAATCTGGGCCCCGAAAACCTGGCTCTTTTTACCGATGTAAGCCGGACCTTCGATCCTAGAAAAGGCTTGGACCGTGCAGTCGTCGTCTACATAGATAGGACCTTCCTCGGCATTTAGGACTACAAAAGCTTCTATTTTTGTGCCTTTGCCGAGGTAGACGTTTTCTGGTTTGTAAATCACTGCTTGCTGGTCGAGTGAGCAGTGGTCGAACATATGCTTGAAATCAAGGCGGGCTTTGAGTAATTGAAAGTCTCTGGAAATTTCTTCCGGATTTGTGGAGACGAAGTCCCAGAGGTAATTCAGAAGTTGTGCTTCAACTGGCTCGGGAGGGAAAAAGTTTTGAAAAATATCGGCAGGTTTGTCAGATAAGGCTCTGATTGTATCGGAATGCTTTTTGAAACTCTCAGTTGAAAAAGTACCTGCCACAAGTTCGCCCTTGTGCCAATAGGATTGTTCTTGCTTGAGATTCAATCTGGAGGCTAGAGTTGAGTCGACCGCTACTCGACCATTAAGCAGCAGAATCTCATCATTGGCAGCAACCTTAAAATCGTTTACTTTCAGGCTCGTTTTTTCTCCCAGATATTTTGCCAGGTAGTCCCGGCAGAGTAAACGGATTTCCGCCTGAGGAAAGTGTAAGGCTACTTTCTCGCGCAGCTTTTTCATCCCGAACAAAAGTTCGCAGGCTGGACGATTGTAGGTCAAAGGGTAGAAGTTTTTATAAGTCTGGTCTTCGAAAAGATAAATTATGGTTCCCATATTAAATGGTATCTCTATTCAAAGATTTTCGACCTCTTCTCAGCCCTTCAGGGTGAACCTTCTTGGTGAACCCTCTCCTCTTAGGAGAGGGAGTCGGGTCTCCTCCCCTAGAGGGGAGGAC
>Ga0209342_10005084_pt1 | contig 13538 bp, 10 predicted proteins | sample RifCSP16_2_FD_184023 | JGI IMG/M metagenome (GOLD analysis project Ga0209342, IMG submission 184023) | Soil microbial communities from Rifle, Colorado - Rifle CSP2_sed 16_2 (SPAdes) (version 2) | ecosystem: Environmental > Terrestrial > Deep subsurface > Rock core/Sediment | place: Rifle... | reverse complement strand
GCGGCACGGAAAAGGAACAGGATGGCAACAAAGCAAACCGGGCACGACGAGGAAAGTCTAACATTAAAGGCCTGAGCCTAAGATGTGCCGCATCCCGCATCGTGCATTTTTTATGCTCTCCTCTCCTCTCCTCGCGCCTGGTGCCTTACGGTTTTCGATTCCCCTCAGGTCTCCGGTTGTTCTAAAGAAAATTCATGGTCCAAAATTTAAAAGGCCGTTCCGGCCTGCCCCGCTTTAGAGGAATCCGTCTCCAACGGGGCATGTCCGATACGGGCTTTTTTGAGATAAGCTAATTCGGAAGATAAGAAAACGTTTTGAAAGGGATTATTTGGGGCGTCGCGGTCTGCATTCGTCCAAAACTTTTTCGGCTTTTTGCCTGCCCAAACCTCTGGGTTTCAGTCCGGTTCCATCAGTATCACAAAGATGCTTTACGCGCCTAAACGCCATATTGGCATTTTTTTTAGAAAACCCATGACGCAGCACCGATTCTCGTAAAAAATCTTCGCGTATCCTACTAGGGTAGAGACCATAAAAGATAAGCAAGGCTGTCTTTTCTGCACTTAACCCGTCCATATTTACGTAGAATCGTCCGTTGATCACCTCAAAAATCAGGTATGTCCTTCCTGTAAGTGCCTCTACTAATTCTTGTGCTTCCTTCGGATTCTTATTTCTCTTACTTGAAAAACGAATTAGCTCACCAAGAACCCAAGAGATAGAAACATCCGTGACACCAGCATCAATTACAGTATCATCAATCGAAGATGATTCACGTTCGAGGCCACGCAAGGCCGTGCCGGCATGAAACTTTCTGCCTCTTGATAATATTTTTCCACAAAATCGCAGAAGTGCTTTCGTCGTAGCCTCGACCAATTTGCCTGCCGCTAATATGGCAGTTTCCCAATCGCCTTCCTGATACTGTATCTTTGCCGCAACGAAATGTTTTAAAATTGCGACGACGTGTGCTTTTTCGAATTTTTGTTCTAGAATCGCGAAGTTACTCACCAGGCTTCTTACTCGGATCTTTGACAGCATCGGGTTTTAGTGTACCTATGAACCTGAGACGCGGTTGTTCCTTTGCTGGCGACGCCAGCGACCTGGCGCCCGCTCAAATCGGAAACTTTTTGAAGGCGTAATAAAATCCGACTGTCGCAAGGAGGTAGATTGCGGCAAGCACTGCTGCGACGATCAAAATTATAGCCATAATCCCCACGGGCTGTACCCTGCGCCTTGTATCCATGATCCACGACTGTTGCCCCTCGCTCCTCACGACTGCCGGCTTTCACCGTCCTTGAGCGGACCTGATCCTAAGGATTCCTGCCTTTTATTTCAAACGCGCTTTTCATCTGATGGTCCTTCTTTTGCTGCATTTCATGCACATGCTTCATTGTTTTCTGTTTCTGGCTCTTTTCTTTGTTCTTCTTGCCGCCCTTGTCTCCCATCGTGTGCCTCCTTTTTGCAGCTGTATATAATGCATAGAGGCATTATATCATAGTTTTTGTTTTCTGTTAGTTGCAGAGGGGATATTTGGGGGGATGGAGAAGAAGCGGGATCAATACTCTTTGACGGACCTGAGCAGCGGCAGGGACTTTTTGCTTCGGAGCTCATCGAGAGTAAAGCAGTGCAGTGAAAGAAGGGAGTTGTAGCGCTCGCGAAAGAACGGTGCAAGAGATGCCGACTTTTCCTCCAGATCCGCTTTTATTCGTTCATTCCAAAGTTATTCTATCCTCTGTCTCCTGACTCCTCATTACTGTATCCTGCGCCCTGTACCCATAAACAAAATTCAATGTAGAATCTATCCGTCATTTCTGAATGAAGTATGTCAATAACTCAATCTTTAAGTCTGGCCCCCATATGTTACCCTGCGGCCTTCAGGGATTCCGTGTGCGATATATAAGAATTGCCAGAGGAAATATGAGGAAGGCGATTGCGTGATGTGGATTGATATTTTACAGGAAGAGGTCGCGGGCGTAAATTCTTCGAAACATAAAACTGATATTTCAAGACCCGGCCCCAAAGTCTGCCCCAAGGCGACTTTATCAATGCTTCCCTCTATCATCGCAAGCCTGCCCCCAAGGTGAAGAACGCATAAAAAAAGTGCCAACGGATGCGTTGGCACTTTCAAAAGGGCTGACAGACACGTCTTTTTTTCCGACGTGCGCCTATTTCACCATGATGCTCTTGCTCGCCGAAGCCGTATTGCCGGCCGCATCACTCGCTGTGGCTGTGATCGTATTAATCCCCTTGACCATACTGTCGATCGTGCAGCTCCACGTGGTTGCCGTTCTATACGATATCGGCCCGACGACCGCCGGGGTGTCCACACTCACCGCGACCTTGGCCCCGTTCTCGCGCGTACCGCTTATGGTCACATCAGTATCTTTTGTCGGCGATTTTACAGGATTGATGCTGATGGTCGGTGATACCGTATCGACCGCAAAGTCGACGCTGGCAACACCGATGTTCCCTGCAGCATCCGTTGCTTCCACCCGGACGGTATGCAGACCGTCCACAAGCGGATCGAGCAGATCGCCGGACACCTTGTTCACCACAACCCCATCTACTTTCACGATTACCGCACCGTCGCTCACCGTATAGGACAATAAGGGCGTCTTATTGTTCGTCAACTTCGCCGTAGGCGAGGCGATACTTACCGCGGGTGCGATCGTATCAACGGTGAACGTTACCGAAGCGGATCCGGTCCTTCCTGACGTATCTGTCGCTGCGACGTTGACGATATGCATACCGTCGGCAAGAGCATCCAGCGTATCACCGGACACCTTCGATACAGCCACGCCGTCCACGGTCACAACAACAGTACCTGCACTTGCAGTGTACGTTAGCAGAGGTCTACTATTGCTCGTCATACCGGGTCCCGGCGAGGTAAGGACAATGGTCGGTGGTGGTGCATCAGCACGCGTAGTGACCCTGAAGGTACCCATGCCGCCGCCTATCATCAGGTTCGTCTCGGTCGATGTTGATCCCTTATCTGATGACATGAGGCGCACGCGGACTGAGTCGTCGTTCATTATCACTCCGTTCGCGCTTGTCCAGCGGCCGCTGTTGTTGATCTCGTACTCGCCTCCGATAATCGTGATCGGCGTTGTCGTACCCAGCCCTTTCAAGAGGATGCTGTTGGATGCAATGCTGGTGTTGAGCGGCATGTCAATCTGAGCATTAAAAATAAAGGCGTCCGGAACGCAGGGAGAGGCGCTGCCCAAGCGATAAACGAGCCACCGGCCATCGTCTTGCATCCCCATAAAGGCAATATCACCACAACTGTTAATGACAGGTGCTAAGTGATCCCCAAAACCATGCGAACTATAAGGACAGTCATGGGTCATCTGTCCCCTTACATTTGAGAAGATCCGCATGGTGCTGTTCTCTTGCTGCGACCATACCACTTCGCCTGAATCGTTGATCGACGGATGTAAATGCCATGCACTATCAGTAGTTAGTTGGGTCACAACGCCTAAAAGGATCCCGTAAATCTGGTACGTACCCGATATGTTATCATATTCCGCCCAAACGATGTCGCCCTTGTTATTCAGAGAGAGAGAGCCCATGTCGTTGACCGGGCCGGTCAATACCCCTCGCCGAGAAGAATAGATACTCGCTCCAGAATTTCCATATTGAATAGCCACAACCTCCTGTAAATCATTAATAGCAGGTTGGCCGTAGTACTCGGGACCGTTCGTCAGCTGAACTTGCGTCCCGGAAAGGATCCCATAGACCTGACCATTTTGGAGCCACACAAGATCGCCCCTATTATTGCTTGACGCCTGCTCGTGCGGTACCATGTCAAAGGTGAGTTGTCCGCGTGTGCTTGAAAATATCTGGTAATTTTCGGTAGCCATGTCAAACCTTGACCAGATAATTTCACCAGACGCATTCATTGAGTACGGCGCGTAAAAAAACGGAGGTGAATAAATGTCGAGAGCATCGGCTGTTATGGCCGGGTCCGCACAGACGCCGCTGCCAATCCCGACCTTCAGGTAAAGGCCGTAGCCGTACCTTCCGCTCAATGTCTCCAGCCGAATATAATAGGTCCCGGTATACGGTGCCACCGTATCAAGGTTCGATGGACTTGCCGGCCCTCCGGCTGTGCCAACAGGCATGCCATTGGCATCGAGGAGCGCGATAGTGATCTGGCCCTGCGGTGCGTTAGCAGCACCCCAATTGACCGATATCTTGATCAGGTCCCCGGCTTTCGCAATGAACCGATACCAGTCAGTTGTGTTGCTCATGGTATCCAGGACGCCGGTGATGGTCCTGTCGCTTGTCAGCAGGACGGATGTTTGCTGATCGTTGTTCGGTTCAGGTGCACTTCCGCATGGCGTTGCATTGCCAATACGGTAGACAGCGATTCCCACGTTGGGATCATACCCTGTCGCAACCACATCCCCGCAGTTATTAACGGCTGCATTACTGAACGACATATTGGGTAAGCAGTCAGTGTTCAGCCGACCACGCACATTTGAGTAGATCACTCCAGACCCCGAGGCATCAGACTGCGACCAGACGATTTCACCGGAATCAGTGATCGATGGGCTGTAATGCCATTCGGGATCCGTGGTCACCTGTGTCTGTACGCCAGCTATGATGCCATAGATCTGGTTCGTTCCTGTCGTCCAGTCATACTGCTCCCATACGATATCGCCCTTATTGTTCATTGCCGGTAATGTCCGCCAAATATCGTCATTTGTTAATTGACCGCGATACGTAGAGTAGAGGCCGTCCGGCGAATACCGAGCCGCTATGATCTCCTGATGATCATTTATCGAAGGGAACGAAAGGCTCAACCCAAAATTTACCTGGATGCTCTGCCCCGATAAAATGCCAAAAACTGATGCTCCTCCAGTCCATACCAGATCTCCCCGATTATTGATCGATGGATTTTCTGGCATTCCCGTATTTGTGGCTATCTCGCCCCGAATGCTCGAATTGAGCTTGGTCCCGCCTGTAACCGGATCATACTGCGTCCATACGATTTCACCCAGATCGTTGATTGCGGGCCTTATAATGTATGGCATGTCAAACGTATATGACGATATCTGTTCAGCGCAGGTTCCTACGGTTTGTCCAAAGCTCACAGTTGCGGATGTGAGAAAACAGATAAATACCACGAGCATGCTTACCACATGTCTATCTCTGAGTTTCATAGTGTTCCTCCTCTAAAATGATTTAAGCCGGGCAGGCAATACGAAAAAAGTGCTGCATTTTATCATTTACGTAAATGTATGGCAATAAAAACTTGAATAGCGATCGATCAAGGTATTTTATGGTGATGCTAATCAACATTTAAACGTATAATAATGCGGAAAGTTGCAGTGCGCGCAGCATGAAGCGGGGTGAACGAGAAAAAGGCAAGTTTTTAAAGAGCTGTGCAGTAACGGTTTGCTGCCGAAGTTAAAGTGCTTTTTCAGCAAGCAAGAGGGGGGTGTCGCCTCACAGTCGCCCATTCGGCCTCGAAACTCATGCCCCCAAATACCCCATAAACGTCCTTGACAACAGATTGCACATACATATAATCAAAATATCATCCACGATAGCGCTGCCTAAAGTCTATCACTATAAGGTCCCAAATTTATGGAAAAGATAACAGTGTATAACGAAAACAGCGAGAAACCAGCGGCCGTCCAGCGAGGCCCGGTCCTGACCTGGATCGTGTGCGCGGCATGCGTGGGCATCTTTGTCGAAGTATCTCAGGGGAAATCTCAAATCAGAGACACCCTATTCTATCTGACGTCTGCGGGAATGCGATCCGGCAATTACTGGGGACTGCTCACGTCGGTCTTTACCCACGCTCAACTATGGCACCTCTTCTTCAACGTCTATTGGCTCTGGATTCTTGGAGGTTTGTTGGAACCCGCGATCGGACGGTTAAACTGGATGGGTTTCTTTCTCATAGCGGCGATCGTCAGTTCCGGCGCTCAATTCGCCATTTCCGGCAGCACCGGGATAGGCGCGTCAGGTGTTGTGTACGCAATGTTCGGGTTCATGTGGATCGGACGGGAACGCTACCCCGGTTTTCAGCGCATAGTAACAAAGCAAACTATTCTCCTGTTTCTTGGCTGGCTGATCTTTTGTATCATTGCTACCCGCTTGAATATTTTTCGGGTGGGAAACACGGCCCATGTCGCAGGTTTGCTTTTTGGTGTAGGGGTAGCCTTTCTATTGTTAAGAAACAAGGCGAGCGAGTTTCAGTCAGAGCAGCAGAAGCAGTAAGAGTAACGATTGCATAGGAATAGCTGATAACTCAATCTTTAAGTCTGACCCCATACAGCCACGCACTTTCCGCTTGTCTCTTTCCCCAATATCCGGTATCCTTGTGTCATCAGGAGAATACAAATTTACGTGTCAGAGAGGAGCAATCTTATTCTATAAAGTACGTGCTTCGGAGTGCCAGGGATGGCGAGTTGCATACAGGTTCAAAGACGTGGTATTTCTAACGGTTCTCTAACGAGGCCATCTCGCCGGAAACCTCCCATCGATTTTTTCATATCTTTGTAATAATGTAATGCCTAATCATATCATAACAAGCTTGTTAACAAAAAAAGAGTCTTCCTTCGGATAGATATGAAACTTATTTCATTTCAGTTAAAAAATTATAAATCTTTTTACGACTCGGGTGAACTACGTTTTGCAGACGGCTTCAACGTTATCGTCGGTCAGAATAATGCGGGAAAGTCTGCGTTATTGCAAGGCATTAGTTTTCGCTTTGGCAATAAACCACATCGCAGCCTTAAAACAAAGCCGACATCCACAACGGCAATAGCCCCTCTATCGGAAGCTCTATTCTCTGTCGAGTGTACTGGACAAGAATTGAGAGAAGTACTCTTAACAAGTCAAGGCCAGTTTTTAGTTCCGGTTCATCCTGGCAGCTCACCAGAACACTTCGCACTTGCAAAGCTTAATGAACTGTTTTCGCGCCCACAGATTGTGATTTCTCTTCGTCGAGATGGGGGTAACAATATCTGGGTTACAAAGTTAACTTCTTTTGGCGATTACGTTTTTGATCAAAAAGCTGTGATGATGCAGTCCTCAGACGATCGTCAAAATTTTCGAACAGTTGGTCAAGGTGGTGCCGAAGATCTTAGTAGGGACCTTGGGATCCACGTGAGTCATGCATTCATCAATCAAGTTTATTTTTTCCATGCTGAACGGCTTAAGGTCGCAGAGATTGCTTTCGGAAAAAACGATGTTTTGAATCCTGATGCGAGCAATTTACCAGAGGTTCTTAATATTCTCCAAGCCAACAAAGAGCGCTTCAATAGATTTAATTCCTATGTCAATCAGATTTTTCCCACGATTCGTTGGGTAGCTGTACGACCGAATCGGGAAACGGGTGCTCTGCAAATCATAATTTGGACGGTTGATCCAAGTACTGAGCGTGAGGACTTGGCGATAAGCCTTGATGACGCTGGCACCGGTGTTGGTCAAGTGCTCGCTATCCTTTATGTTGCGGTCATGTCGTCATTTGCACGCTCGATTGTAATTGATGAACCAAACAGCTTTCTCCATCCAGGAGCGGCGAAGAAATTAATGGAAATACTCCGTGGCTTTACTTATTTGCAGTTTATTATCTCAACGCATTCGCCAGAGATACTTCGTGCCGCTCAACCGAAGACGCTGTCAATCATCCGGTGGTCTGCGGGTATAAGCTCCGTGGATCAAATGGAGACTGATAAGATGGATAGCCTTCAACTGGTCTTGCGTGAAGTCGGTGCGTCTTTATCTGACGTGTTCGGAGCGGACCAGGTACTGTGGGTTGAAGGGCCAACAGAAGAAGTCTGCTTCCGCATTCTGATCGAGCAATATCTTAAACGGCCTCTTACCGGCACGGCTATTGCTGCTGTGCGAGATATTGGCCGGCTCGTCAACCGGCGACCATCGGCTGCACTTGTGTGGGAGATCTACACTAAACTCAGCGGTGCAGGGGCGCTGATGCCGCCGGCGCTCGCTTTCTCGTTTGATCGCGAAGGCAGGACACCACAAGATATGGAAGACATCCGTCGACAATCCGGCGGAAGGGTACACTTTCTACCACGACGCATGTTTGAAAACTATCTAATAGATGCAGATGCAATTGCAAGTGTCCTTTCTGAAGGGACAGGAACGCGCGAAGACATTACGGCTGAAGCGGTACATAACTGGATAGAGAAGTATATGGATGCTTTTCTACCTGATGAGTTTAAGAGTGAGAGAACTGAGTCGATTCGTCTGCGCGAGATAAACGGTGCGGGCTTACTTGATCGATTATTTGCAGAAGTCAGTAATAACAAGGTTTTTTTCAATAAGGTGCATCATGGATTTAAGCTCGTCGAGTGGTTAATTAAAAGAAAGCCTGACTACTTGGAAGAACTTGGTGATTATTTAGAGAGGATCATGGCATCGGCTCCTTAAGCGTAGATACGTCCAAGAGGGATCACTCCTTCATTGATTATGGAAAGAAGCCACAAGACAAGGCCAGAAAGAAATCATTTTGTGCCAGCATCATATCTTCAGAGGTTTTTGAACCCTAAATCTGGAATGCTTATCGTTTACGATAAAGAAAAAAAAGAATGGCGTAATCAAAAACCGGAAGAAATAATGTTTGTTAAAAATTACAATCGGCAAGAATGGGCACCGAAAGGAGTAGATCCCTATATTTTCGAAAGAACTCTCAGTAACCTTGAAAACAATGCGAAATTGGTAATTGATAAGTTAATAAGCCAGTCCAAAGAATTTACAGAAGATGAAATTATTAACTTCACGGTTTTTCTCTCTTACTTGCGGACAGGTGTGCCGCGTCAGGCCAGAATGGTTACAAGGCTATATGAAGAGTTAATTTCAAACTTTGCGCGCCAGGACGTCGAAGTATCAAAAGCTCTCCAAGAGGGTAAATTTATAATCACTGTAAGGAAAAAGGAATCGCGATTTAATTACATGCGGCAAGTCTTGGGGCATCATATGTACTTTATTTTAAGAATGAATTGGACGGTCATTTACACAAGGCAGGTAGCAAAATTTATTACAACCGACAGCCCAGTTACTTATTATAATGTGAAAATACCGCCGCCTCTCGAGGCTGGTATTGGCTTGGTTGGCACAGTAATCCTCTTTCCATTGTCACCGACGCATTTGCTGACTTTGAGTCATCCCGAATACGATGAGAATTCACAAATTGATTCTTTGACGAAACTTGAAATTAAACACTTGCAAGAAATAGAGGATGTAGGACGTGTTGCTATTCAGTATGACATTGAGAGAAGAGATGGATTTGTGCGGAGTACTAATGAAATACTATTTATGCAATCAGACAGGTACGTTGTAGGAACAAATAAAGAAGACTTAGAAAATCGACTTTTAAGGACCACTTAGGGTCATTCGTTTGAGGGCTCTCCGTCAAAACAAACAGACTCCTGCACTCAAAACTCAGGATCATCCTTGACGCTGACGCTCAAGTATGGTATTCTAAATCCTTGGAGAACACCTTGAGAAGCTTTCCTATCTCGCCGAAAAACCTCGTCCGAAAGCTGTTTTAAGGACAGCTAATATTTCAAGCCCCTCTTAGGTTCCCTTTCTCATTGTAGGCCCCTGTGACACTGTCTATTTTTTTCACTCTGCCGGTTCTATATCACGAAAGAAGTATTGACCCTTATCGTCTGTGACGGATTGAACGATTACTGGCCGATTAACCATTGGTCCGATAATGTCGTCAATCGCTTCACCTACTCGATTTACACGTATGTGTTGGTCCCCCACAGTTACTTCCAACCAGTCTTGATCTAAATGTACTGCCCGAAGAATTCCCGTTAATGTTTCTGCTTTATAATCGGCGGATTCTTGTTTACGCGGTAATTGGCGCTTTAGCGAATCACGAATGCTTTTTCTTGCACCAGGATCCAATATTATAGGTGCTGCATCTTCGGCTGCTTTTATTTCCATGGTCTGAAAGCTCTTACCCGTCGGCGCTAAATTTCTTGTAAGTTTTAAAAAAGTGCCACGGTAAGAGGCATCAGGAACAATTTGCGGTAAAGACACATCGGGATCTTCTACACTTGCTTTTAATATTTCTAAAAAACGCGAAGCGACATCACGCGCAGTTGGTTTTCCTGAAGGAAACATTTTTTGCTGTGCAGGTTCCTGAACGGCCACGGCGAATTGATAGCTGCCCGGAACAGTTTGAAAAAGCCATGGTCGGCACAACTCCCGAATTTCTGCGCTAGGGCCGCCATGTTTCCTGTGTGGCATCCCACCAAGATATTCTGCCGTCCTAAAAAAAAGTGACTGGATGGTCTGCACCTTTTCAACAATAAGATCTAATGGTGCGCCGCCAGTTACAACTTCTCCTCCCTTAACTGAGACATTTACCTGCCCAGGAACAAATTGCAGGCTGGCCTTCTGTCGAACGGTTTCATTCCAGATAGATTGGAGAAGTCCTTGTAGTTGCTCTTTTGCAAATTCCGGTAACATCCCTTTACTTAACCACTGATATGCAATCTGCTGCGCTTTTGCATACTGGCCTGACTTGTACCAAAGCGCTGAAGCACTTACGGCTGAAATCCCAATTGTACGCACTTTAGATTCATCGAGATAATCCAGAGCTCGAGATTCTGCCTCTGCGGCTTGTGAGTAAAGCGTCTGCGCCCGTTCCTTTTCACCACGACGGTGCGCGACCTCAGCCTGCCCTGCGAGGGTTTCACTCTGCGTATGAAAATCAGACCAATTCATTTTTCTTCAGCCACCAACCGCTGTATCAAAACCAACCGCTCACGAAATCCAACAACACCTGCTATCGCTGGGAGGTTACTTCCGCCCACTTTTGCCTGTTCAAGTTTGGTCCGGAGGCGCTGAAGGATTACAGAAGTAGGTCCCTTATCCACACCTGAAACCTCTAAACGATAGCAACTTTCCAAATCCTCTAATTCAACATCCGGCGGTGCAATATAGTAATCTGCGCCCGTCTTTGTTTCAGCACGCCTTACAGCCATCATGCCGTTTGTCAATTCAACGGCCGCCAGCGTACATGCATAAGCCCCTGCCTCTGTCGTATCGATTTCATTTGCCCAAGCGGCCTTAGTTCTATCGTCGGCTGGTATCCACTCAGCGACAGCAGCTTGCGTTGTGCCTTCATTATCAACATTGAAGTCGATGGGGGATGCATGATGCCGATCAAGACAAACACGGGCCGCTTCCGCATAAGATTCACCAACTGCGGGGGTAATACCGCGATGCCTTTCTGCAAGATTCTGAAATGATAACCTTGGCTTCTCGTCTGACATTGGTTTACAGTCACCTCAAAAAGGGCAATTCATTCGTATATGGTTAAGATCGATTATAGTACACGGACTTTTTTTGTCAAGGAATTTGAGCGCCCATAGCGCCTGGAGCAGAGAGTGGGGGGGCAAGGGCGATAAACCCTGGATACATGTTGCAGGATACAAGAGCGGTTTACGGTCGTTTCTTTAACTTTGATAACGATGACAAGGGCAAAGAAATATACCGAGGGATGTTGTTGCACCCGTTGCGTAGGGCACCAAAAGCATCAACCTGTACTTGTTAGCAGCTACTCACAAAAATTCCCATCTCAGTTGATGACACTATCTTATATTAAGCAAATATATTCGTGCTGATGACCATGTATGGTGAAGCATGTTCCCTGCCAAGTCCGATCCTGAAGACAAACGAGGGCCGCCTTTATATCCTAACCCGGACAAGCCGGAATTGAAAATTGAAAAATGCAAATTGGAAAGCTTTTTAAAACATAAGCTGTTCTGAAATATTCTACCCATTTTGCGCAGAATTTGATTCTTCAGTAACTAAGACGACCCTCGTATACTTATGCGAAAGACTGGAACGACGATACGCGCTTAAATGGTTTTACCCCGCTTCTTGGCCATGGTAACGCAGTAAAAGCCCTTACCCTCGCTCGGCGGACCGAAGCAGGAGTTGCAGGAAATGCATTCCGCTTTGCGCCGATCGCCCGCCTGCCGGCGTTTGGGAAAAGGGATAATGTGATTGCATGACAGATGCCGCTACTTCCGTCTGATGGGGGGGGCAACGTGGCGGGGGGCGGGACAACAGAAAGGCGCTGCCTTTTGGACCCTTCGTAAGATATTCCGTTGAGCCTCAGGAGAATCACAGCGAGCTCACGGTTGCCTCTTCAATCCGCTTTCACGTACCTTGAAGCAAGCCGTTTCCCTCGTTGCATCCTCCTTCAGCATCCGGCTTCAGCTGCCGGTCTTCGTTTCCTCTGTTACCTGGGAGCAGTTTGGGACGATCTCTCATTCTGCAAACTGGTCTCCCCGAGGTATCTATACCGGGGCGTCAGCTTTCAACGGAAATCAAGTCATAAAATAATCTTACGATGTTCCCTGCAACGCCTTATTATCTTAATACCACTTTTTGATTTTTTTATCAACGAACAAATCGCTGGTTACGCATTTTGTGCCTGCCATATTTGCCCGACCGCAACCTTCGTGCAACCTTCGGGCCGTCGTGTTCATGCGGTCAGGCAAGGAGGACAAGAAGAACCTGTCTGTCCATTTTCCAATCGAGGAGCGAGCGATAAAAACAGCCGGGGTAGAGTGCCCCGGCTGTCATTCTGTTCCTGCCGCATGGTCCTTGCGTCCATAGACCCGGCTATATTTTCGTACGCGCTAATTTCACGACAACGTCGTTTTTCTTCGCTCCCTTGTCGTAAAGCGTCCAGGTGCTCGTGATGCTGTCCTTGCTGTCAAAGGCGATGGTGAGCGCGTGCATATGCATTTCTTTCAACGAGGCGAGGCCCGGGGTTTTTTTGGACAGGATGAACATCAGGTTGGCCCCGCCGGGATTGCTCAGCTCCATGTGGGGCTGGTTTCCAAGCGAGCAGTAGTGGGTCATGGCCAGTTTCCCTTTATAATCATGATACACCGTGACCATCTCATGGGGCGTTCCCGCAGCGAACCGTTCCACGATGGTGTTGCCTGCCGAAGTCAATTCATAGGTGATCGTGAGCTGCTGCATCCCTTTTCCCATGTCCGTTTTCCCTTCCCAAACACCTACAAGCTCCTTCATTTTTTCAAAGTCCCTGGAGTGGGTGACGGGAGCGCTTATCTGGTATTCTCCCGCATAGGATGCAAGGGGACCCACCGCCAGGGCCAAAAGGATTATAGTTATGAACGTTATGCTTTTCTTCATATCTCCACCTCCTGTGTGTCCACTTCTCTGTTCTTCTGCCTCCATTTTATCACATGACGGCAACTATGGAGGGAACAGGGGTAGGTGCGGACAAGCTAATTATTTTCAAACATCGAAATCTCTCTTTGTATAACGTCTGCGATATAAACCTTACTGCGTACAAAGGATCGACAGGCTTCGCAATGATATGTCTTGACAATGATCACGTTTATCTTTCCATCCAGGCGGGCAATCGCCTTTGGCGTGACCGTGACGGCCATTGTGTTGGAGTTTTTGCAGATCGAGCAAAGTTCGATCGACATGGCGTTATCGATAAACTTCATCATGACTCCCAATATCGAGCAGGATGATCACTTTTTCGGTGACCATCAGGG
>Ga0209342_10005082_pt1 | contig 13543 bp, 17 predicted proteins | sample RifCSP16_2_FD_184023 | JGI IMG/M metagenome (GOLD analysis project Ga0209342, IMG submission 184023) | Soil microbial communities from Rifle, Colorado - Rifle CSP2_sed 16_2 (SPAdes) (version 2) | ecosystem: Environmental > Terrestrial > Deep subsurface > Rock core/Sediment | place: Rifle... | reverse complement strand
CCAGTCCCGGCACGGCGGTGGAGCCGACGTGCCGGATATCGGCCAGCCAGCGGCCGATCGCGTCCAGGATGCGCTCCTTCTCCGCCTCGTAAATCTCGGGCCAGCGGGGGTCGTAGTCAGCGATGAGGATGGGGGCGGCGAGGGGCGGAGACATGGCAGCGCTCGTATGATTACGCCGTCGCAGAGGGCGTGTCAAGGAGAGAGGTCGCGTCCCTGGACGAGCTCAGGACGAGCGGATCGGTGGCGCTTACCAGACGAAGGGGATGAGCCGCCAGCGCACCTGCCGCCGGTAGCCGTCGTAGCCCTGCAGGATGCGCTCCTCGCGGACGATCCGCACGATCTGCAGCACCGACCAGACGGCGATGATCGCCGCGCTGCGCCAGGTTGGGACCGCCAGGAGGTAGCCGCCGAAGAACAGGAACTCGAAGGCGTAGATGGGGTGACGGACGAAGCGGTAGGGCCCGTGCCGGATGATGCCGCGGTCGGCGGGCACGATGCCGAAGCTCCGGCCCAGGGTCATGAGCGATCCCGCCCAGCCCGCGAGCGCCACGAGTTGAAAGACCGACGCCAGCACCTGCGTGTCGCGGACCTTGGGGCCGGCGAGGAAGGAGACGATGAACGTCCCGGAGATCGCGATGACCATTTCGATCTTGTTGCCTACGCGGGTGGCGTCGCGACGGATGACGAACAGCACCAGGGCGACGCCGTTGATCAGGATGAGCAGCGCCGTCGAGAGCGATGGGGGGAATTCGGAGCGCATGGTCTGGCTGACGACCAGAAACATGAACGCCAGCGCCGGAAGGATGTTCCCGGGCTTGATGACGGCGCGCACCCGCGAGACGCGGGGCGCAGGCAGTGCGCGGGCCGTTGAAGTCATATCGCCAGAAGGAAGACAGCCCGCGCGCGGCCAGCGTTACAGCGCCGGCGCCCAGACGGGCGGCCATACGGCTCGTCCGAGGCGTCTGTCCGCTAGCGGTCCGTGTACCAGTCCCAGATGTCCTGGCCCCAGAACAGGGCGACGATGGCGCCCAGGGCCAGGAAAGGGCCGTGGGGGATGTAATCGCGGCGGCTGCGCAGCCGCAGCAGGAGAAGGAGCGCGGCGGCCACACCACCGCCGATGGTGCCGAGGAAGGCGCCAACAATGATCGCCGGTAGGCCGACCACAAAGCCGATGAGGACGATCATCTTGACGTCCCCCATGCCAAAGGCGTTGACGCCGAAGGGAAGCGAGAAGAGCAGCAGCCCCGCGGCGATCGCCACGCCGACGAGGCCGCCGGCGAGGACATCGACGACGGAACTGTCGGGCCAGCCCCAGGACAGGGCGATGGCCAGGACCACCGAGGGGTAGACGATGCGGTTGGGGATCAGCCGGCGGTCGAGGTCGGTCAGGGTAAGGACGAGGAACACGGTAGCGAAGAATCCGCCCAGGAGCCCGGCGCCGAGCTCGTCGAATACCAACGTCGAGACGGCGAAGAGCGCGGCGGCGCCCACCGGCAGAAGGAGGGCGTGCCAGGGGAAGCGGGCGGAGCAGTGAGGGCAGCGGCCGCGGCTGAGGACTAAGCCCACCAGGGGCAAGGTGTGGGCGGGGTGCAGGGAGGCGCGGCAGGCCGGGCAGCGGTTGAGGGGACCGCCCAGGGGTGTGTCCGTGTAGACGCGGTCGAAGACCAGGTGGAACGCCTGACCCACAAACAGGCCGACGACAGCGGCGATGATCGCCAAGGTTAACCGAACCTTCTCTCGCTCTCCATAACGGTTGCCAGACCAGCGCGTCTAATTAATGGGAACGCGCAGGCAAGAGCTGTGATTAGCTAACTGGTTAAAATCCGTTCACTGCCTGGACATAACCGTAACAGAGAGGCGCAGAAATCATCTAAAAGTGCGGAGAACGGGAACAGAGGAGGAGGTGAGGGGCCAGGCGGAGAGAGAAGAGCACAGGACCGGCGGCCCCCGCGCCGCCAAAGACACGAGACAAGTAATCGTAGTAAGGCAAGCCGGCAAGGCCCCACCGGGGTACAGCCGGAAGAAACCAACAAGGAGGAAAGGAGGAGCGCATGCTTTCCAGGATTAGTGAGGCTCTGCTTCGGTTCGTCACCCGCTTCGAGCGGGAGGACGGTCAGGCGCTGGCCGAGTATGGTCTGATCCTCGCGCTGATCGCCGTGGTGGCTGTCGCCGCCCTGACGACGCTGGGTGTGGCCGTTTCGGGCACGCTGGACGACATCACCGGCGCACTCTAGGCAGAGCTGACGCGGGCCCCCAGTGGGCCCACGTCGGCAGCAGTTAACTGCTGCTGATAGGAAGCTACTGGGGGTTGCGGGCTGAGGTCCGTAACCCCCAGTAACGTCTGTTGCGAGTTGAGAAGCGGTAAGGACGTCTCATGATTTTGAAGCGATTCCGAAAGTCCAGGGTCCACGGAGAGCGGGGTCAGAGCCTCGCTGAGCTGGCTCTGGTGCTGCCCATCTTTCTCATCCTCGTCTTCGCCATCGTCGACTTCGGGATGGGCTTCCACGCCTGGATCACGGTCACCAACTCCGCCCGCGAGGGCGCCCGCGTGGGCGCCGTGCGCGCGGATTCCGCCACCATAGAGGGCAGGGTGCGCGACACCTCATCCTCGCTCGACCAGGCGAAGCTGAGCGTGGCAGTCACCAACGCCCAGGGCGACCCCGGCGAATCGGTGGTGGTTGACGTGGACTACAGCTATGACCTCATCACGCCCCTGGCGGGCATAGTCGCCTTCGTCAGCGGCGATACCATAGGACCTACACTCATTTTCTCTTCCTCGGCCGATATGCGTCTTGAGTGAGGAGGTGGCCCCAGTGTGGAGGAAGACCGCAAATCGAAACGAGCGCGGCCAGGGTCTTGTCCTGGCCGTCTTGGCTATGGCAGTGCTGCTGGGCTTCGTCGCCATGTCCGTGGACATAGGACTGCTGTACAACCATCGTCGTGACCTGCAGAACGCGGCAGACGCCGCCGCCCTGGCCGGCGCCGTGGAACTGCCCGATAATCCGGACCTGGCTGTGACCAAGGCCCAGGAATGGGCGGCCAAGAACGGCATCGACCCCAGCGAAATCGAGAGCATCGAGGTCCAGACGACCTCCTACCCGAACGACACACTGCACGTCGAGATCGGTCAGACGTTCGATTGGGTGTTCGCACGGGTGTTGGGCAAGACCCAGTCCGACGTCGGCGCGGAGGCGTCGGCCAAGATCGGCTCCCCCGTGGCAATGAGCGGCCTCAAGCCGTGGGCGGTCACGGACGCTGTGCTCCAGGGCCTGATGTCGGGCGACCCGGTGACGCTGAAGTACAATGCGCAGGACCCCACCACGGGCAACTTCCAGCCGATCCGGCTGGACGGGAGCGGCGCCAACGTCTATGGGGACACGATCCGGTACGGTTCTGAAAGCACGGTATGCGCCGCGGGCTATGAGACGCCGACCTGTCCCAGCGTGATCACCACGGAGACGGGTAACCTCGTTGGCCCTACGCGCCAGGCCGTGAATTGGCTCGAAGCCAACACACCGAGCAGTTGTGATGACTTTACGGACGTGTTCACGCCGGACTTGGGCAACCCGGGCGAGTACGAGTTGGCGGCCAGCTGCAACCCCTGGAGCAGCGAGCAGCCGGCGACGATGTTGGCGGTCATCCCGGTCATCGACCAGCTGTGCAACGGCAGCTGCGACGTCACGGTGTTGCGCTTCGCCATGGTGCTCCTCGAGGGCATCAACTGCACCGGCGCTGGCGGCGGCCAAAGCTGCAGCGTGACCGCCACCTACGTCGAGGCGGGCGTGGACGTTGAGGGGCTGATCGGCGCCTTCGACCCGGACGGCTCGGTGTACTTCGTCCGGCTCGTCGAGTAATTGACCTTAGTTATGGACGGCGCGTCCCCGTGTCCCGGAAGCGGGAAGGGGGCGCGCCGCAGCCTGTTCGCAGGGTTGACAGAAAACTTCACCGAAAGCGGCGCCGGAAGTGCCGGTGCGCTGTAACAAAGGCGGACGAAAGCTAGTCCTTAGATTCAGGGATAAGCTCCTAAGGCCGAAAACGGACTTCCCCGGCGAAGGAGGAGGTATTAATGATTAAGAGCGGCGCGCTAAGCGGCAAAGGCAACAGGGTCACGGTAATGCTGGCCCTGTTCCTGGGTCTTCTCGCTGCTGTCCTCACCATTGTGTTCCTCAGTAGCAACAGCGGCGGCTCCGGCGGCGGCGGCAGCGGCGTAACTCTCGGAGTCGTCGTCGCCGCGAAGAACATCGCCGCCGGCACGCCTATCCAGGCGGACATGCTGGCGGTCAAGTCCGTACCCAAGGAGCTGGTCCTCACCGACTCTTTCACCAAGCCTGATGATGTGGTGGGAAAGGTCACCCGAGCAGCGATCTTGAGCGGTGAGCAGGTGGCGGCCGGTCGGCTCGTGGGATCTGGTCAGGGCGGCGACGTCTTCGCCGCCGACGACTTGGCCGATGCCGTCCCGCTGGAGCGGGCGGCCGCTGAGTGCAAGATCGATCGCTGCGGCCAGCGGGGCATAGCCGTGGGCGTCGCCAAGGTGACGTCCTCCGGCGGCCTCGTCCGCGCCGGCGACCACGTTGACGTCGTCCTCGCCTTCAAGGACGGCTCTGCCATCACCATTCTCCAGGACATCGAAGTTCTCGCCATTGACCAGGACCTGGCGCAGGTCGTGTCCAATGACGGCGAGGGCGGCAAGACCGAGGAGCGCGCCGTTGTCTCCGAGAGCGCAGAGAACCCGGAGGCGACTACGGCGACGCTGGCCGTGTGGCCGAACGATGCGCAGAAGCTGACCGCCGGCGAGGAATTCACCAAGGGCGTGAAGCTGACGCTTTCAGACGCCCTGGTGGCGCAGTTCGGGCTTCAGGACAACGCTCAGGTTGAATGCGAGGGAAGTGTCCGCCTGGCGCTTCGGCACGCCGGTCAGCAGGGCCCTGTAAAGCTGGAGCCGCACGGGGTCTGCGCCAGCCTGTTCAACACCATCTGGGGGTAGGGGACTAGAAGATGGCACGCAATCCGCGAGTCGTAGTCATTGACCAGGACCCGGCAAGCAGAGCCGAGGTCCAGAAGATGCTGGCCCTTTCGGGCTTTGCGGTGCTGGGGGAGGCAGGCTACGGCATCGAGGCGGTCTCCCTGGCCAAGGGCACGGAGCCGGACGTGGTCGTTATCGCCATCGAGGAGCCGCTCGCGCGGGCACTGCAGACGGTGGAGGCAGTGGCGGACCTGCTGCCCCAGTCTCCCCTCGTCGCTTACTCGTCGGTACGGGACCCGGCCAGCATGCGGAAGGCCGTCCTGGCCGGCGTGAACGACTACCTGATGACGCCCATCAAGGAAGAAGAGCTGATCCAGTCCATTCATACCGTCCTCGCCCAGGAAGAGCGGCGGCGGGCGCGGATGTCCGGCGAGATGGAAGAGCCTGTCGCCTGCGGCACCGTACTCACGGTGTTCGGGGCCAAGGGCGGAATCGGCAAGACAACCATTTCGACGAACCTGGCGACGTCGCTGGTGCAGAAGACCGGCCAGTCCGCGGTCCTGGTAGACCTGGACACCCGCTTCGGGGACGTGGCCATCCTCATGGACATACCGGTCGAGCGCAGCATCGCGGACCTGGCGATGCCGGAGGAAGAGATCACCCGGGAGCTGGTGCAGGAATGCATCTACACCCATAACACCGGTGTCTCGATTCTCCCGGCGCCGATACGGCCGACTGACTGGCGCAACGTGCACGCCGGCCACATCGAGCGAGTGGTCACGCTGCTCGCCCAGTCCTACGACTATGTGATCCTGGACACCCCCGGCACGTTCAACGACATCGTGGCGCGGGCGTTGGAGCTGGCAACCCTGGTGCTGCTCGTGGCGACGGTCGACATGGCGAGCCTGAAGGACACCCTTCTCGCCATCGACATGCTGCGGTCGTGGAATTTCCCGCGGGAGAAGGTCAAGCTCGTGATCAACGCCACCAACGCGGAGGCGAACGTGCAGCCGCAGGACGTGAAGCGGATGCTGGGACAGGAAGTGTTCTGGTCCGTGCCCTATGACCGGAACATAAGCGCGGCCACGCAGCTCGGCATGCCCGTGGTTGTGGCGAAGCCGCAATGCCGCGCGGCGGAGAGCCTGACGGAGATGGCATACGCCCTCAGCGGCGTCAAGCAGCAACAGCCTCAACCGGACAAGGCGGCCGCCAAGGGCGGACTGTTCGGGCGGCTGCTGGGGCAGATAACAGAAGAGCGGTCGGAAGTGAAGGTGGAGTAGGTAGATGACGAACTGGCAATCAGGCAGGTTCCAGAACCCGGCCGCCCGGCCCGGTTCCAGTGGGAGGACAACGCCCGGCCGATACAACGAGGACATGGAGCAGCTGATATTCCGGCTGCACCAGATGCTCATCGAGGAGCTAGACGCCGATCAGGTCAGCGCCATGCCGGCGGACGAGCGCCGGAAGACGGTGGAGCAGGCGGCCGAAACCGTCCTCCGCCGCGAGATGCCGGGCGTAAGCGGCATCACGCGCGACCAGATCGTCTCGCGGGTTGTTGATGAGGTCGTCGGCCTGGGGCCGATCGATGGCATGATCCGCGACCCCTCGATTTCGGAGGTAATGGTCAACGCCTGCGACGAGGTCTTCTTCGAGCGCGAGGGCATTCTCTACCTGAGCGACATCCGCTTTCGCGACGGCGATCACATCATGCGGATCATCGAGCGGATAATCGCCCCGCTCGGCCGCCGCGTGGACGAGGCGTCTCCCATGGTGGACGCGCGATTGCCCGACGGCTCCCGTGTCAACGTGATCATCCCGCCCGTCTCCCCGAAGAGCCCGACGATCACGATCCGGAAGTTCCGGGCCGACAAGCTGACCATGGAAGACCTGATCGCGGCCACCAGCATCGCGCCGGAGATGGCTGAGTTCCTCAAGGCCTGCGTCAAGCTGCGGCTGAACATCCTTGTCTCCGGTGGTACCGGTACCGGTAAGACGACGTTCCTGAACGCCCTCTCCGCCTACATCCCGGAGAGCGAGCGAATCGTCACGATTGAGGACCCGGTGGAAATCAAGATGCAGCAGCCGCATGTGGTGAGCCTCGAGGCCCGGCCGTCCAACATCGACGGCAAGGGCGAGATCACCCAGCGCGACCTCCTCCGCAACACCCTCCGTATGCGTCCTGATCGGATCATTATCGGCGAGGTGCGAGGCCAGGAGGCCTTTGACATGCTGAACGCGATGAACACGGGTCACGAGGGCTCGCTCTCCACCGTGCACGCCAACTCCCCTCGCGACGCTCTGGCCCGAATCGAAAACATGGTGATGATGGCCAACCTGGACCTGCCCGACCGCGCGATCCGCGAGCAGGTCGCTTCGGCGCTGCACCTGATGGTGCAGCTGGCGCGGTTCACAGATGGTGTTCGCCGCGTAACCCACATCACGGAGATCACCGGCATGGAGGGCCAGATCATCACGATGCAGGACCTCTTCCGGTTTGACCAGTCGGGTATTGACGAAGAGGGCAGGATCCTCGGCCAGATGGTGCCGACCGGGATCCGGCCCACGTTCGCAGAGCGGTTCGAAGTGGCCGGGATCAAGCTGCCCGACCGGCTGTTCCTGGCCTCGATAAGGTGATGGTGTCATGGACCCTATGATGTTCGTCATCGCCGGGCTGGTACTCCTGTCCGTAGTCATGCTCATCACCGGGATGGCCGGGGCGGGCAAGGCGCGGATGGAAGACCGTCTGGACCAGTACCGGATGGACCGGGAAGTGCAGCCGGGCGCCGGCGTAGACCGGCCGCGGCTGCGGCAGCGATCGTACAGCGGTCTGCCCGTGCTCAGCGTGTTCCTGTCGCAGTTCAAGGGCTCGGAGCAGGTGGCGATCTTCCTGGAGAAGGCCGGCGTGCCCCTGCGCGTAGGCGAATACTACATGATTCGCTACGCCACGGGCGGGCTGTTCGCATCCTGGCCGTCGCCGGCTACATGCTGCCGGCGATGTACATAGGGTCGAAGAAAAGGGCCCGGACGACGCGCATCAATGCCCAGCTCGTGGAGATGCTCGGCCTCGTCGCCAACTCGTTGAAGTCCGGCTATGGCCTCATGCAGAGCTTCGAGTTCGCCGCACGGCAGATACAGCCGCCGCTGGCGCTGGAACTGCGTCGCATGCTGCGCGAAGCGAATCTGGGGCTGAGCGCCGAGGACTCCCTCAATGCCCTTGGGGAGCGCATCGAGAGCCCGGACCTGGACATGGTGCTGACCGCCATCAACATCCAGCGCGCTGTCGGCGGCAACCTCGCCGAGATCCTGGAGAAGGTTGCCTTCACAATGCGCGAGCGGGAGCGCATCCGCGGCGAGGTCAAGACCCTCACCGCGCAGCAATCGATGACGGGCGTGATCATCGGCGGGCTGCCGATAGGGATGGCCCTCCTGTTCATGATGATCAACCCAGCCTACATGGGGCTGCTATTCACGGAGACCGCCGGCCGCATCATGTTGGTCATGGCCATCGGCTTCGAGGTCATGGGCGTGCTGACGATGAAGAAGATCCTGGCGATTGAGGTGTAGGGAGCTGAGATGCTAATCGCGTTGATAGGGCTGATGGTGTTCGCTTCCGTATCTATGCTAGTCATGGGCATCGTTCGCAGGGTCCCCTCCACTATGGAGAGCCGGATCATGGACTTCCGCAACCGCACCGCGGTCGCGGAAGAAGAAACCGATCTGAGCGCACCGTTCGGAGATCGGGTCGTGCGGCCCGGCATCGAAGCGGTGGCGCGCGCGGCGAGTTCAGTGCTTCCCCAATCGGTGCTCAGCAACATCCAGAAGCAACTCGTGATGTCCGGCACTCCCATGAGCCTGAACACGTTCGTGGCCATCTGGGCGTTCTGTGTGGTGTTCATGACCGGCTTCGTGCTGTTCGCCGTGATCGTGGTGGGCGGCCAGGTCGGCTTGCAGCAGGCCGCCGTCGTCGGCGCTGTCGGCTTGGTCGGCTTGCAGCTGCCGCGGATATGGCTGAGCGGACGCGTCAAGGCGAGGCAGAAGGAGATCATCAAGGCCCTCCCGGACGCCCTGGACCTGGTCACCACCTGTGTGGAGGCTGGACTGGGGCTGGACGCCGCGCTTTCGCGGGTGGCGGAGAAGAGCAGCGGTTCCCTCTCTCTGGAGCTGTCGCGCATGCTCCGGGACGTGGCGATGGGCAAGATGCGCCGCGAAGCCCTCACCGAGCTCGGCGAGCGCGTAGGCGTCGAGGAGCTGACCAGCTTCATCAACTCGATAATCCAGGCCGAGCAGCTCGGCGTCGGCATCGCGCAGGTTCTCCGCGTGCAGTCGGACCAGCTGCGGATGCGGCGGCGGCAGCGGGCCGAGCGGGCCGCGCACGAGGCCCCGATCAAGATGATCTTCCCGCTGGTCCTGTTCATCTTCCCGGCCTTCATGATCGTGATCCTTGGACCGGCGGTGATCCGTATCGCCCAATCTCTGGCGTGAGGGGGGCAGTCTGCATGGCATTGGGTAAGAAGATCCGGGCGCTGCGCGAAGAGCTGGGGATGAGCCAGGCCCTGCTGGCGTCCTGCGCCGGCTTGAGCCAAGGCTACCTCTCCCAGCTCGAGAACAACGATGTTCAGAACCCGAGCGCGGCGGTGATCTTCCGCGTCTCCGAGGCGCTCCACGTGGACCCGCGTCTGCTGATGCAGGCGGCGGGATACGAGGACGTCAATGGTGAGGCCAACGGCGGAGACAGCTTCGAGGTTTCAGTGGACCCGGATCTGCTCCGGTTCCTCGCGAGCATGGCCCCCGAGCAGCAGGAGCACCTGCTGCGCTTCCTCCAGGGTATGGAGAGCCGGCAGGCAGTGGAGGCGGGCAAGCGGCGCTAGACCGGGACGCCCGTACCGCCATGGGGCTATACTCTCGGCAAACACCGCTCGAGGTGGACTCATGCCCCGCGTTGTGAACGAGACCAAGGGCACCGTTGTGGCTGAGCACGTTCGGATCGCCGACAATATGTGGTCGCGGTTCTGGGGCCTGATGTTCCGCGGCTCTCTACCGGAGGGCCACGGTCTCCTGCTGAAACGGAGCTTCTCGATTCACACGGCCTTCATGCGCTTTCCGATCGACGTTATCTTCCTCGATCGTGAGAGCCGTGTCGTAAAAGTCGTGCCTGAGATGCGTCCGTTCCGCGTTACAGCGGCCCTGCGCGGCGCCCGCGATGCGCTTGAGCTGAGCGCGGGCGCGGCCGCGCAGACGAGCGTAGAGCCGGGCGACCGGCTGACGCTGGCGGAGGGGCCATAGGTGATTTGAGATCGAAGGATGTGTTGACATCCCCCTGGGTACACCCGACAATTCTCGTGGCCCTGGGGGGCAGTGGAGGAAGAAGATGAACCTCGGTGATAAGATACGGCAGCTACGCGACAGCTTCGGCATGACCCAGGGCCAGTTGGCGGGCAAGGCTTCGGTGAGCCAGGGCTACCTTTCGCAGTTGGAGAACGGCGACGTGAAGAACCCATCGGCGGCTGTCCTGTTGCGGGTCGCCCACTCCATGCACATCGACCCCGACCTGCTGTTCGAGGCCGCAGGCTATCCGACGCTGCGCACGCTCCGACGTACATACGAGGAGTATGAGTCGACCGTGGACCCGAACCTGGTGCAGTACCTGAGCCGGCTCCCCCGCGACCGCCAGCGGCGATTGTTGCTTTTGCTCGAAGGGATGGAAGGGCTGTTGGACATCGAGAGCACTGCTGTCCAGGGCGAGGCCTGGGACGCCGCCGACCCCGTTGGGGCAGGCGAGACCCGTCCGCGCCGAGCGAGCCTTTCCGCCAGCAAGGGATAGGACATGGCCGATTTCCCGGAAGACCGGATCGCCCTCGCGGACAAGATCGACCCGGAGCTTCTCCAGATGCTGGCGCGTATGCCGCGCCGCCAGCAGAGACAGGTCTTGCTGCTCCTCATGGTTGTGGAGAACCTGGTGTTCGAGATCATGCGGGAGCGCCGCCTGAGGGAAGACCTCGAGTAAGCTCCCCCCACAGGTAACCAGAATAGAGTGAGGCCCCCGGTCACGGGGGCCTCACTCTTATGGAGGGGTTGATACCTTGGTTCAGGGCGTCGCCGGCGCCATGCCGTCGGCCATGGCGCCGAGGTCTCCCGCCACCATCGATCCGCCGAGGTCCTGAATCGTGGTGCGTACGCCTTCGCGCTCGAAGACGAGGCTGCGCGCCGAGGCGCCGCTCCAGAATGCCTCGCCGGCTTCGGCCTGCCAGCCGCCTTCGATGAAGGTGGCCGGGGTGCCGTCCGCCAGGGTGACGTCCTGGGTTGAGCCGGGCGCAGCAGCGAAATGGTCGCCGCCGGCGCCTTCCTGGAAGACCAGGACCGTGCCGCCCGTCCCGTTGGCGTAGGCAAGCAGGAGCATGCCGTCCTGCGAGGTGACGCCGCGGGGGAAGAACGTGGATGAGGCCAGCTCGAACCCCTCGGGGAGCCGTGCAGGCGCGCGAACCGGCAGGCCCAGCAGATCTGCCGCCTCGCCGGGGGAGACGTCCGTGCCCTGGACCTCCTGAGCTACCGGCGAAACCGGCGGCTGAGAGGCGGACTCGGTAACGCCCACGTGCTCGCCGATGAAGCGGGCGAACTCTACGGCCGGGTGGTGCGCCAGTCCCGTCGCCGGGATAGGCCCGACTGCCGCCACGAAAAGGGCCGCGACCGCAGCGGCGGCGGCCAGCCTGGACCAGGCGTGGCGCGGTGTGGCGAAGTGGTGAAGGGAGCCCCCGCCGCCTCGCTCCGCCAGTCTTGGTCGCAGGCGCGCCCACAGCCGTCCCTCTATGCCACGAGAGGCGGCCACGGTGGCCCGCGCAGCCAGCCGGCGCGTCCGCGCGACCTGCAACAGCTCCTCCAACCGGGTGTCGTTCGCCTCCCAGATTGGCTCGCCCAGGACGAGGCTGTCGACGGCGGCGGCCACGGTGTCGGCGTCCGGCTCGCCGTGTCGGGAGAAGGAAAGAGCGCCGGCGGACTGCGGCTGAGACTGGATGCGTGCGGCTACGCGCTGCCAGACGGCGTCGCGATGCTGCTCGGCCAGGGCGGCCGCCTGCTCCGCCATTTGGCGGCGCAGGGCGATAACGTCCCGCAGCTCGTCGACTACGTCGTTAAGTTCGCTATCGACGGTCCGGGCGCCGTCCGCCGCCCGCGCCTGATGCGCTGTGGCGCCGGCGTCGCCCCGGTGGCCCAGGCGGCGCAGGAGCTGCTCCCACACTTCGCCTTCGTGCTGGACACTGGCCTGGCCTGCCTTGTCGGCAGCGTCCATGCGGGCCTTGGCTACCCGGAGCAGTTCGCTCAGGTCGCTGTCATCCAGCTGACCTGGGCTATTGCCCTGGAGTAGCTCGTCGATGGCGCGGGCCAGACGTTCGGCCCGCTCTTCTTCCTTCATAGTCGCGATCTCCCCCCCGCCTGCATCCGCTCCCGCAACTTGCGCAACGCCCGAAATATGGTGACCCTGACGTTTACCTCGCTGGTTCCCAGGACGTTCGCGATCTCCCGGTTGGTCAGCTCCGCATCGAACTTGAGGGAAATGATCTCCTGCTCCCGCCTGGGTAGCTGGCGCAGCATGACGGTGAGGTGGTCCACCCGCTCCTTGTGGAGGAGCGTCTCCTCCGGGCTGCGCGGCTGGTGGTGGAGTTCCGTCTCCCAGGCCGCTTCCTGGACGGCCTTCGCGGCCGGCTTTTCCTTTCGCCAGTAAGAGGAGACCTCGTTGCGGGCGATAGTGAACAGCCAGGAGCCGAAGGCATCCTGGGAGCGGAGCGACTGCTTCTTGATGAACGCCTTCTCAAAGACATCCGATACGATGTCCAGGGACAGCTCTTTGTCCTGCACGCGTCCGTGGACGTAGGCGAACACCTTGGGGAAGTACTGGTGGTAGAGCTCTGCGAACTCGCTGGCCTGCTTACCGGCGTGGGTTTCCGTGAGCGGTCCGGCTTTCGGCTTGGCCGGCGTTGCTGCCGCTGAAGCGGCCTGGCCGACCATCGCTATGCGCATTGCGGACATCGATCGGTCCTCTCCGTCTGCCGGGCCATTAATGTTGCCTGCGGTGCGGCGCCCGGCGTTGCTGTCGGGGTTTTTTGGCGACCAATAGACGCCGTTATCGCCAAAGCTGTTACAGCCTTTCGAGACGGAGATTGGCGAATCTTTGGCGGGCAATTGATGCAACGGGTCTCTAGTAATGAATTGCCTCAATGGTTCTTCGAGAGGTGCGCTACTGCTGTCTGCCTATGCAGAGTATCCCACCGCAAGGCAGGGGCGTCAGTTAAATTGGGTCGGGGAGGGGTTAATACCGGGTGAATTCAGCTTTGCGGGGCTTAGAGGATGACCACGAGGCACTCACTGCCGACGAGGGAGGCGAAGCGCTGCGGGTCGCCCCCGGTGGCGTAGCCGTAGTGCATGGGGATGACCGTCCGCGGCCGGATGGCGCGCACGGCTTCGGCCGCCTCCTGTTCGTTCATCGTATACGTGCCGCCGATGGGGAGCAGCGCGACGTCTATCGGGCCCAGTTCGGTCATCTCCGGCACGTAGCCGGTGTCGCCCGCGTGGTAGATGGTCTGCCCGCCC
>Ga0209342_10005081_pt1 | contig 13543 bp, 10 predicted proteins | sample RifCSP16_2_FD_184023 | JGI IMG/M metagenome (GOLD analysis project Ga0209342, IMG submission 184023) | Soil microbial communities from Rifle, Colorado - Rifle CSP2_sed 16_2 (SPAdes) (version 2) | ecosystem: Environmental > Terrestrial > Deep subsurface > Rock core/Sediment | place: Rifle... | reverse complement strand
CTTGTCGTTTTTTTGGTTGACCGTCAATCAAATAATATGTCGTGAATCGGCGAACGACTGGTTGAATCATTTGCCATTTTGATTTTGGTTGTTTAGTTAGAGCTTGATCTAACTCGTAAAAAAGTTGACATAAGCGATCTCGAATAGGATTGATTTGTCCTGGTTTGATAATATATTGATATATTTGTTTGAAATGATTAGGTGTGGTAGCATGAAATAATAAACTAGCTAATAGGCGATCGACCATGTGTTTTTCATCTGGGCGAAGACTAATGTAACGAGGTTTCGAAAATCCGCGACCTTTGTGATTAAGGAATTCCAATGTATCGTCGATTGAAAAATCGGCAATTTTCTGCGTGGGGTATTGTTGTATGAGTTGTAAGGGTAAATTGTCATTTGATTGAATTTCAGGCATGGGTATAATTGGTGGATCGGTTTCATTAACCCGAAAACGCGGTTTGGGTGGACGACATTCAGATTTAATAATCGAAGTTAATTGCTGGTGTGTGTCGATTTCTGGAATTTTATCGGACTTCGGCGGTTTTGAAGGCTTAATCTCTGTCGTTTCATCTTCTGAACTTTGAAGGATTGCCGATAATTCAGAGTCATGTGAAAATAATTCGGAGTCTGGTTTGGTTTCACCCGATATTGGTTCTTCAATGAATGATTCAACCTCAAATTGTGAGTCTTCATCTGATGAAATATACTCTTGTTCAGTAATCGTTAATGATTCATATTCGGGGAGCATTTCAGTTTGATTAGCACTTTCGTTCGATTTAATTGTAGTATTTTTAATATGTTTTTTTGAGGTAACGTGCTTGCGATAATTAGCGGTCACGTTGGTATTGTATTTACATTCTTGACAAGAATAGCGATAGACTGGTTCTGTTTCAGCTTCCGATTCAGATTCAGATTGTTTAGTTTGTGATTCGATTAACTGTTGATAAATTTCACGATGCGTTTTTTTGAGAAAACAACTGGTTAATTGCTCAATTTTTTGATCATAATAAACAAACAATTTTAAAATTCGATAACTATTGGTAGTTGATTGTAATAAATCGTTAATAGTATCAGCCAAATAATCAAGGTTGTTTTCAAAATAACAATAATCACAAACTATTTGATTTAGTTGATTTCGATCACTCTGATATTCTAAACCGATTTCTCTAGGTTGTTGACATTTTTGACAACCAAGTAGTGTCATGCTCATATTTGTCAGTATTGGGTCTATTAAAATGACGCGTATTTAAAATTTAAGTTTTTAGCGCGTTAAATGTAAACAAAGAACCTTTATATAAATAAATTCTTGTGTTAGTAAAAAGATTAGTTTAGCTAGGATTTAGCTTTTTGGTATAGTAAATCTCTGATTTCTATAACACTAGCAAAGCTACGTGGTCAAGCTTTTTTGCAAAAAAGCTTTTACCTGTGATGTTTCGCCATCTCAAATAACGCTTCCATTAGTCTCGGATCAAGATTCAAATTGAAACTAGAGCCACGATTGCGAGTCTTATGAACCGTATGACGATCATATCGAAGCGGTTGATATGATCCCAAAACCAACTCTAAATCGGCTTGAGTAATCGTAATAAAATCGTTCCTGGTTAGTTCATATGTGGGATCGTCTTTAGTCATCTTTGATAAGCGGCCGGCTTGTACCTTAATTAATCGTTCAACTATTGATCTAATTTCGCGACCGTTGTATTGATTCTGATTAATAAATTCAACGAATTTCGTTTTTAGTGCTGGATCAGTCATTTCATAGCCGTGGGAATCGAGTTCATATTTGAAAATGTCCAACAATTCTTTGTCAGTGTAATCTGGAAAATCGAACACATACGGGATGCGGCTCTCCAAGCCTGGATTACTAGCCAAGAAATGATCCATTTCCTGACCATATCCGGCAAAAATAATTACAATCTCGTCTCGGTGTTCTTCCATATACAATAAGATGCTTTCAATGGCTTTCTTGCCGAAGTCATTATCAGATGTAGTGCCCGGATCTAAGGCATAGGCTTCATCGATGAATAAAACACCTCCCTTGGCTTTTTCAAGTGTAGCCTTGGTTTTGGCTTCGGTGTGACCGATATACGCCCCGACTAAGTCATCACGGCCGACATTGAAAAACTTGTCTTCCTTAACTACACCCAAATGAAATAGTGCCCGTCCAAACGTCTTGGCCAATAAAGTTTTGCCAGTGCCCGGTTTGCCCTTGAAAATCATATGATGACTAGCGCCGGCTTTAACCTTCAGGCCTGCCGCTAATCGTTTACGGTTAATTTGAGTTTGGGCATAAAACTCTAAGAAATGATCTTTTAAGCTCTGGCGGCCGACCAAACTATCAAATTCGGCTTTAACTTTTTCGAATTTAGCTTGTTCGGTTTCTTCAATAGTTTCGTCTGAATCAGTTTCTGGGTCCGTAATTTCAGCCAAGTTCAAATTAGATTTATGAAATGTCCAAATTGCACCACTTTCGGTCTGAACTTTAACTCCGTGTGTCACGATTTCATTGATCACAACCCAGTTTCCGAGTAGCTTATCTTTAGCTGAGTCCCAACCGGCGTTATAAAACTTTTCAGTCTGTTTTTTCTCTTCCTCGGTTAGCTTCGACTTAAGTTTAACACGGTCGCCCTTCTTCAGTTTCTGGTAAATAGTCTCGGTTATTGGCACTTGTTTAATCTGGGAGTCAGCCGGAATTTCGACTAATTCCAAATTAGATTTATGGAAGGTCAATTCATCACCATGTCTTTGAATTCTGACTCCGTTTGTCACCATTGATTCAATCGAATACCATCCTCCGAGCATCGCATTTTTTGAAACCCAATCACCATTGGGCATAATCTTATTGGTATCGGCTATTTCAGCATCGGTTAGCTTCGATTTAATTTTGACACGATCGCCCTTCTTTAGTTTCTGGTAAATAGCCTCGGTTACGGGAATTTGTTTGATTTCAGTGTCAACTGGCATTTCGGCCAATTCCAAATTCGATTTATGGAAATGCCTATCAGTACCGCTATCAGCGTTTATGCTGACCGATTCACTACCAACAAAATTCACAATCGCACACCAGCGTCCCAACATACCGTCTTTTTCTGGATCCCATCCATGACGATTAGTAGTCTGGCCCTTTTCAACATCAGTCAATTTCGACTTAAGTTTGACTCGATAGCCTGACTTCAATTGACTGAAAATAGTTTCTGTCATGGGCAATGCTTTAAGTTGTTGATTCTTAATTTTGATGTCAGCTGGAATTTCAGCTGATTCAAAATTCGAATTACAATACGTAAAAGTGTCCGCTGTTTTACACGCAAATGTAACTCTAATGCCGTCAGATTTAATCTCATGAATGACTCCCCATTGGCCTAAATATTTGTCCATAGCTGAATCCCAAGACCAGACTCTGGCAGTCTGGTCTTTTTCCGCAGATGTCAGCGAAGCCTTTAATTTAATGCGACCGCCGATTTTTAATTGTTTCAATAAAAGGTCTGTGACTGGGACGATCTTCTTCTTAATTTCATTAAATTTGGCTACAATAGTCAGGATTGGTTTGTTCTGGTTGGGTTCATAACGATAATCTTGTGATGTCATAAAACTTGCGTCTTCTGTCAGCCATCTAACACTTAGATGATAATGATCACCGCATTTGTTTGATTTGGACACAACTCCAAAATGACCCGGACCGCCGTCCTGATTACCGTCAGTCCAACCCGGCCCGCGCATAACAATGTCATTTAGATTAATTTCTGACCGAGTAATTTCGGGTGAAGCAATTTTGTCAAGATGATACGGTTTAGCAAAAAATTTCTGCCACTTAGCGTCTCTTTCTGTCAACGCCACTGTAAGTTGCTTATTGGCTTCAAGAACCTTTTTCTGTTCGGTTTGTAGTGTCTGATTTTCGGCTTTTAATTTCTGATTTTCTTCAAAAAAGTTCTTAATTTCGGCATCTCGGCGCTCTGCGGCTTTATTTAGGTTATTGATTTTGTCGGCGGAAGTGTTTAAGGCCTTCATGTGACCGTGATTAATTTGAGTTAAATTAACGTTCTGGGCCGTTAAATTAAGAATTTCTGCCTTATGGGTTTTAACTAGATCATCAAGTCGTTGATGCAGGGCCGTCGCTGTCGAGCGAGCCGGTTCCATTAAACCAGCCAATTGAATAGCGTCTGAATGTAAAACGTAATTCTGGGTAACTGGTTCTTGAGTAGGATCGGGTGAAGTTATGACGTGACTTAACTTGTCGAATGAAATTTTCTGAATGGTGCGCTTGCTTAATTTTTCTAATTGGCTAGTTTTGAATAGAAATACTCGCACGAATCCAACCGAAAACAATAAATCTAATTTGTGATAAGGTGGGTGTTCGGTTTGATATTTAAAGCCTAATTGAAGATCTAAAATACGATTCAATTGACTCACGATAGAATCAGTTGAATTAATACGTGTAGTCGGAATGACTAATAAATTTTGATCGACGGCGAAATAAACCCCTTCGCCGTCACTAACAAAACAACCATAAAAAGTTGGGGTTGTAATTTTAGTTTGTTAGTTAAAACTAATCCGAAATATTAAAATCAATTTTAAGCTTTTTTGCAAAAAAGCTTGACCAAAAAAGCTGATTCTAGCCAAATTAATTTTTTTAAAAAATTCCTTTAGAAATGGTAAAAATTCAGCTTTTTGATCGAACTTTTTGCAAAAAGTTTTATCCAATAATTTGCAAAAAGTTTTCCTAGGTCAAAAATTGATCCCGAAATTTTCCCTATAATCTTAACCCAATTCAAACCCAAAGGAACCGGTTTTATTGAGTTGATCATGGATCCTGTCAAGCAGCAAGCATTCATTGATGACTTTATGTCAGAGTTTTATGAGACTGTTGAGATGACTCCAACAGAGAAAGATTCCTTTATCAGTTCATTACGAGATTTTTATGTGAAGCATTTAGTAATTATTGTAGAAGCTCCGGCGGCAGTCGCTGTTAGTACAGGTGTTACTACTCCCGCAGTCAGTACTACGGGCGTAGTTGCTGGATCCGGTACAGTTCCTAGTGCTGTCGCCGGGGGCACAGGTAAGAAGCGTGGTCCGAAGGCTGGTGGCTCAAATACTTGGAACATTTACTTGGCGGCCGCTTATAAGGCCGAAAAGGCAATTCATCCAGATGTCAAGTATCCAGCTTTTAAGTCTTCGAAGAAGGACGAGTGGACTGCCATTAAGGCTGGTACCACTGAGGCTAACAAGGCCATGAAGGCCAAATTGGAAGCCAGACTGAAGGCGTTTGATGCTTGGCGAGTATTGTCTGGCAATGCCGGCAAGAAGTACGCCGAGTTCGACACGGCCGTTCCGTTCCAATTGAATTAATCTTTTTACAAAAAGATAATATTAGTACCTAAAAGACACCTCAGCACAAAAACGAAATAAAGATAAGACGCTGTTGTGTCACTTTGACTACCATGGACCATCACAACGAATTAGAAAAATTAATTCTTAAATATCCAGAGGCTAATTGGGATTGGGCAACACTGAGTGGTAATCCTGCTGTTTCGGTAGCATTTATGGATGCTCATCCGGAATTGCCGTGGGTTGAGACACATCATGTTGGATTTGATATAATTGATATATTTGTTAGTTCTTTTGCCGTAGTCGTTATGAAAGGTAAGAAAAATCGGATGCCTCTTGCAGATCAAGAGAGTCTAGACAAAGAATATTTGAAAGACATGGCCGAAATTTTAGATATTGCCGCCGCCTACGATGACAATGGCGAGTGCGTTCGCGAAAACGACAGTGAAAACGACAGTGAAAACGACAGTGAAAACCCTAACGAACTTCCCCAAAATATCAATCCATCTGTTATCGAAAGCTATTATCCCAGTTTATATAAATTTACGCAAAATTGTGGTTCTGATCACGAGGTATCGATTTATTCCAGTTTTTTTGCTAACGCTAAAACAATTGATGCCGAAACTGTGAGCAAATATCTAACTTCTTTCAGACAAAAATTTCCAATACGTGACGAGGAGGACCGGGGATTGCGACCTCTTTATTACGATCGTGTTTTAGATTTTATGACCAAAAGATTTCCGATTGATTGGATTGGATTAAGCCGAAACCCCAATATTACATATGATTTCATTAAGGAAAATTATGATTTGCCTTGGAGTCCAGGAGCGCTGGCATTCAATCCTAACATTTCACCGGATCAATTTGACGACCTTGTGTCGCGATACGATGGCTTACTCGAATACGATGTTAAAGAGTTTGTGGTTTGGTTGCCTCAGATAACCGAAGCATATATTAGCGCAAATTTTGATAGGATCAATTGGAAATGGTTAAGTTGTAATAATTTAGTTGGAATCTATAATCATACATCGAAATAAAGCTTTTTGGTCGAACTTTTTACAAAAAGTTCAAAAGGAAGTTCCTTCTTTGGATTGAATAAAAAACTTGATAAAATATATATTGAAATGGCCAAAACTAAACTAAAGGTTCATCATATTCAGCCGAGTTGTCAAACTCACAGTAAAACAGTTGTTGAACTCATTGAAAGCCACCCACAGTTTAGTATCTTTTTGAGTTTGTTGATTCAAACCGATTTACTGGGAACCATCGCCAATTTAGCGACTAAAACTGTTTTCGCGCCCACCAATAAAGCCTTTAATGACCTTCCACCCGAGGTGTTTGAAGCTCTAATGGCTGACAATGATTTATTACGACAAGTGCTTTTATATCATATTTCCCCTGAAGTGGTTTCTACAGTGCGAGTTAAGTGTTTTGGACCACTCAAAATTCCGACCTTGTTGCAATTGAATACATTTGTTCAAAAATTAGCGGTAGTTAGCTTTTTAACTAAGAAAAAATGCGATTGTCCGACCATTGTTCGAGTGATTGATAACACACATCAAAAAGTTAAAGTCGAAGAACAACTGAAAGCCAATGACGGTTTCGTTCAAGTTTTAGACCAGGTTTTATTTCCATTCGGGATTTAATATAAAAAAATGATTGGTTTTAAATTATTAACAACCCAATGTCCGAACAACCACAAGCTAATCAATCTGAATATTTAGTTACTGTTCACACAATTATTAAAAAATCCGACATCGATTACGTATACGTTTTCAAAAAGTATATAATGGGTCCGGAAACATACGATATTTATGCTCACTTGAAAAATGAAAAAGACGTAGTCTTAGTTACCGACCTTAATTATGGTCAAATTTCACAGCACATTCAAACCATAGCTAATCAAATAACTGGTGTTTAGCGAAAAATGAATGACTTAAATTTACTTTTAAAAATGTTCGTTATCGTGCGCGTTTGCATTACTGCTGGTCGTCGATCAAGAGTAACAGTGTTTGGTCCATTTGAAACACGTGAATTGGCCAGTGCAGCGTTACCCGAGCTGACTAAAGATGAGCAGGTTGGAATCGATTTTGATAGCGCATTAGTTTATACTATCGAAGAAGTAAAACAACCGATTAATTGATTTCCACAAAGTAGTATCTGTAATTATTTAAATTTTAATTACTCAGTATCTTTGATGTCTCTTAGCTGTTGTATGGCCATTTTTGCCGATGGCCTTTTAGTTTTATCAAATTCGGTTAAATTTTCAAATAAAGTTCGGAAAATGCTCAAATTACCTAAGCTTTCTAATCCTAGCGGACGAGCGCCCTTTACAATTTTATCAGTTAGGGATGTTTTTTGATAACTACCACTTCGAAAGGGAATGCGTAAAGTTAATAATTCATATAGGGTCATACCCAATGACCATATATCAATCTCGGTACCATATTCAATTGAATCATCAGATTTGGGTGCAAAAACTTCAGGTGCTCTAAATTCGATGGTTCCTATGTTCGGTCGTTTCTTAGCGGAAAGGCCAATAGATTCACCGAAATCAGCGATTTTTAATAAGGGTACTTCGGTATCTCGAAATGAAATAGCAAAAACATTTTGAGATTTTAGATCGCCATGAATTACAGGGTCTTGTAATTCGTGTAAGTATTTTAGACCATTGATGATTTGAACCAAATATTCTTTGACTTCGGTAATGGTTAAAAAGACACTCATTTCATGTCGTTTGTTGAGTAATTGTCTGAGAGTTTCCGGGCAGAGTTCCATCATGAAATAATATTCATTTCGACTAGATAATTCACACGCATCAATCAAACCTAAAACATTAATATGATTAAAAGATTTAACTAAGCTTATTTCCTTTTCCACCAGGTCTCGGGAATCCTTATCTAAGACCTGATAAACTTTGACCGCCACACTCATCGCGTTATGAACGGTGCCACGGTATACCGTAGCTGACCCGCCTTGCCCGATAATTTCGTGAAGCACTATGTCATTAGCTTCAATTTGAAAACGAACTGGTGTTTTTCTGCTTGATGAGGAACGAACTGGTGAAGCTCCCATCGAAGCTGGTGACTTTCGGTGAAAACTGTTATTTGGTGAATTTGATAATGAATTGGGTTCACTAGTTTGGGGTGAAGCCGCAAATCGGCGCAGTCGATCCATAAGCCGAACTGGCGAATCACTTGGAGATACCCTAGAAGGTGATTCATCTAATGCACGTGATTCGCTAGGAGGGTCATTTAAAGAAGAAGGTGAAGCGCTTCGGACTGGTGATGATTCAGATTGAGAAACAGTAAGACTATGGCGTTTAGATTTAGTCGGACTTTCCATTGAACTTTTTGCAAAAAAGTTCGATCAAAAAGCTAAAAATTCAAAATCATTTTTGAACGGTAGAAAAATCAATTTTGATTAAAATGTTGGGTAAAAATATAAAGTCATTGATGACTAGTCGTAATGTTGTATATAATGTTCTTAATCAATTGAACCTTCGAGAATTAAAACAATTAGGTCGAGAAAACGGATTTAAAAAATCAGATAAGATGACCAAAAAAGCAATTATACATTATTTATTAAATAAACAAACCTTAATATGTGGTGGTGGTTTGACATCAACGAATGAAGTGTCAACGAATGAAGTGTCAACGAATGAAGTGTCAACGAATGAAGTGTCAACAGATGAAGACTTATTAAAATTTTGGGGCTATAGAAATTATTATTCGTCTTGGATTGGTAAAAGTGATCCTAAATTACCATTTAAGGTGAATAATGCAATCAAATACGACATATTTAATCTAACAGAGCACCGAGAAATTTACGGTCAAGATGAAACGGCTTGGATGGGTCCAGATGATGACCTAATCATCATACCCAAAGGCACTCGATTATTTCATGGTACGTGGATCGCTAATCCAAGTCACCCAATTACGGATTATCAATTCCCCACAAAAGAATACACTCACTTTGGTCTATATCCAGTGATTAGCGCATTTATTTTACTTGAAACTTTAAAAAAATATAATTGGAAACATGGAACCGATATTCCAGTTATTATTGTAGCCGAAGTAATTCAAGATATTGAAGTAACTTATACATCAGCCGGTGGCTGCGACGTTTTTATACGTGATCTGGTGCCGGAATATAAAACCACTATGAGTGGTTTCGGGATTACTTGCGCTCCACGATATTCCGAGACAGAAGATTGCTCATTTAATGAGTCAGTGCCACATTGCAATTCTGCGCACTATGAAATGTGTCTTTATAAAGACGATATGAAATGGGTAAAACCCACACACTATGCCATCGTTGACTTTAACAAATTAATGAAAAACTGCGCTAAGCGTGAATTTGATGTATTGGAGGCAATTTTCCCTCCAGAAGAATTATAAATTATTGATATTTGCCAAATAAATTTTTAGCAAAGCTAAAAATTGACTAACTTTTCGAAGTTAGCCGAATTGACTTTATTCTATTGAATAAAGCCAAATAAGTTTTTGTTACTAAAAATTTTTGGTAGAACTTTTTTGCAAAAAAGTTCTAGTGGTCCGCGTTTATTCGTTAAAAACGAAAAATAGTAATATTTATGAGTCGTTATAGTGCCAAAATCGAAAACCGGCCAACCGAAAGGGCGGAGGAGGCGTGAGCCGACGACGCCCTTCCTCGTTTTTTAATATTACTTCCTATTGACAATGAGTCAGCTTTTTGGTCAAGCTTTTTTTTGCAAAAATCTTAAAAATGATCGTTCCCAAAGTATACAATTTTACTTACTCAAGAATTCAGAATGCGAGTCATTAAACGAAATGGCCATTCAGAACCGGTGTCTTTCGATAAGGTGACGCGTCGGATTCAATTGCTCTGTCAGGGCTTAACCAAGGAAGGCCAAAAATTTGGTCCTGAGTTAGAAAGCGTTGATGCTATGTTGCTTTCTCAAAAGGTAATTAGCACCATTACTGACGGGATTCGAACTGAGCAATTGGATGACTACGCAGCTGAGACTGCGGCTTCATTGATTTTGGAAAACCCGGAATATGGTGATTTGGCCTCGCGTATTGTGATTTCCAATATGCACAAGAAAACACTTGGTAGTTTCAGCGACATCGCGCGATTCTTCTATGAGCGCAAGGTTAATGGTGCCTCGGCTCCAATGATGGCTCATCAAATCTACAAAATCATTAAAAAGAATGCCAGTCGCTTGGATGATGCCATTGATTATAACCGCGATTTTCGTATCGATTATTTCGGTTTTAAGACCTTAGAAAAATCCTATCTCTGGCACTTTAAGACCGATCAACATGAATTTTGGGAACGGCCTCAGCAAATGTATATGCGCGTGGCCGTAGGCATTTTTCAAGACGACATTGAATCAGTTTTAGAAACCTATGAATATTTAAGTTTAGGTAAATTGTCTTGTGCCACTCCTACACTTTTTAATGCTGGTATGTCTAAGCCACAACTGAGTAGTTGTTTTCTATTAGATATGGGTGACAATCTGGATGATATTTATGATATCTTAAAAGAAGCCGCCAAGATTTCCAAATACGCCGGTGGGATTGGGATTTCAGCCAGTAAGATTCGCGCTAAGGGTTCGGTAATTCGCGGTACTAACGGAGTTAGTAATGGCTTAGTACCAATGCTGCGAGTATTCGATGCTTCTTCCGCCTATGTTGACCAGGGTGGTGGTAAGCGAAAGGGTTCAATTGCGATTTATTTAGAACCTTGGCACCCCGATGTGTTTGATTTCTTAGAAAGCAAGGTGCCCCATGGTGATATGAATCAACGAGCATTAAATTTGCTTTATGGACTATGGATTCCGGATTTATTTATGAAACGAGTTCAAGAAGCCATTGAATATCCCCAACGAGAAGTCATGTGGTCGCTATTTTGCCCGGATGAATGCCCGAATTTAACCGAAACTTATTGTGGTGAATTTGAAGAACTCTATTGTCGTTATGAACGTGAAGGTCGAGCTCGACGCCAAGTAAATGTGTTGAGTCTCTGGCAACGAATATTAGATAGCCAAAAAGAAGTCGGATCCGTTTATATGTTATATAAGGATGCTTGTTGCTTCCGTTCAAATCAAAAGAGTCACGGAATGTTACATTCAAGCAATCTCTGTTGTGAAGTTTTGACCAATACATCCGAAGATGAAACTAGTGTTTGTAATTTAAATTCGATTCCACTGGGCAATTATGTCAGTAAGGATGTTAATGGAAAGACAGTTCCTCTCGAGGAACTTTCATCTGAAAGTTTAGTTGGTCGCAGACCAACCGGTTTGTCTGAAGACAAACTGATTTGTCCGAAGGACAAACCCGTAGGGGCTCCGTTTTTTGATCACATGGCTTTAGCGGAAGGAGTAGCCTTATCAACGCGCCTTTTGAATCGAATCATTGATATTAATTATTATCCCTCGGAAAAGGCTCGACAGTCTAATCTTCGAAATCGGCCGATTGGAATTGGAGTTCAGGGTTTTGCTGACGCGTTGTATCTCATGCGCTATCCATTTGAAAGCCAAGAAGCTCGAGACCTAAATGTCGAAATATTTGAAACAATTTATTATGCAGCTTTACGAGCTAGTATGGAATTAGCTAAACGCGATGGTCCCTATGAAACATTTGCTGGTAGTCCGGCTAGTCAAGGTTTATTACAACCTGATCTCTGGGCTATGTCGCCGAATAAGCAACCGGAAATGCCAGAAATCAAGTATAGCGGGCGCTGGGATTGGGACGGACTCAAATCGGATATTAAGAAATTCGGTTTACGAAATAGTCTTGTGACGGCATTAATGCCGACGGCTTCTACCGCTCAAATTCTAGGTAATGTCGAAGCCTTCGAATGTCCGACTTACAATTTGTATGTGCGTGGAGTTTTGGCTGGCGAGTTCATTGTTTGTAATAAGTATCTGCAAAAGGACTTAGTGGCTCGCGGGCTCTGGACACCAACAGTGATTCGACAATTGGTTAAATATGAGGGTAGTGTGCAGGAAATTGCCGAAGTCCCAGATGATCTGAAGATTTTATATAAAACGGCATTTGAAGTTCGCCAAAAAGCTCTAATTGATTTAGCAGCTGAGCGCAGTATCTTCATTGATCAGTCACAGAGTTTCAATTGGTTTGTGAAAACTCCGACTAATGATATTATGACTTCGATGCATCTTTATACTTGGAAACGTGGTATGAAAACCGGTATGTATTATTTGCGAAGACAGGCCATTCATCGGGCGCAACAATTTACGGTTAATCCGACCGAGACTAAGCCCGAAGTTAGTGCACCGAATATGGTTGGAGGTGGATTCCCTACGGGTTCCGACGCTACTCCAAGCGAAGCCGGCGAAGTTAAATTATGTCGATTAAATGATCCCGATTGTTTATCGTGTCAATCCTAAATATTAAGGTGGTAGAAAAATCAATTTTTAGCTTTGCTAAAAATTGACTATGGTAATAACTTTTAGTTATTGTCATTTTGATAGGATTTTTAGAGGATTATCCCTATTTTTTATAGAGACATTCGATCCGCAAAATTACATACACCCACCATTCCAGATGCGTATTTTAAAATTATCACCGAATCATAACGCATACTCATACAATGAAAAGTCTGCGAATTTAATTGTTTGACAACTTCAATCGATGGTATGCTAATTACACGTTCAAGTGTCACCGAACTAGGTTGACTAAACTCAACATCAAGTCTAAGATCATGGTATCGATGCGCAAAGGGCGCTAAAAAATTAGGTAGTCTTAAATGATAATTGCCCTCATTGTCACATTTAAAATTAGTGGAAACCACCTGACCACCAATAGTTAGAGAAATTAGACTGACGTGGTTTGCCTTAACAATCAGATCATGATAAATAACTTCTTCGGCTACCGGAAATTCGTAAGAAAAACGCCCGGTAGTTGTTTGATCAGTAACAAGTACTTGAGTTTGAGATGAAATCGGATCGATTGAATCGACGAATGTCATGTTAGTTAGATGGACTTTGTGAGTCATCTAGATATATAATTAAATTTATATAAAAAAAAACTAATTTAAACGCATACCGGACACTAGAATAAAAAAATTATCAAACGCACAAAAATGTCTTAAAAAGTTCAAAATTGACTATGGTAATAACTTTTAGTTATTGTCATTTTGATAGGATTTTTAGAGGATTATCCCTATTTTTTATAGAGACATTCGATCCGCAAAATTACATACACCCACCATTCCA
>Ga0209342_10005080_pt1 | contig 13545 bp, 13 predicted proteins | sample RifCSP16_2_FD_184023 | JGI IMG/M metagenome (GOLD analysis project Ga0209342, IMG submission 184023) | Soil microbial communities from Rifle, Colorado - Rifle CSP2_sed 16_2 (SPAdes) (version 2) | ecosystem: Environmental > Terrestrial > Deep subsurface > Rock core/Sediment | place: Rifle... | reverse complement strand
CTACCATCTCGGTCTCGATCCTGCCGAGGTACGCCTTCTGCTTGTCGAGACGCAGATGGTAGACGCCGTCCTCGTCGAGTCGCACCTCGAGCGCGCGCAAGACCTCGTCCTTCCCGAGCGCCGCCACGATGCGGGTCCATGCGGCTCGCTGCGCGGGCGCGTCCTCGGCGCGCGCCGTGAGCACGAGGAGGGGGTTGCCGAAATGACCCGCCAGCGCCTCGCGTCTGGGCTCGACCTCCGGCATTACCGTTCGGAGCGCCGCCAAGACGCGGTCCTCCTCCTCCGTCGCGTGGCAGAACGCGCGCACCTCGATCCAGTGGAACATGGTCTCACGTGCGGACGGCGTCGAGCACCTCGCGGCATCGCGCGCGCATCGTTTCCAGGTCCCCGTCGTTCACAATCATGTGGTCGGCCGTTGCGATCACCTCGGCGAGCCCCCACCCGAGCTCCCGCTCGTCGCGCCGCAGAAATTCCTCCCACGAGACGGCGTCGTCGCCGCGAGATCGTCTCTTGATCCGCTCGTGCCGCGTTCTCGGGGACGCGTGGATTGCGACGACGACGAGGTCATCTCCGAATGCGCGACGGAAGACCTCGAGCTCCTCCCGACCGCGGATGCCGTCGATGACCGTCGCCTCCTCCTTGATCCGCGGCACGGTCCGCTCGGCCCAGATCCCGAATCCGTGGCGCACGCGGTCCTCGTGGGCCATGCCACCGACGGTTTCGTCGCTGAACTTGATCCCGCGGCGACTCGCCTCCTCGCGGACGACGTCGCCCATGCGGACCATCGGAAGGCCACGCTCCTGGGCGACGCGGACGAACTCCTCCTTCCCGCATCCGGGCATGCCCGTGAGGCAGATGGCGCGGACCATTTTTGGCGGTGGAACGGACGAACCGTATAAGGATTGTCGCCCTCGCTTCGGAACTCGGAACTGCGAAGCCCTGAACGAAACACTAATAGCGACAGAACCGATTCTCGTCTTTGCTCAAGTGATGAAGGATTTCGATGTCGACATCTGAGTCGGCAGCGCAGCCACGGATGAAGCCTAGCCTCCATGGGCAGTCTGCGGAGGGGAGGGACAAAGTAACCATCATCGTCCTGGGAGGCGTTTTGGTGTGCCTTGTCTTGGTACTCGCGGCAGGCCTTGTGACAGTGTCTTTCTGCTGCGGTGCGCCGGGTCCATACGTACACGTCGACATCACAATCAGTCAGGTTGGGAATAACTGGTCGCTGATTGTTGTTCGAGTTCCCGTGAGTGTTTCCCCGGATGACACAACCCTGACGATTCGCGACCGGGATAGCATCGTGCGATTGCCGATGGATCATGTTCCGTTGTCTGCGCTTACGCAGGGGAATTGGACGACGTACTTCGCGCTTCATGAGGGGCAGTCAGGCAGGGCGGAGATTTCCCCTGGAGACCAGATCATTATCAGCGCATCTCAGTATCAAGCTGGGTCTGATTGGTGGCTGGATCACGAGTCATGGACATTTCTTTCGCAAGGTATATTACCGTGATACCCGAGAAGACCAAGGGTTTGAGAGACGGAAGGTGTCTCCATGAGACGGCACTTTCCCCCGAGTTCCATGTCGGCATGGTGTGATGCCGAACCAGTGCGACGGGTCTTCCACTACAATGTCTTGTCGCCGCCGGCAAGTTGGCTCGTGTGGGCGTCTATCCACGCCATGATCTGAGCCTCTCCGCTGCGGACCGTGTCTGCTACAAGGCGCGCCCCTCATGGAAGCTTCGCGCCGCAGTGCTGGCAGAACGTCGCGCCTCGGGGGCCTTGACGGCCGCATTCGGGACACACGAGATTCGCGGGCGGAACGATCGGTGCGCTCGGAGGAGGCGCCGGCTGGGATGGAAACGCGGGCATCGGTGCATAGAATGGAGCGCCCATCGCCCACATCGGCTGCGCCATGAGGCGTTCTTGCAGTTGCTGGAGGCCTGTCTGAAGCTGCTTCACGGTCTGCCCGTACACGATGACGAAGATCGCGTACCCGACGATCGCGAATCCCGCCGGCAGGAAGACGGCGCCGACCAGCATCTCGAGGGAGCGGGCGAGCGCGAACGCGTCGAGCGCGGGGTTCGAGAGGAGGCTGATGACGCTCGCGGTCAGAACACCCACGAGTCCCAGCCCGACGAGCCCGAGGATCGGAATCGCGTAGCTCGCCATGTCCGTGAGCCCGCGGGTGTGCGGCGGCTGGAGCGCGCGCACCATGTTGCGGTACATCTGGCCCTTGCACGTCACGCCCGCGGTCCAGAACCCCGTGACGAGGAGCGGGATGAACACCTGCGCAGGAACCTGGCCGGGGCCCACGAGCAGGAAGGCGCCAGAGAAGGCGAGCAGCATGTAGACGACCATGATCGCGGCGATCGTCGACAGCGTGGTGCCCAGCCATTTGAACAGCACGCCGCGGCGCGCGTACGTCGCGTGCTCGGGGCCGTATTCGTCCGCCCCGTGCTGCATCCTGGTGACGGAGAGGAGGCTCACGATGAAATTGATCACGAAGACGATCACGAGGCCGCAGGAGGCCGCCCCCGTGAGCGCCACGGCGGCGATGGCGGTCCCGAAGTCCGATGCGACCAGGAGGAACGACGTGAGGCCGAGGATGAGCGCGAACGTCGAGAAGATGAGGTCGAGGATCAGGTTCGTCTGGTACGACCGGATGCCCGAGAGCGTCTCCGGCTTGATCACGACGGCGGGCCAGCTCGGGACGGGCGCCATGCCGGGATAGCCCGGGTAAGCCACGGGTTCGCACCAAGGCGAATCGGACAATTGAACGTATGCTCGATACGTCGACGGATTTGGCGTGTTGCTGCCTCCCAAGCAGAAGCTGAAGATACCGGCGAGCTTCGGCGGGCTCTGGCACATCGTTAGAGGACCGTGCACGTGACGCTGCCATTGCAGCAGAAGTCCGGACGGTTGCAGCGAACCTTGCTACACGTGAAGCAGGACCCGCTACAGTCGTAGCCAATGCCGCTTCTGTCGTAACAGATTCTGCTACAGGATACAACAAGATCCGCTACGGTTGTAGCGAAAGGCGCTGCGGATGCAGCGCATGCCAGGGATAATGTAGCAGAACCCGTTGCAGTCGCAGGAAATGCCGCTGCGATCGTAGCAGAGTCTGCTGCAGCTGCGGCAAGACCTGATACAGTCGTAGCGCGTGCCCGGATGGTTGCAGCGAGGGCGGCTACAGGTGTAGCAGATTCCGTCGGGATTGTAGCGACGCCTGTAGGGACTGTGGAAGCCCTCGTCGGACTCCGGGGGCGTTCCATGACCGCCTAGACATGCTCCGTCTGAGTCGGTTTTACCGATATTTGAGGGCCGACTAGTGGATGTACGCCTAACATGGATGTCCATCGAACCCAACCCGGATATCGCCCCGAACGGGGCTGGAGACATCGGAATTGGGATCGTACGGACACGCACAGATCCTCGGGTTCTCCGAGGACGTGCAGAAGGCTGTGGGCAAGGAAGCGGATGCACTGGAGAAGAAGGGGATCAACTCGGAGAAGATACACGGGGAAATCCAGGAGCAGCACGAAGAGGTCGCTTCGCTGAACGCGCAGCAGGAGTCCCTGAAGCGGCAACTGAAGGCGACGACGGCCGCGTACATGGCGGCCCGCGTGAAGCTGTACTTCACGTGCAGCGGCGCGCTGGACATCATGATGGCGGCGGTCGAGAAGAACAGCAGCGCGGCGAAGAACCTGCAGCGGCTTCGGAGCCGGATCCGCAGGCCGCGGGGGCCGACGGAGGCGGCGATTCTCCCCGTCCCGACGCCTCCATCCTGAGCTACATTCCGTCGGAGGGGTTGCGCTGCGCCCTCGCCACTCCTGCCCCTTTCGGAAGTCTAGAATGTACGTTACCTTCTTACAACGTGTGGCGATGCTATAGTGGTGATAGGATGCGACTGTCAGCGCTTGTGTGGTCTCCATGGCATTCCTTGCCGTGAGCGGCTTGCAAGGACCGAGTACGTCCTCCGGAGACGAACCTCCCGCTGTCTCACTTGAGTCCCAGATCATAGATGACGCGGTGACGCTCGCACGACCCAGACCGTCGGGGAAAACGGGGCGGGGATGACGATTCAACGCTTTTCTCCCCTCATGACGGGGTTGGCAGTCGTGGCAGCTCTCCTGCTGATCCGCTGGTCTCCGCCGCCGAGACAGGTCGCATTCGTCCTCTTTCCCATCGTCGTTGCCATTCCCGTGGTCGTGCTGACGACATTGAGATTCGCGAGGCCCCCTGCGCGACGTTTGGCCGCCACTCGCGGGCTCTTCGCCCTCGTGGCGGTCGTGATGGCAACCGTCATCGGGCTCGTCGCCGGCACGTTCAGCGGAGGTTTGGCCATTCTGACCGAGGGCTCGCCGACCATAGTGGCAAGGGCGGAATTTGCAGCCGTCGCTGGGTCCGTGGGTTCTCTGGCGGGATGGTTTGTGTTCGTGTTCGAGCGTCTGGCTGAACGGCGTGGCGAGGCCCGACCCTCCCAATCTCGGCGAAGGCCTGGGCTGGGGTTGGCGGCAGGGGTCACGGTTTTTCTCGTTACTGCCTTAGGTCCCGCGTGGGGGTTCGCAGTTTTGCCGTTGGCACCGGGAATTGGACCCATGGGAGGCATCATTGTAATGTATGCAGTGGTGGTGGGAATCGTGGGGGTAGTGAGCCTCATCATTGGGGTCGTTGCGGAACTTCTTCGCGTCTCCCGAGATCGTCCTCGAAGAGGGTAGTTTCGCCGCACCTTCTTCTCGTTCATCCTGACCATCGTGACACGGAGGATGGAGAGGATGTCAGGTTGAAGAATACAGCACAGCCACGGCCAACACAGCCGCGCCCCAGCCGCAAACCTTTATCCACGTTCCTCCGGATGCCGCCGCGTTGGGGGCCGCATGAAGGAGGTCTGGCTCGAGAAGTACCGCCCGAGGACGCTCGACGAGGTCGTCGGCCAGGAGGACATCGTGGAGCGCCTGAAGTCCTACGTCAAGTCCGGCAACCTGCCCCACCTCCTCTTCGCGGGGCCGCCGGGAACCGGCAAGACGACGTGCGCGATCGCCCTCGCGCGGGGGCTGTTCGGCGACACGTGGAAATCCCAGTTCTTCGAGATGAACAGCAGCGACGAGCGCGGGATCGACGTCGTCCGGAACAAGATCAAGGAGTACGCGCGCATGGTGCCCCTTGGCGGCAGCTTCAACGTCCTCTTCCTGGACGAGTGCGACCACCTCACGGGCGACGCGCAGGCCGCGCTGCGCCGCACGATGGAGATGTACACGAAGTCGAGCCGCTTCATCCTGAGCGCGAACTACTCGAGCCGGATCATCGAGCCGATCCAGAGCCGCACGGCCGTGTTCCGCTTCCGGCCGCTGAAGCCCGAGGCGATCCGGACGTACCTCGCGCGCATCGCGCAGGCCGAGGGTCTCCAGGTCTCCGAGAAGGCCGTCGACGCGCTCGTCTACGTCGCGTCCGGGGACATGCGGAAGGCGGTGAACGCGCTCCAGGTCGCCGCGTCCGTGTCGACGACGATCGACGAGGAAACGCTGTACAAGACCGCGAGCACCGCGCGGCCGGAAGAAGTTCGGAAGCTGATCGAGGTCGCCCTGGCGGGGGACTTCCTCGGCGCAAGAGAGGCGCTGGACCATCTCCTCATCGAGTACGGCCTGTCGGGTGAGGACATCCTCCGCCAGATCCATCGCACCGTGTTCGAGGTCTCCCTGCCCGACGTGTACAAGGTCAAGCTCGTCGACTCGGTCGGCGAGGTCGAGTACCGGCTCGTCGAGGGGAGCAACGAGCGCATCCAGCTCGAGAACCTCCTTGCGCGGTTCGTGCTCTTCGGCCAGGAGATCCGGAAGGGTTAGAGTCCGTCCGCGATCGTCCGCGACTTTCGCGTGCGTGCAAGACATGCCGCCAACGCCGCGAGGGCGGGTCCTGGCGCGACCGTCGCGAATTCCGTGGCCCACGCCGCCAGAAGCAGGCCGTGCCCCCCGTCCGTGTGCGCGTCCTGCAGCGATGCCTGGCGCAGGAGGACGCGAGCCACGTCCTGCGGCTCCACCGCTTCCGCAAGCCCGAGGGCGAGGCTGGCCGCCTCCTGCGCGTCGTCCCCCTCGATCGCCAGCTCGAGCTCGTTGAGTGCCGCGTCCGGGTCCGCAATCGCCGCGGGCCGTGGGAGCTCGCCGCCGGGAGCGGAGGCTACGGCCCTCGCCGCGGTCAGGAGGGCGAGGACTCGGTACGAGGTGCGGGAAAAGCCGATGAGGAACCGGGTCGCGAGGGCGAGGAGGAGGAGTTCGAGTGCCGCGGGGTCCGCGATGACCCGCTCCGCGGCGGTCCACGCGACCATGTCCCCGTATCCGGCGAGCGTGCGCCCACGCTTCAGGCCCGCGATGAGCTCGGAGACGAGGCGCTCCGGTCCCGCCTGCAGGGCAATCGCGTACCCGTTCCTCGCGGTCTGGTCGATCTCCAGGGAGTTCCGCGCGGCGAGCTCGACGTCAAGCCGCGCGCGGCCCACGTTGCGCAGCATCTCGGAGTGGTCCGTCAAGTCCTGCGGCGCTCCCGCCACGAGATGGACCGCGGGCGCCAGGAGCACGGGACCGCGGATCCAGCCGAGCGCCCGGGCGAGCCGCCACGAGCCGACCGCGAACGTGCGCTTGTGCCCGCCCCCCGCGGAGTCCCGGGCGCACGCCTCGAACAACGCGTCCCCCGCGAACCGCCGCTCCTCGCCCTCGCGGAGGAGTCCCGAGAAGATTGCGTCCGCCTCCACCGCCTGGGAGGTCGGGACCATCTCGAGGAAGGAGCGCCCCAGATGGAGTTCGTCCCCGCTCACCGCGTGTTTCGCGCGCGCGAGGGGCTCCCTCCTCCACTCGGAAGCGGCGAGCGCGCACGCCTGGACGATGGGGAGCGCGGGCGAGTCCACGCGCGGCGCGATCTCGAGGGCGGCGCCGAGCGTCGGGAGACCGTGGAGAGGCGGCAGGGATGGATGGAAGTGGCGCGCCGCCGCCATCGCTGCGGTCCGCGCGACCTCCTGCCGGTCCGTCCCCCTCGAGAGGATCTCCGCGATCCGAGATGCACACGCGACGGCGTCGCCTGACGCGAGCGCCTCCTCGACCCCTGGGACCTCCTGCACCTCCACGACGCGGGGCATGGACGGGGCGCCCGAGCGCCAAGGTTCGTTTAAACGTGCGGGTCGTGCGAACAGCTCCCGTCTCCTTTATTACCCGCGATGCCTCGTCATGGACGCGATGGTTCTTCAGGAGCCCCTCGACATCCGCGAGGCTCCGGGCCGCGCGATGGGCAAGGTCGCGGAGCTGTGGCGGCCCACGGAGAGCGGCCGCGTCGTGTGCACGGCGTGCGCGCGGTACTGCAAGATCGGCGAGGGGCAGGTCGGCCTGTGCGGCATCCGCGGCGTGCATCAAGGCAAGCTGTGGCTCTACACGTACGGGAAGGTCATCACGGGCCACGTCGACCCGATCGAGAAGAAGCCCGTGACCCACTACCGGCCCGGGTCGAAGATCTTCAGCATCGCGACGACCGGATGTAATTGGCTTTGCCGTTACTGCCTTCTCCCAGGAACGCTCGTTCTCACAAAAGATGGCGCCCTCCCCATTGAACAGCTTTTCCGTGACTCGGATGCCACGGACCATTCCGAAGTCCGAACGGTCGAACACAGAGCAGCGCTCACGCATCGAAACCGTTGGCGGCGAATCGTGAAAGCGTTTCAGCACTTCTATGTAGGCGTAGTCCTAAGATTGGAAACGACGTCTAACCTAAGTGTCACTTGCACACCCAATCATGGAGTATTCGCTCTAAGGCCGAACGGTTACGTGCGAAAGGTCAGGGCGGACTCGCTTAGGGTTGGAACTCAGGTCGCGGTCCCACTGGCGGCGATCAATTCAGGTCTGCACGACATCGGTTTCGGAAACCAGGTCATGCTGTCCGCGTTCAATCCTGAGGGCATTAGGCTCGGCGACTACTGCCTCGAAACTGTTCGCGAAACCACCGCCTTGGAATACGCTGGTCCTGTCTACAACATCGAGGTCGACGAGGATCACAGCTACACCGCGAACTCTTTTGCGGTCGCAAACTGCCAGAACTACGACATCTCCCAGCGCCGGAAGATCGAGGGCATCGACGCGCAGCCGGAGGACATCGTCCGCATGACCCTCGAGCAGGGGTGCCAGGGCCTCGCATACACGTACAACCAGCCGACGATCTTCATCGAGTTCGCGCGCGACATCGGCATCCTCGCACGGAAGGCCGGCCTGATCAACATTTTCGTCTCGAACGGGTACGACACGCCCGAGGTCGTCGAGCAGATGAAGCCGTTCCTCGACTGCATCACCGTCGATTTCAAGGGGAGTGGCGAGACGCAGTTCGTCCGCAAGTTCATCTCGATCCCGAACGCGGACCCAATCTTCTCGACGCTGAAGGAGATTCGGGACAAGACGAAGATCCACACGGAGATCACGGACCTCATCGTGCCGCAGGTCGGCGACGACCTCGACGCCGCCAAAGTCCTGTCGAAGTTTGTGTACGACGAGCTCGGGCCGGACACGCCGATCCACTTCCTGCGGTTCCACCCGGACTACAAGATGATGGACCTCCCGTGGACGCCGGTCGAGACCCTCGAGAAGCACTGCGAGGTCGCGAAGGCGGCCGGCCTCCGGTACGTGTACATCGGGAACGTGCCCGGCCATCCGCTCGAGCACACGTACTGTCCATCGTGCGGCGCGATCGCGGTCCGGCGGTACGGGTTCGACATCACGGGGTGGGAGCTGACGAAGGACAACCGGTGCAAGAAGTGCGACTACAAGCTCCCGATCTACGGCTCCCTCGAGAAGACCGTGAAGGACGAACGCTACTACAGCGTGCTGTCGCATCGGTAGCCGGAAGGTTTTCAAGCCCCACCGCCTTCGGCCCCCTTGCGCGTGGATAGTCTAGCTGGTTAGGACATAAGCTTGCCAAGCTTATAGCCCGGGTTCGAATCCCGGTCCACGCACTTTTCCATCCGGTCAACGCGACACGAGCGTTGCGTCGATCGTCTCCACCATGAAGCGCCTTTCCGCAGACCGAACCCCGTATATAGGCCCCCTCGCATGGCCGCCCCCCGATGCGTCTCGAGGACCTGGGGGAGCGCGGCGCGATCGAAGTCCTCAAGAGGATTTTCGACCGCGGCCATCCCATCGGGATCGGGGACGACTGCGCGCTCATCGACTGGGGCGACCAGTACCTGCTCGTCACCACAGACCTCATCAGCCAGCGCGCGCACCTCCCGCCGACCGCGACACCGTACCAGATCGGGTGGTTCCTCGTGGCGACGAACCTCAGCGACGTGGCGGCGATGGGCGGCTACCCCCTCGGGTTCGTCGCGGCCCTCGCCCTCCCGCGGACCACGGAGGTGAACTACCTTCGCGAGCTCGCGCGCGGGATGGACGAGTGCGCGAAGGAGTTCGGGATCGCGATCCTTGGCGGCGATACGAAGGAGGCGGGGGAGATCACGCTCGCCGGGACCGCGTTCGGCCGCATAAAGAAGGAGCGCGTCCTGCTCCGGGCGGGGGGGAGGCCCGGGGACGCGATCGTCGTGACGGGCGACCTCGGGCGGGCGGGGTGGGGCGCCCGCCAGATCCGTGCGGCCACGGACGTCGTCCGCGCGACGGAGCTCCTCGTGCGACCGAAGGCGCGCGTCGAGGAGGGGAAGCTGTTCGCGGAGAGCGGGGCGGTGACGAGCTGCATGGACATCAGCGACGGGCTCGGGACCACGCTCGCGCAGATGGCGGCCCTCGGCCGGGTCGGCTTCGAGGTCGACTGGGCGAAGCTTCCCGTGTTCCGCGAGCTGAAGGCGCTCCCGGTCGAGGAGCAGCAGGAGCTCGCGATCTATTTCGGCGGGGACTACGAGCTCGTCGCGACCGTCCGGCCGGAGAGGCTCGACGAGGTGCTGCGCGTGTTCCAGGAGAAGCGCCATGCGCTGACGGCGTGCGGCCGAGTCCTGCCTTCGGGACCGAACGTGCTCGTCGCGGACGCGAAGAGGGGAACCCTCCACCCGCGCGGATGGGAGCACTTCCGGAGCGTCCCCGTCACACACTGAGGGCGCCGCGCTCGAGGATCGCCTTCCCGTCGATCTCGACGGTCGCCTTCGTGAAGAGCGCGTCGACGCGGACGCTGCACCGGACGTTGCCGCCGTACGCGGCGTTGTCCCCGAACCCGATGTGGACCGCGCCCAAGGCCTTCTCGCCCTCCAGGAGGGTGCCCGTCACCCGCGCGTTCGGGTTGAGGCCGAGGCCGACGGTCCCGAAGGCGCGCCCGTCGCGCCCTCCGCGGTTCATCTCGTGCACGGCGCTCGCGGCGCCGGTGACCTTCGACGCGTACCCCTCCTTCACGACGACGATCACCGGCTCCGGCGTGCGCTCGTGGAACCACGCGTCGATCACGAGCCGCCCGTCCGCGCTCCCCTCGACGGGGGCCACGAAGATCTCTCCGGCCGGCAGCGTCGTCGTCTCGGACCGGCGGTGGCACACGCCCGTGTCCACCGTGATCCACTCGCGGCGGGTCACGTCGAACGTCACGTCCGCGCCCAGCTCGCTCGTCAGCCGCACGGTCTTCGCGTTCCGGACCCGGCGCTCGAGCTTTCGCATGGACTTCTGGATCTCGACGTAGTCCGCGGTCAGCGCCCCCGCCTCGAGCATCGCCTCCGTCACGCCGGGGAGCGACGCGACGCGCGCCCCTGCCCGATTCGCGGCCCTGCGCGCGGCGGTGTGGGTCATGCTCTGACCCGTGGCGAGGATCACGGCGTCGCAGTCCGCCATCATGCGCGCGAGCGGCTCCGGCGGCTCCTCCCCGGGGCGTTCCGCGGCGGGGATGACCGCGAGCACGACCTGCGCGCCCGCCCCCAGGGCGGCGCCGAACAGCGCATCCCCGACCGCACGCGTCTGCGCGTCCGTCACGACGACGACCTTCTCTCCCTCCTTCACTGCCAGGCAGGTGCCGATGATGCGGTGCGCACCGACCTCCGTGCCCATCGCGCCCACGAACCGCGACGGCACCCTTAAGGATTCCCGCAGGTCGCGCGGCTCGACGAATCGTTAAATAGCCCGCGCCAATCGCGCACCCGTGCCCACCGCCTCGGACGAGTTGCGCCGCCTTCTCGGGGAATTCAACAAGCAGAACGGTGCGGAGCTCTCCATGGTGCTGACCCGCACGGGCACGTCGATCGCGCACGAAGGGTCCGGGGAGATCAACGCGGACACGTTCGCCAGTCTGGCGGCGACGCTGATGAACGCCGCCGAGATCATGTACGCCGGCCTGGGCCGGCCGGCACCCTCTCGGATCCTCGTGGAGTCGGAGAAGGCCTCGCTCGTCGCCTCCGGCTTGGGGATGAGGGCGATGTTCGTCGCCGTCGGCGGAAACCGCGAGAAGATCCTTCGCGGGATGGACGACGTCACCGCCGGCATCCGCTCCGTCTTGGCGGCGAGGGCGTAGCTCACGCGTGCGGCCTGGAATCCCGACGGAAGCGGTGGAGGAGCCGATCGCGCGTCCGTCGGTACACCTCGATCGTCGCGAAGCGGTCGAACCCCACGGCCCATGCGATCCCGAGGGCGGCCCCGCCGATCACGTCGGAAGGCCAGTGCGCGCCCACGTAGATCCGGGAGAGCCCCATCACCGTCGCATACGCCAGGAGCGGGGCGCCCCATCGCCAGTCCCTGAGGCGCAGGGCGAGGAACGTCGCTGCCACGAACGCGCGGGTCGTGTGCCCGCTCGGGAACGCGTTGCCGGAGCGGTCGTCGAACGGCGCCGGGAGGATGTTCCCATCCGGCCTCTCCACCCCCAGCGCGAGCTTGAGGAGGAGGGAAGAGATCTCGGCCAAGGCGAGCACGAGGACGAAGTCGATCGCATCCGCCCGCCGCCCCTTGGACCAGAGCGGGAGGGCCCAGAGGAACGTGAGCGGGAAGAGGCCGACGACCGCGAACGCGATCATCACGGGGTCGAGGACGGGGTTGCCCGCGCCGTTGAGGGCGCGAAACGCGTCCTCGTTCAGTCCCACGGCGCCGGAAGATGCGCGCGGAGTAAGTATTTTCCGGACCGCGCGTTGCGTCGCGCGTGGCGGGCCCGCGCCCGGTGTACGACCGACTCCTCCGCCGCTCTGGGCCGCAGCACTGGTGGCCCGCGGAGACGCCTTTCGAGGTCGTCGTCGGGGCTCTCCTCATGGCGCAGACCTCTTGGAGGAACGTGGCGGCGGCGATCGACAACCTGAAGCAGGCCGGCCTGCTCGATCCGCGCGCGCTGGCGGCGGCCTCGGTCGAGACGATTCGTGCGCTCGTGCGTCCCGCGGGGCTCTACCGCCGGAAGCCGGGCCGGCTGAAGGGCTTTTGCCGACACCTGATGCGCGTCGCACGGGGGGACCTCGATCGGTTCTTCGCGCGGGACCTCGAGACCGTGCGCGACGAGTTGCTCGGAATCGATGGGATCGGTCCGGAGACAGCGGACTCGATCCTCCTCTACGCCGGCGAGTTCCCCACCTTCGTCGTCGACGCGTACACGGTCCGCATCGGGAGGAGGCTCGGCTGGTTTGCCACGGACCGGTACGACGCGGTCAAAGCGTTCTTCGAGTCCCGTCTCCCGCGCGACGTCGCCCTGTACCGCGAATACCACGCCCTCCTCGTCGCCCACGGGAAGGAAATCTGTCGCCCAAGACCGCGGTGCGACGTGTGCCCGGTCCGGAGCGCGTGCGCGTATTATCGGGATCGGCAACGACGCGGATCCTCGGTTACCCTCAAATAGGCGCAAAACACCGTACCGAACTTTGTGTAACCTCCCTCCGGTATTCCTTTCCAGAATCGGAGGGAAGTGGATGGCGATACCGAACGTGACAATCGGGGAACAGATCATCGTGCACCTGTCGCAGTACGTCCGCAGGCAGGACGACTTCGTGTGCCCACCGGGGATGTCGCAGGGGGGGATCGCGACCTCCCTCGGAATCTCCCGCGCGCACGCGGCGATCGAGCTAAGGCGAGCGATGGATGCCGGACGGGTGACCCGGCGGATCGCCCACGTGATCGGCGAGCCCTCGCGCCGGAAGGTGTACGCGCTCACTCCGCAGGGCCGTCTCATCGCGGATTCGGTCCGGAGCCGCGCCCTTGCGGTCACGACGGAGCTGGTCCTTCCGGATGGCCTGAGAGAAACCATGGAGGGTCGTCGCGCAATCGAGACCCTTCGATGGCACGGGATCCCCGAAGGTCGCGCGGTCTTGCTGCTCCTGACCCTCGATCGGATCGATGTGGGGAAGGCCGCACTTCAGCCGTTGGCGGCGAAGGCGAAGGCCGGACCTTCCGTGGAGGCGTTGGCGGCGGAGACGTTCCGGCGCGCGTTCGTTCAGCCAGTCGCTTGGCAGTTCGAAGTCGTTTTGGGACCGCCCCACGCGCCTCCGTTCCCTGCGGCCGCGTAGCGTCCGCTTGATTCGAGGTTCGCACAAATCTATTTATATAAACCTATAGATGTCGCGCCCGCCGTGAGCCCCCCTCGCGGCTCAGAAGGGATGAGCGAAGCATGACCATCTTGGGTGGACCATCGAGA
>Ga0209342_10005079_pt1 | contig 13546 bp, 11 predicted proteins | sample RifCSP16_2_FD_184023 | JGI IMG/M metagenome (GOLD analysis project Ga0209342, IMG submission 184023) | Soil microbial communities from Rifle, Colorado - Rifle CSP2_sed 16_2 (SPAdes) (version 2) | ecosystem: Environmental > Terrestrial > Deep subsurface > Rock core/Sediment | place: Rifle... | reverse complement strand
TCGGAGGTGGTCCTGAAAAAGCCAATCTTCAAAAACAGGTTTTAAAACTGGACTTGCAGGACAAAGTAATATTTACAGATTTTCAAACAGATGCAATTTCATATATTAATGCAATGGATATATTTGTGCTGCCGTCTGAGAAAGAAGGTCTGCCGAGGGTAATTCTTGAGGCAATGCTTATGGAAAGGCCAGTGGTTGCATGTGATACAACAGGCTCATCTGAGCTTGTTGTAGACAGCAAGACGGGTTTCCTCGTGCCAGTAAAAAAACCTGAGATTATGGCAGATGCTATATTAAAACTCATTGCCTCATCCGATTTGCGCAAAAAAATGGGTCAGAATGGCAGAGCAATGGTGCTGGAAAGATTTTCAATTGACAGTTATATAAGCGGCGTCAGCAGGATTTTTGAAGAGGTTTTTAGTTAAGTGATATACATTATATTGACCTATCTAATTTTGCCGCTGATTTACATCGTACTTTTTTTCAAGAGAAATGAGGCAAAGAGGATTTTAGTCATCCAAACTGCCAAGATAGGCGACCTTATATGCTCTACGCCTGTCTTTAGGGCAGTTAAGAAAAGATACCCCCATGCCCACCTTGCAGCAATGGTCAATCCTGCAGCGCGGGGACTTCTTGAATACAATCCGTATGTCAATGAGGTTATTGAAATAGAGAGAGGTTTTTACAGAGGGCTTGCAGGCAAGATAAGGCTGGCAAGATTGCTTCATAAGGGAGGATATGATATTGCAATATCCCTTAATCCCAATCTTCCGTTTATGCTTGCCATGTTCTGGGCGCTTATACCAGTCAGGATTTCTCTTATGCCGGTTATTACAGGAATTACCTATCGCTTAGCCTCTGTGTTTTCTACTTATCTTGAAAGGCATATAAGGGGCAGGCTTGTTGCAGAGACATATATGGAAATGCTCAAGGCAATCGGCATAGACAGCAAAGACATTGCAAAGGATGTCTTTAAGTCACCTGACGCTGATGAAAGAGTTGTAGGGGAGACCCTTGTGGTCTCCCATTGGGAGGGGACAAGCCCCTCCCCTACAAAACAAAACTCAAAACTAGTCGGCCTTGCGGTTACAAGCGGCAACAGGCTGAAAGAGTGGGGCGCTAAAAATATTGCAGCACTTGCAGATAAACTGATAGCAGAGAAAAATAGTTCTGTAGTTCTTATAGGTTCTGAAAAGGATAAAGATGTCGCTGATGAAATACTGAAATCTATTTTATACAAAGACAGCATAATAGATGCAGTTGGTAAATTCAGCCTGCAAGAGCTGCCTGCACTTATTGAAAGGCTGTCTCTGTTTATCGGTGTTGATACAGGTGTTATTTATATGGCAGATGCCCTGAATATACCAGTCATTGATATTGCAGGTCCTTCTGATATGGAAGACCAGAGGCCCACGGGCAAGAGGGTTACAATAATACAGAAGAAAGATATTGAATGTGTTCCATGCTCGCATACATTCAGCGCTCCTTACGAGTGCAGATATGGCCACAGGGATTGCATAGTATCGGTTTCGATTGATGAGGTTTTTGATTCTGCTAAAAGACTACTATCGATGGCATAATTTCATTGAAGGATAGCAAAATGGACTTTTCCCAAGAAAGACAAATTAAATACATTGATAAGATAATGCATTGGTGTTTTATGGGGCTTGTTTTTATACTTCCTATTGCCCATACCATGTCAATCCGTTCTGTTTTTATGTTCCTTCCTATGGCATTGTGGCTTTATAAAATGGTACTTAAAAAAGAAATTCTTTTTGTAAGGAATCAGATGACCCTACCTCTAACTGTCTTTGCAATAGTTGCAACCCTGTCGGTATTTACAGCAATCAACCCTAAGTATACACTGCGAGAATTACGTGGAGAAATGATAACAGACTTTTTACTCTTTTTTCTGATTTTAAATAATATACGAGACATGAAACAGGTTAATAATATTGTTTTGAGTTTGCTTATTGGGAGCTTTGTTCAGGGTATTTACAGTTCTCTCCATTATTTTTCAATGGATTGGAACTTGCTGAATTATGATATTAAGGTAGGTGGGTTGACAGGTGGCTATATATCTTATAGTGTATTTTTGATATCAATTCTGCCTTTTGTTGCTTATAAAATTGTAGATAGCTCTGGGAGTAAAAGGTTCTTTTTCATAGGTTTGATATTTATAAATCTGTTTATGCTATATCTTACTCATCAGAGGGGGGCTTGGATAGCCCTGATTGTACAAGTTTTTACTTTTTTTCTGCTTCTAAGGCGCTGGATATTATGCACAGCAGTTGTGGGAGTCATAGCTGTGACCTTATTTTTGATTCCCAGCGGCATTCTTTATCACGGGCAGAAAGGTATAAATGTAGCTGCGGATAATGCTTTAAATACTGACAATACAATAAATAGCAGAATCGCATTATGGCGATTTACGTTGAAGGAAATAGGCCAACATCCATTCACAGGTATAGGATTTGGCCGCCACAGTTTTTCAATGCAATATCAGCAATTCAGGAAGACAGACCTTTGGCATGCACATAATACATTCTTGAATCTTACCATTCAATTGGGTTTTCAGGGTCTTTTGGCTTTTGCATTTATACTTTACCGATTGGCCAGAACATATTGGATTGCACTTAAAGAAGCTGAAGGAGAAACTTATTATTTCTTTTTGGCCTCACTGATATCTACTGTTGGATTTTTTGTGAGGAATATGTTTGATGACCATTATGTTGATGATAATGCGCAAATGTTTTGGGTGCTGACTGGTTTAAGCGTAGCGATGTTTATAAATATCAAAAAACTGACCTATAGCAGTATCTTTTCGGAAGGTAGATTTAAATAATTTATGAATAAGGTACTGTTTATCCGCAGAGACAATATTGGCGATCTTATCTGCACAACCCCAGCCATACACGCGCTGCGGGAGAAATTTCCAGCGGCAAAGATAGGTGTTCTGGTAAATAGTTACAATGCCGATGCGGTAGCAGGCAATCCGGATGTAGATGAGGTCTATGTTTATGAAAAGGCCAAACATGCCGAAGGGAAAAACAGGTTTTTGGTATGGTTAGGAAACTTAAAGCTTCTTTTAAAGATAAGAGGAGAAAGGTATGATGTTGCAATCGGTTGCGGAAGTTACTCTCCAAGTTTAGCAAGATACACATTTCTGACTGGCGCTAAGAACAGGATAGGATATGTGCGATCTGGTGATAGGTCTATTTCTTATAACATTCCAATTAGTGAGCCGAGAGAGCCTATCCATGAAGTAGTTGCCACATTTAAACTCCTTGAACCGCTTGGTATAGACGGCGAACCTTCAAGACTTGTTTTGTTGCCATCTGCAGATGAAAAGGAAAAGGTTTTAAAGTTTTTATTCCCGCATCCCACCCCTGATACAAGCATTCGGGGGCAGGCATCCCATATCCCACATCCCAATCTTATAGCAATACACATAAGCAGCAGAAAGGAAAATAACCGCTGGCCTATAGATAGATTTATCGAACTCGGTAACGAACTTATAAAAAGGTATAACATAATGCCTTTGATACTCTGGGCGCCTGGCAGCAGTAAAAATCCGTTCCATCCCGGAGATGATGAAAAGGCTGAGGCGATAGCCGGTAAGATGAGAGGTGCAGTTTTATATAAGACCAGAAGGCTCGGGGAGCTTATTGCTGCAATAAGTGTATGCGGACTGGTGATATGCTGCGATGGCGGCGCAATGCACATTGCTGCTGCGCTTGGCAAACCCATATTGACAGTATGGGGTTCAACTGACAAAAGAAGATGGTCGCCGTGGCAAGTTGATAATATAATACTTCAAAAGGGGAAAAGGGCGGATGAGGTTACTGCAGGGGAAGCGCTGTCAGCCTTTGAAAAATTGTGGAAGAATCTGAGGTGAGATATTGGATATAGGCATCATAAGGATGAGATATAATCCGTACGGAGGGGCAGAGGTCTTCCTTTCAAGGTTCATTGATGAACTTTTGAAAAGGGGGCATACCTGTCATGTGTTTGCAAGGGAATGGGATGATGGAAAGTCAGGAGTCAGGAGTCAGGAGTCAGGAGTCAAAAACCAAACCCCAAAGCTGATATTCCACAAAGTAAAAACATTCGGCCCCTCTTTTTTACGAATACTGACTTTTGCCATAAATTCCTATTTTGCCGTACGAAAGGCAAATCTTGATGTGGTAATAAGCTTTGACAGAACGCTTTATCAGGATATATACAGAGCGGGGGACGGCTGCCACAGGGAGTGGCTGATACAGAGAAACAAGTCAGGAGTCAGGAGTCAGGAGTCAGGAGTTAGAAGAACAATAAAAAAAAATATAACCTTTCTTAATCCGCTTCATCTTACCATCCTTTATCTTGAAAAGAGGCTTTTTAAAAGCAAGAGACTGAAATTTGTTGTTGCCAATTCAAGGCGCGGCAAGGACGAAATAATAAAACATTATGGTTTACCTGAGGAAAAGATTTGTGTTATATATAATGGAATTAACATTGCGGCATTTGCTGACAGTGACGGGAATAAACTCAGGGCTGTGTACAGAGAAAAACTGAATATTAAGAACGAGACAGCCCTATTGTTTGTAGGCTCAGGTTTTGAGAGGAAAGGCCTTAAGTTTTTCATAGAGGCAGTTGGTATTTTAAAGAGAGAGGGTCACAACAACCTAAAAATAGTTGTTGTTGGAAAAGGGCGGATTAAAAAATATCAGACGATTGCTGATAGATGCGGGATAGGGGAGGATATAAAGTTTATGGGCCCTGTAAAAGATATAAATGCTTACTACAGCGCCTCTGATATATTTGTTCTGCCGTCTATATACGAGCCGTTCAGTAATGCCTGTCTTGAGGCAATGGCATCCGGAGTGCCTGTCGTAACATCGAAGATAAACGGGGTGTCTGAAATTCTCACAGATGGAAGAGACGGGATGATTGTAGATGAACCTTCAAATTCAGAGGAGTTGGCCTTAAAGATTAAGCCTCTCCTGAATTCGGGAATAAGGCTATCTGCAGGAAGGATGGCAAGAAAGACTGCGGAAAACTATACAATTGAAAAGAATGTGGAGGATTTTCTAATGCTTATTGAGAGGGCCGGATGAAATCAATCATTAAGCACAAAAGAGCAGTAGCAATCCTTAATAATTTCAAGAAGGCATCTGTTCTTGTCATAGGCGACCTTGTGATGGACCACTTTGTGTGGGGGAAGGTAAGACGGATATCCCCGGAGGCCCCTGTGCCTGTTGTTGAGGTGAGTTCAGAGAGCTTCATGCTGGGCGGCGCTGCGAATGTGGTGAACAATATCCATAGTCTGGGGGGAAAGGTTTTAGTGTGCGGTGTTGTGGGAAGGGATGAGATGGGCAAGAAACTTATCCATGAACTAAGGTTAAAGGGTATATCTTCAGACGGGGTTATTGTTGAGGATGGGAGGCCCACCTCAGTAAAGACAAGGGTCATAGCGCACAGCCAGCAGGTGGTGAGATTTGACAGGGAGAAGAAGGAAAAGGTTCATCTGGATACAGTAAAGACCATAATGGATTATGTAAGTAAGAAAATAAACTCATTTGACAGCATAATAATATCTGACTATGCAAAAGGGGTTATATCCGAAGAACTCGTGGAAGAAGTGATAGCCCTTGCCAAAAAAAAGGATAAACCAATTGCTGTGGATCCAAAGGTCGGCCATTTTGATTTTTATAAATATGCAACGATAGTGACACCCAATAATGATGAGGCATCCAAGGCATCAGGTATTGAAATTGAAAATGAGGCCAGTCTTTTAAGGGCAGGGGAGGTGCTCCTTAACAAGCTCGGGAGCGATGCGGTGCTGATAACAAAAGGGGAGCACGGCATGAGCCTCTTTGAGAATAACGGTGAGATAACCCATATACCCACTGTGGCAAAAGAGGTCTATGATGTGAGCGGCGCCGGCGACACTGTTATAGGCACGGTTGCCCTTTCAATGGCATCAGGGGCAAGCTTAAAAGAGGCAGCAGTAATATCCAACTTCGCAGCAGGTATTGTTGTCGGCAAGATAGGAACAGCTACTGTTACACCAAAAGAACTCAAAGATGCTGTTGATAATGGCCTGGCTGAAAAAAGGCGAAGATGAGCAGACCAAAGGAACTGGTTTCAGTCAAATTGGTAGCAAGTCTTCTATCAGGCGATGGGGCGGTTATAAAACCTGTTTTTAAAAAGCTGGAGAACAGATTTGGGAGTATGGATTATTTAAGCGAATGTATGGATTTCAAACACACGGATTATTACAGGGATGAGATGGGCGACAAGCTGTTCAGGAGGATGGTTTCCTTTGAAAGACTTATTAAACCCGATTCATTGGCTGATATAAAACTCTTTACAAACTCTGTTGAGGATGAATATCTGAAGAACGGTGGGCAGAGGATAATAAACATAGACCCCGGATATGTTTCCATGGAAAAGCTGGTATTGGCAAGCTGCAAGAATTTTGCGCACAGGATATACCTTAAAGATGGAGTCTATGCAGACTTGACTCTAATTTACAGGGATGGGGATTTTCAACCCGTTGACTGGACATTTCCCGACTATGCCGGTGATGATATGAGGAGATTGCTGAAGGAAATAAGGGAAAGGTATATCCACCAACTGCAGAATAATATATCTGTTTAAATACAAGGTCAGCAACTGCCACAACTTGCCGTGAGCCCTGCCTTTCAGGCAATGGTAAAGGCTGGCGAATGGAAAATGAGGTTTACCCTTGACAAATTATAGTTTTGCTTTAGCAAAACACATGCCCGCTTTGCCATAGGCAAAGCAGATAATTTGTCAAGGGTTTATCTTCCTATGCAGTCAATAAGCCCCGCCTTGCAGGCGGGGTTATTAACTTAAAGACCCAACAGGCTGTTGAAAAAGCCATCAACAGCCCTGATTGCACAGATTAGAAAAAATGATTACACAGATATTTCAAGGAGTTTTAATCGGTGTAATCTAATCTTTTATCTATGTAATCAGAGATTGTTGAGTTTTTCAACAAGCTCCTAAAGGCATAGTTATTTTTATGGATAGAATAGTTATAAAGGGTGCAAGAGAGCACAATTTAAAAAATATCGATCTTGAAATCCCGAGAGATAAGCTCGTTGTAATAACTGGTGTAAGCGGTTCAGGAAAGTCATCCCTCGCCTTTGACACCATATATGCCGAGGGGCAGAGGAGGTATGTGGAAAGCCTCTCTGCCTATGCAAGGCAGTTCCTTGAGCAGATGGAGAAGCCTGATGTGGAGAGCATAGAAGGCCTTTCCCCTGCCATATCCATCGAACAGAAGACTACAAGCAAGAATCCCCGCTCAACCGTGGGCACTGTCACGGAGATTTACGACTATATGAGGCTCCTGTTTGCAAGAGTCGGAAAGCCGTATTGTTACAGGTGCGGAAAGGAGATTGCTGCCCAGACCATACAACAGATGGCAGACAGGATTATGGAACTCCAGCCGGATACCAGGATAATCCTCCTTTCACCCATTGTAAGGGGCAGGAAAGGGGAGTATAAAAAGGAGCTGGAGCAGTTGAGGAAGGACGGCTATACAAAGGTAAAGATAGACGGTGAAATGAAGGACCTTGGCGAAGAGATTGTCCTTGATAAGAAAAAAAAGCACAACATAGATGTAGTTATAGACAGGCTTATTATCAAGGACGGGATTATAAAGAGGCTTGTTGACTCTCTGGAGATTGCCGCGCGGTTATCAGAGGGAATTGTTAAGGTAGAACAGATGCCAGCTGAAGGCGGGCGCGATAAGGAAGAGATGCTGTTCAATGAGAAACTTGCGTGTGTTGAGTGCGGTATAAGCTATCCGGAACTTACCCCTGCCATGTTTTCCTTCAACAGTCCCCACGGCGCATGCCCTGAATGCAACGGTCTTGGCGGGAAGCTATACTTTGCCCCTGAGCTTGTTGTCCCAAATAAGGAGATTTCCCTGAGGGAAGGGGCAATAGTTCCGTGGGGAAAGAAAACCTCTGTCTATTTCTATCAGATGCTGGATGCGCTTTCAAGGCATTATGGTTTTGACATCTATACCCCATTCAAAAACCTGCCGGAAAAGGTCCAGGAGGTTCTCCTATACGGCTCAGGCAATGAAGAGGTAGAGTTCTATTATGAAAAGGGAGAACGCCGCTACTACTACAAAAAGCCCTTTGAAGGCGTTTTGAAGAACCTGGAGCGCAGATACCACGATACCGGCTCCTCTGACGTGATGGAGGAACTTGCCCGGTATATGAATACCCAGCCATGCCCTGTGTGCAACGGCTCAAGGCTTAAGAAAGAGGCATTGTTCATCAAGATTGACGGCCGTTCAATAGCTGATACTACAAATATGTCCATAAAGGAATGCGCAAGGTTCTTCAAAGGGCTTAAGCTCGGAAAGGCGGACAGGGAGATTGCAAGGAGGGTTTTGAAGGAGGTTGAGGAGAGGCTGGGATTTCTTATAAATGTTGGTCTTGATTACCTTACCCTGGAGAGGCCTGCGGCAACGCTTTCAGGCGGCGAGGGCCAACGTATACGGCTTGCAACACAGATAGGTTCAAGTCTTGTGGGTGTCCTTTATATACTGGATGAGCCGTCCATAGGATTGCACCAGAGGGATAATAAGAAACTCCTTGACACCTTGAAGAGGCTCAGGGATTTAGGCAATACTGTACTTGTGGTGGAGCATGATGAGGAGACTATCCTATCAGCGGATTATGTGATTGACATGGGGCCAGGCGCTGGTGAAGGAGGCGGGGGTATTGTTGCCACAGGCACACCTGTGGAGATTATGCAGAATAAACAGTCCCTGACAGGCAGGTATTTGACCAGGGAGCTGGAAATCCCTGTTCCTCAAAAACGGGTAATGCCTGACGGCAGGTTTCTCACCATAAAGGGCGCAAAGGCAAATAATCTTAAGTCCGTAACAGTGAAGATTCCCATTAGACTTATAACCTGTATTACAGGTGTTTCAGGCTCAGGAAAAAGCACCCTGATTATTGACACCCTTTATAAGGCGCTGGCCCAGAGACTGTATCATTCAAAGGAAAGGGCAGGAGAGGTGGAAAATATCCTTGGCCTCGAATTCATAGACAAGGTGATTGACATTGACCAGTCGCCAATAGGCAGGACCCCGCGTTCCAATCCCGCCACATACACGGGCCTTTTCACGCCCACAAGGGATTTATTTGCGCAATTGCCTGAGGCGAAGATGCGTGGCTATCAACCCGGCAGGTTCAGCTTTAATGTAAAGGGCGGCAGGTGCGAGGCATGTGAGGGTGACGGCCTTATAAAAGTGGAGATGCATTTTCTGCCGGATGTCTATGTTACATGCGAGATCTGCAACGGCAAGAGATATAACCGCGAGACACTGGATATAAGATACAAGGGGAAGAATATTGCGGATGTCCTTGATATGACCGTTACAGAAGCCATGGCATTTTTTGAGAATATACCTCCCATAAAAGAGAAACTGGGTACTCTCTATGAGGTTGGTCTCGGTTACATAAAACTGGGACAGTCAGCAACAACCCTTTCAGGCGGAGAGGCGCAGAGGATAAAGCTTGCAAAGGAGCTTTCAAAGAGGGCAACCGGCAGGACTATTTATATCCTTGATGAGCCTACAACAGGACTTCATTTTGCTGATATCCAGAAGATGCTCGATGTTCTGCAACGCCTGAGGGATTCGGGAAACACCATCGTAATAATTGAGCACAACCTGGATGTGCTGAAAACCGCTGATTACATAATTGACCTCGGCCCTGAGGGCGGGGATGCAGGCGGCAGGGTTGTTGCCACAGGTACGCCTGAAGAGGTTGCCGGGGTTGAAGGTTCTTATACAGGTGCGTTTCTGAAAAAGGTTTTACACAGCCTTAACTTATGATCTACAAATCAAGGATAGCCTTCAGGGCTACTGTCATCGGGCTCGCCGGAAATATCTTCCTGTTTACAATAAAGCTTATTGCAGGATTATTATCCGGGAGTCTGGCGCTCTTGTCGGATGCGATAAACTCCCTTACAGACATTGCAGCCTCCATGGCAATATTTATATGTGTCAGGGTTTCTGATAAAGAGGCTGATGAGGGACATCCCTTCGGCCATCACAGGGCAGAACCTATAGCAGGGCTTATTGTTGCCATACTTGCTGCTGTGCTGGGATTTGAGATTATAAGGGTTTCTATGGAAAGGCTGATAAGGCCTGAGACAATCTCCGTGGGATTACTTTCCCTTGTGGTTCCGTTAATAACAATGGCAACAAAGGGGAGTATGGCACGGCACTTTAAAAGTGTTGGAGATTCTATAAACAGCCCTGCAATCAGGGCAAGCGCCTTTGACAGTTTAAACGATATATTTGTTTCCTTTGCAGCCTTTGTAGGTATTGTAGGGGCAAAGGCGGGTTATCATCTTATGGACCCGGTGGCCGGTCTTCTTATAAGTCTCTGGATTATATATACCGGCTACAGGATAGGCGTTGAGAACATAGATTATCTCATGGGCAAATCGCCTGACCGTGCCTTCATAGAGCTTATAGAGAATTCGGCAAAAGGGACCCCGGGTGTAAAATCACTGAATAAAATCAGGGCACATTATGTAGGAAACTTTATACATGTGGAGATGCATATTGCGGTTGATAAAAACCTCTCTACCCTTGAATCCCATGCAATAGGCGAGGAGGTTGAAAAGAGAGTCGAGAGGTTTGATGCCATTGAAAAGACGTTTGTGCATATAGACCCTGTATAAAGGACAGTGAAAAGTGAGTAGTAAATAGTGAACAGTGCAAACAAAGCAATTTATTATACGTCATTTCCAACGCCGATTGGTAGGATATATCTGGCAGGGACTTCAAAGGGTCTATGCAGAGTATCCTGGGGATATAGAAGTGAAAAAGACTTTGTAAGAGAAGTCAGAAGCCTGCCCCTGCAAGTAGTAAGCAGGGGAGTCAGAAGTATTGTTAAAGATGATTTACATTTTACAGGCATTAAAAATAATATAAAAAAATACCTTTCAGGAGAGCCTGTATCATTTAAGAAATATGCCCTGGTTTTGGAAGGCACAGCCTTTCAGAAGAAGGTATGGCGTGCGTTGGCAGGTATTCAATATGGCAAGGCGCTGACATATAAGGAAGTTGCAAAAAAGATCGGCTTTCCAAGGGCATTCAGGGCAGTGGGCAGCGCATGCGGGAAAAACGAACTTCCAATCCTCATACCGTGTCATAGGGTTATATCAAGCGATGGCAGCCTCGGAGGGTTCAGCAACGGCCTGAGGCTTAAGAGGTATTTGTTGGAATTAGAAGGGGTAAGGATATAGCGAGACAGGAAGAGTTTGTGGACAACAATCTTGACAAGAGGAGAACTGCTATATTATATTTGTGCAACCTGGACCTGCCCTTACTGCAGGGCTTTAATTGGGTAAGGGTAAACCGGCAATTCCAAATTGAGAAGAAAAGAGGCAGTATTAAGAAAGGGGAATATCACAAAAAATAGAACAGGAGATTGAAGAGCGATGTTCAAAAAAATACTTACAGCGCTGGATAATTCATCTTATTCTGATTATGGCATGGATGCTGCCGTTGCCATTGCAAAGGCATACGGGGCAGAGGTTACAGGCTGCCATGTTTATGCCGCCCGTCTTCATGAGGGGAGGTTTATGGACATGGAGGCAGGGCTTCCGGAAAGGTACCAGTCAGAGGCAGTACTGAAGCGGCAGAGGGATATACACGAAAGCCTGATATCCAAGGGTCTGAATATCATCTCCGATTCCTACCTGGACAGGTTTGATAAACAGTGCCGTGATGTCCATGTTTCGTTTAACAGGAAAAGCAGAGAAGGCAAAAACTTCGTAGAGATATTAAATGAGGCAGAGGAAGGCGGATATGACCTGGTAGTTATGGGCAGCCTCGGTATGGGTGTGGTGGAGAGCAGTATTATAGGGAGTGTATGCGAAAGGGTAACGAGGAAGGTGAGGAGGGATATACTTGTTGTTAAGAACAATATGCCCATCAAGGGAAATATAATAGTGGGCATAGACGGGAGCCCTTATTCCTACTGGGGGTTGATGGTTGCAATTGAGTTCAAAAAGGCATTTGGCTGCGAAATAGAGGCAGTTGCTGCCTTTGACCCTTATTTCCATCAGGTAGCGTTCAGGAATATTGCAGATGCCTTATCAGAGGATGCGGCAAAGGTTTTCAGGTTTAAGGAGCAGGAGAAACTCCATGATGAGATTATAGATAAGGGTATGGCAAAGCTGTATGAGGGTTATCTTGATGTGGCGGCAAAGATTGCCAGGGCCAGGGGTGTTGATATCAAGACAACACTGATGGCAGGAAAGGTATATAATGAGATACTGAAGGCAGTGCAGGCCGGACAACCCTCACTTCTTATAATAGGCCGTTTTGGATTCCACAAGGTGCCTGAGTCAGATATCGGCAGCAATACAGAGAACCTGTTGCGGATGGTTCCGTGCAATGTCTTTATAGCCGGCAGGGGCATGAGCCCTGAGGATATTATAAAGGCTGCTCCGGACTCCCTTCCAGACATAGAATGGACAGAGGGCGCCCTGGCCAGGCTTGAGAAGGTCCCTCCATTTGCAAAGGGTATGGCCAAAAAGGCTGTTGAGGATTTTGCAAGGGAGAATGGGCACAGCACGATAACCGACAGTGTCATGGATAACGCTGTCCGGAAACTCCTGCCGCCCTCTGCAAGAAGGGCAATGGGGATTGATGAGTGATGCCGCTGACAGATGTTTGATAGGCTTTTCTGTTGATAGACTTTTTCCTTGACAAATTTTAAGATATAGATTTTAATAAGTGGTATATTTGAATGAAGGAGGGTGTTTTGTTTATGAACATATTAAGGAAAGGTGCGATACTCGGGAGTATAATCGTATTTTTATTTACAGGCATGGCAAGTGCAAGTGCTGGTGAAAAGATTTCAAAGGAAGAGGCACAAAAACTGGCGCTTGAGCATCAGAACAACGGCAACAGGTATGATGATAACGGCAAGTTTAAGGAGGCAATAGCGGAATATCAGCAATCTCTGGAATATGTCCCTGATGATGCAAATACACTCTTTAATCTTGGCGTTGTCTATCTAAAGACCAATAAGCCTGAGGAGGCTGCGGCAACGTTTGAGAAATTTGTTAAAGTAGAGGGAAATGATGCAGAGGGTTATAATCTCCTCGGCATTGCATACCGTGGTTCCGGCAAGGAAAAAGATGCTCAGAGCGCCTGGGCAAAATCCCTTAAAATAAATCCGGACCAGCCAAGGGTTAAAGAGATGATGGGTGATAAATTAGCCAATTAGAAGAATTGGCTAATTTATTTTCGGTTTCTATAAATAAAATCCCCGTAACCGCACTGCGGTTGTGGGGATTTTTTTGTTTAACCCCCCCTTCTACAGAAAGTATCTGTCTTATGAATAGCAGGTGCAATATAGTATAAAAATGGAGGCAGCATAGTTTATGCTTGATAACTTCAAACCTGAAAATATTAACTGGAGGCATTACTTTGGCGGCCTTTCATTTATAATGCTGATTCTTCAGCTGTTCACAGGCCTTT
>Ga0209342_10005078_pt1 | contig 13547 bp, 26 predicted proteins | sample RifCSP16_2_FD_184023 | JGI IMG/M metagenome (GOLD analysis project Ga0209342, IMG submission 184023) | Soil microbial communities from Rifle, Colorado - Rifle CSP2_sed 16_2 (SPAdes) (version 2) | ecosystem: Environmental > Terrestrial > Deep subsurface > Rock core/Sediment | place: Rifle... | reverse complement strand
AGGACTGCGGTCAGGATCAGGAACAGATACTTCATTTTATTTCTCCCTTTTGTTTTGTTTTGTCAGAGGAACATCCCCCAACGCTTGCATCTCGATATGCCTCACGATACTTGTATCGTAGGCTTGGAACTGCTCTCCAGTATTCAGAAACATCCGTGCCAGCTTTCGGATCTCACGCAGGGCCTGCTGCGCGCGCTCGAGCTCCGTCTGTACGTGAGCTCCACAGAAGATAGCTGCCCTGTCACAGTCCTCGACTACGCAACGACACTGCCGTCTTCGACACCTCACGAGAGCTTCTCGCTCTCGATGTAGGTCAGGGTCTCCTTCGCCCGCGTTACTGCCACGTAGCACAGGTTCTTCTCCTGCTCCCGCTGTTCGCTTGTCTTCGCGAAGCGGGAAGGGATCAGTCCTCTGTCGAGGAAGAAGACGTGAGGCCACTCGAGTCCCTTCGCCTTGTGTATCGTACTCAGTAGGATCGTAGCGTCCTTGTCCGTGAAGAGGAGCTCACACTTCCGCTCGATGTCTACCGCAGTAGCATCAGGCCCGCAGGAGCGAAGCAGAGCGATCAGTGTGTCGGCTCGTTCTGTAGCCATCGCCTCCTTCGCCTCGTTCCTGGAGATCTGTGCGTCTCTCCAGTTCAGTGTGTCCTTGATATACTCGTCCCGGGTTTTCGGATGATACTCCTTCATCACCTTCTTTGCAAGTGTGACGAGGGACTTCCCGATATCGCGGCCGCGTACTGAGGCGGGCTTTCCAGATGCGATGAGCTGCAGGGCGAGCGTTACCAGGGGCGCGTTGTTGCGGCAGAGGAGAACGGAACCGGGTCGTAGCGTATCGAAGGTCCACTCTTCGAGCGTCGAGACGCTACCCTCGGGGTTGTGCTCCGCGTGCTCGAAGTCGGGAACGAACTGTTGCGCCTCGCGGACGACGGAGCGGGGGCAGCGGAAGGAGACAGACAAGGGGAACGGTGCTGCGGAGAGGAGGCGCTCCATCTGGAACATGCTGTCGAATACGGAGCCGCGGAATCCGTAGATTGCCTGGTGTGCGTCCCCAACCATGACAACCTGAGACCTCCTTCCCAGCCTCTCGATCAGCTTGATCTGGATGATGTTGACGTCCTGTGCCTCGTCTACGTAGACGATCTCGAAGGGGAAGCCGAGGCCGAGGTTGGCGATGACTGGCATCCAGAGTTGGTCTCCGTAGTCGATGGTCCCTTCCCATGCGAGCTTGAGGCAGAACTTGAGAGCGTCTGGGAAGACGGACTCGGACACCTTCGACTCGAGCATGAAGTCGTCGATGAGCTCTCTCCAGCTTCCCAGATCGCTTGCGTCTACGATTGCGTGCTCACCGAAGCCGAAGCCGTGTCCGCGGGCGAGGTCCATGATGCGGAAGAAGTCCTCGCAGTCGGACCACTTGATCTTCAGACTGTCTCGGATTCCCTTCATCTTGTCCTGCTGGAAGTTGATCCTCTTCACCGCCTTCGAGATGATCTTGTGTCCGAAGGAGTTGAACGTATGGCTCTCGGCGTCTGGCATGCGGGATTGAAACTCCTTCCTGATGACAGCGTTGAAGGCGATGTTGAGGCCGCATCGGATTGGCTGACACATCTCGATCAGACTGGTCTTGCCGGTGCCGGCCAGTGCGTGTACGGAGATGTGAGTAGTGTTGGACTTGAGGTGGTCCAGCACCGCCTGCTGTTGGGGACTGGGTTCTCGCATTCTTGTCATTCCATCCAGCTCGTCACAGAGCTCTTGGGTTGTTAGGTCAAAGTCACTCATCTTCCTTCTCCATCTTGTCTCCGAGACGGTTCCACCTGGACCAGCTGTCGCCCTCGTCCTCGAGAGGTACGACGGAGGGAGCACATCCCTCGTGGTACGGGGAGGCCTCGAACCAGAGTACCTTGCCTGCGATCTGCTCGTCGCAGGCGGTACAGACTTCCGTACTCATTTGGCACTCTGCTTCCGCGCGATCTCGAGCGCCGCTTGGAAGTGCGGGTCGTCCTCGTTCTTGGTGGGCAGGATGCCAGTCAACTCTCGGAACGCACGCCTGGCGTTGCGCCCCGCTTCCCCGTGGAACAGGCCGTCACACCAGCAGTTGCAGGTCATGCGTCTTGCGTGGTGGCAGGCAGTGCCGCAGACGCGGCGCCCTGCGGTGTCTTCGGTTGTATCAGAACTCATCGAGTCTCTCCTTCTGGCGCTGCCATGTGGTCTCGATATTTTCGAGGACCGTATCGAGCGCTTGCTTCAGTGAGATGTACAGCTCCCGTGAGATGACGTGCTCGTTGTGGAGGATGAACACGAACTGCTGGAATGCGAGGGCCCCACGGCGGCGGGAGCCCCGTCGGAGGGCAATCTGTCTCTTGTTCAAGGTTTCTCCTTCTGTGCTCGAACGCCGATGTTGTGTAGCTCCACCGCACACGCGGAGCCACACGCGACGCCGAAGGTGTCGTGTTTGAGGATCTGGAGACCGAAGGTGTCTACTCCGCAGTGGTCGCAGACTGCATTGGCGTCTCGGACTCGGAAGGAGGCGAGGCGCCATCCGGCGTCGCGGAGGATTGGAGGGAGGGGATACTCCGCTTCGGTCACAGGGATTCTCCCCACAGACGGTGGAAGTCCCGCTTCAGATTGAACGCCTGCCGCCTGTGTGACGCCTCGAGGTCGAACTTCTCCTCAGCATGTGCCTGGGTGGCACGCTGTAGCTGTGTGAAGACGAGGGAGCGATAGAACTGACGGCTGGCTTCCAGGTCGTACTCGCGCTTGCGCCGCTGGACTTCCGGGTCTGCTCTCCGTCGAACACGGCGGCGAGCGAGGGATGATCGAGACATCGGTTGCTCCTTAGTTGCATCTGTCCTGCAGTACCATGAGGACTGCGATGATGGCAGGGACGAGGGCCCACTGCCAGCGGGTGTGGAAGTCGGGCTTGGCCTCCTTCGAGAAGGGCCAGTTGTTCATGTAATCCTCGAGCTCCTTGCGTTCCTTAGGACTCACAGGGAGAACCTCGAGCCGTCGAAGGATGTGGTTCCGTTGAAGCTCCCGCTCAGACGCGCCTCGAGGCGGGGCCAGGTACCTTCGAGCCAGCCTCGGACCACACGCAGGCACTCGCGCGAGCGGCGCTTGCGGCGGGAGTTGGGACGGGGCTTGAACTGAGTATACTTGCCGAGCTTGCGGTAGCGGTTGCGGCTGTGCATGGGATCCTCCTTTGATCCTTACTCCCAGTGAACCCCACCACCGGGAGTGTAGGATCAGCTAGGCTTGCAGATGTAGTTGGGGACCTCTCGCGGCTGCATCTTCTCGCTCGCCAGCTTCCGAACGTGAGCGAGAGCCTCCTCGGCGGTCATGGCCTGGAGCTTTGACGCTTCCTTGAGCGTGTGCTCGGGCGGTACCTCGAGGCGGGTACCGACCTGCTCGCAGACGAAGGCCCCGTTGCAGATGAAGGTGACGGTGGCGGGGACGACCTCTCCCTGCCACGAACCGTGGAGGGCGGGCTCCTTGTACTGCAGGGCCCACGTTGGGACCTTCAGATCCACGAGGCGCTTGAGGCGGCGGCGAGCTTGGGGAGGGAGGAGCTTGAGGTCGATTTGAAACTCAACCCCGTATTTATGGAGCCGGACTTCGGTGTCGAGGCACGGTTTGAGGCCGAGGCTTTGACACAGGTTGACTACTGCACGGAGCGGGTTGACCTCGAAGGAGTTGAAGAAGATCTCCTGTTCGCGAGAAGTTTTCATGGTAGTCCTTATTTTTCCAGCTTCCGCTTGATTGCGGTAGCGATGTTGTTGTCGGTGCAGAATCTGGTGACCTCTCGATAGAAACGAGCACCGACTTTGGTGTAGAGATGAACGGTGCAGGGATGGGAGGAGTAGCCGCTGGGTTCCAGCTTGATCTTGAACTTGTGCTTGGTGGTCACTAGTCTCCTTTCATTAGAGGGTTGTCAACCTGAGCCGGCTAGTCCACGATCCAGCCGTCCGCGAGGAGCAACGGCACAGAGTCGTAGTCTACGAACGGCGTCGAGTTGGTGATCCGATCCCAGAGGTTGCAGAGATACACGCGGTACTTGCCATCGTGATACATCTGGTCCTCCAGCAGCACGCCCAGCCCTGCCTTGCCCTGCTTCTTCAGCGGGAGCTTCGGCCACTGAACCCAGCGGTTCGGGTTGAGGATCATCTTCTCGTCGTTGAGCTTCTCCATTAGTTAGTCCTCTATCTGGGCGAGGAGCTCCGCAAGAGCGGCGGCCCTCGCCTGTGCGGGAGTGGCGTACTTGATGGGGCCCTTGTACGTGCGGAGCAGTTCCTCCTGCCTACTCCTCAACGCGACGGCCCGCTCGGCTGCGGGTTCGTACTCGATCGGTTCGAAGTGGTCGATGCCGCTGGCACGGAGGGATTTCGGGTCGGCGGAGGATACGAAGAGGCGGCCCTGGTGGATGCAGAGGTACATCACATTTTCGCTTTCCCGAGTGTGGAGGTGGTGGGGGTTTCAGCCTCGACGGCGTGTCGCTGCGCTGCTGCACGCAGCTTGGCTGCTCGTGCAAGAGCGTTCTGTGCGCGGGTTGCGGACCAGGACCAGCCGCACGAGCAGCGGAGCGTTACGGTGGCGGGGCTGCGTATCTCACGGATTGCGTGTTCGTCCAGCTTCACTTGGCAAGCCTCCTGGCGCGAGCGATTGCGTTGCGCCAGTCCTTGTAGGTAGTGACGACATCAGCCCCCTGCGGGTCTCTGCTCAGATAGAAGCGGCCGTCGTCTGGATTGAACGAGAGAAAAGTTTCTCCGACCTTTCCCTGATCTACGGTCGGGGTCTGGTCGGATCTGAGCTTGATGGGGTGAGTTGAGATTTTCATTAGTCCTCCATCTTCGTGATCTGCACCCAAGGGCGCATTTGTTAGGCCCTCGCGAAGCGCAGGCGGCGGGGGTGGGGGCTGCGGTCGGCGCTCGCGTCGCCTGCGACCATCGCGTCTATGACCTCCGCTTCGGAGTACCCTTCGTCGAGGGCGGCGTTGAAGGCGGCCTCGCAGATGTCTTCGAGGCGGTTCGAGGTGGTGCTGTGTGTGAGGAGGAACTTGGTGCTGTTCCTGCTGGCCGTTGCGGCGCGGCGCAGGGCCGGGGGAAGGTCTGAGAAGAGGGTTGAAGTAGGCATTGTGTTTTCAGCCTTTCGGTTGGGTGTACTGTGAGATCCCAGGTCCGCATTGGAGCTGGGATTGTTATGATACCACATTTGATGGGGGCTCGCAATCACATCCGGAGGGGGCTCGCAACCACATCCGGGCGTGCTGTCAAGGGGTGGAGTGGGGTGTGGTGGTGTTACGGGATCGTAAGACCACCACCGTTCCCTCATACCGCCCCCTGCCACTTCCGAGCGAATATCCACCGTTCGGCGAGGCACTTGTAGCAACGCTGCAGCTTCTGTCCCATCTCCGTTATGTATATGTTGCGCCAGACGTGTGGGCAGGCGGCGCACGGGCAGAGCGGGCAGCGGTAGTTATCTCTTGCGTAGGTGTAGTGGAGGTGCTTGCAGACTGTGCATCGGGGTCGTCCTGTGCCCGGCCGATCCCCCTGAGTCATTTCTTCCCTGCCTCTTCAATCACCTTGATTGCAAGACCCTTTTCCCTGATGCGGCGCTCGATGTCTCTGGCGGACTCGAAGGTAGGCTGGGGCTTCGGGTGGAAGTCAGTGACTTCTCCCATCTGTCGCTCTGCCTCGGATAATACCTCCCGCGCTTGCGTGGGCTCCATCGCAAGCGCAGCGCGCATCGCGGTGAGGGTCCTCGAAGAGAGACCGGCGACGCTTGTAAAGAAGGCTTTGAGCTCGGCGTCCTCGAAGTCATCGAGGAGGGTATTCCAAGCGAAGGGCTCGAGTCGGAGGAGGTACAAAAGGGCGAGGCCCATACTGCCGCGGCGCCTCGCGGTGTAGAGTGGGATCACCGACGCGATACTGCCGAGTTTCCTTTTGATCTCGGCTTCGTCGGCAGCGGAGACGGAGGTGCCTGCGTACAGGACGAGAGTGGTGGTGGGCATGGGTAGTCCTTTGTTTGATTGTATGAATCAATGGTAGTTTCTGTGGTGACCTGTTTTCCCGCGGGCGTGGTTTAAACCTCCGAGAAATAAGGCTCCTGCGGGGGTTCTAGTTATAAAAAAATATTTTTTAACTGTAAGATCGAGGAGTGTTGGGGGCGTGGAGTCTTGAGGTACCATTGAAATACATACGCGGGGGTGGTCGCAGCAACTACCATTCATTCATACAATCATATCATGACAGTCAAGTGGCTCCACCGCGGTATCAGACCGAACTCCCGCGGGCCTGCGGGTTTAGTGGGAGGTCGATACGGGAAGCGGTATCCCGGGGATACGCGCGCTGGTGGGGGAGGAGCGCACTTGCGCGGGCCCGCGGAAACGGTATCGTCTCGGTGCGGTCAATGGCGACCGCAAGGAGACCGAATGGAAACGATGAACGTGAAGGTTCCGAAGATGATCGAAGTCTACGCTCGGGGGGTCAAGGCGACCCTCGACCTTTCCACCGTTCCGGTGGATGCGGTCACGGCGGTGCTGGCGTACGTGATCGGGTACGGATTCAACCAGACCGGACAGGATGCGGGGGCTTCCGAAACGAAGGCGGCGCACGAGGGGAACGAAGCGGCGGCACACAAGGCGGGTGCCGAGAAGGCCCGCGCCCGGTGGAACGCGCTGCTTGCGGGGAAGGTGCCTGAGGGTGGTGGTATGCGCGCGGCGGACCCGAAGGCGAGTACGCTGGTCGCGATGCTTCGATCGCCCGGCATCCGCAAAGTGGCAAGCACCGCATACGAAAGCACCGCGGTCCCGAAGGCAAGTGACGGGTATGCGAAGGCCCTTGCCTTCGCGAAGGCCCATTTCAACGCCAAGAAGCTGGGGGCGATCGTCGCGGCAATCGAGTAGAAGCGGCCTAACACGGAACCCCCGGCGCCCGCGGCCGGGGGTTTTCGTTTGCCTGCGGTGACACTAATCAGTGTAACACTGTGGAGTGTTACACCATAAGGTGTTACGGTACACTGTACAGTGTTACACCATAAAGTGTAACACAAGGTTGTGTCTCGATACACCGTGGAGTGTAACACCGTATGGTGTCGTCGCGGTCGCCTCGACCCCCCACCACCCCCCTCGAGACCCCCGGTGTTCGACTCTGATGACCCCCAGCAAAAATCTCCCAACTCTCCCCACTCCCCGCGGGGGTACCGCGGAGTCCCTTGACAACGCCGCCGGGTCATGTATCGTGTTATCGAGCTGGCGTGGGCCGCAGGAAGACTACAGTGTCGAAGGAACCGAGGCTACATACGATCGACTCGCTGGTGGCGGGAGTACGGGAAGCGACCCGTGGGGACCTCTCCGCCCTCCGCGCGCTCGGTCCGGGTGTAGCGGGCGATGTCGGCCGTCTCCGCATCCGGCATCACCGCGTCGCGCAGCTTGCCGCTGCCGGTATGCCGCCTGAGGAGATCTCCGAGTACATCGGTGTCTCGGGAAAGGCGATTTCGACGCTCCTCGGCAGCCCTGCGATGCAGGCTCTCGTCAGCCAGTATCTCGCACAGGCCTGGCACGAGTCCTCCGAGGTCATGCGCCGCGCGAGGCTCGCGGGAGCCGCGGGCGTCGCGGAGATGCACAAGCGGCTGGAGGCGGCGGCGGAGGAGCTGTCGAATAAGGATCTGGCACTTCTGACCTTCGGCCTGCTGGACCGCGGCGGCGTGGGAGTCGTCTCGAAGTCGGAGCATACGTTCAATGGCCTCACCGCCGATGAAATCAAGAGCATCGTTGAGAACCGAGGCACTGTGCTCGACATTGAGGTTATCGCACGTCCGGAGGATCGAGAGCCTCCGCTGGGCGATGTGGGCGGAGACGGGTCCGTTCCCCCGGCGGAGCGGGGGGACGAGAGTTCAGAAGGAGGGGCTCCGGTACGAGAAATCACTCGAGCGGCATCTTCGGGCTAGCGGAGCGCTACTCTACGCTCACCCGTGGATCGAGTTCGAGGACGCGAGAGGACACGGCTACGCGCAGCCGGATTTCATTGTCGCTCCTGCGGGGACGAGGGAGGCGGGAGGTGCGGCCCGCACACGGTTCCTGCTTGAGGCGAAGCGGAGCGCATCGGGCGCCGCCGAGGTTCAGCTTCGAGACCTCTACTTGCCGCTCGTAGAAGCGCTACTCCCTGGGTCGTGGGTTCTGGTCCAGGTGGCGCTGAATGCAGTAGGGAAACCTACCGCACTACTTGAGTTGGCGCAGGTTCTCTCCCTCGTCCCCTCCCCCACCGTACACCTCTGGCATTGGAGGCCCTGATGGGTACCTACCCTGCGAGTAAGGTAGACAAGGCCGCAGTTCTCCTGATGTTCGAGCAGCTCTTCGAGGAAACTAGGAAGTATGGCTCGGCGATCCGTCCCGGCGAGAACACCTCCCGCTGGGTCGCTTCTGCCTTCGACGCCGCGGTGCAGGGTGCGGGGGCTTGTCTCGTAACAATCCGAGACAATACAATCGTCGGAACCTCCCTCGCCGTCGAGACACCCTGGCCGTATGATACTGACTACGGCCGTACTGCCTTCGGCATCGGCACGTATGTCCAGCCGGACTGGCGCAAGGTTGGCATCGCGGACGAGCTCTACCGCACGATGAAGCGGGAGCTGCGAAGTCGCGGCTTCGAGACGTACATGGGTGGCGCGCTGGTAGAGAACAAGGCGGTGCACGGAGTCCTGAAGAGGAACGGGGCTACCTTCGATGAGTTTACGGTACTCTTTGATCTAGGAGAACCTTCCCCGTGAAGCGAAAAATCCCAATCATCTCAGGAATCCTGGCGGCCCTCGGGGCAATCGGGAGTGGTGTAGCGGGAGCGGCCTCTGCCGCTGGCACAGCAGTTGCCGCTGGAGCCGGTGCTGTCGGTTCCGCTCTCGGCTCCGCTGCAACAGGTCTCGCAAATGCTGCAGGGTCCATCGGAAGTGCCCTCGGGATGGGTGGCGGCACGGCAGGGGGAGCGGCCGGGGGCGCTGGTGCTGGTGCTGGTGCTGGTGCTGGCGCTGCCGCTGCGCCACAAGCACTCTCACTCCCTGCCGTTGCATACTCCGCTCCAACCATCGCAACACCCTCTGCTGCCTCGTTGACGCCGGCTGCAGTCTCTCCGATCGTGCCAACGGCAGGGACTCCTGCCGCGGCGGCGGCCCCGAGCGGTCTTTCTGGCTTCCTCAGTAACACTCCGATCGGACAGATTATCGAAAATCCCTCCGATCCGATGAACTGGGTAAACGCGGGGCGCTCCGCGCTGGGCGGGAGGGGACAGGGTGGTGGCGGTACCCCACCGCCTCCGGCTTCTCCTCTTGCCATGCCGCTCCAACCGCAGGGCTATCCACAGGGCTTCGCCCCTGTCTCCATGCCGGGGGGTCCGATGCTGTTCGAGCTGCCGCAAGATCCCAGCACAGCGATGGCGCTGTTCGGGAGGTTCCAGTAGTGGCCTTTCACGACGCGACGGGAGACTGGTTCTCTCAAATCCTCCCCTTCCTCGGCTTCACGATGGACCCGAACAAGCCGCTTCCTGCGCCCAGTACTGAGGCCGCACGGAGGACAGGTGAGACGCAGCAGCTCCCCTCCGGTATCTCCGTCTCCCCCGAGGGTACCGTCGGATACCCGCTCGGCGGGACCGCGGGCTCTCGCGGTAGCTTCCTCAAGGAGCTGGACGTACAGAATCCGGAGCTGTACGGACAGCAGAACCCTGTGTCTGTTCCGAAGGCGGAGGAGGCGAAGAGGCAGCGACGGATGACGCAGACGCTGAGCGCCGCGGGGGAGCTCCTCAAGGGTGTCGGCACTCCGAGCAAAGCGACGCCTCCGGCTCCGCGTGGAGGGGGCGGCCCGTCGTACCTGGGAAGTCGTGGGAGCTCCGCGGAGATGCAGCTCCTCTCCAGGCTGCCTACGCTCCGCGAGTTCCTGGCGAAGAATCCGTCTGTGACGGATGCGCTGTTCGGTGGTCTGTAGGGAGTATTGTGGTGCGGTTACGGAATCGTAAGGACACCACCAGTGGCTGACCTCGACAATCTGTTCATTCCGCCCTACGCGGATGATGAGCTAATGCGTAGGACGCTGGAACACAACCGCAACCTCGACTTCGTCCGGAGGATCCTCAATCCCAAGTTGTATCCTAGAATCACTGAGGATCCTCGTCTCTCTCCTGGTGACTTCGCTACTCATCAGATGAGCGCAGAGGTACTGCCAGATGGGCGCTGGATAGCGTACCCGAACATCGTACATGATAGAGAAGCGAAGAAGTTGAACTGGCTTGATCCGAGAGAGGCTCAAGAGTATGCTCTTCAGTCTGGAGAGTATATCGAGTTTCCCGAGAAGGAAAGAGCGTTGCAGTTCGCAAAGAAATACAAGCGGGGTCATTAGTGACTGATCTCGCGCCCACTCGCAAGGACGTACTCGAGCTGGCTCGGGTCTGTTATCAGGACCCGTTGCTGTTCCTCCGCACCTTCCTCCCGGAACTCTTCACATCGCCCTTCACCTGGCTCCACCGCGGCATCGTGGCAGTCTGCGTCGGCCGCGCAGACTTCCTGTCCGCCTACGGCGAGCTGGAACGGATCGCGCAGAACTTCGTGTATAAAGATAAGAACGGAGAGGAGCGTTCGATCTTCCTAGTTGACGGAGATAAGATCACACTGGTAGACCGCCAGTTTACAGAGATCATGGTTCCCCGCGGCTTTGGAAAGACAACCCTCGTTGGGATCGGTCTCCCCCTCTACGACATCCTCTACCAAACAGCACGGTTCTCCGCGTATGTCTCCGAGGCGGGACCTCACGCCGAGATGCAGTTGGATAACGTAAAGCGGGAGCTCGTAGACAACGAGCGCATCCTGCAGGTATTCGGCGATCTCCGGCCGAAGCTGAAGGATGACGAGAAGTGGTCTGCGAAGATGTTCGAGACGAAAACCGGCTGTGCCTTCGTGGCGAGGGGAAGAGGCTCGCAGATTCGAGGCCTTAACCACCGCGGCTTCCGCCCGCAGAAGATCATCGTGGATGATGTGGAGGATAAGGAAAGCGTACAGACGGAAGGGCAGCGGGAGAAGACGAGGCGGTGGTTCTACGCTGATCTCAAGCCCGCTCTGCCGCGCGTCGGTCCTCCCGGGCGAATCGTCGTACTCGGTACCCTCCTCCACGGTGAGGCACTCCTGGAGACGCTCGCACAGGACCCGGAGTGGTCTGTCGTCCGCCTCTCCGTGAAAGACAAGAACGGAGACTGGTCTTGGCCGGAGGCGTTTAATGAGGAGATAGAGGAACGGGAGAAGTTGTCGTTCACCCTCGCGGGCCAGCTCTCCGCATTCTACATGGAGTACTACAATGAGGCGCGACCGGAAGAGACGGCTGTGTTCCATCGGGAGTACTTCAAGTACGGGCGGCCTCCGGAGGGTTCGAGCATTGTGGCGGCGGCTACGTACTGCGATCCGGCGATCTCGAAGAAACGGACCGCTTGCGACTGTGTTATCAATACAGTTGGGAGCACGGAGAAGGGGCACCTCTACCTGCTCGACGTCTGGGGCAAGCGCGGGCCGGGGCTCTCCGAGGTAGCAGACGAGTACTTCCGACAGGTCCGCGTGTACAAGCCGCGCTTCGCGGGGATTGAGTCTGTTGCGTATCAGGCGGCCCTCGCGGAGTACCTGAGGACAGAAATGTTCCGCCGGGGGCAGTACTTCGAGATCATCGAGGTTCCTCACAAGTCCAGCAAGAAGGAACGGATCAAAGGGGGTCTGCAGGGCCGCTTCGCCAGTGGATACATATACTTCACCCAGCGCTGGCCGAAGCTCGAGTCACAGCTTCTCGACTTCAACATGGACACGGATGGGCCTGATGACTACCCGGACGCTTTGGAAGGGGCGGTGGAGCTGCTGAATCCGGTTGCAGGTCTGTCGTCGGTGAAGGACTACGAAGATGAGGACGACATTCCTGAGCTGTCCGCCGAGATCGGTGGGGAGTATAACGTTGCATAGGGAAGTTCGATATGAGTGAGGGACTCTTCCTCCCGAGGAACCTGTACAAGGGCGCACAGACCGCAGGGCGCGCGGGCCGCGCCGGGGTGGGCGCAGTACAGAAGTTCGCGGAGCAACACAACCTCGGAGACATTCCCGGTTCCCCCGGCTGGAGAACGACGGACCTTCTCAGCCTCCTCATTCCGCAGTCTGCATCGGACGTTCTGCTGACAGCGATCCCTGCCGGCTGGGCGAAGCGGGCGGCAACCGTCCCGATTTCGAAGCTATCTCGCTTCGCAAAGCGAGAGGGGATCGAGGCGGGAGACCTGACAGAGGCCCTCGGGAAAACACTGGGCGATCGGTTGAAGCCGGCTGGGGCGTCTGGTAAGCTGTACGAGGACGTTGCCTCCGGCGAGCGGTTTATCGAGGATGATCTGAAGCGGCTCTTCGGAGAGGATGTGTTGCAGCGGGCGGATGTGCTTCCGTACACTCCGAAGCCGAAGGACGTGCCGGGGCGGGCTCCAGACTATCAGATGGAGTGGTCTCGTGGGACCCCAGAACAGTTTGTAACCCCCGAAGATCGTACACATACTGAGAGATTAGAACGTATGTATAATACGCCTGCACCCCTGATTCGACGCGGTTTCCGTACAGGGACGACGCAGCAACTCGAAGCCCGCCTCGCCCAGCTCGATGAGCTCTCCGACGAGGCTATGGAGATTGTAGCGGAGCTGGAAAACCGCCGCGGTCCCCGCGGAACGACGCCAGCAACAGTGGACGAAATCCTCTCCGAGCAAGTTCAAGAGGAAATCTTTACGCCACCTCGTCGTAGGTAGGAGACCCCATGAGATCCCTCATCCTCGCCCTGCTGCTCCTCGCCGCCCCGGCTGTCGCGCAGACGCCGCTCGAGGCGTTCACGCGCATCCGAGTGAACGACCCGGGCTGGAGCCCCGCCGCGGCGAACGACTCGACCTGCCTACACTGCCACGAGCGCTCGGCTCGCGAGATCCTCGTGGGCGGCAGCGGGGCCAACTATCAGACCGCCTTCTGGATGCGCCTGCTGCCATCGGGCCTACCGTTCCAGGTGTACCGTCTCCAGGCGCAGCTCCAGCAGCCCACGGTTCCCTTCGCCGTCTCGAACCGATCGGCTCCGACGACTTTCGGAGCCGGCCTCGTCGAGCAGATCGACGACGCTACGCTGATCGCCATGAGCGACCCGAGCGACGCGGACGGCGACGGCATCAGCGGGCGACCCAACTTCGTGATCCCGTACAGCTTCCGAGTCGGACGCTTCGGCTGGCAGGCGTGCGCGGTGGACCTGCCGAGCATGGTGCGGCTCGCCCTGGAGCACGAGATCGGGATTACGCCGGCAGAGCAGCAGGCCAACGCCGCCTTCTACGACGCCGACGTGGCCTTGCTCGTCGAGTTCGTGCGCTCGCTGCCCGCGCCGGCCCCCTACGAGCCGGCTGGCCTCGCGGCTCAGATCGCGAACGGTGAGGAGGTGTTCGCCGAGGTAGGGTGCGCGGACTGCCACACGCAGAACATCGAGCTGCCGGACAGCACGGTGATCCACCCGCTCTCCGACTTCCTGCTGCACGATAT
>Ga0209342_10005077_pt1 | contig 13549 bp, 12 predicted proteins | sample RifCSP16_2_FD_184023 | JGI IMG/M metagenome (GOLD analysis project Ga0209342, IMG submission 184023) | Soil microbial communities from Rifle, Colorado - Rifle CSP2_sed 16_2 (SPAdes) (version 2) | ecosystem: Environmental > Terrestrial > Deep subsurface > Rock core/Sediment | place: Rifle... | reverse complement strand
ACGTAGCAGTTGGCGTAGCTCGCGGGGAGGCGCTGGCCGGCGAAGACCACCGGCGCGGGCATGGGGAGGGAGACCAGCTCCGGCCGGGATCCGTCCTCCAGCCGCGCCGACTCGAGCCGCTCCCGGTTCTCCTCCAGCGTCCGATGGTTCGGGTCCCGCGCATCGCGCTCGCGGCAGAGCACGACGGTGCGGGGTCCGGCGAAGCGGGCCAGGTCGTCCACGTGGCCGTGGGTGTCGTCGCCGGCGATCCCCTTCCCGAGCCAGATGGTGTGGCCCGCCCCGAGCACCTCCTCGAACATGGACTCGTAGTCCGCGCGAGAGAAGCCGGGGTTCCGCACCTGGACCGCGGGATCGAGGAGGCACTCCTCGGTGGCGAGCACGGTGCCCCGCCCGTTCACGTCGATCGCCCCGCCCTCCAGCACCAGGTCCCGCCCGGCGCGCCTCGCCGGCAGGATGGGGAGCCCGAGCGCCCGCGCGGCGCGCGCGGGGATCCGGGCGTCGTTCGCGAAGTCGCGGTACTTCGCCCAGGCGTTGAAGCGGACACCGGCGATGGCCCTCCGTCCCTCCTGGACGACGAAGATGGGGCCGGCGTCGCGCATCCAGCAGCGATCGGTGCGGACGCGGTGCAGCTTGACCGCGGCCTGGTCCACGCCCGCCCGGGAGAGCGTCCGCCGCGCCTTCAACTCGCCCGCGGCACCCTCGACGAGGAGGTGGACCGTCTCGGCGCGCGCGATGTGGCGGACGATCTCGGCGTAGACCCAGGGGATGGGCGCGAACTTCCCGGGCCAGTCGCGCGCGTTGTGCGGCCAGGCGAGCCAGGTCGCCCGGTGGGGCTGCCACTCGGCGGGCATCCGCCAGCGCTCGGCGGCGGCGGCCGCAGGGACGGCGCTCAATCGTGGTACCTCCGGTCGAGCCCCGCGTAGGCGTCGATGCGCCGGTCGCGGAGGAAGGGCCAGTGGCGGCGGACCTCCTCGATCCGCGCCAGATCGACCTCGCCCACCAGGATCGCCTCGCGATCCGGAGGCGCCTCCTGCAGCACGATCCCGAAGGGATCGCAGAGGAAGGAGCCGCCCCAGAACTCCAGCCCCGCCTGCCCGGGTGGGCCCGGCTCGTGCCCGACCCGGTTCACGGCGGCGACGTAACAGCCGTTGGCGATGGCGTGGCCGCGCTGGATCGTTCGCCACGCGTCGAGCTGCGCGGCGCCGTACCGCTCCTTCTCCTGAGGGTGCCAGCCGATCGCCGTCGGGTAGAAGAGGACCGCGGCGCCGCCCAGCGCCGTGAGGCGCGCGCCCTCCGGGTACCACTGGTCCCAGCAGATGAGCGTCCCCACCGGCCCGAAGCGGGTCTGGACGGTCTTGAAGCCCAGGTCGCCAGGGGTGAAATAGAACTTTTCGTAAAAGGCCGGATCGTCCGGGATGTGCATCTTTCGGTACAGGCCGGCGATCGCCCCTCCCGCGTCGAGGATCACCGCGCTGTTGTGGTAGATGCCCGGCGCGCGCTTCTCGAAGATGGGGGCGATCACCGCCACGCCGAGGCGCCGGGCGACCTCCCCCAGCCGCTCCGTGCTCGGGCCGGGCACCGTCTCGGCGAGGTCGAAGAGCGCATGGTCCTCGCGCTGGCAGAAGTACGTGGAGCGGTAGAGCTCGGGCAGGCATACCACCTCCGCGCCCATCCGCGCCGCCTCCTCCAGCCTGGCCGCGGCCTTGTCCAGGTTCTCGTGCGTCTGCGCCGACATCGCCATCTGGACGAGGCCGACGCGGAATCGGTTGGGGGCTCCTGCCATGCACGGCTCCGTTGGGGGATCGAAGGGCGGGGATTCTAGACCACACGCGGGGCAGGTGGCGCGCGTCGGTGGAATCGGGCCGGCCGCGCCGCGTCACGCGGCTGGTGCTCGGGGGTATCGGGGGCGCAGCCCCCGATGTCAAAGACGGCGAAGCCGGCGGCCGGTCTTGCGCCAAAGGCGCAGCCGCCGGCTTCCCTGGACACGCCCGGCGGGCCCCTCTTACGCTCTTCAGAGGGCCGACCCGACAGCCGAGGTCACGACATGAACCAGTACGTCGCAGAGATCATGGTGGACGTGAAGGCGAAGAACCCTGCCGAGCCCGAGTTCCACCAGGCCGTCGAGGAGGTGGCCGACTCGCTCGCCCCGGTCTTCGAGCGGCACCCCGAGTACCTGGCGGCGCGGATCCTCGAGCGGATCATCGAACCCGAACGGGTCATCATGTTCCGCGTGCCGTGGATGGATGACGAGGGCAACGTCAGGCTCAACCGCGGACACCGCATCGAGATGAACAGCGCCATCGGCCCCTACAAGGGCGGCCTCCGGTTCCATCCCTCGGTGAACCTGGGGATCCTCAAGTTCCTGGCGTTCGAGCAGGTGTTCAAGAACTCGCTCACCACCCTGCCGATGGGCGGCGGCAAGGGCGGCTCGGACTTCGACCCCAAGGGGAAGAGCGACGCCGAGGTGATGCGGTTCTGCCAGAGCTTCATGTCGGAGCTGTTCCGGCACATCGGGCCGGACACCGACGTCCCGGCAGGCGACATCGGCGTCGGCGGCCGCGAGATCGGCTTCCTCTTCGGCCAGTACAAGCGCCTGCGCAACGAGTTCACCGGCGTGCTGACGGGCAAGGGCCTGGGGTGGGGAGGCTCGCTCATCCGCCCGCAGGCCACCGGGTATGGCGCGGTCTACTTCGCCCAGGAGATGCTGGCGGCGCGCGGGGAGACGCTCGAGGGCAAGGTCGCCCTGGTGAGCGGGTCGGGGAACGTCGCGCAGTACACGGTGGAGAAGCTCCTCGACCTCGGCGCGAAGCCGGTGACGCTGTCGGACTCGAGCGGCTGCATCCACGACCCGGACGGCATCGACCGAGAGAAGCTGGCGTGGATGATGGAGCTGAAGAACGTCCGGCGAGGGCGGATCGGCGAGTACTGCGCCCAGTTCAAGGGGGCGCGCTTCTTCCCGGCCGATCCGCGCCAGCTCACGACCCCGACCTGGAGCTTCCCGGCGCACTGCGCGTTCCCCTGCGCGACCCAGAACGAGATCGGCGGCGAGGACGCGAGCCAGCTCCTCGCGAACGGCGTCTATGTGGTGTCGGAGGGCGCCAACATGCCGTCGACGCCCGACGCGATGAGGCTCTTCCTCGAGCGCAAGATCCTCTACGGTCCGGCCAAGGCCGCCAACGCAGGTGGCGTCGCGACTTCGGGCCTGGAGATGTCGCAGAACAGCATGCGCCTCTCCTGGAGCCGCGAGGAGGTCGACCAGCGGCTGCGACGGATCATGTCCGACATCCACCTCGCTTGCAGCCAGACGGCCGAGCGCTTCGGCACGCCGGGGAATCTGGTGAACGGCGCCAACATCGCCGGGTTCCTCAAGGTAGCGAACGCCATGATGGATCAGGGGCTAGTGTAGAGCGCATGTCCGTCGCCGGCCGTCCAGGGGCCCGGCGAAGCCGGGTGGACCGGGCCCACGACTTCCAGGAGCTCATGCGCCACCGGGTGGAGGACATCCTCCTCGTGGCGAGCCCCTACGACTCCTTCATCCTGGAGCAGGACGGCCAGCTCGACGAGCGCCTCATGGGCGAGTTCGTCGAGCTCGGGCTCCGCCACACGCCGGGCCTGACCCGCGTCTCGAGCGGCGCCGAGGCCGTCGAGCGCGCGCTCGAGGAGCGCCGGTTCAACCTCGTCATCGCCTCGCTCCACGTCGGCGACATGAACGCGGTGGAGCTGGCGCGCGAGCTCCGCGCCCGCGGCCTCTCCATCCCGGTGGTCCTGCTCGCGTTCGACAGCCGGGAGCTGAACGGCTTCCTCTCCAGGAGCGACCTCTCGCTCATCGACCGCATCTTCCTGTGGCAGGGCGACGTCCGCATCCTCCTCGCCATCGTGCACTACATGGAGGACAAGTGGAACGCGCCGTACGACTCGGGCGTGGCGGGCGTGCCCCTCGTGCTCGTGGTGGAGGACAGCATCCGCTACTGCTCGTCCTTCCTGCCCGTGATCTACACGGAGCTCGTGAACCACTCGCAGCGCCTGCTCTCCGAGGGGGCCAACCTCTCGCAGAAGGTCCTGCGCATGCGCGCCCGCCCCAAGGTGCTCCTCGCGACGAGCTTCGAGGAGGCGTGGGCGCAGGTCGTCGCCTACCGGGACGCGCTGCTCGGGCTCATCTCGGATCTCGAGTTCCCGATGGGCGGCAGGAACTGCGAGGACGCCGGGGCGGCGCTCGCGCGCCGCGTGCACGAGCTAGAGCCAGACGTGCCCATCGTCCTTCAGAGCTGGAACCCGGCCAACGCCGAGCTCGCGCGCAGCCTCAAGGCCGCCTTCCTCCTGAAGGGCTCGCCCCTGCTCCTCCACGAGCTGCGCCGCTGCATGGAGGAGGACTTCGGCTTCGGGGATTTCGTGTTCCGGCTGCCGGACCGCACCGAGGTCGGGCGCGCGCCCGACCTGGCGTCGCTCGAGCGCGCGCTCGCCGCCGTCCCGGTCGAGAGCATCGTCTATCACGGGCAGCGTAACCACTTCTCCAAGTGGATGCGGGCGCGCGCCGACTTCCGGCTGGCGGAGAAGCTCCGCCCGCGGCGCATCTCCGACTATCCGAGCCCCGAGGCGGTGCGGCAGGACCTCATCGGCTCGATCCACGAGTACCGCTCCGACCAGCGGCTGGCCGTCGTCGCCGACTTCGATCCCCGGTCCTTCGACGGGTCGCCCGGGTTCTTCCGGCTCGGCGGAGGCTCGCTCGGCGGCAAGGCGCGGGGACTGGCGTTCGTGCGGCGCCTGCTCCTCGACTCCGGCCTCGACCGGCGCTTCCAGGGGATCCGGGTCGAGGTCCCGTCCTCGGTCGTGGTGGGGACGGACGTCTTCGATCGGTTCCTCGACCAGGGGGACCTGCGAGGTTTCGTGCTGAGCTGCCACGACGACGAGGCGATCCGCTCCCGCGTCATGGCGGCGCCTTTCCCGCCGGAGCCTGCGCGCGCGCTGCGGGCGTTCGCCGAGAAGGTCACCTACCCTCTCGCCGTCCGCTCCTCGAGCCTGCTCGAGGACGCGCAGCACCAGCCTTTGAGCGGCGTGTACGAGACGTACATGCTGCCGAACGACCACCCCGACCCCGAGGTGCGCCTCGACGCCCTGCTCCGCGCCGTGAAGGGGGTGTACGCCTCGACCTTCGCGCGGCGCGCGAAGGCCTATCTCGCCGCCACCCCCTACCGGCTGGAGGAGGAGAAGATGGCGGTGGTGCTGCAACGCCTCGTCGGCACGCGCCGCGGCGAGCGCTTCTACCCGGACTTCTCGGGCGTGGCGCGGTCGTACAACTTCTACCCCACGCCCCCGCTGCGGAGCGAGGACGGCATCGTGGCGGTCGCCCTGGGGATGGGGCGGACGATCATGGAGGGCGGCAAGTGCCTGCGCTTCTGCCCGCGCCACCCCCGGCACCTCCTCCAGTTCTCGACCGTCGGCGACATGCTCGACAACTCCCAGCGCGCGTTCTGGGCGCTCGCGTTCGGGGCATCGCACCTCGGGATGGACCCCGACCGGGAGATGCGCGAGGTCGAGTATGACCTGTCGGCGGCGGAGAAGGACGGCACGCTCTCCCTGCTCGCCTCCACCTACTCGTCCGAGGACGGTGCCGTGTACGACGGTCTGTCACGACCGGGGGTCCGACTCGTCAGCTTCGCGCCCGTGCTCAAGCACCGGCTGTTCCCCCTCGCCGATCTCGCCAGCGCGGTCCTCGCGCTCGGGGTCGAGGGCATGGGCCGCGCGGTGGAGATCGAGTTCGCGGTGGACCTCCAGGCTCCGCCCGGGGAGCCGAAGCGGTTCGAGTTCCTACAGATCCGGCCCGCGCCGCTGTCGCCCGACGGCGAGGAGCTGGCGATCGGCGAGATCGATCCGACCGAGCTCGTCTGCCGCTCCTCGAGCGTGCTAGGCCACGGGGAGATCGACGACATCCGCGACCTCCTGGTGGTCGACTTCCACCGCTTCGACCGAGCTCGGAGCGCGGAGGTGGCCCGCGACACCGCTCGCTTCAACGCAGAGCTGGTGGCCCGGGGGACACCGTACGTCCTGGTGGGCGTCGGGCGCTGGGGGGCGAAGGACCCGTGGCTGGGCATCCCCGTGACCTGGGACCAGATCGCCGGCGCCAGGGTGATCGTGGAGTCGGGGTTCAGGGACTTCAGCGTGACCCCCTCGCAGGGGTCGCACTTCTTCCAGAACGTGACCGCGTTCCAGGTCGGCTACTTCACGGTGAACGAGCGGCTGGGGGGCGGGTTCGTGGACTGGGACTGGCTCGCGGCGCAGCCTGCCGCCGCCGAGCGCGGCGTCGTGCGGCACCTGCGGCTCGAGGCGCCGGTGCGCATCCGGATGGACGGCAAGCGGCGCGAGGGCGTCATCTTCAAGCCGGCGACCATTATTACCTGAAAAGCTTGGAAATATAACCTGACAGGTTATTATTGTAATCAATGCTCATCCCTCGCAGTTCCGCCAGTCATGTCGCGGAGATGGCCAGGCAGTTCCCCGTACTGGTCCTCTCCGGCGCGCGTCAAGTGGGGAAGACAACCCTGGCGCGCGAGCTCTTCCCCAAGCACGCCTACGTGTCGCTGGACCTACCGAGCCTGGCTGAGCTGGCGGAAAGGGCTCCTGCTGACTTCCTGACCCGCTTTCCTCCGCCCGTCGTCATCGACGAGGTTCAGTACGCACCAGCCATCTTCAGGCACATCAAGGCGAGGGTCGAAGAGCAGCGCCACGCCATGGGCCGGTTCGTGCTCACGGGTTCACAACGCTTCGTGCTCATGCAAGCGGTCAGCGATAGCTTGGCCGGTCGCGCCAGCATCATCGAGCTCGAGACGCTCGGCTGGGACGAGATCCTCAGTGCGGGCGGCTCTCCACACTCCATGGGCGGCCTGGCGTCGGTCCTCGTGCGCGGCGGCTTCCCCGAGCTGTGGCGCAACCCTGAGATCGATCTCGACGCCTTTTACTCGTCGTACCTCGCGACGTACCTCGAGCGCGACGTGCGCCAGATCGTGAATGTGGCCAGCCTGCGCGACTTCGAACGCTTCATCCGTGCCTGCGCGGCACGCAATGCACAGCTGCTCGACAAGACCGCCATCGCGTCGGACGTCGGCGTGAGCGTCAAGGCGGTGACCTCGTGGTTGAACGTGCTGCAGGCCTCCGACCAGGTCGCCCTGCTGGAGCCCTGGTTCGCCAACTGGGGCAAGCGGCTCGTCAAGACGCCCAAGCTCTACTTCAAGGACACGGGTCTCCTGTGCTTCCTGCTCGGCCTGACGCCGCAGACGCTACCGACGTCGCCGTTCGTCGGCTCGCTATGGGAGACCGCCGTCTTCGCCGAGCTGCGCAAGCGTCGCAGCCTGGCAGGCGGCCGGCAGTCGCTGTGGTTCTACCGCGATGCGCAGGGACGCGAGGTCGACTTCATGTTGCTCGCCGGCGGCCAGGCGTCGCTCGTCGAGTGCAAGTGGACCGACGTTCCGAACATCGGCGACGCGCGCGCCATGCTCGAGGTGATGACCCTTGCCCGCGAGCGGCGCAACCCCGAGCTCGCTCGTCCACGCGCCTTCGTGGCCTGTCGCACACCGCATCCGCATCCGTTGACCGAGAACGTCACGGGCATCGGACCGGGCGAGCTCGGCCAGGTCTTCACGCAGAACCCGTTCCAGAACGGCCGGCGCTGACGCCTCAGGGAGCCCCCCGGCGGGTTGGCCGGCAAGGCGCTCCGCCGAAATGGGTCAACCCTAAGTCGAATGTCGGCATGAACCCCGGGTGCCTGATTCGCTCGGCGCTGACCCTGCTGCGCCGCGCGCATCGCCAGCTCGCCGTGCGCCAACCGCGCGAAGCATCGGCCGCCCGCCGGGCGCCAGAGCGTGGCACGGCCCCTGCTCGCGGACCCGTGCTGGACCGCGGGAGGTGGAACCATGCACCGCCACGTCGACGCTCGTGAGCGGGAAGCTCAACGAGATCGGTCAGTCGATCGCCAAGGTGACCGACATCGTGGCGGAGATCGCGGCCTCGGCGAGCGAGCAGTCCGCCGGCATCGTCCGGGTGAACAAGGCCGTCACGGAGATCGACAAGGTGATGCAGCAGAACGCGGCCAGCTCGCAGGAGTCCTCGTCGGCGGCCGCGGAGCTGGCGAGCCAGTCGGAGGAGCTGGCGGCGATGGTGGGCTCGTTCCGCATGGACCAGCAGGTCGGCCGCGAGCACGAGCCATTGCGCGGCAGCGGGCGTTCCGGCACGATCGGGGCATGGCGCGTAGAAGGACAGCCGTGCTTGCCGTGCTAGTGATGGCCTGCGCTCGCCCACCCGGCCCGGAAGCCGTCCCGACCTCCGTCAGCCTCCCGCGCGCGGCCAAGGTCTCGGACGACTCGCCGGGGTGGAGGACGCCACCGGCCGCGTACCTGAGCGAGCGGAACCGCTGCATCGACCGCGAGCTGGCCGTGCGGAAGCTGAACGCGTTCGGCGACCCGGAGGGGACCACCTACCCTGGCGGCTCGCCCGAGCTCAGCCTGGCGAGGGGGATGGACCGCTACGAGTACGTGCTGCGGCACCGCCGGGACATCGCCGTCCGCTGCACGCGTGCGCCGGGCGAGCCGGAGCGTTGATGCTGTGTAGTGCGCACTCACCGGGGGCGTTGGCGCTCGGCAGCAAGCTGGCCCGGCGCCGGCCCGTTCACCCTGGGCTCACCGATATCGCGTGGGTGAAGGCCGTTCGCGCGGTAACTCTCCCCTTTTGACAGCCGGTTGTGCTACGGTCACGCCCCATGTCGCTCACCGAAATCGTCGCCCAGAACCTCTTCGCCGCGCGCGAGGAGAAGAAGCTCACCCAGGCCGAGCTCGCCCGGAAGGCCCGAGTCTCGGTCAGCTACATCTCGATGCTGGAGCGCGGCGAGCGGACGCCGCCGCTGGAGACCCTGGAGATCCTGGCCAAGGCGCTCGGCATGCGTCCGCTCGACCTGCTCGAGAAGCGGGCCGCGCGTCGCGCTCGCCGCTAGGAGCGCGGTCGGGCCGGGAGGCGCTCGGGCGCCCTCCCTTGGCCCTTCTCGGCCAAGACACGAAGCTCCCCTCCCCCGGACAGGGAGAGGGGAGCTTCGGCTAATCGGCGGCCGCGAGACGCAACGGCCTCTCGTCTAGGCTCTGCTCAGACCGGGACGATGCACTCGTCGTTCGGGCAGACCGCCTTGCAGGCGGGATCCGTGCCGGCGGCCTTGCACTCGTCGCACTTCGCCGCTTCGATGACGTAGAAGTTGTCGCCCTGGGTGATCGCCTGGTTCGGGCACTCCGGCTCGCACGCGCCGCAGTTGATGCACTCTTCGGTGATTTTGTTGGCCATGTCTTCTCCGCTGTCTCCTTACCATTGAGCCTACAGGCCCGACCTTCGGTTCAGCCCCACGCGCTTCGAGGCACGCTAGATCCGCACCACCGCTTGGGCGTTCGACACAAGATACCAGATCAGCGAACGTCTGCGCCACGGGGGCGGCGGAAGGTCGCAGTTCCGCCGGATTCCCCGCCCTCCCCTCGACCTTCACCGCCTCGAAGTGAACGTCCTCGCTCCGCCGCGCGCGACGCGGGCCGGGTCGTCACCGAAAGTCGCGGACAAGCCTTTGACAGGAACCGCGCCCGTGCTACGGTTCGCCGCCATGTCGCTAGCCAACATCGTCGCCCAGAACCTCGGCGCCCTCCGCCAGGAGCGGAAGCTGTCCCAGCAGGCCGTGGCCACCAAGACGAAGCTCTCGGTCTCGTACATCTCGATGCTGGAGCGCGGCATGCGCGTGCCGCCGCTCGAGACCCTGGAGGTCCTCGCGAAGGCGCTCGGCGTGCCGCCGCTGGACCTGCTCGAGAAGAGCCCGGCCAAGCGCAGCAAGCCCCGCGGCCGGCGCTGACCGTCCGCTGGCGGACCTGAGTCGTGGCCGCGGGCCGCCAGGCACTCGCGGCGACCCGATCGCTGGCACTGTCGCGGCCCGTCCGGGGCGGGCCCTGTGAGGTGTTCTGTCCTCGCGGGGCGCGCTGGGTGTGGGTCGCCCGGGCCCCCGGAAATGACGCGCCACGGGTCGGCGCGCGCGCCATTCAGTGATTCACCATGACAGCGGGGATCACGAAAGAGGCAGCACGAGTCCTGGCCGTTCCTCTCGTCATCGCGACGGCCGCGCTCGCCGCGGTAGCGTCTGGTCCCTCCGCCCGGGCGGTGCTGAAGAACGCCGAGGGCAAGGAGATAGGTACGGCCACGTTCAGCCCGGCGAAGGGCGGCGTCAAGGTGATGGTCCAGGTGGCCGGCCTGGCGCCAGGGAAGCACGGCATCCACATCCACGCCGTCGGCAGGTGTGAGCCGCCCGATTTCACATCGGCTGGCCCGCACCTCAACCCCCTGCAGAAGAAGCACGGGCTGCACAACCCGGAGGGTGCCCACGCCGGCGACATGCCGAACCTCTCCGTGGGGGACGACGGCAAGGCCAGCGCGACGTTCACCGCCAGGGGCGCCACCATGGCCGACGGCGCGGGCTCGCTGTTCAGGCCCGGCGGCACCGCGCTCGTCATCCACGCGGACCCGGACGACGAGAAGACCGACCCCACCGGCAACTCGGGCACGCGCATCGCCTGCGGCGTCGTCGAGAAGAGCTGACCCGCCCCGCTCGCCGGGGCGTACTTCACCCAGACACGGCACTGTCTCCCGCGCACGCCGCGCGAGGTCCTGGCCCGTGCACGCGCCGCGCGGGTAGAGTAGCCACCCTGCCATGGCCACCACTCCAGATCCGTCCGCGTCCGAAGAAGCGCCGAAGCTCCTGGGAGGCCCGCCGGTGGGCCTCCCCCGCCACGCGCCGGCCCCGCCGACGAGGGTGGCCGATCGCAGCGAGGTGCGGCTGGAGAGGATCGACCTCGCGCGCAAGCGCGACCGGAGCCGCTTCCTCGACGTCGCCGATCTCATCCAGCGCGGCGACCCCGACTACATCGCGCCCCTGCGGATGGAGCGCATGCGATTCCTCGACCCGGCGAAGAACCCGGCGTGGGAGCAGCTCGACGTGCTGCCGCTCCTGGCGATGCGCGGCGGGCGGCTCGCGGGGCGGATCACCGCCCATGTCGACCGAGCGTACAACAGCCACCACGGCGCGAAGACGGCGTGGTTCGGCTTCTTCGAGTCCGTGGACGACCCCCGCGTCGCGCACGCGCTGCTCGACGAGGCGGTGGGCTTCGCCCGGGCGCGCGGCGCGACCGAGATCTTCGGCCCGTGCAACTTCACGACCAACCACCAGCTCGGGATGCTCGTCGAGAACTTCGACCGGCCGCCGTTCGTGGAGATGACGTACAACCCGCCGTGGTACGACGCGCTCGTCGCGGGCTATGGCTTCGGGAAGGCGAAGGACCTCCTCGTCTACTGGATCGTGTCCGAGAAGGGCACCGACGACCCCAAGATGCGTCGCTATTTCGAGGCGAGCGAGCGGGCGAGGAAGCGCTACGGGCTACGCCTGCGCACCGTCGACATGAAGGACTTCGCGAACGAGGTCGCGCGCCTCTTCCGCCTCTACAACGCCACCTGGCAGGACAACTGGGGGTTCGTCCCGGTGACCGAGCGCGAGTTCGAGTCGATCGCGCACGATCTGAAGCCCGTGGTCGACCCATCGCTGGTCCTGATCGTCGAGGATCGCGCAGGGGTGCCGGTCGGCTTCTCGGTCACCCTGCCCAACGTCAACGAGGTGCTGCCGCGCGACGGGCGCCTCTTCCCCTTCGGGTGGTGGCGGCTCGTCACCGGGCGCAGGCGCATCGAGTGGGCGCGGCTCATCGCCCTGGGCGTCGTCCCGGAGTACCGCCGGCGCGGGATCGAGGCGCTCCTGGCCATCCAGACGGCCCTGCGCGCCGCCGCGCGCGGCATCCGGGGCGGCGAGATCGGATGGATCCTGGAGGACAACATCCTCATCAACCGCACGATCGAGTCGTTCGGGGGACGCCTCGATCGCCGATACCGGCTCTACGGGATGGACCTCACCTGATCCAGCCCGAAGCGCGCCGCCGCCGCTGCCCTGGCCGCGGCCAGCCTCATCACTCGCTCCGCGGCGAGGACGCACACCAGGATGACCGCCGCGACGAGCGCCGCCTCGAGAAACGCCAGCCGGGGTCCGACCCGCTGGGCGAGGCCCTCCAGCGTGAGCCAGCCGTAGACGACCGGGACGTGGATCGCGTACACGCCGAGCGACGATCTGGCCACCGGAGCGAGGAGCGCGCCGACCCGCGCCGGCACGGCCGCGAATGCCGCCAGCAGGAGCAGGACGACCCCGACGCGGAACATGACGAGGACGGGGTGAGCGGGGGGCATGCTGCCAAAGCCCTGCCAGTACGCGGACGCCGCGACGTAGACCCCCACCGACACCAGCCCCGCCGCGCAGCGCACTCGCACGTCCTTTGCGAGCACCGAAGCCGCCGCTCCGAAGAAGAAGTACGCCACCCAGGGGAAGATGGGGAAAGGCGAATTGCCGCCCACCGCCTGCGCGAGCGCGAGCGCGGGGAGCGTGTCCGGCAAGGGCAGCGTGGGCGAGGCCATACCCCACACCACCGCGAGCACCGCCAGCGACAGGAAGGCCAGGCCCTGCTTGAGCTGGCTGGGACGGAACGAGAGGACGATCGAGGCGCCCAGGAGCCCGACCGCGATGACGTGGAGGGCATCGAAGGCGAGGAGGTGCTGCCACGTCGGCCGGTCGCCGGAGAGGAGCCCCTGCACGTTCCACCCCGGGAAGCGGAGCGCATAGCCGAGCGCGAGGAGGAGGAGCACGCGAGGCAGCCGCGCTCGAATCACGTCCAGGCCGCTCGCGGGAGACCGAGAAACCGCGAGCGCCACCGCCCATCCCGAGACCATCATGAAGAGCGGGGCCGTCAGCCCGCGCGCCTGCCAGTAGACGCCCACCAAGGGTTCGGCCCGCGCGGCCGTCGAGAGGAGCGCGTCGCAGGTGTGCCCGAACACCATCGCTCCCACGCCAAGGGCCCGCGCCACGTCGAGGGCAACCAGCCGTCCTCCTGGCGAGCGCGCGCAAGGCATCGCCGCTCGGGTTAGCTCGAACGGGCGCGCGGCGCAAGTGCCTGTCGCGGCGCCTCGGGGAGGTCCACCACCGCGCGCGTCCCGCCGCCGGCGGCGCCCTCGAAGCGCAGGTCGCCCCCCAGCCCGTGCAGGAGGCCGCGCGAGACGGCCAGGCCGAGCCCGGTGCCCACGCCGAAAGGCTTCGTCGTGAAGAAGGGCTCGAAGGCGCGGCGAAGCACCTCGGGCGCCATCCCCGCGCCGTCGTCCTCGACCACGAGCCGAACCCGCCCCGGCGACCGCTCGCCGCGCACCACGACCAGGCCGTCGCGCCGCTCCTCGGGGATGGCCTGGGCGCCGTTCAGGATCAGGTTGACGAGCACCTGCACGAGCGCGCTGCCGTTCGCGAGCGCCGTGAGCGACTCGTCCACGTCGACCACGAGCCGGACGCGATCGCCGCACCGCGCCTGCGAGGTGCGGACGCTCTCGCGCGCGACCGGCGCGAGCCGGACCGGCTCCGCAGGCGCAGGCGCGGCGGCCAGGCGCCCGGCGTCGAGGAGCTGCCGCA
>Ga0209342_10005075_pt1 | contig 13552 bp, 16 predicted proteins | sample RifCSP16_2_FD_184023 | JGI IMG/M metagenome (GOLD analysis project Ga0209342, IMG submission 184023) | Soil microbial communities from Rifle, Colorado - Rifle CSP2_sed 16_2 (SPAdes) (version 2) | ecosystem: Environmental > Terrestrial > Deep subsurface > Rock core/Sediment | place: Rifle... | reverse complement strand
TCTCGAACCGACTCAGCGCGTACAGCCTTGCCGAGGAAGAGGAAGCCGCGGGCTCGGCCGGTGAGCCGGTCGAAGACAAGCCCGAGGACGCCGAGACCGGCAGCTGATCAAGCGAGTCGCTACCTCGTGCGTCCGCACCGACAAGCCCGATAGCCTCCATTCGTGACCGACCAGGCGGCTGTGAGCCTGCTGCGCTGGCTGCACAGGCAGCTTCGCCAGCCGACGCCGCAACGTGAGCATCTCGAGGCGGCCGTCGCCAACGACGACCCGGCCGAGGCTCGTCGGCTCGTCGCGCTGATCCCCTTCACCACCGCTCAGAGACGACACGTCGACAGCCTCATCTCCCGCTGGGAGGAGGGGCGTGGCGGCCGCTGAGAACGAGGCGATCGTGCGCCGGATCTTCGACGCGTTCACGCGGAAGGAGGGTTTCGCGCTGCGCGGCCTCTTCGCAGAGAACGCGGTGTGGACTGTTCCCGGAAGCGGAGTCATGGCGGGTGTCTATCGCGGCCGCGACGAGATCTTCCGCTTTCTCGCGAAGCTACCCAGGGAGACGGAGGGCACGTACAGCTCTGAGCTCGAAGACGTGCTGGCGAGCGACGGCCGGGCTGCCGCGCTCTATCGGGCGCGGGGTACTCGGCACAGCCGCACACTCGAGCTCGACCAGGTCCTCCTCTTCACGATCGAGGAAGGTCTCGTGCAACGGGTGCTCGCCCTGCCGAGCGACCCCGAAGCTTTCGAGACGTTCTGGGCGTAGGGTTCCTCCGGCGATGAGCGAGCTTCGCTTTGCAGACGGGCTGCGGTACCGCATCGAGATCCCGTCTGTCGAGGGGCCGCGCGTACTGGAGGCAGTACTCGACGAGGCCGAGCGCCGGTCGGTGCCCGTTCGACGCATCTCCCAGGGAAGCGGCGTGATGATGCTCACCGACGACGAGATCCGCGCGATGGCGACGCTCGGCGCCGAGGCAGGCGTCGAGATCTCGCTCTTCCTCGGCCCGCGAGGCGCGTGGGACACGGGCGGGCAGTCACAGGCGACGGCCGCTGCCGGAGGCAACGCCCGTGGAGAAGCCGGGATCGAGGCGTGCGTCGCCGAAGTCCGGCGCGGAGTCGCGCTCGGCATTCGCTCGTTCCTCGTAGCCGATCTCGGAGCCCTCGCGACGCTCGGCCGGATGAAGCGCGACGGGGAGGTCCCCGGATCGGTCGTGCTGAAGACCTCGGTTCTCCTCCCCTGCGCGAACGGCGCCACGGCGCGAGCTCTCGAAGAGCTCGGCGCGACGACGATCAACGTCGCGACCGATTTGTCCGCGACGGAGCTCGGCGAGCTGCGATCGGCCTGCGCCGCGCCGCTGGACGTCTACGTCGAGGTTCCCGACGACCAGGGCGGGTTCGTTCGTTTCTACGAAGTCCCGGACATCATCCGGGCGGCAGCGCCCGTGTACGTGAAGCTCGGCCTGCGCAACGTGCCGAACATCTACCCGTCCGGCCTGCACCTGGAGGAACTCGCGATCAAGCTCGGCCGCGAGCGCGTGCGCCGCACCGAGCTCGTCCTACGACTGCTCGAGGAGCGAGCCCCTGAGCTCGTCGAGGGTCGCGGCGCCGACCGCCCCGCCGACTTGGGAATCCCCGAGCCGTGAGGGAGCGCTTCGCAGCGATCTACACGGCCGCGCTCGCGGACATCCTCGATGCGCGCGGCTACCGCAATCAAACACTGCCGCCATCCATCCGGCCCCTCGAGCCGGGCATGCGACTCGCCGGGCAGGCGTACACCGTCAAGGGCAAGCCGATCGAGACGCCTGACCACGACGTGACCATTCGCAAGGTGCTGGCCATGCTGGGTGACGTCCCCGAAGGACACGTGGCGGTCTACGCGTGCGAGCACGACGTCTCCGCGCACCTCGGGGAGCTGTCGGTCACCTCGCTCAAGGCGCGTGGCGTCGCCGGCTGCGTGCTCGACGGCGGCTGCCGCGACGTCCGATTCATCCTCGACGAGGGGTTCCCGGTCTTCAGCCGCTTCGTCACTCCAGAGGATTCGACCTGGCGCTGGTCGCTCGACGCGACGCAAGTGCCGGTCACGATCGGCCGCGTGCGGATCGAGCCCGGGGACTGGATCGTGGGAGACGACGACGGCGTGGTGGTCGTGCCTCAGGCGATCGCCGAGGCCGTGCTCACCGAGGCCGAGGAGAAGGCCGCGACGGAGTGCGGAACTCGGGTGGCGGTGAGAGACGGAATGCCGCCCCTCGAGGCGTACGAACGCTTTGGGACGTTCTAGCCCGAGACGATCTCAGTCGCCTTCGGCGGGCGGCTTCGGGTTCCAGGCGGGGCTCGAGTCGTTGTTCTCGGGGTCCGTCAACTCCTCGGTGTTCCTCTCGAGATCGACGGTAAGGATCGACCCGTTCTGTGAGAAGGCGACCTTCGTACCGTCGGGCGACCACGCCGGCTCGAACGCATCCGGGCCAACGCGCGAGAGGCGGCGTACACCCTTTTCCCCAACAGTGACCATGAAGATGTCGTAGAGCGGGCCGAGGACGTTCGAAGCGAACGCGATCCTCGTGCTGTCGGGCGACCAGGCCGGGTTGACACTATTTGCGTGAAGCGAGGTCACCCGCCGCGCCCCGGCTCCGTCCGGCTTCATGATCCACAAGTCACGGACGTCCGTGCCCGGATCTCGCCGCACGTACGCGATCCACTTGCTGTCTGGAGACCACGCCGGCTCAGCCTCCTCAGCGTCGAGATCTGAAATCCGGCGCGCGTCGGAGCCGTCAACGTTCATGACGTAGATGTCCTGGGCACGGGCGAAGGCGATCGCTCCTCCATCGGCGGACCAGGTCGGATGCGATTCGTCTTTGCGCGTGGAGGTGAGCCGCGCCGTTCCCGTCCCATCAGCGTTCATCACATAGATGTCGAAGGATCCGTTCCGTCCACTCGAGAACGCGATCTTCGCCCCGTCCGGAGACCACGCAGGCTCGACCTGGAAGAAGAGCCCCTCGGGCTTCGAAACATCTGTCTCGGCATCCGTGAGCCGATGCTGCGCGCCCCCATCCGCGTTCATCTCGTAGATGGCGTACGGACCATCGCGGGTGCTCACGAATGCGAGGTCGGGCCGCGCCTTGCCCTCGCCGCCACACGACACAAGGAGAACGGCGACAAGGGCAACGAACCCGGGCGAGACCGGTAGACGGATCACGGCGAAAGCACCTCGAGGCGACACGGGGGACGAGAGGTTAGTGGGCGAGAGGCTCGACGCCGAGGTACTGCCGCTGAAGATCCGGATCCTGCGAGAGCTTCGTCGCGGTCGTCTCAACCGCGATCCGCCCGCCGATCATCACGAGCTGTCGCTCGGCGAGCGCCGTCGCGACACCGAGGTTCTGCTCGATCAGGAGGATGGCGAGGCCCTCCTGCTCGAGGAGGCGGAACGTCTCGATAAGGCCTTCGATGACAGTGGGTGCGAGACCCTCCGACGGTTCGTCCATCACCAGGATCTTCGGATTCGTAACGAGCGCCCGCCCGATCGCGAGCATCTGCTGCTCGCCGCCCGAGAGCTGCGCGCCGCCGTTGCGCTTGCGCTCCCCTAGTCGCGGGAACAGATCGTAGACGCGCTCCTTCGTCCACTCGCTGGTGCCGTTCGACGACGCGCCTCGAGAAGCGATGCGAAGGTGCTGATCGACCGTCAAGGACGGGAACAAGCGTCGCCCCTGCGGGACGTAACCGATGCCGCGGCGCGCGATCCTGTGGGACTGGCGGCCGACGAGCTCGTGCCCTTCGAAGCGGATCGAGCCGCTCGCGCGGGGCGGGGAGATCCCCATGATCGCATTGCAGAGCGTCGTCTTGCCCATGCCGTTTCGCCCGATAATCGCGATGGACTCGTGGCCCATCGTGAAGCTGACGTCCTCGAGCGCTCGAGCGCCTCCGTAGAAGGCCGCCAGACCAGCTACCTCCAGCAATGAAGCGCCGCCGGCCGGCGCTGCGGCGGCCTGGGGCTCACTCATTCCGGTAGCCGCGTCCGAGGTAGAGGTCGTGCACGGTCTCATTTGCACGGATCTCAGCAGGAGTCCCTTCCACGATCACGCGTCCGTCGTGCATCATCGTCACTCGCTCCGCGACACGGAGTGCGATGTCCATGTCGTGCTCGATGAGAATAAGCGTGATAGCCCGATCGAGTCCGACAAGGAGGTCCGTGAGAAGCTGCCGCTCGCCCCGCGAAAGACCTGATGCGGGTTCATCGAGCATCAGCGCCTTGGGCTCGGCCGCGAGCGCCATCGCGATCGCGACTTGCCGGTGCTCGCCGTGGGAAAGAGAGCCCACGAGAGCTCCGAGCTTGTGTGAGATCGCGACCGTCCTCGCGGCCTCGCGCGCACGCTCGCGAGCAGCACGGTCGCGCCCCGGTAGGAGAACCGGACGCAGCCGACCACCCTCGACGCCGACGATCGAAAGGTAGATGCTGTCCTCGACGGTGAGCCCGTTGAACAACCGCGACTGCTGGTAGGTGCGGGCAAGGCCGAGCTTCGCCCGGTAGCGCGCCGGACGCCTTGTTACGTCCTCGCCGAAGAGCTCGACGCTGCCGCTCGACGCGGTCACGTCCCCGCAGATGACGTTGAAGAGCGTCGTCTTGCCCGCGCCGTTCGGCCCGAGGATCGCACGACGCTCGCCGTGCACGACGTCGAGATTGACTGCGTCCACGGCGAGCAATCCGCCGTAACGTCGGCCGACCCCCCGCAAGCGGAGGGTCGGCGCGGCACTTGCGATTGGCGACGGTGCTTCCGTCACTTACCTCTGCGGGACTCCGTTCTTGACCGGGATGATCTTGTTCATCCACGGCAGCTTCGCCTTCTTGCAGGCCGGAGCCGCCCGGCTCGGTGACGGCGTCTTCTCACTGAACTGTCCGCCGAAGGTCTGGTCGACCTGCGGAATGAGTCCGATCACCTCGAAGGTGATGGCGCCGCCCTTCTTGACGTACCGGATCGGATACTGGTCTTGGATCGCCTGCCGGTTCTTGTCGAGGACGATCTTCCCGAAACCAGCGTTGAGGACTCTTGGCATCGCAGCCCAGAGCTTCTGATGGCCGCCCGAGAGATCGCCGTTGATCTTGTCCATGGCTGTCGTGAGCGCCCACGCGGGGTTCCACCAGTTGTAGTAGAACCCGTCATCCGGATTGAAGTCCGGGTACCACTTCGTGGCGAGCTTCCGATAGGCCTTCGCGGCCGGCGTCTGAAGACCCGGTCCGGTTCCGAACCCGCCCATGTACGCACCGACGAGCTGCGGGGCGAGCTCCTTGTCGTTACCCAGGAAGGCGAAGAACAGGTTGCCGATGACCTTCTTCGGATCCATCGGCCCGAACGCTTGCGTGAAGGCCTTTACCGACGGCCCCGTACCCGAACCGCCTACGACCCAGAAGTAGCCGTCGATCTTGTCAGGCGCCGGCAGCTGCTGGACGTACGACGAGTAATCGGTGTTCGGGGAGGGCACGAAGACGCGCTTCGAGATCTTGCCGCCCCACGCGCAGAACTCGGCGATGAAGCCGGCCCCGGACGTGTAGCCGAAGCTGTAGTCATCCATGATGATCGCCGCGTTGCGCCAACCAAGGCGCTTGTAGGCGATCTCACCCGTACCGGCGTTCCACTGGGCGCCGTCCCCGTTGTAGCGGAAGAAGTTCTTGGCTCGAACCTTAAGGGTCGTCTGCTGACCACCCGAGGTGCCGTTCAAAAACGTCTGCTTCGGGTGCGCCTTCGCGTAGTTCGCGACCGCGACACCTTCGTCGCCCGAGAGCGGGCCGATCATGATCTCGCCTCCGAGCTGCTCCATGAGGCGCCGTGTCTCCTTGAGCGCGAGAGCCGGCGTCTCGTCACCGCAGCCGTAGCCGACGATCTTGATCGTCTTGCCGCCCAACGCGCCACCAGTGATGCCGGCGGACGGCTTCTTCTTGTTCTTGGGCTTTGCGCCCGCATACTGCGAGAACGCCGCCTGCACTGCCCCGATCTGCTCCTCATAGGCCCCCCCGAATGCTCCCTTGCACTCGGAGAGGATCGCGATCTTGACCTCGCTGCTTTGGGCGGATGTAGCAAGAGCGCCCGAGGTTGCGACCGCGCTGCCCGCGACGAGCAGCCCAAGCGGAAGCAGGAACTTCCACTTCCCTACTTTCATCGTTCCCTCCTTCTCGTGCCTGCGCAGTTGATCTGCCTGCCAACTCAGGGTGAGACTACGACAAGTCGGCGCTAGATTTCCACCCTCCCTTCACGAGGGGCTGGCCTCGGGCGCGGATCGTTGTACGTCGACGGCGACCTCAGGAGGGTCGCCACGGCGGCGCCCCCCACTCCAGACGCGATCCCATAGCCCCATCAAACCGTCGGGTGAGACGAGAACGATTGCGAGGAAGATGAACCCGATCACCGTCGGGAAGGAACCCCCGAGCACCGGCACTTCAATGTCTCGAACGTAGTTGTTGATCAAGATGAACGCGAACGCCCCGAGCCAGGCCCCTTCGATCCGACCGAGGCCCCCGATCACCGCGACGACGAGCAGGCTGACGATTGCGTTGAGATCAATCGCAGCCGGATCCATGAGATCGTTCCACCAGGCGTAGAGCACGCCACCGAGCGATGCGAAGAACCCGGCGAGCCCGAATGCGAGCATCCGGTGGACAGGCACGTTGTAGCCGAGCGAGGCCATTCGGACGGGCTCGTCGCGGATTCCCTGAAGTGCGATGCCGAACGGCGTTCGAACGACGTAGCGGATCACGACGTAGACAGCGAACGCGAGGACCAGCGCGACGTAGTAGAGGCGCTCAGGAGCGGCGCTGGTGTCGCCGACGATCGACGGGGCATGAGCTCGGATGGTCGGAATGCCTGCGCGACCCGAAAGCTTGTCGACTTGGAGGAAGAAGTAGAAGCCGATGACCCCGAGTGCGAGGGTGATCATGAGGAAGTAGATGCCGAGACTTCGGCTTGCAAGTGCACCAAAGACGAGCGCAATTGCAGTTGCGATGACGATCGCGCCCGCAACCCCGAGCCACGGATTCCAGCCGAGGTTCTGCCCGCCCGTCGCGTCCGTCGTCACGAGGTTGGCCAAGGCGAACCCGGCGATGCCGAAGATGGCCGTTTGTGCAAGCGAGATCATCCCTCCGTAGGCAGAGAGGAAGATGAGGCTCGCGGCTGCGATGCCCAAGAGGAAGGTCTGGGTGAGGATCGAGCTCACCCAGTAGTCGGTGAGGGCCGCGGGGCCTATGGCGACGAAGACGAGTACGACGACACCCACGCACCGCTCGACGATTCGCTTGGCCGTCCAGCCCTTCGTCATCCCGGCCTTCCCACAAGACCCTGCGGCCGGAACGCAAGCACGAGTGCAAGCAGAGCGAACGTGAAGACGATCGCGTAGTTCGTATATCCGGAGGGCAGGTACACAGCCGCGAACGTGAAGACCAGGCCGTAGAGAAGCGAGCCGACGGCCGCGCCCAGCAGGGAGCCGAGGCCGCCGATGATCACCACGACGAGGGAGTTCAGGAGCCATTGTCCGTCCGCCCCGGTTGCCGCTCCAGCCTGGGTAGCACCCACAGCGCCGCCGAATCCCGCCAGAGCAGAACCGACGAAGAACGCGATCGCAAACGTGCGCTGGATGTTGATTCCCAGCGCCGAGGTCATCTGCCTGTCGTCGACCCCGGCGCGAATGACCATGCCGGTACGGGTTCGGTAGAGCCATAGCCAGAGGAGGGCGCCGACAAGGAGACTGAGCGCCAGAACGGTGAGGCGGGCGAGCGAATACTGGATGCCGAAGACATGCAGGTCGACGAACTTCTCGATCGATCCGGGCCACGTCACGCTTCGACCGAGTCCGCCATGGAAGTGCTCGATGACCTGGTCAGCAAGGATGACCGAGAGCGCGATGGTGATCAGGGCTTGCCGGAGATCTTGGCCCTGATTCCAACGCAAGAGAAGCTGTTGAACGCCCAGACCGAAGACGCCTATCGAGAGAGTGGCGACCAGTGCCGGGATCAACCACTCCCAGGCGTTGACGTCCGCGGGGAGGAGGGTGAAGCCGCCCCCTTCAGCGATCTTCTGCTGCATGTCGTAGGCGATGTAGCCGCCGAGCAGGAAGAACACGCCTTGGGCCATGTTGATCACGCGCATCAACCCGAAGATGAGTGCAAAGCCGCTCGCCACGATGAAAAGCAGACCGGCGAAGGTGAGGCCGTTGAGCAGTGTGATGAAGAAGTTCTTCGGGTCGTCGATCGCAGGCCCAAAGTTTGTATTCCTGGCGGCGAAGAGCACCCAGATGAGCGCGAACGCGATCGCGGCGAAGGCGATGAGTCGCGGCAAGAGCCGAGTCACACTTCGGAGTCGACGGTTCTCTCTCACCGACCCTGCGAACGTACCAAGCCCGAGAACCTCTTTCAACGAGAACGGCTCTTCCTTCGCGCTTGACGCCTCGGGAGCGCGGGCTTAGCCTGGCGTCGAGGCCCGACGAGAGGGAGGAACCATGGCCAACACGTACACAGCAGTGATCCCGTACGAATCGCTCGATCCGCTGACGATCGGTGCCTCGGGTGACGACGACAAGCTGTCGCGCGACACGCTCGAGCTCGAGATCCCGCAGGAGAATCTCCTCGCCGCCGTCTTCCCGGACGAGCCCGCGCCGGTTGCAGACGCAACCGAGGCTGCGCGAACGGCGCTCGAGTCGCCCCTCTCCGGGCCGCGCTTCTCGGAGCTCGTCGCCTCGGCCACGAAGGTCTGCGTAATCATCGACAACCAGTTCCGCCCAACGCCGCAGTCGAAGCTCCTCCCGCCCGTGCTCGACGCGATCGAGGCCGCCGGCAAGCCGGCAGTGATCGTCTGCGCGAACGGGAAGGTCTTCCCGATGTCCGACTCCGACATCGAGCAGAAGATTGGGAAGGAGAACCTGGCGCGCATGGAGCGGCTCGGGATCTCGTTCCACCAGAACGATCCCCGTAACGCCGATGAGTACGAGTACGTCGGCGTCTCGTCCCGCGGCACGCCGGTCTGGCTGCACAAGGAGGTGGCCGCCTGCGACGTGAAGATCTCCATCGGCCAGGCCCAGTCCAACCACTGGGGTGCCGGAGGGGGCGGCAAGCTCATCCTGCCGGGCGTCGTCTCGGACGAGACCATCGAGTCGAACCACTGCGCGTTCGTGCCCTCGCCGCAGACGCACTACGGCGCGTACGCGGGCCCGATGCGCTCCGACATCGACGAGGTGGCGACGATGTGCGGGCTCTCGGCGACGATGAACGTCGTCCTCGACACGCACGGCCGCGTGATCGAGTGCCTCTTCGGCTCCCATCCCGACGCCCATCGAAAGGCGATCGAGCGTTTCAACGAGATCTACGCCTACGAGCACCCGGGGACGCAGGCGGACATCGCGATCTGCGGCGTGTTCGCTCCCACCGACCACCTCTTCTTCCACACCGGCTGGGGCTGCATGTCGGCCGACTTCGTCTTGAGGGACGGCGGCACGATCATCTACTGCTCACCCTCACCCGGAGTCTCGACCGCGATCGGCGACTTCCCCGGCCTCGCGCTCATGGACCTCATGAAGCCGTACATGCCTCCGACGCCCGAGAACTACCAGCAGGTGCTGAAGGACATCCACGCGCGCGCGATCCAGATGTGGGCCGGCTGCATCTGGGTGCCGATCTACGAGGTGATGACGCGCAAGCACTTGAAGCTCGTCACGCTCGCGGAGAACCTGGAGATGGCGGCGGACATCGGGATCGACGCGACCACATCGCTCGACGAGGCGTTCGCCGAGGCGATGGGGCGGCACGGGTCGGACGCGAAGGTGATCGTCCTGCCGTACGCCCGCTATCAGCTTCCGGCGAACATGGTCCGGATGGATGCGGCACCGATGCGGTACCCGGAGGAGGTTCTGGCGCACTGACCCAGCGCGCCGTCCCGGGGATCGATGCCCGCGGCACGTCCGCGGAGGCCCCGGAGTTACGGGAGATCAGGGGCTCGACGACGATCGTCGAGCTCCTGCGCATGTTCCCGGGCGGCGAGGTGGCGCGGCTCCTCTCGCAGCTACAGATGCCGTGCGCGCACTGCGGCGGCGCGTTCCACGAGCCGCTGACGATGGCCGCGAAGCGGCACCGCCGCGACCCGCGCGCGGTCATCGACGCGTTCCGCGCGCTCGAGAGCGACGGCCCGACCGCCGAACAAGTCGAGGCTGCGCGCCAGCGCGCCGTCTAGGCCGAGCGCAGCGTCAGCGGATGCAGATGACCTCGACGTCGACGTCGAGGCTCACCCATGCGCGATCGGCAGTAACCGCGGGAACGCCGAGTCGCGACGCGAGTGCGAGGCACGCTCGATCGGCCAGAGAGAGGCCAGCTCGCCGCGTCCGCTCCCACAGCGACGCGGTGGTGTCGGCATCCGACTCGTCGAAGGGCACGACGACCACGTTCGCGTCCGCCAGGGCGGCCCGAACCGCGGTGGCGTCGACGTCCCGCTCCCGAGATCGACGGATGACCTCCGACCAGTTGACGGCAGAGATCGCTGCGTTCTCGAGATGCTCAGCCACGACGTGCGAGCCGTCCTCGCCATGTCCGAGCGCCAGGATCGCGGACGCGTCGAGCACGCAGGACTTCACTCGCCTCCCTCGCTTTGCGCGTCCTTACGACGCTCAGCGATGAGCTCGTCGGCAAGACTCACGTCAGGCGGGATGTGTGCGAAGAGCGCCTGTAGGCGGTGGATCGCCGCCGACCGGGGCTCGAGCACGATGCCGTCGTCCTCGACTCGAGCGAGCAGCACGGTTCCCTCCTCGATGCCGAGCGCCCGTCGGAGCGCTGCCGGTACGACGACGCGCCCCTTCCGCCCTACCCGAACAGGAATCGCAGGCATGTTCGAAGTGTGACACATGCATCACCTGGTGTCACTACTGTCCCGAAGGGACACCTACGCGTTATGGCGTCGTGACGAGTCGCTTCGTGAACGAGGCGTTGAGCGAGCCCGAGCGAAACGGCTCGTCCGCGATCTCGACCTCGCCGTAGCCAGCGCCGCGCACCGCCGCCATGATCGCGTCGCGTCCGTCGAGCGTGAGTGCTCCGAGCTCGTCCTCCGCGAGCTCGACCCGCCCGACCGCGCCGTAATGACGAACGCGGAGGACCTCGTAGCCGAGACGCTTGAGCGCGAGCTCGGCGCGATCGATCTGCGCGAGCGTGGCTGGATCCACCTCGGTTCCGTACGGGATGCGCGAAGCGAGACACGGCGCGGCGGGCTTTTCCGCGCTCGGCACTCCGAGCTCGAGCGCGAGCGCGCGCACCTCCGCTTTCGCGACGCCGGCCTCGAGCAGTGGGTGCACGACGCCGTGCTCCTCTGCCGCGCGGAGGCCGGGTCGCCAGTCGCCAATGTCGTCCGCGTTCGCACCAGAGAGGACGACTGCATAACCTTTCCGCGCTGCAAGCGCGGAAAGGCAGTCGTAGAGCTCGGTCTTGCAGTGGTAGCAGCGGTCACGCCCGTTGGCCCGGTATCCCTCGCGTTCGAGCTCCGCAGTCGTAATCGTCTGGTGCTGGATGCCGATCGCCTCGGCGACGCCGCGCGCACCGTCGAGCTCGCCCGTCGCGAGCGCGGGCGAGACGGCCGTCACCGCGAGCGCTCGCTCGCCGAGTGCCTGAGCAGCGAGCGCGGCAACGAGCGACGAATCGACGCCTCCCGAGAACGCGACAACACAGCTCCCGAGAGAACGAATCCTGGCCTCGAGCTCCTCGATTCTCGTCATGACGTCTGGGCTCGCGCGAGCGCCTCGGCCCAGACCGACTTTACGGCGCGTCCCGTCGCCTTCGCAAGCTCGGCGCAGTCGTCGTGCTCGGGCGCGACGTTCACGACACGGCCGTCGAGCATCCCGATCTTCACGCGAACAGCGCCGCCGGCCACCTCGACGACGCGCTCTTCGCGATCGAGCTCGTAGCGGTCGAGACGGCTGACGCGCACGCCGAGGGCCGTCGTCTCCTCGAGCAGGGCTCGGGCGATCTCACTCTCGGCCCCGGGGCGTGCGAGCACGGAGAGGACGAAACCCGGCCGACCCTTCTTCATCTGCGCCGGCACCGTCCAGACATCGAGCGCACCCGCGGCGAAGCAGCGCTCGACCGCGTCCGGCACGAGCTCGGGCAAGAGATCGTCGAGGTTCGTCTCGAGCAGGACGACCGGGGTCAGACCCGTGGGGTCTGACCCCAATCCGAAGCGGGGGGTCAGACCCCACGGGTCTGACCCCGAAGTCTCGCCGAGCACGACGCGTACGACGTTGGGTCGGTCGTCGAAGTCTTTCGTTCCCGCGCCATACCCGACGCGCTCGAGCCTCATGGGCGGCAAAGCGCCCCACTCGTCGACAACGGTCGCCGCGATCGCCGCTCCCGTGGGCGTGACGAGCTCGGCCTCGGTCTCGACGCCGACGAGCGATGCTCCTTCGAGGAGAGCGAGCGTCGCCGGCGCAGGAAGCGGCAACACGCCGTGCGCCGCCTTCACGTAACCGCGTGCGAACGGAAGCGGCGAGCATGTCACCCGCTCCACCTCGAGATCCTCGAGCAGCACGAACGCGCCGCAGACGTCGACGATCGTGTCCAGAGAGCCGAGCTCGTGGAAGTGGACGTCCTCGGGTGGGACGCCGTGGATCGAGCCTTCGGCCCGCGCGAGCCGCGCGAACGCGTCGAGCGAGCGTGACTTCGCGCTCTCGGAGAGATCGGCCTCCTCGACGAGCGTTCTGATGTCCGCATACGCGCGGTGCGCATGATCGCGAGGCGCCTCGATTCGGAGGTGCAGCGCGCCGATCCCCTGCCGCTCGACACGATCGGCCGTGATCTCGACTCCTTCGATTCCGAGCGCAGTCGGTACGCCGCGAAGTCGCTCGAGATCCGCCCCCGCGTCGAGCAGCGCGGCGAGCAGCATGTCGCCCGCCAGGCCACCGACGCAGTCCAGGTAGGCGACTCGGCTCATTCGCGACCCCTGGCGATCCGCGCGGCAATGGTTCCCGCCCCGAGGCCATCGTCGATGCCGACGGTCGCGAGCCCCGCGGCGCACGAGGCGAGCATCGCGTTGAGGGCTGTCTGACCACCGTGCGCCGAGCCGTAACCGACACTCGTCGGAACGCCGATCGCCGGAGCCGACGCGAGCCCCCCCACGAGGCTCGCGAGAGCGGCGTCCATGCCGGCGACAACGACCACGCAATCGGCGCGCTCGATGTCGGGGAGCGCTGCGGCTAGCCGGTGGACGCCTGCAACTCCTACGTCCTCGTAGGTGACGACGGTAGTCCCGAGGAGCTCCGCCCTGATCCGCACCTCGCCCACAACAGGGCCGTCTGAGGTGCCTCCCGAGACGATCACGACGAGGCCGCGAGCTTCAGGGACTCCCCTGGCGACCCAGACACATCGCGCGCGCTCATCCTCTTCCGCGTCCTCGACGGCTCCGCGCACGGCCTGCCGAACCTCTTCGCTCGCCCGGGTCACCAGCACGCTGCCCGCACCGCCGTCGACCATGGCCTCGACGATTCGGACGACCTGGTCGGGCGTCTTGCCCTCGGCGAGCACGGCTTCGGGGGCACCCTGGCGGAGCTCGAGGACGCGGAA
>Ga0209342_10005074_pt1 | contig 13552 bp, 7 predicted proteins | sample RifCSP16_2_FD_184023 | JGI IMG/M metagenome (GOLD analysis project Ga0209342, IMG submission 184023) | Soil microbial communities from Rifle, Colorado - Rifle CSP2_sed 16_2 (SPAdes) (version 2) | ecosystem: Environmental > Terrestrial > Deep subsurface > Rock core/Sediment | place: Rifle... | reverse complement strand
TACCGTGGTCCATGAGATACGTCCCTCGGCTACGCTTCCGTCCCCGAGCAAGTACCCCCGGAGGAAGGCCTCTCGCATCTGCAAGCTCACATTGAATACCAAGTCGGGAATCCGCTTCGTCTCCGCTCGCGTCCCATCGAATCCAAATGCGAGGCGGAAGAATTCCGACACGACGCGGTTCCGGACCGCCAGTGTGAATCCCTTCCCGTTGCCGCGGTACACCTTTGTCGAGATGCCGAAGAGATCTGCGAAGTAACGCCTTATCTCCATGACAGTGGATTCGTCGCTCGGACCAACTGCGAAGGTCATCCCAGCACGGGTCGAGCAGCTCCCTTCCGCGACGAAGAACCCCAAGATCGTCATTAGGCGTTCGTCGACCGGGAGGAATCGATGCACGGACCGGTTCCCATGGTGCTCGGGAGCAACTCGAATTCCGGTCCACGGGAGGGTCCGTACTGCCGCCCTGTCCAACTCGTTCAACCGGAACCAATCCTTGACCCGGTTGTGGCCCGTTCCGCAGTATTGGTTCCGCCATACCCACTCGAGATGCGCTCTTTGAATGCGGACCTTCGGGAAGACCTCAGCCCTCTTCACTCCGATGGCGGAGAGGTACGCCCTGAATTGGGAGATCGCAGGCTTCGTCGTCCCGCGTTCCCACTCCGAGATCGTGCAGGCCTGTTTGTTACCCGTTGCAACGCAGACGTCCCGCTGGGTCACCCCGGCGGCAACACGTATCGCTTTCAACCCGTCTCTGACTGCTCTGGGGACGGCCACTCGGGCCTGCAGGAGGGGGGATGCGGGATCGAGGCTCTGCCTGACGCGTTCGCGGAGGAATTCCTCGACCCCGGGGCCATGCAACCAGATCGACCCCCGGAGCTGTTCTGAATGCGCGGCGAGGGTCTCTACCAAGTCGATTGTTGTCGGATACGACTCCACCAGAGGTAGGTGGGTGGGAACGACGACGAAGTCATCCGGCTGGATATCCTTGCCCGCCTTCAGCCTGATTGCGCCGTCCTCCCACACAAAGACGCTGTGCGAGGCCGTGACTCGGACATTCCGGCCTAATCGTGTATGAATCTCGTAAAGCTCCTCTGCGAACGGATGTCGAATGACTGCTCGCACGGGTTTGAAACAGGTCTCCAGCGTCTGGACGTCAAAACACAGGATGTCGTAATCGGAAGCCCTCCGATGCCCGTCGAGGCAACCATCGATGAACGGGCCTACGGCCAGGCTCTCCGCTGCCCCATCGCGTTGCCGGACGAAACAGAGTTCGTCTCCATCCACGCTCATTGTGATGATTTTGTGGTAGCGCGCTTTGCCGAGGTTGAACTCGTCCCCAATCCCCGAGCCGATCGCGGTGATGAGCGTGCGGATCTCATCGTTCTTCAGCATTTGGTCGAGCCGCGCCTTCTCCACGTTCAGGATTTTCCCGCGGAGCGGGAGTATGGCCTGGTACTCGCGGCGTCGACCCTGCTTCGCGGACCCGCCTGCGCTCGGCCCCTCCACGATGAAAAGCTCCGACTTCGCGGGGTCCCGCTCTTGGCAGTCCGCGAGCTTCCCCGGGAGGTTGAACCCCTCGAGGAGGCCTTTCCGCCGCGTGAGTTCGCGCGCCTTCCTCGCCGCTTCTCGGGCCTGCGCCGCGAGGACCGCCTTTCCGATGCAGATCTCAGCGACCTTCGGGGTCTCGTTGAAGAAATCCGTGAGCTTCTCATACACGATCGATTCGACGATCCCCTTCACGTCGGAGTTCCCGAGCTTCATCTTCGTCTGGCCTTCGAACTGGGGCTCCTGCATCTTGAGGCTCAGGATCGCGGTGAGGCCTTCCCGGGCATCGTCTCCTTCGAGGCTCTCGCCCTGTTTCACGTACTTGTTGTCCTTCGCATATTTGATGAAGGCGCGCGCGAGACCGGACTTGAACCCGGCGAGGTGCGTGCCCCCCTCGACCGTGTCGATGTTGTTCACGAACGTGAAGATCGACTCGTTGTAGCCATCGTGGTACTGCATCGCGACCTCCACGAGCGTCCCGTCGGACTCCTTCGAGAACCGGATCGGGTCCGAGTGCAGGGCCGACTTCGCCCGGTTGATCCATTTCACGTATTCTGCGATACCGCCCTGGAACTGGAATACGTCCCCGCGGCCGTGGATCTTGTCCACGATGATGATGCGCAGGCCCGCGTTCAGGAAGGCGAGCTCGCGCAGGCGCGTCGCCAGTGTGTCGTATTCGAACTCGATCGACTCGAAGACCTGCGGGTCGGGTCGGAAGGTGATGATGGTCCCGGTCCCTTCGGCGGGGCCTTCGACCTCGAGGTCGGACGCCTTCTGACCGCGTTCGAACCGCATCCTGTGTTCCTTTTCACCGCGGCGCACGCGGACCTCCAGCCACTCACTTAGGCCGTTTACGACAGAGAGCCCGACGCCGTGCAGGCCGCCGGAGACGCGGTACATCTTCCGCTCGAACTTCACTCCGCTGTGCATTCGCGAGAGGACGATCTCGACGCCCGGAACGCCGTACTTTGGATGGACGTCGACCGGGATCCCACGACCGTCGTCGGCAACCGTCACCGATCCGTCCGTATTCAGAGTGACCTGGATCTCCTTGCAAAAGCCCGCCATCGCTTCGTCGATCGAGTTGTCGACGACCTCGTGGACGAGGTGGTGAAGGCCCCGCGTGTCAACGCTCCCGACGTACATCGCGGGCCGCTTCCGGATCGCCTGCAGGCCCTCCAAGACTTGGATTTGCTGGGCGTCATAGGCGGCCTCTTCTACCATCTAAATTGCAACCTTCCAGAGATCGTTTCGATGCCCTCTCTCAGCCCATCCCGGAGGATGTTTTCAGGATGCCACGGGGTCTTATAAATGTTCGGACCCCCGTTTCTATGGAGAAAAGAGGCCTTCGACGCGCCCGGAATTTCATCGCCTGTCCTTTAAATACTCTAGCACGGTGTCTGGGCGCCCTCCATTCTCGCTCTTGAGAACGCCGGATGGACGGTCGAAAACCGCCCTGTTCGAACCGGCTCACTTCCGCTTCCAGCGCACTCCGGCTTTCGTGTCCTCGAGTACGATTCCGAGGGCGCTGAGGGCGTCGCGAATCCGGTCTGCCGTGGCGAAGTCCTTCCGCTTCCGCGCCTCTTCGCGCAGCTGCACGACGAGGTCCATGACGCCGTCGAGAAGGTCCGTCTCCGGTGCCGGCGATTGGAACAGCCCGAGGACGCCGCCGGCGGTCTGGAATGCCGCCGCGATCGAGTCGAGCGCACCCCGGCCCGCGCCGATCTCGATCCCTTTGTTCACCGCGCGCGCGTAGTCGAACAGGACGGCGATCGCCTGGCGCGTGTTGAAATCGTCGGACATCGCGGCGTCGAAATCCGCGAGGGTCGTTTTCGTCGCGGCCTCGAGTTCGCGGTCTGCTTCCCCCTTCGCCGGAGCTCGGTGGAGTTCCGCGTCCACGGTACGCACGGTCTCCCGAAGGCGCTCGTATGACCGCTTCGCTTCATCGAGCAGGTCCGGAGTGAAGTCGATCGGACCTCGGTACTGGACGTTGATCAGGAAAAAGCGGATCACCTCGGGCTCATACAGTTTCAAGGCAGCCTTGACGGGCCAGTAGTTTCCGATGGACTTGTGCATCTCCTCGCCTCGCACCATGACCATGCCGCCGTGCATCCAGTACTTGACGAACGGTGTTACGCCGGTGTACGACTCCGCTTGGGCAATCTCCGCTTCGTGGTGCGGGAACAGCAGCTCCGTGGCGCCACCGTGGACGTCGTATTGCGGGCCGAAATGGCGGATCGTGATTGCAGTGTCCTCGATGTGCCATCCCGGTCGGCCTTTGCCCCATGGGCTGTCCCACGAGGGCTCTCCGGGTTTCTGAGCCCTCCATAGGACGAAGTCGGCGGGATGCCGTTTCCGTTCCTCGACCTCCACCCGGGCCCCCGGACGGAGTTCCCCCACCTTCTGCCCGCTGAGCTTCCCCCAGCCGGAGAACGTCGTCGTGTCGAAGTACACGCTCCCGTCCTCGGCGACGTAGGCGTGCCGTTTCTTGATTAGGCCCGCGATCTGCTCGATGATCTCGTCGATGTAGTCCGTCGCGAAGGCGCACACATCGACGGAGGTGCAGTGCAGCTTCTCCATGACCTCGAGATACTCCTGGAAGTACTGCGATACGATGTCCTTCCACGCCCGGCCACTCGACTTCATCTTCTCGATGATCCGGTCCTCGATGTCCGTGACGTTCTGAAGGTAGAACACGTGGTAGCCCTTGTGCCGGAGGAATCGGGCGACGACGTCGAAGGCGACATACGTCTTCGCGTGCCCCATGTGCGTCTCGTCCTGCGGAGTCAGGCCGCAGACGAACATCGACACGCGGTTGCCATGCAAAGGGAGGAACTCCTCCTTCTTGCGAGAGAGGCTGTTGTACACTCGGATGGGCATTTTCGTTCCTGATGTGGGCTCCTTGTATTAAGGTTCGTCCGCGCCGTGGAACGCGCTCGCTTTCGGTCGGCGAAGGTTTGTCAACGCGTGTCTTCGATCGCTGCCAAAGTCTTATGGACCGCGGCACCGCAATGCGGGTCCGGCCATGGCGGGCTTCCTCCCCCACCCGCGCGCGGCCTCTCGCGGTGCTTCCTGGCCCCGCGAACTGCGCCGGGCTGCCCTGCTCCTCGGGGCGAGCGCAACCCTCTTCTGGTCCTCCTTTGCGGTCGGCCGCTGGATCGTCTCGACGCCGGACACCGGGCCGATCTACGTCGACCTCCTGCTCGCATGGGTGGCGGTCCTCGTCCACGTCGCTGCATGGCCCAACTTATGGGTCGGGTTGCGAGATCTGCGGGCGCGCCAGCCGGGGCACACGAGCCCGGTCGTTGCCTGGCGCTCGTTCCTCCTGACGCTGATCATGATCTCCGCCGCGGTCCTCATCCTCCCGCTCGAGTACCACGCGTTCACGTCGACGGATGCATGGATTCTGGTCCTGTACGTCACCGCCTTCCCGTACCTGGGCTGGACGTTCGTGCCCATCCTCGCGTTGCACGGGATCCTTTTCGGTCGCGTCGCGAGTTATCTGGAACCCCGTTCGCGCCACATGACGGACGCGGGAGCGCTGGTCCTGTTCGCCGTCGCCGCCGCCACGTGCGCGGTCATCCTCCAGAATCCCGGAGCGACGGCGTTCGTGCGATCCTGGAGCGTCGGTCTCGGGGTCTTGCCTGCTGCCGCCCTCGGGGGCTACATTCTGATCGCCCTCGGAATCGCGGTCCATGCGGCGCCCGTCCTCGATCGAATCCGGTCGTGGACGCCTCAGCGCGCGGTCGCCGCGGTCAACCGATGGCCCGCTTCAGGTCGTCGGTCAAGTCCTGTACGTCCTCGATTCCGACGGAGAAGCGCACCAGGCCGTCCGTGATCCCCTGCTTCTCCCGCTGCTCGCGCGGCACGCTCGCGTGGGTCATCGAAGCCGGATGCTCAATGAGGGATTCCACGCCCCCGAGGCTCTCCGCGAGGAGGATCACTTCGAGCTTCTTGAGTCGCTCCACGATCTTCGCGGTGTCGCGGAGTTCGAAGCTCAGCATGCCGCCGAACCGCCTCATCTGCTTCTTGGCAACCCCATGGCCCGGATCGTCCGGAAGGCCCGGGTAGTGCACCTTCGAGACGGCCCTGTGTTCTTTCAGGAACCGCGCGATCGTTTCCGCGTTTTCGCAGTGCCGTTCCATGCGGACCGGGAGCGTCTTGATTCCCCGAAGGGTGAGCCAGCAGTCGAAGGGGCTCGGGACCGCGCCGAGCGTGTTCTGGGAGAACTTCAGCTTCTCGTGGAGGTCCTCGCGGTTCGTGACGAGGGCGCCGCCAAGGAGGTCCGCATGTCCGTTCAGGTACTTCGTCGTGCTGTGGACCACGAGGTCCACTCCGAGGCCCAACGGGTTCTGAAGGGCGGGCGACGCGAATGTGTTGTCGCACACGCTGATTGCCTCATGCGCTTTCGAGATCACCGCGAGTTCGCGGAGGTCGACCACTTTCATCAGCGGATTCGTCGGCGACTCCATCCACAGCATCTTCGTCTCCGGGCGGAACGCGTCCTCGACGTCGATGAGGTCCCGCAGGTCGAGGAAGGTGGACTCGATCCCGTAAGCGCTCATGATTCGCGTGAAGATCCGGTATACCCCGCCGTAGCAGTCGTCCGTGATGATCGCATGATCCCCCTTCTTCAGGAGGGTGAGGGTCGTCGTAATCGCGCCCATCCCGCTCGAGAAGGCCAACCCGTGCCTTGCGCCTTCTAGGGCCGCGAGGTTCTTCTGCAGCGCATCGCGCGTCGGGTTCGCTCCCCGGGCGTAGGCGTACTCGTCCTGCTCTTTCCGGGAGTACGTCGACGTCATGTAGATGGGCGGCGTCACCGCGCCCGTCCTTGGATCCGGTTCCTGACCGACATGAATGGCCGTTGTTGCAAAGCGCATCGCTACCGCCGCGGCCGGAGTCGCGGGACCGACCTAAAAAGCCTTGCTACGCCCGGCCGGCGAGGTACTCGATCACGTCGATGCGGGTGATGATGCCCTCAAGGCGGTCCTCCTTACCGATCACGACCGCGGGGCTCCCCCGGATCAGGAGTTTGTACACCTGGTCCAGGTCCGCCCCCGGCTCGACGATCGGGAAGGGCTTCTCCATCACCTTCGCGACGTATTCGTCGTATGTTCTCGGGTTCTTTAGGAGGGCCTTCATCAGGATCTCTTCCCGCAGGCTGCCGACCAGGATCCCGGTGTCCAAGACGGGGAGCTGGGACACGTTGTATTGCCGCATCATGTCGACCGCCTCCCGGACCTTCGCGGCGATGTCGATCGTGATGACCCCGGGAATCGTGCGCTCCTTCGCACGGAGAATCGTCATGAGCGGCGCGACCGGCTCCTCCAGGTAGCCTTGCTCCTTCAACCATTCCTCGTTGTGGGCCTTCGACAAGTAGCGTTCTCCCGTATCGGGAAGGAGCACGACGACGACCGCGTCCCGGGGCAGGGCCTCGGCGATCCGGAGCGCGGCGACGACGGCGGCCCCGCTCGAGCTGCCGGCAAGGATGCCCTCCTCGCGGGCCATGCGGCGGGTCATCAGATACGCCTCCTTGTCCCCGACTTTCACGATGTCATCGACGAATTCGAACCACGTCGACTCTGGGATGAAGTCCTCTCCGATGCCCTCGATTTTATATGTGTGTGATTTAATTATTTCCTTCTTATAGAAATAATCCTTCAGGACGGACCCGAGCGGGTCCACTCCGATTACCCGGACCTTCGGGTTGTTCTCCTTGAGATATTTTCCGACGCCACTGATCGTCCCTCCGGTCCCCATCCCGCACACGAAGTGGGTCACTTTGCCCTCCGTGTCCCGCCAGATTTCCGGCCCCGTGGTCTCGTAGTGGGCGAGCGGGTTCGCCGGGTTCGCGTACTGATTCGGGAGGATCGAGTTCGGAGTCTCGCGGTGGATCCGTTCCGCGACTTTGTAGTACGAGTCCGGATGGTCCGCCGGGACCGCGGTCGGCGTCACGACGACGCGCGCCCCGAGCGCCTTGAGCAGGTCGATCTTCTCACGGCTCATCTTGTCCGGCATCGTGAAGACGGTCCGGTAGCCTTTGATCGCGGCGACCATCGCGAGCCCGAGCCCCGTGTTCCCGCTCGTCGGCTCGATGATTGTCCCCCCGGGCTTGAGGTGCCCCTTCGCCACGGCATCTTCGATCATGCGCTGGCCGATCCGGTCCTTCACGCTCCCGCCTGGATTCATCATCTCGAGCTTTGCCAAAACGAGGCACGGGACGCCGGCCATCACCTTCGACAGCTTCACAAGAGGCGTGTTCCCGATCGTGTCGAGGATGCTGTCGAAATACCGCATGCGGCGCGCCGGGTCACACAAAAGGGTTGACGTTATAAGAACGTGTGCGCTGGGGCAGACGCAGGGTCGATTCAGGAATTCGGGACGATCGCAAACCCCGTGTCCCCGGCCCACGGCCAGACGAAATCGTGAGGTGCCGGGGGAGGGAGTCGAACCCCCAAGAAACCGATCTGCAGTCGGTCACATTAGCCGCTCTGTCACCCCGGCATCGGGTCGCGCATCCGGCGAAACCGTATTGAAGCTTTGGAACGGTCCCTTCGGCTCCGTGCAGGTTCCTCAAATCCGTCCGATGCTCGTGCGAGGAAGGATCTCGCAATCGAACCGGACTCCCTCGCGACGTGGGCGGACCGGTTTGAGCTTTGTTTCAAAATGGTATTAAGTGTCCGCCGCCGTTCGGTTCACTGGTATTCTCGGAGGGGGAGGAAGCCATTGGATTCAGAACTTGACTCCGAAGGCTCGACCCCGGGTGAGCCGTCGGATCGCCCTTCCCCGCCCGTACGGCGGGTGTGGGGCAAAGTCGCGACGGTCGTGGTCGTCGCCGTGTCCCTCATCGCGGCCTTTGCGGTCCTCTCGCGACCTCCAAACGAGCCGCCCCGAATCCTTGCGACGACCGTGAGCGCGGGGTCGGCCACCACGGGCGAGCCTTTGACGTTCGCCGGTCAGGCAACGGACCCAGACGGGGACCCGCTCACATACACTTGGAACTTCGGGGACAATGTGACGGCGACCGGCGCCAGCTTGACCCACAGCTACCTCGTCCCCGGACGCTTCGTCGCCCTGCTCACGGTCATGGACGGGCGGGGCGGAGAAGCGACAAACGATGGTTCGCTGATTTTCGTGGCAATCCGGCTTCGGGCGTCCGAGATCGACCCGCCGTCGGCCCCGCCGCAAGGTACCTGTCCGACCGGATGCACGGTCGGTCCCGCGGCAGCGATTCTGAACGCGGATCAAACGACCGTCGTCGCGGGGACAAGCGTGCGGTTCGCAGCGAACGCGTCCTGGGCGTACGGCTGGGTTTGGAACAACGTGTCCAACCGTTCCGAGGGAGGCGCTCCGGTCGTCGTCCCGGCGGCGGACAACGCATCCCTCTTCACGACCTTCACCTACGGCTGGGGCGATGGGACCGCGAACACGGGCGGCGACTCGAACTCGGTCGGGCTCACGAAACACACCTTCGCATCCCCTGGGAACTTCTTCGTCCGGCTCACGCTGACGCTCCCGACGGTCGCGGGCACGCTCACGGTGTCCGCCGGTTACACGATCCGTGTGACTCCAGTGATCCCCACGATGGCGACGAAACACCCGAATCTGTTCACAACGGCCACGTTCGGGGAACCGGATTCTCTCGATCCCGCGGTCGATGCGGAGACCTCGGGCGGAGAAATTCTGCAGAATGTGTACGACACCCTAATCTGGTACGAATCTGGGACGGAGAACACGACCGTTCTCGTGCCGCGGCTCGCGACGGATGTGCCCACTCTCGCGAACGACGGCATTTCTCCGGACGGGAAGAACTACACGCTCACGATTCGGGTCAACGCGGAGTTCCACAGCGGCGCCCTCGTGACGGCGGACGATGTCGTGTACTCGGTACAACGGGTCCTCGCGATCCACGATCCGGACGGACCTTCGTGGATCCTCGAACAGGTTCTGACGAACTATGTCGCGAAGTACGTGGATGGATGCGGACCGACGGCGGACCAACCATGCTCCCTCGCCGACTACGCCATACTGGCATTCCCAGCTCCGATGACGATCCCGCAGAACATCCGAGCCGTCCTAGAGGCTCAGGCCCCGGAGGCGGCCTGGTCCGGCATCCCCATGAACCGGAGCGTGGCCTGGGCCGTCAGCAACTCGACGATCGAACGCGTGGGGGAGACCCAGGTTCGGATTCACCTGACGCGGCCGTACCCGGCGTTCCTTCAGGCGATGGCATCGACGGTCGGATCCGTCGTCGAGAAGTCCTGTGCGAAGGCCCAGGACGCGTGGGGGAGCCGCAACGATCTCCTGGATCGCCAGCGGGACTGCGGCTCTGGGCCGTTTCGTCTGGAGGCCTGGGTGCCGAACCAAGTGATCGTCTTGACTCGATTCGACGAATACTGGGACTCTCCCCCCGCGATTGAATCGGTGCACATCGAGAAGGTGGGTGACATCGTCACCCGCGAGTTCATGCTGCTTGCGGGGGACGCCGACACGGCCGCGGTGAATCGGGACCATCAGTTCGACGTGATGAACCCGGACGGCACGCCGCGGTACACGTCTCTCCGGATCGTGAAGGACCGACCTTCGTTCGACGTGACGGTGTTCGGGTACAACCAGGCGATCAACGCCTCCGGGACCCCCGATTCGCTCGAGGTACCGATCACGTTCTTCGCGGACATCCACCTTCGTCGGGCCTTCAGCTACGCCTTCGACTACCAAAGCTTCCTGGCGAACGTGACATTCAGCACGGGCGTCCAGCTCCGAGGGCCAATTGCCCAAGGGATTCCCGGCTACAACCTCAGCACGCCCCTGTACTCCTTCAACCTGACGAAGGCCGCGGTGGAGCTGCAGCAGACCCCTTACTGGGCCTCGGGATTCAATTTGACCCTCGACTACAACGCGGGGAACACGGAGCGGCGACTGGGATGCCTGCTCCTCAAAGAAGGCCTCGAGGCCCTGGACTCGGTCGGCGGCGCGGGGCCCATCGCGGTCACGGTGCGCGCGCTCGACTGGCCCGCGTACCTCCGGACCCTCCGCTCGGGCGGCCTCCCGATTTTCTTCTTGGGTTGGCGTCCCAACTTTGCGGATCCCGATGACTACGTGATGCCGTTCCTCCGCACGGGCGGAGTCTTCGCCGGCCGAATCGGGTACAGCAACATGACTCTGGACGGCCTCATCGACCGGGCGGCCGGGGAATTGAACCAAACGAAGCGGGACCGCATGTACCAGGATTTGACGACGCGAGCCGTGGTCGACGACGTGCCGTACCTGTGGGTGTACCAGTCGTGGAGTTTCCATGTGGAGCGGACTTGGGTCCGGGGATACTACTTCAACCCGATGCTCTCCGGCCTTGACTACCACCGGCTCTGGAAGGCGACGGGCTGACCGCGTTGACCGGATCGTCTTGAGGATCGCGAAACGATTCGAACGAACCTATTTATGCGGTCCCGTGAGTGGCGCGCCCATTGGTCGACACGAAGACGGTCACAGACACGATTCATGGAACGATTCGGCTAGAGCCGCTCACGCTCGACCTGCTCGAAACGCTCGAGCTGCAGCGGCTGAACTCGATCCGGCAGCTGGGCCTGACGTACCTCGTGTTCCCCGGCGCGAACCATTCGCGGGTGGAACACTGCATCGGGGTCGGGCACGTTGCGAGCGAGATGGCGAAGGCCCTCGGCCTCTCGGAGGCCGAGCGGAAGCTCGTGCAGGCCGCAGGACTGCTCCATGACGTCGGCCATGGACCCTTTTCTCATACTCTCGAACACGTGCTGAGCCGCGAACTGTCTGTGGACCACATGCATCTCACGCAGCGGATCATCACAGGCCAGGACGACAACGTTTCGCCCGACGATCGAAGCGCGTTCCCGGAGATCCTGCGGATCCACCAGGTCCTCGAGAAGCACGACGTGGACGCGGCCGGCGTCGCCGCCCTAATCCGGGGCCCTGCGGAGAAAGGGACCTTGCTCATGCCGCGCAGTCGGAAGGAGCCACCGCGGTACCTCGGCCAGATCATCCACAGCCCGATGGACGCTGACCAGATCGACTATCTGATGCGGGACGCGCACTACACGGGGGCCTCCCACGGGACCATCGATTTCCGGCGGCTGCTGCAGACCCTTCGAACACACCGGGGCGAGCTCGCCCTCGACCGGAAAGGGTTGCCCGCCCTGGAGGGGATGCTCGTCGCGCGCGGTCTCATGTATTCCTCCGTGTACTTCCACAAGACCGTCCGGATCGCGGAGCAGATGCTCGCGCGGGCCGTCGAGCGCTCCGAGGCCCCGATCGGAGAGATTCAGAAGATGGTGGACCACGAGCTCCTGAACTGGCTCGTGCACCAAGGCCCGTTCCAGAAGGAGATCGCGCTGCGCCTGAAGTACCGCAAGCTGTACAAGCGCGTCCTGGCGTCCGATCGGGATGAGCTCACGGACGCGGCCCGGGCGGTCCTTGCGACCTTCAAGGACCCCGAGGAACGGAGGCGAGCGGAGGATCGGATCGCCCGGCGCGCCGGCCTGATGGCGGGACAGGTGATCATCGATGTCCCTCTTCCCGAGCTCCTCCTGAGCGAGCCGCGGATCGCGAAGACGGAGGTGCCGATCCTGGATGACGGGACTGCGAAGCCCTTCTCCAAGATCAGTCCGCTCGGCCGCGCCCTCCAGTTGCGGCAGGTCGTCGACTGGGTCGTGATGGTCGCCGCTCCGGCTCCGTCGGTTGCCGCGGTCCGCAAAGCCGCGACTTCCGCACTCTCGGGTTGATTCGAGAAAACCGGGTCGCGCGCACGCCTTTGTCAACGCGGCGGACGTTCGTCGGACAACTTTTAAATAGCGTCCGCCAGATACGCGGCCAATTTGCGGGATGGGATGACCTCGCAGGTTCTGACGGTGGCGCCATGAACTCGATGTTAGAAGACGTGCTCGCCCGGGAAGGGAGTGCCCCAGCGTTCGAAGACAGCCGGGTCGACGCCGAGCTCGAAGAGATGCTCAGCAAGATGCGGACGAACATCAAGATCATCGGGCTCGGTGGCGGTGGGTGCAACACGATCGCTCGCGTGTACAACGAGGGGATCGTCGGGGCGGAGCTCTTCGCCTGCAACACAGACGCCCAGCACCTGCTCCACATCACGTCGCCCAAGAAGGTCCTGCTCGGACGGAGGATCACGAAAGGCCTGGGCGCCGGCGCCCTGCCCCAGATCGGCGAGGAAGCGGCCCGGGAGGCGGAAGAGGAGCTGCGGGCTATCGTCCAGGGCTCCGACATCGTCTTTGTCACATGCGGCCTCGGCGGCGGCACCGGCACGGGCAGCTGCGGCTACGTGGCGCGCCTCGCGAAGGAGATGGGCGCCCTCACGATCGCGGTCGTCACCCTGCCGTTCCGCGGGGAAGGCAAGCTCCGCATGGAGAGCGCGGAATGGGGCCTCGAACGCCTTCGCGATTCCGCGGATACGGTCATCACGATCCCGAATGACAAGCTGCTGGACCTGGTCCCGCGGCAGAGCCTGAACCTCGCGTTCAAGTTCGCGGACGAGGTCCTCATGCGATCCATCAAGGGCCTCACGGAGATCATCACGAAGCCTGGCCTGGTGAACCTCGACTTCAACGACGTGAAGACGATCATGAAAGGCGGCGGAGTGGCGATGATCGGTCTGGGCGAGAGCCAGGCGGTGGGCGACAACCGCGCGGTCGAGGCAATCGAGGAAGCGGTCAACTCGCCGCTCCTCGAGGTCGATGTTTCGACGGCCCACGGCGTCCTGATCAACGTGACCGGTGGGAATGACATGACGATCTCCGAGGCGGATCGGGTCGCCGAGGTCGTGCAGTCGAAGGTCTCGCCGACCGCGCGGATCATCTGGGGCGCGACCGTGGATCCCTCCCTGGAGCACACCCTGCGCGTCATGCTCGTCGCGACCGGGGTCAAGTCGAAGCAGATCGTCGGGCGCCGAGATCCGGCGGAGGAACGCGCCCGCGTCGGCCTCGACGTGATCCGCTAATCGGTCACCGCACCGCGTTTCCCC
>Ga0209342_10005071_pt1 | contig 13561 bp, 8 predicted proteins | sample RifCSP16_2_FD_184023 | JGI IMG/M metagenome (GOLD analysis project Ga0209342, IMG submission 184023) | Soil microbial communities from Rifle, Colorado - Rifle CSP2_sed 16_2 (SPAdes) (version 2) | ecosystem: Environmental > Terrestrial > Deep subsurface > Rock core/Sediment | place: Rifle... | reverse complement strand
GACTCCGAAGAACATGAGTGGACGCTCTCAGACTACGAGGCCGCCGTGGTTCGCTGGTGTCCCGGCTGCGGGGACCACGCGATCCTCACCGCCGTCCAGCGCCTGCTCGAGGCCGAGCAGCTCCCTCCCGAGCAGACGATGTTCGTCTCGGGGATCGGGTGCGCGAGCCGTTTCCCCCACTACCTCCACACGTACGGCTTCCACGGGATCCACGGCCGGGCCCTTCCCATCGCCACCGGGATCAAGCTTCGCCGCCCCGACCTCAACGTCTTCGTGGTCATGGGTGACGGCGACTGCTGCTCGATCGGCGCGGGGCACTGGATCCACGCGATCCGCTACAACCTCGACATGGTCGCTCTCTTGCTCGACAACGGCGTCTACGGTCTCACCAAGAACCAGACATCGCCGACGAGCCCGAAAGGGCTGCCGAGCAACACCCAGCCCCGCGGGGCGATCCTGCCGCCCATGAACCCGATCTCGGCGACGCTCGGCATCGCCAACGCCTCGTTCGTCGCTCAGACCGGCGACTGGCTCCCCGCCCACCTCTACGCGACGCTCCAGGCGGCGTTCCGTCATCACGGGTTCGCGTTCGTGCGCATTCTCCAGCGCTGCCCCCAATACACGACCGACCTGTTCGAGACAGCCATGCGCGATCCAGGCCTCGTCGAGCTGATGGTCCACCCGAACGGCGTCGTCGTCCCTGAGCTTGACCGAATCTTCAAGAACCAAGTGCGGCACGATCCCGCCGACCTCGACGCGGGCCGGCGCCTGGCGGAGCCCGACGGCAAGATCCGCCTCGGCGTCTTCTACCGGAACGAGACTCACCCGGTGTACGAGGAGACTCGGGCGGTGCCGGTCAGATCGGCCAGCGAGAAGCTCGCGCTGCTCAACGAGGAGCTCGACCGCTATGCCGTCTGATGGAAGGGTCGGCCAGGCGCTCGACGGCTTCCGGGCGCCGCTGAGTGCCTTCCGCTCGCTTCTCGTCAACACGACCGACGAGGTGCGGGCCATGCTCCGGAGCCGCCAGTCCACCCTGGAGAGTCGTGCCGCGCGCGTCGCCGCGGAGCTGGGCCCGCTCGCGGCGGGCCGCATCGACCCCGAGCGCTTCGCCACGCTCGTCTTCGATCATCACGACGCCGATCCCGCGGCCACTGAGATCCTCAAGCTCGCGATCGGCGCCCTCACTGATCTCGCCGACAAAAGCGAGAGGCTCTCGGTCGTCGAACTGCCTCCCGGCGGCAACCTGTACGAGGCGGTCGCCCGGGCCCTCGGCGAGATCGGTCGCGCGTTCAACGCCGCGCGAGCGATCGTCGAGATCCGGGCGGGGCGACAGCGTAATGGCGACCCGAGCGTCGGGCCGCTCGTGTTCGGGCGCTGGACCAAGACCGAGCGTCGTCTGTCGCCGCCGCTCGTGGTGGAGGTTCAGGGCGGCGATCTGCGCCCCGCCGCGCTTGCCGAGTTCTTCGACGGGCGTCAGAAGATTCTCCTCGTCGTCGAGGGGGAGTGCTCGCCGGCGCCTCTGGCACGGCTCATCGCTCCCAGCAGTTACGTTCTCCAGACGGCCGACATGAGCGGCATCGACCGGTTCGCGGCGTGGGAGGGACCGGGGATCGCCGCGCTCGTCCCTGAGGCCGCCGCGCGCTTCGAGCACAACCCCGCGGCCGGCACGGCAGTGTGGGAGCGCATCACGATCACTCAACTCCCCGACAAGCTGCCTCGAAGGACAGTCGCCGGGCTCAGCGCCAACCAGCAGGCCGAGGAGCTGGAGATCTTGAGGGGCCTGGCGGCGAAGCCTCAGGGTATCGAGTCCCTGGCCGGCGCCGCGGCCCCCGCCGGGGCCGTGACGACTGATCCCGCCGACAAGCTCGCCGCGTGGCTCTTGAGCCGCGTGGAGCTCTCGAATCTGGACTGAGAGTCATGGATGCCCTCAGCGTGAACGCCATTGCCGGCTCAGCGGTGATCCTCGGGGGCGTCGGCCTCTTCTTCGCGGCGCTCATCGCCGTGACCAACCGCAAGTTCCGCGTCTGGGAAGACCCTCGCATCGATGTCGTCGCGGGGCTCCTCCCTGGCGCGAACTGCGGGGCGTGCGGTCAGCCTGGCTGCCGCGCGTTTGCCGAGAAGACCGTCGCGGGAGCGATCGCCCCGGCTCAGTGCACGGTGGTGAGCCCCGACGTCCGCGCCGAGATCGCCGAGTACCTTGGCGTCAATGTCGGCCAGGCCACCCAGCGCGTGGCGCGGCTCCTCTGCGCGGGCGGGACAGATGTCGCGCCGAACCGCGCCGAGTACTTTGGCCTCGTGACCTGCAAGGCCGCCGCGGCGGTGGCCGGAGGCCAGAAGGGGTGCGTCTGGGGGTGCCTCGGCCTCGGTGACTGCGACGTGGCGTGCACCTTCGACGCGATCTGGATGAACGAGGTCGGGATCCCGGTGGTGATCCCCGAGAAGTGCACCGTCTGCGGCGACTGCGTCAGGGCCTGCCCCAAGGACCTCTTCGTCGTCATGCCGATCGACCAGAAGCTCATCGTTCAGTGCAAGAGCCTGCTCGAGGGCGAGGCGGCAGAACGGCTCTGCCGGGTCGTGTGCAACGGCTGCGGCAAGTGCGTCCTGGACGCGGCGCCCGGCGTCATCGAAATGAAGAACGGCCTGGCGGTGATCGACTACGCCAGGAACGACCTGGCTCAGCCCGAGGCCACCCGTCGGTGCCCCACCGGGGCGATCGTGTGGGTGGAGGGCCCCCAGTTCGCGGCGCCACAAGCGCGCCGTCCCGTGGAGGAGGTTCTCGCATGAGCTTCAAAAAGAAAAGCGCGCCGTCCCAGCCCCGCTATCCGGGGGTCCCGACGGCGCTTGACGGGAGCGCGGCCGTCGTCGAGATGGAGACCGCGGCCAGCGACGCGGCGGGGGCCTACCCGATCACGCCCTCCACTCAGATGGGCGAGGGGTGGGCCGCGGCGCTCGCCGCGGGGAAGACGAACGTCAACGGTCGCCGCCTGCTCTTCTTCGAGCCCGAGGGGGAGCACGCCGCCGCCGCGGTCACCGCGGGCATGAGCATGGTGGGCCTCCGAGCGACGAACTTCTCCAGCGGCCAGGGGATCGCCTACATGCACGAGTCGCTCTACGCCGCCGCGGGGAAGCGCCTCACCTATGTGCTGAACATCGCCGCGCGCGCCATGACCAAGCACGCGCTGAACGTTCACGCCGGCCACGACGACTACCACGCGGTGGACGACACCGGCTTCTTCCAGCTCTTCGCCAAGAACGTTCAGGAATCGGCTGACCTGAACCTCATCGCCCACCGGATCGCCGAGCTGTCGCTCAACCCCGGCATTTGCGCCCAGGACGGCTTCCTCACCAGCCACGTCATCGAGTCTCTCTCCTTGCCCGAGCGCGATCTCGTGCGGGAGTTCCTCGGCGACCCTTCAGACATCATCGAGTCTCCCACGCCGGCCCAGCGCCTCGTCTTCGGCGATCGGCGGCGGCGGATCCCCGAGATGTTCGACCTTGACGCCCCGACGATGCTCGGCGTCGTCCAGAACCAGGACGCCTACCAGCAGGGCGTGGCCGCCCAGCGCCCCTTCTACTTCGACCACGTCCAGGAGCTGACCGATCGCGCCATGGCCGAGTTCGCGGCCCTCACGGGCCGTGGCTACGCGCGCGCCTCGGGCTACCGGATCGATGACGCCGAGTACGCGATCGTCGGCCAGGGGTCGGTCGTGTGGAACGCTGAGGCGGTCGTCGATCACCTTCGGGCGAACCGCAAGCTCAGGATCGGCGTTCTCAACGTGACGATGTTCCGCCCCTTCCCCGCCGATCTCATCGTCGCGCTCCTCCGCGGCAAGCGGGGCGTGGTCGTCCTCGAGCGCGTGGACCAGCCGCTCGCCGTCGACGCGCCGCTCCTGCGCGAGTTCAGGGCGGCGATGGGGAAGGCGGTCGAGAACGGCCGAGCGCGCGGCGCCGAGCCGCCGTACGCCGGCATCCCGCCCTGCGCCTCGAACGAGGTGCCAGACTTCTACTCGGGCTGCTTCGGCCTCGGCAGCCGCGACCTCGGACCTGCCGACATCATCGCGGCCATCGACAACATGCTCGAGGGGGGGAAGAGGCGCCGCCAGTTCTACCTCGGCATCGAGTTCGTCCGCCCCAAGACGAAGCTGCCGAAGCTCCAGATCTGGCAAGAGAAGCTCACCGAGCACTACCCGCACCTCACTGAGCTGGCGCTCACGCCGGGCCCTGACGTGAACCTCCTCCCCGAGGGGTCACTCTCCATCCGCATCCACTCCGTGGGTGGGTGGGGAGCGATCACGATGGGGAAGAATCTCGCCCTCACTGCCGCCGAGCTTCTCGACCTCCATATCAAGGCCAATCCGAAGTACGGCTCTGAGAAGAAGGGCCAGCCGACCACCTTCTACGCGACCCTCGCCCGAGAGCCGATCAGGCTCAACTGTGAGCTGCGTCACGTGGACGTGGTCCTCTCGCCCGACCCCAACGTCACGCGGCATTCAGACCCGCTCGCCGGGCTCGTGGACGGCGGCGTCTTCGTCATCCAGAGCGACCGCTCGCCTGAGGACCTCTGGGCGGGCTTCCCGACGCGAGTTCAGCAGGGGATCAAGGACCGGAAGATCAAGGTCTACGCTCTCGATGCCTTCAAGATCGCGAAAGAGGAGGCGACGGGGGCCGAGCTGCGCTACCGCATGCAGGGCGCCGCGTTCATGGGCGCCTTCTTCCGCGTCTCGCCGCTACTTGCCGGGAGCGGCGTGGACGAGGCGAAGCTCTTCCAAGGGATCAAGAGCCAGATGGTCAAGAAGTTCGGGCGCCTCGGCGAGCAGGTCGTCGAGGAGAACCTGCGAGTCATCCGCCGCGGCTACGACGAGGTGCGCGCTCTCGACTTCTCGAACTCCGAGATCCAGACGACAGAGCTGGGGCGCATTCCCCAGCGTCCGGCGCGCCTTGAGGGCGAGCGCGCTCAGCCCGGCATGGTCAACCCGGGACGCTTCTGGGAGCAGGTCGGCTTCCTCTACGCGACAGGGCAGGACGGGATCGCCGATCCCTTCGCGGCGACGAGCGCTCTCCCCGCGGCGACCAGCACGATGCGCGACATGACCGATGTCCGCATGGAGGTGCCTGAGTTCGTGGCGGCGAACTGCACGGGCTGCGGCCAGTGCTGGACTCAGTGCCCTGATACTGCGATCCCCGGAGTGGTCAACTCGGTCGAGGAGATTTTCCAGGCCGCCATCGCGGGCGCTCCGGCCGACGGGTCTCGAGATCGCGTGAGACAGATCGTCAAGCACCTCGCCAACGAATCACGCCGGATCCTGCGAGAGACTCCGTTCACCACCTTCGGCGACGTGGCTGGGGCCGCCTATGCCGCTGTCGCGGAGAAGCTCGAACTCACCCCAGAGCGCCGCTCGGCCCTCGACGCCGAGTGGGAGCCTGTCGGCGCCGCTCTCGCCGAGTTCCCTCTCGCCAAGACCGCGCCCTTCTTCGAGCTGCCCGAGTCTCGGGCCAAGGGATCGGGAGGGCTCCTCTCCATCACGATCAACCCTGAGACCTGCAAGGGCTGCAACATCTGCGTCGAGGTCTGCCCCGACGACGCTCTCAGGACTGTGAAGCAGGAGACGGCGACCGTCGAGAGGCTGAGACGCAACTGGAGGCTCTGGCAGCATCTCCCCGAGACCGACGACCGCTACATCAACATCGCCAACCTGGAGGAGGGGATCGGGACGCTGCCGTCTCTCCTGCTCAAGAAGACCAACTACAGCTCCATGCTCGGAGGCGACGGCGCCTGCATGGGCTGCGGAGAGAAGACGATCCTCCACCTCGTCTTCTCGGCGCTCAACGCCCTCATGCAGCCGCGCGTGAGCGCCCACGTCGAGCGCCTGGACGGACTCATCGCGGGCCTTGATGAGAAGGCCCGCGCGCTCCTCGCCTCAGACGCCGATTTGAGCCGAGTCTCGGGGGCGGCGGGGAGCGTGGCGCTGCCGCTCGACGAGACGAAGAAGCGCGACGTGGAGCGCATCGCAAAGATGATTGCTGAGCTGAAAGATCTCCGCTGGCGCTACACGGAGGGGCCGAGCGGCCGAGGCCGCGCCGCCTGCGGCATCGCCAACGCGACGGGCTGCTCGTCGGTGTGGGGGAGCACGTACCCTTATAATCCCTATCCCTTCCCGTGGGTGAACCACCTCTTCCAGGACGCCCCGAGCATCGCCATCGGGATCTTCGAGGGGCACATGCGGAAGATGGCCGACGGCGTTCGCGCGGTGAGGCGCGCCGAGCTGGAGGTCGCCGGCGAGTATGACCCGGCCGTGAACGAGCCCGAGCTGTCAAAGCTCGACTGGCGGAGCTTCTCCGACGAGGAGTTCACGCTCTGCCCCCCCATCTTTGCCGTGGGAGGCGACGGCGCGATGCTCGACATCGGGTTCCAGAACCTCTCGCGCCTCCTCGCCTCGGGGAAGCCCGTGAGAGTCGTGATGCTCGACACTCAGGTCTACTCGAACACGGGAGGCCAGGCGTGCACGTCGGGCTTCCTCGGCCAGGTGAGCGACATGGCCGAGTACGGCCCAGGCCAGCGCGGCAAGGAGGAGACGCGCAAGGAGCTGGCGCTCCTCGCCATCGCCCACCGCAACGTCTTCGTGGTCCAGTCCTCCCAGGCCTCCCCGTCTCACCTCTTGGCAGGCGCGCTCAAAGGGCTCCAGTCCCGCTATCCGGCTGTCTTCTCGCTCCACTGCCCGTGCCCGCCTGAGCACGGCGTTGGCGACGAGGCGGCCCCGAACGCCGCCAAGCTCTCGCTGGAGAGCCGCGCCTTCCCGCTTCTCGTCTACGATCCGTCGGCCGGTCAGCGTATGGCTGACAGGCTCTCCCTCGACGGCAACCCGTCTGTCGACGAGATCGCGCCGAGCTACGACCTCAAGTACCTGGACGAGAGCGGCGCCGAGCAGACGATGGAGCTGCCGGTCACGGTGGCGGACTGGGCCGCGACCGAGTCGCGCTTTAAAAAGCATTTCACGCGGATCTCAGGCAATGACGGCGAGGAGGAGCTGGTGCCGTTCCACGAATATCTCGCACTCGCCCCTGACGACCGCGCCGGCAAGAAGCCGTTCATCTACACACTCGAGTCAGGCCGCCGGCTCGGGCGCCTCGCCGTCTCCGACGAGATGGTCCGCCTCGCCGAGGACCGGCGCGAGGTGTGGAACCTACTCCGCGAGATGGCCGGCCTCGAGTCGCCTGAGACGCTCGCCGGAGAGGCCGAGTACGAGCGGAAGCTCGCCGCGCTGAGCGCCGAGTATGAAGCCAAGCTCGCCGACCTCAAGGCGCGCTACCCGTGGATCATTGCCCGGCGCCTGGCCGAAGGCCTGATCGAGGCCGGCGACGGCAACGAGGCGATCGCAGAACTTTTGAAGAAGGCTGAAAGCTTCACCGGGCCGCCATCGAGCGGCAACGGCGGGGCGGTGGTGACGGCGCCTGTCGCGCCCTCAGTCGCGACGGCTCCCGTCGCCGCGCCGACAGCAGCGCCGGCGCCCGCCGCCGAGCGGGACGAGGCGCTCGCGATGGAGCCGTACATCGATGGGGCGCTCTGCACGGCCTGCAACGAGTGCACGAACCTCAACAAGCGGCTCTTCGCCTACGACGCCAAGAAGCAGGCGTACATCAAGGACCCGCGCGCCGGCAGTTTCAGAGAGATCGTGCAGGCGGCAGAGAAGTGCCCGGTGAGAATCATCCACCCTGGCACACCGCTCAACCCGAAGGAAAAGGACCTCGAGAAGTGGATCCAGCGCGCCAAGCCGTTCAATTGATTGAAATCGGGGGGAGCGACCGCCGCTCCTCCCCGATACCCCCCAACGGTTGCCCGCGAGGGCTGGCTCAGGAGCTTGCGCCGGCGAAGCCGGCGCTCGAACCCCGACCCGACGCGCTCCACCGGGCACCCGCGGTGGTGACGCATTCGTGTCCCCCGAGGCTCCTGTGTGGCGGCGTCTGAACTTTCGCCACGGCGTCCACCCGCCTGAGCTGAAGGATCTCACGGCCCGGATCCCGATCCGGCGCGTGCCCTACCCGGAGGAGATCGTGCTGCCGCTCCGGCAGCACACGGGCAAGCCCGCGCGCGCTGTCGTGCGCCCGGGGGCCCGCGTCGAGCGCGGTGACACGGTCGCCGAGGCCGACGGCTACGTCTCGACGCCGATCCACGCGTCGGCGGCAGGGGTGGTGAGCGGGATCACTCTCTGGCCTCACCCCGACGGCTCCTATGCGCCGGCGATTCGCATCGTGGTCGACCGCTACTCGCCTCAGGCCGCCCGCGCCCGCCTCGTCCCCGACTGGAACCGCCTCGGTCCCGCGGAGCTGATCGAGGCGATCCGCCACGCCGGCGTCGTCGGCCTCGGCGGCGCCGCCTTCCCGACTCACGTCAAGCTCTCGCCGCCGAAGGACGTGAAGATCGACACGGTCCTCGTCAACGGCTGCGAGTGCGAGCCGTACCTCACGACCGATCATCGCACGATGGTGGAGTACCCCGAGCGGGTGCACCTCGGCGTCCGCATCATGATGCGCTGCCTCGGCGTCTCGCGCGCCGTCATCGGCGTCGAGCTGAACAAGCCCGACGCCATCGAGGCGCTCCGGCGGGCGCTCCCCACCGACATCGACGTCACGGTGGAGGCGCTCCAGGTGAAGTACCCGCAGGGCGCCGAGAAGATGCTGATCGAGTCGCTCCTCCACCGCGAGGTGCCGTCGGGGAAGCTCCCGATGCACGTCGGCGTCGTGGTTCAGAACGTCGCGTCCGCCGCGACGATCGCCGAGGTCTTCGACACCGGGCTGCCGCTGATCGAGCGGATCGTCACTGTCACGGGGCGGGGCGTGAGGCGCCCCGCCAACCTCATCGTCCCTGTCGGCATGAAGCTCCGCGACCTCATCGGGGCGTGCGGCGGCTTGACCGAGGACGCGCGCGAGATCGTCTTCGGCGGGCCGATGATGGGGCTTGCCCAGGCCCACCTCGATACCCCGCTCATCAAGGGAACGACCGGCGTCGTCGTCCTCTCCGCGACCGAGGTGAAGGCCGAGGTCTCCTACCCGTGCATCCGCTGCGGTCACTGCCTGGACGCCTGCCCGGTCTTCCTCAACCCTCAGCTCCTCGGCCAACTCGCCTTGAAGGAGCGCTGGGACGAGATGGAGGCGAACCACCTCGCCGACTGCATGCTCTGTGGCTGCTGCGGCTACACCTGCCCCTCGAACATCCCCCTGCCTCAGCTCTTCACGCTGGCGAAGAGCGCTCTCCGCAGGAAGGCGGCATGAGCGGCTCAGATCTCCTCATCACCGCCTCGCCCCATCTGGGGGCGGGGGCCAGCACGCCGACGATCATGTGGAACGTGGTCGCGAGCTTGGCGCCGATCGTGGCCGCGGCGATGTACTTCTTCGGGCCGAGCGCCCTCATCGTCGTGGCTGGCGCGACTGCGGGAGCGGTCGTAGCCGAGCATTTCTTCGGGAAGAAAGGGACTCTCGCTGACGGCTCGGCGGCGATCACAGGGATCCTGCTGGGGCTCACGCTCCCCGCCGGGCTCCCCATCTGGATGGCGTTCGTGGGCGGCGCCTTCGCCATCGCCATCGGCAAGCTCATCTTCGGCGGGCTTGGCCAGAATATCTTCAACCCGGCGCTCCTCGGCCGGGCGTTCCTCCAGGCGAGCTTCCCCGTGGCGATGACGACCTTCCCGGCGCCGGCGAGCGCCGGTGATTGGTGGCGTCTCAGCGGCGACAACTTCGCGCTCCCCTTTCAGACCCCGCGCGCTCTCGACGCCGTGACCTCGGCGACGCCGCTCGGCCGGATGAAGTTCGAGCAGGCGGACACGTCGGCCTTTGACCTCATCCTCGGGACCAGCTCTGGCTCGCTCGGCGAGACATCGGGGCTCCTGATCCTCTTCTGCGGTGGCTATCTCGCCCTGCGCAACTTCCTCAACTGGCGGATCCCGGCGAGCATCTTCGCCACCGTCGCCGTGGTGGAGACTCTGCTTCACACTCTGGCCCCCGCCCGCTTCCCCGGACCCCTCTTCATGCTCTTCTCGGGCGGCCTCATGCTCGGCGCGATGTACATGGCGACGGATCTGGTCACCTCGCCCGTGACGAACCTCGGCTCATGGATCTTCGGCGCCGGCGTGGCGATCCTCGTCCTCCTGATCAGGCTGTGGGGCGGGCTCGCCGAAGGCGTGATGTACTCGATCCTCATCATGAACGCGCTGGTGCCGTACCTGAATCGGTGGACAGAGCCGCGAGTCTTCGGCTCGAGGCCGGCGAGGCCAGTGCCGTGACGATAAGCGTCGCATCTCTTCGTTCTCGGTGGTCGGAACCCCTCAACGTATACCGAATACGCCTCGGGGTTCCTCCTCCCTCGGGCCTCGATCTGCTCGCTTCTCGTCACGGCACGAGTGGGTGTCAGAACCAAGTCCGACAGAAATGTGCAGACGGTAGGCGAGCAAGCAGGTTAGTGGCATGAACGACGGCGACGCGACCCGCGTGACGGCGGAGGTGCCGGCGCCGGCCCAGGAGCCGGCCGAGGTCAGCGCCTCGCGCCTCCTTGCCACCCTCGGTCTCGGAGGGGCCGTAGCCGGAGTGCTCCTCGTGATCGCGTTCGGCGTCACGCTGCCGAAGATCGAGGCCAACCGCGCTCATGCGCGGCATCTGGCAGTCCAGGAGGTTCTCAAGGCGCCCGAGAGATACGACACGCTCTACCTCGTGAACGGCGCCCTCACGAAGAAGGTGCCCGACGGCACCGATCCCAAAAAGCTCGAGCAGGTCTACCTCGGCTACGGCGCGAACGGGCGGCCGGTCGGCTTCGCCGTCGTCGCCGCCGAGCCCGGGTTCCAGGACACGATCCGCCTCATCTTCGGCTACGACCTGAAGACGAAGCAGCTTCTCGGCATGAAGGTGCTGGAGAGCAAGGAGACGCCGGGGCTCGGCGACAAGATCGAGAAGGACCCGGCGTTCGTCGCGCAGTTCGCCGGCGCGGAGGCGCCGCTCGTAGGCGTCAAGAAAGGCAAGCGGGCGAAGCCTACCGAGGTGGATATGATCACGGGCGCCACCATCTCGTCCCGTACCGTGATCCGAACCATCAACAACGCCCTCGTCCGGCTGGGGCCCGCGCTGGACGCCTATCAAGCGGAGAAATAGCCCATGCCGGAGCTCAGTTGCCACGCCTCCATGATGACGACCTCGAAGGGCACGTCTCCCCGGCAGGACCTCACGAAGGGCTTCTGGCGGGAGAACCCCGTGCTGATCCATCTGCTGGGCCTCTGCCCGACGCTGGCCGTGACAAACTCGGTGGCGAACAGCATCGTGATGGGGATCGCCACGTTCTTCGTCCTCGTCAGCTCGAGCCTGTTCGTCTCGACGGTCAGGCGGTGGGTGCCGAACGAGATCCGCATCGCGACCTACATCCTCATCATCGCCACCTTCGTGACGGTCGCTGAGTTCGCGCTTCAGGCGCTGGTGCCAGACATCTACAAGGCGCTCGGACCCTTCGTGGCGCTGATCGTGGTCAACTGCATCATCCTCGGCCGCCAGGAGGCGTTCGCGGGCAAGAACCCGGCCGGCCGCTCCGTGCTCGACGCGGTCGGCATGGGCGGCGGCTTCATGATCGCGCTTCTCATCATGGGCTCGGTGCGCGAGGTGCTGGGCAGCGGCACCTTCCTCGGCGTGAGCCTCTTCGGACCACGCTACGAGCCGTGGGTCATCTTCGTGCTCCCGCCGGGAGGCTTCTTCACGCTGGCGTTCGTGCTCCTCACGATCGCGTGGTGGAAAGAGCGCCAGGCGGCACGGGTAAAGGCGGCGGAGCCGCACGGGCTCGCCGCGGCGGAAAGGGCGGCGTGATGGGCGACCTCGTCTGGATCTTCTTCTCGTCGATGGTGGTGAACAACTTCACGCTGATGCTCTTCCTCGGCCTCTGCCCGTTCCTCGGCGTGTCGGGGAAGATCGACACGGCGCTCCGTATGGGCGCGGCCAACACCTTCGTGCTGGTCATGACGTCGCTGGCGGTGTGGGTGCTCAACAGCTTCATCCTGACCTACACGCCGTACTTGAGGCTGATCGCGTTCATCATCGTCATCGCCTCGCTCGTTCAGATCGTCGAGATGGTGATCAAGAAGCTCTCGCCGGCGCTCTTCCGGGCGCTGGGCATCTACCTGCCGCTCATCACGACCAACTGCGCGATCCTCGCTCTGGCGATCTTCCAGACCAACCGCAACTACACCCTTGCCGAGGGCCTGGTCTTCGCCGTCGGCTCGGGCGCCGGCCTCTCGCTTGCGCTCGTGCTGATGGCGTCGATCCGCGAGAGCATCGAGTTGGCCGATGTCCCGGCGGTGGCGAAGGGAACGGCGCTCGTGCTATTCATTGCGGGCGGCCTCTCGCTCGCCTTCATGGGCTTCGCCGGGCTGCTCTCCTCGTCATGAGCGCGCCATGACCGGGCTCTTAGCCGTCATCCTCGCCCCCGTGGCCTTCGCCCTCTTCGGCTATCTTATGCGTGGCCGCCAGCGCGCGTGCGGAAGCGGCTGCTCGTGTGAGGCGCTACGCCAACATGACGTCTGTGGCGCGCCATCCGATCGAACGGAGTCTGAACATGAAAAACGCTGACCGGTTCAGATCGCCGCTCTTCTCTCGGCGTGAGGTCCTGACGCTGGGCGTGGGCGCGTTCGTGGTGGCGACGATGCCTCTGGCCGCTCGCGCGCGCCGGGTCCTGGTGCGCCGCACACTCCCCGTGATGGGGACCATGGCCGAGTTTGCCGTGGTCCACCGGGACCGGGCGGAGGCGCACGCCGCCATCGACAGTGCGATGGCTGAACTCCTCCGGGTCGAACGGCTCATGACGCGCTTCTCTGAGAGCTCGGACGTGGGGCGCGCGAACAGCCTGGCCGCCACGCGACCGGTGGCCGTGAGTGTCGCGACGGCGAGCGTGCTCCAGGAGGCGCTCGGCTGGGCGGAGGCGAGCGAGGGCGCGTTCGACCCCGCGATCGGCCGGGCGGTGAGGCTCTGGGATGTGGGGAACCGCACGGCGCCGCCGCCTGACGACGCTGTCAGGCGCCTCGCCGGGCGGGGCTTCTATCGGGCGCTCAATCTCGATACCTGGCTCGGTGAGCCTGTCGTCAGCTTCGCCGATCCCGACGTCGAGCTTGATCTCGGCGGGATCGCCAAGGGCTACGGCGTCGATCGCGCGGCGGAGGCACTCCGGCGCGCGGGGGTGACCCAAGCGCTCGTGAACGTCGGCGGGGATCTCTATGCTCTCGGCAACGCCGGGGACGGCGGCCCGTGGAGGATCGGCATCAGGTCTCCCGAGGAGCCGGGCCGGTTGGCCGGCGAGCTTGAGGTTCGCGATGCCGCCGTGGCGACCTCGGGCGACTATCTCCAGTTCTTCCAGCACCGCGGGCGGCGCTATCACCATCTGCTCGATCCCGTGACGGGCGCGCCCCGCCTCACCGCGGTGCGCAGCCTCACCATTCAGGCCGACACCTGTCTCGCCGCGGATGCGGCGGCAACCGCGCTCTATGGGATGCCTCGGGCAGAGGCCGAGCGACTGCTCCGTGTTCGTGCGCCTAACGCGCGCCTC